>Ga0308169_10004283_pt1 | contig 13405 bp, 12 predicted proteins | sample PhyBR1_2_FD_202139 | JGI IMG/M metagenome (GOLD analysis project Ga0308169, IMG submission 202139) | Phyllosphere microbial communities from UC Gill Tract Community Farm, Albany, California, United States - DLSLSB.R1 | ecosystem: Host-associated > Plants > Phyllosphere > Unclassified | place...
CGCCAAAGCCCGCACGTTTAAGCGAAGCATTTACGGTCTGACTATTCATTGGCTGGTTTGGCTTGATACGGCTAGGAAAGATAAAATCTCGGTTGCCGATTAGCCATTTCATTATCTCCAGCACAGTTATTGCTTCATATGACAATGGAACCCTATGGTCACGGTTCATTTTCATCTGTGATGCAGGGATTTTCCATTCTCGCGCATCCAGATCTACTTCATCCCAGCGAGCCTCCGCCGCTTCGGCAGGGCGGGTGATGGTAAGAAGTTGCCACATGAACAGGCAGCGTGTGGAAAGGTTAATGCTGGCAGTTCGCATTGTCTGCATCAACTGCGGTAGCTGATCCGAGCGAATAATTGGCATATGCTTCTTCTGCGGTTTTTCGAGGGCTTTGCCAATATTAACGCTGGGCACCGCATCAATCAGCCCCGTGTTCTGGGCATAGAGCATCACCTCATTGATACACTGGCAAAGACGACGGACGGTTTCCATTTCTCCTCTAACCTGAACCGGTTGGACGGCCTTAACTAATGTGTGAGCTTTAATATCTGTAACGCTAACGTCGCCAATTGCATGAAAGACATCTCTTTCAAGAGAGCGCCAGATATCGTCGGCATAGTCCTCTGTCACGCTGGCTTTCTTCACATTCCACCATCGTTCAGCTACGAGCTGGAAAGTATTGGTTTCAGCTTCAAGCGAACTGCGAAGTTGTTCTTGCTGATGTTCCTGTGGATCGATTTGTTTAGTCTGGAGAGAGCGAGACTGTGCCCGGTAGTTCCTTGCATCGGCAAGGGTAACTGACGGGTAGGAGCCAATGCTCTTTTTCGCTCGCTTCTTGGTGACGGGGCGAATGTAGCGAAATTGCCAGATTTTACTTCCGCTGGATTTGATCAGTAGCTCAAGGCTATTGCCATCATAGAGCACATAGTCCGCTTCCTTGGGTTTGGCAGATTCGAGTTCCTTAACGGAGAGAGATTTAGTTTGTCTTGCCATTGCCGGGTTTCCATAGTTTTAGGCACCTCAAAACAATAAAGCTTTATGAGGTGCTTAAAAAGTTCGAATTTAATTAGCTGGCTTCAGACTGTGCTGGACAAATTAAAGACACAAAAAAGCCCGCAAGGTTTTCACCTTGCGGGCTCTCAGGACTTCGATGATGGTTCTGGTAACCATCAACCAAGAATTTTGGTGGGCTGGCGGAGTCTGAATCTACTTTTTATCTTTATGAATATAAACAATAAATTTGAATTAAATTATTGCTTGTATACCAATGCGTATACCAATTACTTCTAGCAAAGCTGGTTGGAGAGTTGATGATAACGCACCTCCCAAAATGAAGATTTTCAATCCCATGCATAACGTAACCATGAAGCATGGCGCCACGTTGAACGAGCGGAGCTTCAGTAGGATGATGACAAAACTTTGAGTGCCTGGTTTCAGTTGTAAACAGTTAATTTAATTGGGGGGATGTCTGCTACGAGCTAAGCGCGAAATTTTCGTGAGCTAAGACACTCCTGAAATATCCTCTTCAAGTTCTTTAGCGGATTTGGATATTTTAAATTTAAACTTTTTTTCTATTTCATCATTGCTTAGCTTTTTAGCTTTGTCTTTACCTATCCACATTGAAACAAGCTCTCTTTTCTGAGATATATCAAGGTTATCAAAGTTAGGAATATATTTGAAATTTTCCGCGGTCCCACGACGAAGTTCGTAGAAGGTTTTTATCAAGGATTTTTGTTTTATATCAGATGAAAGGTTGAATCGGCGGAGGAGATTACTTACGGTATGATTAACCGAGCGAAGTTGGGTAGTTGTAGATATTTGGGAGAAGTATGATACCCAGCCTAAACGTTTTCCCTCAAACACACACCCTGTAATTCTAAGGTTAAGTTTCCACTGGCAGTATGCTATAGCTCTTTCTTTATCTTTTTTATTCTTAGCTTGCTGTAGCGCATGCCTATACGCAGTGAAAATCTTAGCTAGTGAGGATTCAAATTTGAGAATGCTCTCACGTTTGATTAATAGTTCACCTTGATTGATGTGATAACCCAGAAAGTCAAAGGGTTCATCCAGATTGCCAATTTTTGATTTTGAGTTTATTTCGTTTAAAGGGTGTGGGTTCAAATTCAGTATTTGAAGCTTTTTAATTACACTGGACGCTATCGTTTCGGCTTGGCCATTTGGTACTAGGATAAGGATGTCATCCACGTAGCGCATGAACCAGATATCTGAAGTTTCATTGATTTCTTTATCGAAAAAAGATAAAGAAATTTCAGCTAAGATGTTTGAAATTGCCAGTCCCTGAGGCACTCCTCTAGAATTAACTAAGGCACCCTTGGCACCTTTAAACTCACTTACCGTAGGAACGACTAAGGACGACATTATTAATTTTCTAATCTCTCTCTTTCTGATCTTGTTATTTATTACACGAGCTATCAGTGAGTGTTCAATTGAAGGATAAAATGTTCGAAGATCTATCTTAGCATATTCTGTATACAGACCGCTTTTCAATGCAACCTTCAATGAATCAATAACATTTTGTGGAAGTCTCAATCTAGAGTCCGGGTAAATTTCTGTAAGACACTCACAAAGGGCCCTGAGAGCAATTCTATCTCTGACTGTAGGTATTGATATCTGCCTAGGGTTAGAATTAGCTCCTTTAGATATTAGCTTTTCTTTGTAGGCTGTAAATTTATAATTGCCAGAATTGACTTTCTCAGAAATAAATCTCACTTCATTTTTTATTGTCGAGGCTAGTTTCGTTGGGCGAACTCGATCGATGCCAATCGCACCGGAATCTTTTATTCTCTCATTATATATTTTTAAGAGGTGTCTTTCTGAAAATAATTTTTTAAAAATTCTGCTAGCAGTCATAATCTATCCAAACAAAAATCATTGGGAGTAGGTATAAAGAATATGTAAATATTAATCGCCTTATCTTCCAAAGAAAAACTGTTTGTTTTTCTTTATTGCTAGGAATCCTTGTTGTCAGCCCTGCTTGGTCTACACGTGCGGCTTTGTCATCTATATCAAGATGATTCTCAACTTCATCAAGCAGTTCATGATAATTTTTTCGCTGTTCAGCCGTTAATTGTTGCCCGGCGGCAGTATCAAAATAAAGTCGCTGTAATGCCAGATAATTTCTTCTCATAGATATTGCTCTGCCCCGGAAGTCCAGATTAGATACCACAAGTGAAATGCCCAGCAAAGCTACGGAAAGTATTGCACCAATAAGATCTGTATTGTTACCAAGTATTTTAGGGAGTCGTAATGTTATGATTGAAAGTACTGCACTAAATATTGCATACCAAATGAGAATGAACTGAGAATGCTTTTCAAGCCACTCAAGACGGTGATGTGCATTAATACGTGCTTTATATGTAAACCAAATGTTGTCCCGCATTAAAAATTCCTTTTATTTTTCGGGTAGGAAAGGGGCAGGAAAGATTGGAACCGTTGAACATCCTGCAAGCAGGATCAGTGAGCCTGAGCTCAACGGCTAAATATCGCCGTTCATTATCAGAGCCGCCCTTACTAAGTAAGAGGAAGAACCCGCCCCTTCCTTTCTGAGTATGACAATTCCATAAGATTAAAGTCAAGCAGGTGCCACATGAAACATAGTAAACAACCTTTTTTAAAGAAAAAATTTTGCTTTAACATTATCAAGTCGGAAGGCTAGTCATCATTAATAGGTATAGGCTAAAGTTTGCATTGCTAGCTTCTGGCACTTAGCGAACTAAATAAATTGTTCTCATGTTAAGGCAGGAAGAATCTAAAAAAGATTTTATAAATAATCGTTCACACTCTACACGCTTGGAATTTAATCATAATAATCAATGTATTACTTGATGATGTACAGATGAAGAATAGCGAGTATCCTTCATCATTGGTGAATGATAGCTACAAAAAAACCGGCTTTCGCCGGTTCGGATAGTCATGCCGCTGCAGGGTCGTCGCACTTCGGCAGCCAGTCGGTGCTGCTTTCTTCCGTCAGATCAAGGTTGGTCTGAACACCCAGCTTTGTACGCCGCTTCATGTAGTGCTTTCCGTATTCCCGCATGATGCTTTCCAGCGAAAGGCCGAACATCTTCATGCTGAGCGGATTCTTGTAACCGTTGGCCTCCATATAAGCAAGATAGGCGTGATAGAGGTAACGCCTGGGCTGAAGCGGCCTGATGCTGGCGTTCCCCATATAGAGTGCGTTTGGCTCCGGCGTCGTGAACAGGTAGCCGCAGAAGTCCACCATCGGATCTGCATCTCGCTTGATGCGCATGGCCTCGTCGGAATTCTGCTGCGACTGAAGCAGCGACCGGGCCTGCTGTGGCTGGCTGAACTGCTGCATCAGCTGGCGCACGATAACGGCCAGCTCACCGCTGATTTTCTCCTTCAGCTGCGGGTCGCGCTCGTCTGCCGGGATGATTTCCGGGAAGTGGAGTATCACCCGGCGGCGCGACACGCCCCCGCTGCGGTCGGTGAAGCGCATCGGGTTGTTGTTCACTGCCAGAATCACTGCCGGAATGTGGGTTGAGTAGGCGTCGCGGTACTTCGGGTCAACGGACACCGCATCGCCGCCGGTAATCGCCTTGATGCCCGCGCCGTCGCCGCTCCACTTTTCCTGGTCGGGCAGGATAATAAGCGAGTAGCCAATCACCGCCGCACGTTCGCGCGACGACTCCAGCGTTTCGATGGTTGCTGAAGTGGTGTTGTCCGTTCCGGCCAGCATGGTGGCGATTTCCGCCATGATGCTTTTACCGCTGCCACCGGGACCGGTGACTTCCAGAAACAGCTGCCAGTCGTAGCGGTTCGCCAGCACCATAAACAGCGCGGCCAGAATGATGTCGCGTTTGGCCGGGTCACGTGCGGCGGCGCGGTCGAGCCACTGCCAGAAGTGCGGCGCATGGTCTGCCAGCGTTTCACCCTGAACGGGCTTCGTGTAGTCCACCTCGCTGACCGTGCGCAGCCAGAAGTCTTTACTGTGCGGGCTGAAGCCGCCGGTGCGGGTGTCCAGCACGCCGTTACGGAAGCCAATCAGGCGGCGCGCCGGGTCGGCCTGCTGCGGTAGCATCAGCTTCAGCGTCTCCACCACGCCCGAAATCTTGCCCGCCGAGAACGGCGCGCGCAGGCGCTGAAAAAGCTTCGCCACGTCGCGCTCAAACTGCTTCCCGGAAATCACCTTCCACGCGCCGGAACGGTAGCGGGACAGAATTTCTCCGCTGGCGTCCACGGCCAGCGCGCTGCGGTAGTGCTCCGCCACGCGCTCCGCTTTTTCACTGGCGCTCATGGCCGAAAACTCCGCCTCGCTCATCACGTCGAACGGACTGGCGGCGGGCGGAGTGGCGGCTTCGATCAGCGCCCGCCGGGTGCTTTCCTCACCGTGCTGCATGAAGGCGTCATTCCAGTCGCCGAACACCGGTGGCAGAGCCACGGCGGCGCGGCTGGCTTCGGCGGCCTGCTTAGCCTTTGCCTGACCGTCGCCGTTCAGGTCGCGGTCGGCGGCAATCAGCAGCGGCAGCGCGGCGTACTTTTCACGGGCAAGGCCAGCCAGAGAAAGGAGGTTAACGGACGACAGGGCAATCCACACCTCATCCCCGGTCAGGTTGTGCACCGTCAGGCCGGTAGCGTAGCCCTCAGTCAGCCAGATGCGCGCTGCCGGTTTACCGGTGCTGAGAACGTGGCACGCGCCTTTTACCTGTCCGCCCTTCAGCGTGCGCTTTTCACCCGCGGCGTTAATCAGCTGCACGTTCACCAGCTGGCCGCCCGCATCATGGAGGGGAATGAGCAAATCACCGGCGCGATAGGCCGTGAGCGCGATTTTCTGCGGCTTCGCCAGCGTCACGCAGGACTGCTCCGGCCAGCCCTTACGGGACAGGTAGGCGTTGCCGGTTGCCTGCTGCGCGGTGCTGACCAGTTGCTGTGCCTGCTTCAAGGCGGCGGCGCGTGCGGCTTCGTTATCTTCGCCCGCGCTGGTGGCAGGCGTGCTGTCCACCAGTGGCAGACTGCCGGTCAGGCCGTTTACCCGTGCGGCGGCTTCGGTCAGGCTCAGTGAGAGTGCTTTTTTCACCAGGTCCATGCCGTCACCGGCACCGCACTGATTACAAATCCACGTGCCGCGTCCCTCCTGGTCGTCAAAGCGGAAGCGGTCGGTTCCGCCGCATACCGGGCAGGAGGTATGGCGGTTCTTTACAACCTTCACGCCCAGCGCAGGCAGGATGCGGGGCCACTGACCCCGCGCGGCCTTTGCCGCATCTGATACGGTCATTTTCATTATTCTGTTCTCCCTCAGTGCAGCACCGGCGCGTCTTTGAGGCGCCCGCAGAGTTCATCCATCACCACTTGTCCAAGAAAGCTCAGGCATGGAACCGACTTCAGCGGCCCGGCTGCCAGCAGGTCGTCGAGCAGTGCGCAGGCAATTTCCTGACCGCGCAGGCGTCCGTGCTGGCGCAGATAGAAGCCCTCCAGCTCGGTTTCAATGGCGTGCTCAAGACGCGCCAGCGTCAGGCCGGGATAGCGCTTATGTTCGCGACAGACGGTCAGCCAGGCGCAGGCCACCGCGCGACGCGACAGCGCGGACCGCAGCTCAGTTGAAAGGGTACGCGCGCTCATGGCTTAACCTCCCCGCTCATCCAGCCGTCCTGACAGCGGCTAACAACTCCGTCCAGCTGTTCGGTGATGAGGAAAATCAGCGAGTTCAGCTGCGCCTGCTGTGATGCCGGTGGCTGTTCGTGGCACTCCTGAAGCATGGTCATGTCGCTGATAAAGCGCCCGGCGTTACGCAGGTGCTCAAGGCGTAACAGGTCGGCATGGGAAATGGTGGCGTGAGTCATGCGCGCACCTCCTGGACCGGCAGGCGGGCAGCAAGGGACAGTACGTAATGGCGGGCCAGCGTCAGGCGGGCGGCGCGTTCGTCTGCGGCAACGGTGCGGAGCATGTGGATACGCTGCTGGCGCTCGGTACGGCGCACGGCGGCAAATACGAAAACAAACTGAGGGTATGGGGAATTCAGGACCGTAGCCATGATGGCAGTCTCCATTGAGTAGCGGTTATCGCCACCACCGGAAACGCCAATTTCACTGGTGGTAGCCCGGACGGGGTTGGCGTAACCGGCCTCAATGGATACCGGCGCTTCGTGAGAAGCCCCCGCCCGGGCCACCATTACACAGACGGCACTACGGCAATAAAACCGCAGCCCGAAAAATGGTTGCACGAAGGCATGGACACAAAAAAAGACGCATTGGGCGTCTGGTGTCGCCATTGAGATATTCAGGACGCCAATCCCGGCTGCCGATTTTGCGACAGCAGAAAGACTGTACCAGGGAATGGCCCCAGCGTGCAAGCCGGGGAACAAAGGAAAATGCAGCATGGCGGAAAATCTCAACAGTTGGTGAAGATCATGCTGCACGTTCCCGACCGCGTGCGGCGATGCGTGCATTCATCCAGGCGCTGATTTCACTGGCAAGCCACGCGACGTTCTTGCCGCCAAGCGACACCTGCGCCGGAAAAGCACTGCGGCTGATGAGGTCGTAAATGGTCGAGCGGGACAGCCCGCAGACGTGAATCACTTCCGGCAGGCGCATAAAGCGTTCCTGGACCGGGAATGATACCGGCATGGCAGGGGCCGCCGGGGCAGATGAATGAGCGTTTAAAGTCGTGTGCATGAGCTACCTCTTATGTATCCGTTAAGCGCCGCACAGGTGTGCACGGCATCGGGTAGCTCTTTATTTTGCGAATATTTTTGCCGGTGACAACAACAGAAATCTGTCTGACCGGACGCACAAAAACCACACAAAATGCGTGTACGTGAACAGTACCAGATAGCACCAGAAAGTACTGATAAGGTTTTATCCAATAACTTTAGATCCATTATTATTCAGCTTTTAAAACCAATCGTTCTAAATAGCTAATAAGGCCAAAAACCTGCTGATGAACGATGGTGAACAGAAGGTGAAGGATTACTTTTTCACTCTTCACCTATTAACTTACTGTATTTACTATTTTTTTCTCTCTGGTGAAGAATAGTGAAGGATTTATATAAAACTGAAAGCTGATAACAGGCTTCAGTGAGACCTTTTCCTGGCTCGCCAGAAGTAATGCTTTTGTCTGGTCCGTCATACAACGCCCTTCGGTAGAAGCCGCTGTGTCAGACCCGGCACAATTGACTTACTGAAACCAGCCGACAGGAAACGAGATGGCCCTGAAATGTCCCGAATGTGGTCAGGTAGCCCACACCCGCACCAGCGCTTATGAAGCGCCCTCCGTAAAGCGTACCTGGTACCAGTGCCAGAACCTCGACTGCTCCTGCACCTTCACCGCGCTGGAGAGCGTCGAGAAAATCATCATGAAGCCCCACAGGCCCGCATTAGTAGAGCCGGAACGGCAGAATGATGTGCCGGTTCGCCAGCTGCAGACGCTGGGCCGCTATGGTTCAGCCAGCGCCCGCAAAGACCGCCACGCACAGCCCTGATAGAGAGGAAAAACAGCATGACACAGCAGCAGATGACCGACGAACAGATTCAGGCCGCCGGTAACCGTATCGGTACGGCGCAGGCCAGAGCACAGCGCCCACTTAAGGAAGCCGGATGGCTCCTCCGGTTACCCGAGGCCGACGTTATCAGCCACACCACCGAGCTGGTAAAGGGGTTGTCCTCTGAGTGGCGGTTGCGTATTGAAGACCTCAATACAAAGATGCTGGCCTGGCTGGAGGCAAGACAGACTGAAAAGACCGCCACTGAAAATCTCAGCGGGCTGCGCCAGCGTAAGGCCGAAATGGAGCAGGCAAGCCGGGACAACCGGGCACGCTTCCGTGAGCTGCTGGGACAGAATGGCGGAACCGTCACGCCGGAGATGAAGACGCTGCGCGCGGAGTATCTGGAGCAGCAGGAAACGGCATCAGACCTTGCCGGGCTGATTGCCGAAAAGGAAAAGCAGCTGCCGGTGCTGGCAGACGTGACCGGGCGCAAGGCTAACGCTTACGTATTCTGTCATGAGGGCATTACGGATGAGCGCATTGATACGCTGATTGATGACTTCTTTATCATTCACGGCGCAGAGCTGGGCAGCCTGCTCAGGATGAAGTACAGCCAGTTTGAACGGAATGGCTCAACGCATGCACCGGGCATTATCGAAGGCGCGAACGATGCCGACACACTGTACCGCGTATATGTCCAGAACCTCATTAAGCGATGGACGAGCGTAAATCAGCCGCTGATGTTCCGTGATGACGTGCTGAGCGTGAGCGGTGCGCATCCTTTTCGGGGAGCCAGAACCGACCGCCGCAAGCGTAAACTTTTCTGAGCCACAGACACAGAAACTCACCGAAGCCCGGCCCGTGCCGGGCTTTTTTACGTCCGCTGCGTGAGTGCATGTCTATGCTGCATGAAAACGCATGAATCTCCGGTATCTCGGAACGGCAGGAAAGGCCAGCAGCGGCGCGGCTCAGGTCTAATCATGCAGGTGCATGAAAAACGCTGCATAAAGCGGGCAGGCGTGGCGGGGCTACGAGCGCGCGCAATCAGCTTTCGTTACAGAAAAAATTATGTATATTAAGTGATAAGAAAAATCCTAATGAACGTTTTTTTCTTATCTCATTGATAATAAATTAAAAATAAATGTTAATAGAGGAATCCTATGTTAGTTTATGTTAATACCTTTAATTGTGTTGGCGAAAATGGTTTTTTTGGTGTAGTTAGGTCAATTTGTGGTTGGCTTAATAGAGTTGCCAGAATTAAGATCTCACCAGAAGATTTGCTATCGCGTCGAGAATGGAACGTAGAGAGATCATACGTTAGAACTTATACTGCAGATAGATTTGAGCCTAAGTTGTATTCTGTTATGTACACACATCCAGATAAAGATGTTTCCGGAAGACAGTGGATAACTGAAATTGGTGTTAAAAGAGAAGGTGAAAACACTTTTGTTTCGGTATTACTTGAAATTAGTGATGTAAGCACACTTGTGGATTCGAAACCAATAGCCACAAGGCCTTCACTCATTTCTTATTTGAAGAAAAACTGTGAATTTGATCATGATGTTATTGGTCTGAAAGTAGAATATATACAAAGTCAATACGGTGACTTCCAGTATTTGATGCATGAGATTTCAAGGGATAATAGAACCTACCCACTTGTTTTTTTGAGTGAGGGTGAAAAGGGGTTTCCTGTAGTACCTGAAAAACTTCAAGAGCAGCTTATCGGCTTGGCTCAAGTTGTCGCTACAAGTGGCAAAATAGATTCATGGGAAATGGAGCGCCTTTTAGGAAGGACTTATTCATCATGGGGGGGGGCGATAAATATAATTTATCCAATTAATCCCTCTGGGTATATTGGGACGAAATTAATTTTGCCAAAGCAAATTGATGAGATGAATGAGAAAGGCATATTTGTTAACAATCATATTCTATCTATAATTACACATTCTTTTAATGGGTTTAAGAAAAAGTCACATTTATCTCCAGCAAATGTCCGAGCAAAGAGACAGCGTGATGATAATATTTCCTTCAGGGAAAGGTTAAATGTTCTGAAAGGAGGTCAGCAGTATGAAGAGTTGCTCGAAGAAGCGTTGACTGAATTGGAATCGTTTAAAGAGGCTGCTGAAGGAGTGGAACTAGAGTATCTAAAGCAAATCGATGAGCTTGAGGTGAATATTAGTGATTTATCCAATGAAAATATAAAGTTAGCATCAGATAATGATAGGTTAAAATTTGGACTTAAAGATTCAAAAAGTTTAATTAATAATGAAAATAATGATATTGATATTGATGGCCTGATAAGTTTGATCAGTAACCGCCTAAGCCCAGAAGCGGTTTTGAATGTTATTGAAAAACTTATCCCTAGCAATGTTTTTATATTAAAAACTGCATACTCTTCAGCAAGAGAATCCTCAAAATTTAAACATGGGCATAGGTTAATCTTCCTTCTTTACAAACTCTGCACCTCATATTTAAAAGAATATTTAGAAAATGGTGATAATACTGCAAAAAATATTTTAGGTGATGCTTATTCAGCAAATGAATCTGAAACGGTTGAGAAGTCAAGTGTTTTATCAAAAATGCGAGAGTTTGAATATAATGGAGAGAAAATCAAAATGTTCCAACATGTTGGGATAGGCACAGCTAGATCAAAAAGTGAAACGATAAGAGTTCACTTCTATATTGATAAAGAACATAGCAAAGTTGTAATTGGTTACTGCGGAGAACATCTAGACGTCAAGTCAACTTAGTCTTAGTATGATATGGTTGTGGTTTTTCTAAATCACAACCACCTATTTTTGGGTTGAGTTATAAATAAGTATTGAGAGACATTGAGGCTTTTACGTTGAATATTTAAAAACGCCACCATTGTTATGAAGGGATGTAAGTATTTCGTTTAATCTTATTATTTCAGACACTAAGCTATTCATTTCATATTCTGTATCTAGTAACTTGAAAACATCATAATCTAAAAAGTAGGCGCGAAAGAAATGTCCAGGAATTCCATCATTTTGAGGTCTATTACCAACGAACTCGGGAAGAATAATGCCAGTTATTTCATTGGAAATATATTCATCGAGCCTTTCATCAAAATGCTCAATAGCATTTCTTAGTTCTCTACTTTTTAAAGGGCTTTTTTCATTAACATTAAGTGCTTTTCGAAGGAATTCCCCCCTATTAGAATATCCTTTACGGACTGGCCAAAAGTATCTAGACAAGGATGCACCTTGAAGCACGATGTTTTGCAATTCATTTAAAATTTCATGTGCCGATAATGTGTGAATGCTATTTACTGGATTGCATTCTTCAAATGCATGATGAAGCTTATCAATTGAGATAATGGCAGATTGACAGTTGAAAAGCATACTATGAATATAAAATGCTTGATATGGAGTCCAGATTGAAAAATTCATTTTTTTGCCTTATGGGATTTAGTCGAAGTTAAGTTATTAGTAATTAATTAAAATTCAAAAAATTAATTAAGGCTTAACTATTTTACCCCAAGTATTCATTAGTAATTTTCTCTGCTCTAAGTATGTAGATCTGTTGTATGCCCTTCTTACTTCATTTTTTTCAGTATGAGCTAACGCAGCTTCTATTACGTCGGAGTTGAATTCCAGTTCATTAAGGGCTGTACTAGCAATTGAACGAAGTCCATGTGCTACTAGCTTACCGCCATAACCTATCCTTTTCAAAGCTGCGTTAGCAGTTTGGCTGTTCATCGATTGCTTAGGATCATTTCTGCTTGGAAATACATGTTCGCGATGAGCACTCATGGGCATCATCATATCTAAAATTTCTAATGCTTGAGCTGATAACGGAACAACGTGTTCGCGCTTAGCTTTCATACGTTCGGCTGGAATTATCCAAAGCTTAGCATTGAGATCGATCTCTAACCATCGTGTACCAGATGCCTCCGAAGGACGCACAAGGGTTAAAAGCTGCCATTCAATTAGGCACCGAGTTGGAACGGATAGGTTAGACATTTGTAAAGAACGCATAAGCTTCGGCAATTCTTCCGGTCGCAGTGTTGGCATATTCTGCTTTTTAGGCTTTTCAAAAGCCATACCGATCCCAGAAGCAGGATTTGCATCAATCAAACCCGTGTTTACAGCATAAATCATAATCTCGTTAATACGCTGTACCAAGCGGCGTACTGTTTCAAGAGCACCACGGGCCTTAATCGGCTCAAGTGCTTCTACAAGCTTACGGGCTTTGATTTCCTGCACGGGAATCTCGCCAATGGCAGGGAAAACATCTTTCTCAAGAGAACGCCAGATATCCTTCGCGTAATCCGGGGTAACGCTGGCTTGCTTCAAGGTAAACCAGTTAAAGGCTACAGTTGAAAAAATACTGTCTAAGGCGATCTGCTGCTGTTCTGTGACTTTTTCAGCCTGGGTCTGTGGGTCAATACCATTAGCGAGTAAGCAGAGGTAATCAGCACGCAGACGCCTGGCATCGGCCAGCGATAGGGCAGGGAAGGCACCGAGGCCCATCATGGTGCGCTGCTTTGTTGCTGGCCGCTGGTAGCGAAAACGCCAGAGCTTCTTGCCAGTGGTTTTTACAACCATAAAAAGCCCGTCGCCATCATGCAGGGTTATATCTTTGTCAGTGGCTTTTGAGCGAAGCACTTCAGTGTTGGTTAAAGGGCGTGTTGTCCTTGCCATACGGGCTTTCCTACGAAAATTGGTATACGTTTTTAGGATACATCTTACCGTATACCAATACGTATACCAATTATCACTGGATTCAGGCGGATCGTCTCGGAAGGTTACAGACACAAAAAAGCCCGCAGGGCTTGTGCCATGCGGGCTTTCAGGACTTCTGCGGATGGCACTGGAACCATCTTTGAAGAATTTTGGTGGAGCTGGCGGGAGTTGAACCCGCGTCCGAAATTACTACACCGTCGGCACTACATGCTTAGTCAGTTTTTACATTCGCCG
>Ga0308169_10004284_pt1 | contig 13402 bp, 11 predicted proteins | sample PhyBR1_2_FD_202139 | JGI IMG/M metagenome (GOLD analysis project Ga0308169, IMG submission 202139) | Phyllosphere microbial communities from UC Gill Tract Community Farm, Albany, California, United States - DLSLSB.R1 | ecosystem: Host-associated > Plants > Phyllosphere > Unclassified | place...
AGGTAGTGTAGAGCTAGCAGCAATTAAGCTGCGAGTGCGTACGAGTTATCGTTTGCAGTTATTGATTTCTGGATGTATTTACGAGGTAACCAGTCCTCGGTATGCCCTGCACTGCTTTGCAACCCACGTCGAAACCAGGTCGCCCCCAACGAAACTCCATTGTACTCCAATCGTGGGGCGTGTGTAGTGCGTCGGGTGTACGCAACTGTTGACGGCGACTGCGGTTACGGTCGGGTGTTCAAAGGCACGTACGCGTGGGCTCGGGAGTCCACCCTACGGTGCGCTACGGTCACCGACTGGATTACTGGCTGTTACGCTTGGCCACTTCGTTGCCGACGAAACCGCCGCCGATGATGCCGGCCAGGGTCGCCAGTTTCTTGCCGTTGCCGCCGCCAACCTGGTTACCGATCAGGCCGCCGATGACGGCGCCGGTGCCGATGCCGACATAGTGGGGCTGGGCCGGCGCCGGGGCAGGGTGGTAGCCTTGCTCGTAACGGTTGACCTCGCGTGCCGGACGGTGCTCGACCACGCGGCGCTCGACGATACGCTCCACGACACGCGGCTTTTGGACCACGGCCTGCTTCACAACCGGCGCCGCTTCCTGCTTGACGATGACGGTCGGCGCGTTGGCGGACTGCACGTAGGTCGTGGTGCCTGGGGCGGCGCTGACGAGCACGGGTGCGGCGGCCGGCGCGGACGTCATGGGCGCAGCGGTCTGGTATTGCATCGCAGCGGGCGGCGCGGCGAGTTGCATGCCGGCGGCTGGGGTCATGGCGGCTTGCGGCTCGGGAGCGCTGCGCGACGAGGGCAGCATGCCGGTGATGGCGGCGGCGCCGGTCAGGCTGACGATGATCACCGACACGGCTGCGGTGGCCATCAAGGGATGAATGCGGCTGGTAGTGGCGGTGGTGTTCATGGTCTGCTCCATCTGTTGTTGCGTTGTCGATGGATGCAGGTTACGGCTCACAACAGTTACACGGTAGACATAAACCGGTTTCAGTCGTTAACGAATGTAACTGCGAGATGTCACTGCGGGATGCAAGTTCAGACCCGTGCGATGGCGATGCTGCGCAGCAGCTCCAGCAAATCGAGCGGCGTGGCGCAGAGGAAGTCGGCGCCCCAGGTCGATGGTTCGATCGCGCCGCAATAGCCCCAGGCGCAGGCGACGGTGGGCATGCCGGCCGCACGGCCCGCTTCGATGTCGCGCAGGTCGTCGCCGACATACCAGCAATCGCGCGGAGCAATGTCCAGCCGGCGTGCGCCTTCCAGCAGCGGTTCCGGGTGCGGCTTGGCATGCGGCGTGGTGTCGCCCGAGACGATGCAGCGCGCGTGCGCCAGGCCGATCTGCGGAATCAGCGGATCGGTGAAGCGCGCCGGCTTGTTGGTGACGACGCCCCAGGTCATGCCGGCTTCCTCGATGCCCTGCAACAGTGCGTCGATGCCCTCGAACAGCCCGCTCTCGATGGCCATGTTGGCCTGGTAGCGGTCGAACCATTGAAGGCGCAATTCTTCGTAGCCGTCGTCGCCGGGCGCCAGGCCGAAAGCGGCTCCGATCATGCCGCGGGCGCCGGCCGAGGCGGTCGGGCGCAGCACGCTGTAGGGAGTGGGCGCAAGGCCGCGCTCGGTACGCAGCCAGTTGACGGCGGCGGCGAGGTCGGGCGCGGTGTCGGCCAGCGTGCCGTCGAGGTCGAACAGGACGGCACGCGGTGCCGTGGTCAAAGCAGGGGAGGTCATCGAATCGAAAGCGTCAAAGGGGCTTGGTCAAACAGGCTTTGTACAGGCCACCATGTAGTTCACATCGGTGTCGTTGTTGAGCGAGTAGATCTTGGTCAGCGGATTGTAGGTCAGGCCCTTCATGCCTTCGACCTGCAGGCCGGCAGAGCGCAGGTATTGCGACAGTTCGGCCGGCGTGATGAATTTGCCGTAGTCGTGGGTGCCGCGCGGCAGCATGCGCAGCAGGTACTCGGCGCCGACCACGGCCAGCATGTAGGCCTTCATGTTGCGGTTGATGGTCGAGAAGAACAGGTGGCCGCCCGGTTTCACCAGCGCCGCGGCGGCGCGCACGATCGAGGCAGGGTCCGGCACGTGCTCGAGCATTTCCATGCAGGTGACGACGTCGAACTGGCCCGGTTCCTCGGCCGCCATGTCTTCGGCGGCAATCAGCTTGTAGCGGACGTCGACGCCGGACTCCAGGCCGTGCAGATCGGCGACCTTCAGGGCCTTCTTCGACAGGTCGATGCCGGTCACTTTGGCGCCCTTGCGCGCCATCGATTCGGACAGCACGCCGCCGCCGCAACCGATGTCGATCACGTTCTTGCCGGCCAAGGGCGCGCGGGCGTTGATCCACTCCAGGCGCAGGGGGTTGATTTCGTGCAGCGGGCGGAACTCGGAGGTGGGGTCCCACCAGCGGTGGGCCAGCTCGCTGAATTTATTGATTTCGATTGGATCGGCGTTCGTAGTCATAGGTCGGAATAATAGCGGGAAATATTGGGCTGCGACGGACAAAAGACGGGGGACGAAAAAAAACCCCGCCGCGGCGGGGTTTCTTTACTTCACACCAGATTACTGCTGGCGGGTACGGGTACCGACGACTTCGATCTCGACGCGGCGGTTTTTCGCGCGGCCAGCCGAGCTCTTGTTGTCAGCAACCGGCTGCTTCTCGCCCTTGCCTTCGGTGTAGACGCGATTGGCGTCGATGCCTTTGGTCTGCAGGTAAGCCTTGACCGATTCAGCGCGGCGGATCGACAGCTTCTGGTTGTAGGCATCGGTGCCGATCGAGTCGGTGTGGCCGACGGCGATGATGACTTCCAGGTTCATGTCGCCCAGCTTCGAGGTCAGCTCGTCGAGCGACTTCTTGCCTTCTGGCTTCAGGACGGCCTTGTCGAAATCGAAGAAGGCATCAGCCGAGTAGCTGACTTTTTCCGAGGTCGGGACCGGGGCTGGTGCTGGTGCCGGGGCTGGCGCAGGCGCTGGTGCGGCTTCGACCGGTGGTGGCGGTGGGGCCACGCACTTGCCGTTTTCGAGCTTTTCAGGCGGCACGCACAGCGGTGCGTCGCAGCCAGGGACCGCATCGGCCGGGGTCCAGTAGCCGGTACGCCAGCACAGGCCGAAAGGATCGCGCGCGATCACGCCGCGGCTGTCCTGGACGTACGCGCTGTACGGCTTGTTCGCCTGGATGTCGGTCGTCAGCGGAGCGTACGGAGGTGCGCTCTGCGCGAACGCACTGCCAGCCATCGCTGCCGAAGCTGCGAGCATGAGGGTTGCAATCTTCTTCATATTTTTTGATCCTTTCGGGTTTTAAATCTTTTCGCTGCGAAACTTTCACCATTCACGACAACGTAGGCAGAATACTAACACCATTTGCCGTCGTGTTCGTTTCGCATTGTGAAACAAGCAATTAACTTCTCGGCCATTTTGCCACATTCGCCATTGTCATACGACCTGCGCTTGCTCAATCGTAGTGCATGGAAATTTGCCGCGTTGTTTCTGCGCAACAACGGCATGGCTGAGCGCGCCATCTTGACGAATGTTTATGACCTGCATGTGTCAAATCAGCAATTTGACAGGGAAGCGGGCGATGTTGCCGTGTCGGCAAATGTCGCCCGCTGTATAGGTGCATGGTAGAATCATCCGTTGGAACTCATAACCATTAGCCTGAAAGCAGTCGACCCGCCCAATGGATCAATTCGCAAAAGAAACAGTCCCCATTTCCCTCGAAGAAGAGATGCGCAAGAGCTATCTCGATTACGCCATGAGCGTGATCGTGGGCCGTGCGCTGCCGGATGTGCGCGATGGCCTGAAGCCGGTGCACCGCCGCGTCCTGTTCTCGATGCACGAGAGTAACTACAACTACAATCGTCCGTACGTCAAGTGCGCGCGCGTGGTTGGCGACACCATGGGTAAGTACCACCCGCACGGCGACTCGTCGATCTACGACACGCTGGTCCGGATGGCCCAGGATTTCTCGCTGCGCTACACGCTCGTCGACGGCCAGGGCAACTTCGGCTCGATCGACGGCGACAGTGCCGCGGCAATGCGTTACACCGAGTGCCGCCTCGACAAGATCGCCAGCGAACTGCTGGCCGACATCGACAAGGACACGGTCGACTTCCAGCCGAACTATGACGGCAAGGAAAAAGAGCCGACCGTCCTGCCGACCAAGATCCCGAACCTGCTGATCAACGGCTCGTCCGGCATCGCGGTCGGCATGGCGACGAATATCCCGCCGCACAACCTGTCGGAAGTCATCAACGGCGCCCAGCACCTGCTGCGCAACCCGGACTGCACGATCGACGAACTGATCGAACTGATCCCGGCGCCGGACTTCCCGACCGCCGGCATCATCTATGGCGTCTCGGGCGTGCGCGACGGTTACCGTACCGGCCGCGGCCGCGTGGTGATGCGCGCCAAGACCCACTTCGAAGAGTATGGCAAGGATGGCGGCCGCATCGCGATCATCATCGACGAGCTGCCGTACCAGGTAAATAAAAAGTCCCTGCTCGAGCGCATCGCCGAGAACGTGCGCGACAAGAAGCTGGAAGGCATCAGCGACATCCGCGACGAGTCCGATAAATCGGGCATGCGCGTCGTCATCGAGCTCAAGCGCGGCGAAGTGCCGGAAGTGGTGCTGAACAACCTGTACAAGCAGACGCAATTGCAGGACACCTTCGGCATGAACATGGTGGCGCTGGTCAACGGCCAGCCGAAGCTGCTGAACCTCAAGCAGATGCTCGAGTGCTTCCTGTCGCACCGCCGCGAAGTCGTCACGCGCCGCACCGTGTTCGAACTGCGCAAGGCGCGCGAGCGCGGACACATGCTGGAAGGCCTGGCCGTCGCGCTGGCCAACATCGACGACTTCATCGCCATCATCAAGGCCGCGCCGACGCCGCCGGTCGCCAAAATGGAACTGATGCAGCGCGCCTGGGATTCGTCCCTGGTGCGCGAAATGCTGCTGCGCACCGCCGAAGGCAGCACCATCGGCGGCATCGAGGCTTTCCGCCCCGAGCACCTGCCGAAGCACTACGGCATGCAGCAGGACGGCCTGTATAAACTGTCGGACGAGCAGGCCCAGGAAATCCTGCAGATGCGCCTGCAGCGCCTGACCGGCCTGGAGCAGGACAAGATCGTCAACGAGTACAAGGAAGTGATGTCGCACATCGCCGACCTGCTCGACATCCTGTCGCGTCCGGAACGCGTGACGACCATCATCAGCGACGAGATGGTCCAGATCAAGAGCGACTACGCCGACAACGGCAAGGACACGCGCCGTTCGGCCATCGAGCACAACGCCAGCGACCTCGATACCGAAGACCTGATCACGCCGCAGGACATGGTCGTGACCCTGTCGCACACCGGCTACATGAAGTCGCAGCCGATCGCCGAATACCGCGCGCAAAAGCGCGGCGGCCGCGGCAAGCAGGCGATGGCGACGAAGGACGAAGACTGGATCGACCAGCTCTTCATCGCCAACACGCACGACTACATGCTGTGCTTCTCGAACCGCGGCCGCATGTACTGGCTGAAGGTCTGGGAAGTGCCGCAGGGTTCGCGCAATTCGCGCGGCAAGCCAATCGTGAACATGTTCCCGCTGCAGGACAACGAGAAAATCACCGTGATTTTGCCGCTGTCGGGCGAAAACCGGACCTTCCCGGAAGACCATTATGTCTTCATGTCGACTTCGCTCGGCACCGTCAAGAAGACGCCGCTGAAGGACTTCAGCAATGTCCGCAAGGCCGGCATCATCGCGGTCGACCTGGACCCGGGCGACTTCCTGATCGGCGCCGCGCTGACCGATGGCCAGCACGACGTGATGCTGTTCGCCGACTCCGGCAAGGCGGTGCGCTTCGACGAGAACGACGTGCGTCCGATGGGCCGTACCGCACGCGGCGTGCGCGGCATGAACCTGGAAGAGGGCCAGAGCGTGATCGCGCTGCTGGTGGCCGAGAACGAGCAGCAGTCGGTGCTGACGGCTACCGAAAACGGCTTCGGCAAGCGTACCCCGATCACGGAGTACACCCGCCACGGCCGCGGCACCAAGGGCATGATCGCGATTCAAACGTCCGAACGCAACGGTAAGGTGGTGGCGGCGACCCTGGTCGACGCCAACGACGAGATCATGCTGATCACGACCGGCGGCGTGCTGATCCGCACGCGTGTTTCCGAGATCCGCGAAATGGGCCGCGCCACGCAAGGCGTGACCCTCATCGCGGTCGAGGACGGCACCAAGCTGTCCGGGCTGCAGCGCATCGTCGAGACCGACCTGGAAGAGGTCGAGCTCGAAGCGGCGCCCGAATAAGCCGATAGACGCCACCCCTGCGCGGGTGGCGTTTTTTTTTGGTGGATCAGGAAATCGCTGGCCTTCGGCCCGCAATTGCTACATACACTACAATGGACAAGATCCCCGTTGCCTTCAGCCTGGCGCCGCGTTTGCCGGCCAGCCATCGTGTGCCCTTCCGACTGGCCAGGCTGATGCACGGCAGGACGCAGAAACAGTAAGCGCCATCAAGAGGACCGCATGACCCAGGTATTCAATTTTTCAGCAGGACCCGCCGTCCTCCCGAAGGAAGTATTGCAGCAGGCCGCCGCCGAGATGCTCGACTGGCACGGCAGCGGCATGTCGGTGATGGAGATGAGCCATCGCGGCCCGGAATTCATCTCGATTTATCAACAGGCCGAAGCCGACCTGCGGGAACTGCTGGCCGTCCCGGCCAACTATAAAATCCTGTTCATGCAGGGCGGGGGGCTGGGCCAGAACGCGGTCATTCCGCTGAACCTGCTGGGACGCGTGCGCGAGCCGGCGACGATCGATTTCGTCCACACCGGTTCGTGGTCGGGCAAGTCGATCAAGGAAGCGGCGCGCTACGCGAACGTCAACGTGGCTGCCTCGAGCCAGGCCGAGGGCTTTACCTGCGTGCCGCCCCAGGATGCGTGGAAGCTGACGGACGGTGCGGCCTACCTGCACGTCTGCACCAACGAAACCATCGACGGCGTCGAATACAACTTCGTGCCGCAGACCGCCGGCGACGTGCCGCTGGTGGCGGACATGTCCTCGCACATCCTGTCGCGCGTGATCGACGTCTCGCAGTACGGTGTGATCTTCGCCGGCGCGCAGAAGAATATCGGGCCCGCCGGGCTGACCCTGGTCATCGTGCGCGAGGACCTGCTCGACTACGCGCTGCCGACCTGCCCGTCGGCTTTCCACTGGAAGAACGTGGCCGAGCACGACTCGATGTTCAACACGCCGCCGACCTATGCGATCTATATCGCCGGGCTCGTGTTCGCCCACCTGAAAGCGCAGGGTGGCGTGGCGGCGATGGAAGCGCGTAATATCGAGAAGGCGCGCCTGCTGTACGCGGCGCTGGATCGTGACGACTTCTACAGTAACCGGGTCGACGTTTCATGCCGCTCGCGCATGAATATCCCGTTTTATTTACGCGATGAAGCACTGAATGAGCAATTCCTGGCCGGCGCGAAGGCGCGCGGGCTGCTGCAGCTGAAGGGCCACAAGTCCGTCGGGGGCATGCGGGCATCCATTTACAATGCGATGCCGATCGAAGGGGTGCAGGCCCTGGTCGATTATTTGAACGAGTTTGCGGGGCGGTAAGCAGCCCGCGGCGATCACAGGAGCCCGTGTCGGTCGTGCACCGTAGCGTGGGCTCTCGAGCCCACGCGTTCGTGCCCACGCATGCCGCAACGCGTCGGCGCACGCCCCGGACCGGATGATCATCGTGGACGGGCGTTGCCGGATACGCCGCAACAGACCAGCCGGTGAACGCGTGGGCATGCCCACCCTACGTTACACAACGGCCAACGAATAAAACAGCAGCCATTAATCAGCAACCATGACAGACAAACTCACCCCCCTGCGCGAACAGATCGATGCGATCGACGCCCAAATCCTCGACCTCCTGAGCCGCCGCGGCCGCATCGCCCAGGAAGTTGGCCACGTCAAAGCCGAAACCGACGCCCCCGTGTTCCGCCCCGAGCGCGAGGCGCAGGTGCTGCGCGGCGTGGCCGAGCGCAATCCCGGCCCGCTCAAAAACGGCGACGTGCAAACCATCTTCCGCGAAGTGATGTCCGCCTGCCGCGCGCTGGAAAAGCGCGTCACCGTCGCCTATCTCGGCCCGGCCGGCACCTTCAGCGAGCAAGCCGTCTACCAGCATTTCGGCCACGCCGTCGAAGGCCTCCCGTGCGCCTCGATCGACGAAGTGTTCCGCGCCACCGAAGCCGGCACCGCCGACTTTGGCGTGGTCCCGGTCGAGAACTCGTCGGAAGGCGCGATCAACCGCACGCTCGACCTGATGCTGGCGACGACCACCGCGATCAGCGGCGAAGTCTCGATTCCGGTCCATCACAGCCTGATGACGAAGACCGGCAGCATGGAAGGCGTCACCGTCGTCTGCGCCCATTCGCAGGCGCTGGCCCAGTGCCAGGTGTGGCTGAACCTGCACCACCCGAACGTCGCGCGCCGTGCCGTCGCATCGAATGCGGAAGCTGCCGTCATGGCCAGCCAGGATCCGACGGTGGCCGCGATCGCCAGCGAGATGGCCGGCGAACAGTATCAGCTGGGCGTGGTCCAGGGCCACATCCAGGACGACCCGCACAACCGCACGCGCTTTGCCGTCATCGGCAGCCTGCAGACCAATCCGTCGGGCCGCGACCGCACCTCGCTGGTGCTGGCCGTGCCGAACATCGCCGGCGCCGTCTACAAGTTGCTGGCGCCGCTGGCGACGCATGGCGTGTCGATGACGCGTTTCGAGTCGCGCCCGGCGCGCATCGGCACCTGGGAGTATTACTTCTACGTCGACGTCGAGGGTCATCGCCAGGACGCGCCGGTCGCGCGCGCGCTCGACGAACTGCACACCAACGCCGCCTTTTTCAAGCTGCTGGGTTCCTACCCGGTCGGCCTCTAATTTTTTAGTCGAGAACACCCCATGTCGAAATTCGGTCCAGAATACGTCCGCGCCATCGCCCCTTATCAGGCCGGCAAACCCATCGCTGAAGTCGCCCGCGAGTTCGGCCTCGACGAAGCGAGCATCGTCAAACTCGCGTCCAACGAAAACCCGTTCGGCGTGCCCGAGTCGAGCAAGGCCGCAATGGCGCAAGCCGCCGCGGACCTCGGCCGCTACCCGGACGCCAACGGTTTCGAATTGAAAGCGGCGCTGGCCGCGCGCTACGACGTGCCGGCCGACTGGATCACGCTCGGCAACGGCAGCAACGACATCCTCGAAATCGCCGCCCACGCATTCGTGCAAAAGGGAGAGTCGGTCGTGTTCGCGCAGTACTCGTTCGCCGTGTACGCACTGGCCACGCAGGGTGTCGGTGGCCGCGCGATCGTCGTCCCGGCCGTGAACTACGGCCACGACCTGCAGGCGATGGCCGCCGCGATCGAAGACGACACGCGCCTGGTCTATGTCGCGAACCCGAACAACCCGACCGGCACCTTCATTGGCGCCGAAGAGATCGAGGCCTTCCTGAAGCAGGTGCCGGCCAACGTCGTCGTCGTGCTCGACGAAGCCTATAACGAATACCTCGCCGCCGAACACCAGTTCGAGTCCGCGGACTGGGTGCGCAAGTACCCGAACCTGGTTGTCTCGCGCACCTTCTCGAAAGCCTATGGCCTGGCCGGCCTGCGCGTCGGTTTCGCCATCGCGCAGCCGGACGTGACGGACCTGATGAACCGCATCCGCCAGCCTTTCAACGTCAATTCGCTGGCCCAGGCGGCGGCGATCGCGGCGCTGAACGACAAGGAGTTCCTGCAAAAGGGCGCGCAGAACAATGCCGAAGGCTACCAGCAGCTGACCGCCGCCTTCGACGCACTGGGCCTGGAATACGTCCCTTCGTTCGGCAACTTCGTGCTGGTGCGCGTGGGCGACGACGACCAGGCCGGCGCGCGCGTCAACCTCGCCTTGCTGAAGCAGGGCGTGATCGTGCGTCCGGTCGGCGCCTACGGCTTGCCGCAGTGGCTGCGCATCTCGATCGGCCTGCCGCAGGAGAATGCAGCCTTTATCGAGGCGCTGAAGAAGGCCTTGGTCTAAATGCTGGGCAAGGTCGTTGTCGTCGGCGTCGGGCTGATCGGCGGTTCGTTTGCGCTGGCGCTGAAAAAGGCGGGCGCCGCACGCCAGGTCGTCGGCATGGGAAGGTCGAAGGAAGCGCTGGCCCGCGCGCTGGAACTGGGCATCGTCGACAGCATCACCGACTCCGCCGAGGAAGCCATGGCCGGCGCTGATCTCGTGCTGCTGGCCGCACCGGTGGCGCAGACCGGGCCGATCCTGAAGCAGCTGTTGCCCTACCTGGACATCGGCACCGTGATCACCGACGCCGGCAGCACCAAGTCCGACGTCGTCGCTGCCGCCAGGGCTGCGCTGGGCGCCAAGGTCAGGCAGTTCGTGCCCGCGCACCCGATCGCCGGACGCGAATCGAACGGCCCGGATGCAGCGCTCGCCGAGCTCTACCAGGGCAAGAAAACCGTCATCACGCCGCTGCCGGAAAACGACGCGGGCGACGTCGGCCTGGTCGCCGCCGCCTGGCGCCTGTGCGGGGCGATCATCCACACCTTGACGCCCGAGCAGCATGACCGCGTATTCGCTGCGGTGAGCCATTTGCCGCACCTGCTCGCCTTTGCGCTGGTCGACGACATCGCCAGGAAGCCGCATGCCGACCAGCTGTTCCAGTACGCCGCCAGCGGCTTTCGCGACTTCACCCGGATTGCCGGCTCCTCGCCCGAAATGTGGCGCGACATCAGCCTCGCGAACCGCGATGCGCTGCTCACCGAGCTTGATGCATATCTGGCACAATTGACCGTATTGCGCGGGCAGCTCGCCGCCAGCGATGGCGCCGGCCTGGAACTCATCTACACGAATGCGCAGCGCGCCCGCCGCGCCTGGAGCGAGGCCATCGAAACGGCCGAGCCCGCGCCGCCAAAGAATCAGGAACCCGAATGACGCAGCAAAAACACTATCCGCAGCACATCGACCTCGAGCCCGTGATGCACGTCGAGGGCACGGTGCGCCTGCCGGGTTCGAAAAGCATCTCGAACCGCACGCTCCTGCTCGCCGCGCTGAGCGAAGGCGAAACGACGATCCACGACCTGCTGGCCTCGGACGACACCATGGTCATGCTGGGCGCGCTGCGCTCGCTCGGCATCGACTGGGAACAAATCGACGAGCGCACCATCAAGGTGCAGGGCAATGGCGGCGTGCTGCCGAACGGGGAAGCCGACCTGTTCATGGGCAATGCCGGCACCGCGATCCGCCCGCTGACCGCGGCGCTGGCCGTGATCGGCGGCGACTACACGCTGCACGGCGTCTCGCGCATGCACGAGCGCCCGATCGGCGACCTGGTCGACGCCTTGAACGAGATCGGTGCGCAAATCGAGTACACCGGCGAGCAGGGTTTCCCGCCGCTGCGCATTCGCCGTGGCCATATTCATGCGAATCGCATGTCGGTGCGCGGCAATGTGTCGAGCCAGTTCCTCACCGCGCTCTTGATGTCGGCCCCGCTGATGGCGCGCGGCCATGCGGTGACGATCGACGTCGTCGGCGAACTGATCTCGAAACCGTATATCGAAATCACGCTGAACCTGATGCGCCGCTTCGGCGTGACGGTCGAGCAGAACGGCTGGGCCTCGTTCACCGTGCAGCCGGGCCAGAAATATGTCTCGCCGGGCAGCATCCACGTCGAGGGGGACGCTTCCTCGGCCTCTTATTTCCTCGCGGCCGGCGCGATCGGCGGCGGGCCGGTGCGGGTCGAGGGGGTGGGGCAGGACAGCATCCAGGGCGACGTGCGCTTTGCCGACGCACTGGAACGCATGGGCGCGATCGTGACCCGCGGCGAGAACTGGATCGAGGCGCGCGGGAATGGCGTGCTGAAAGCCATCGACGCCGACTTCAACCATATACCGGATGCGGCGATGACGATCGCGGTCGCCGCGCTGTATGCCGACGGCACCAGCACCTTGCGCAACATCGCCAGCTGGCGCGTCAAAGAAACCGACCGCCTGGCGGCGATGGCGATCGAGCTGCGCAAGGTCGGCGCCATCGTGGAAGAGGGCGCGGACTATATCCGCATCACCCCGCCCGAGGAGCTATTGCCGGCGACCATCGACACCTATGACGACCACCGGATGGCGATGTGCTTCTCGCTGGCCGCGCTGGACGGCAAGGCGCGCCGCGGCAACGCGATGCGCATCAACGACCCGAAATGTGTCGCCAAGACTTTCCCCGACTACTTCGAAGCGTTCGCCAGCATCGCACGCAACGAATTGTTTTAACGGCCGCCACAAGCGTACCCGTTCACCAAGAGGTAGAAAAAAATGCCCAATTCCCATATCCCCGTGATCACGATCGACGGCCCGACCGCTTCCGGCAAGGGGACGGTCGCGGCGCGCGTCGCCGACCGGCTCGGTTACCACCTGCTCGATTCGGGCGCGCTCTACCGTTTGACGGCACTGTCCGCCATGCGCGCGGGCGTGGCGCTCGACAAGGAGCACGCGGTGGCCGAGCTCGCGCAGGTATTGCCTGCGAGCTTCACCAACGGGGATATTTTCCTCGGCGGCGAAGAGGTGGGGGCGCTGATCCGGGCCGAGGACGTGGGCAACAATGCCTCGAAAATCGCGGCCTTCCCGAGCGTGCGTCAGGCCCTCTACGCCCTGCAACTGGGCTTTCGCAAGGCGCCCGGCCTGGTGGCCGACGGGCGCGACATGGGCACCGTTATTTTCCCCAACGCACGCCTGAAAGTGTTTCTTACCGCCAGCGTCGAAGCGCGTGCCGAACGCCGATATAAGCAATTGATTGACAAAGGATTTTCTGCTAATATGGACGGTCTGCTTGCCGATTTGCAGGCGCGCGACGACCGCGATACCCATCGCACCGTCGCCCCGCTGGTCGCGGCAGAAGGCGCGTACATCCTCGATACGTCGGATATGACGGTCGATGAGGCCGTGGAGCAAGTGCTCCATTGGCATACGCTCTTGTAATTGTTTTGGTGCCTGCTACGGCTTATGCCTCGCAGGTGTTGTTTTAACCTGACCCAGTTCAGAACCGCACCATCGCCGGTCCTGCTGGCTAACTCGTAAATAACCTATGTCTACTGCAACCACCCAAGATTCCGGCATGGAAAGCTTTGCCGCCCTGTTTGAAGAGTCGCTGTCGCGTCAAGACATGCGCTCGGGCGAAGTCATCTCCGCCGAAGTCGTGCGTCTGGATCACAACTTCGTGATCGTCAACGCCGGCCTGAAATCTGAAGCGTTCATCCCTATCGAAGAATTCAAGAATGACCAGGGCGAACTGGAAGTCGCTGTTGGCGACTTCGTTTCCGTGGCCATCGAATCGCTGGAAAATGGTTTCGGCGATACCATCCTGTCGCGCGACAAGGCCAAGCGCCTGGCATCGTGGCTGGCTCT
>Ga0308169_10004285_pt1 | contig 13397 bp, 13 predicted proteins | sample PhyBR1_2_FD_202139 | JGI IMG/M metagenome (GOLD analysis project Ga0308169, IMG submission 202139) | Phyllosphere microbial communities from UC Gill Tract Community Farm, Albany, California, United States - DLSLSB.R1 | ecosystem: Host-associated > Plants > Phyllosphere > Unclassified | place...
GAGGAACACTCCGACGGCCGGCTCGGGCCGTGCGAGGCCGGGTGAGCCCGGCACGATGCCCGTGGCGAGCGACCGGAGGGCAGCGACGAGCCCGGGGAACGCGCTGGCATGCAGGAGATGCCCCAGAGCGCCCTTGTGAGAAGTCGCGGTGACGGCGCTGTCGGTGGCCCGGGCCAGGAGGGACAGCGCCTCCAGCTCCGCGCCATCGCCTTGGACCGTGCCCGTGGCGTGCGCGTGGACGTGGCCGACCTCTGTCGCCCCGGCAGCGCGGAGAGCGTCGGTCATCACTCCGAGGATCGTCGGGGCGTCGGAGGCTGCCGACGAGGTCCCGCCGATCCGGGCGGCGGAACCGGCCACACGGGCCAGGACGGCGGCGCCCCGCGCGGCGGCGGAGGCGGACGACTCGAGCAGCACGGCACCGGCGCCCTCGCCGAGACGGATGCCGTCGCGGCGCACGTCGAAGGGACGCGACGGGTGACCGCCGAGGGCGCGGACGACGCGGAGGCTCTCCGTGGCCGGCGCGTTCAGGGATGTGGCGGCACCCACGAGGACCCGGTCGTGCACTCCGGACGCGACGAGCCGCCTCCCGAGCTCGATCGCGAAGAGACCGGACGCGCAGGCGTGCGAGACCACGACGGGCTCGAGACCGGTCCGGCCCACGGCGACGATCTCGGGCGCCCGCAGGGGGTGGGTCGTCCCGGGACGTGCGCGGGCCTGGGCGCCGAGCACGACGGCACCCGTGCCGTCGGCTCCCGAGGGGCCGAGAGCCTCGGCGACCGCGAGCCGGAGCCAGCTCATCGCGTCGCGCCGTCCCGGGGCGACGTCCGGGGGGACGAGGGGTCCGGCACCCTCTGCGCCGGGGGCGGCCTCGGGGGTCGTGCCCGCGACGAGGCCGTCCCAGAAGGCGTCGCAGCCCGCGCCGTGGGCGGTCACGAGGCCGGCGCCTGTGACCACGACCTCGCGGTTCACCGGGGCTCCCGGAGTTCGATCACGACGTCCGTGGGGCCGGGGTGCCGTGCTCCCGGCGCCTGGAGGTACTCGACGACGAGCACCTCGTCACGCCCGGCCAGGTGATCGACGAGGGTGTCGTCCCGGGGTCCGTCGAGGACCAGCACGGTGCCGGGGGTGCCTGCTCCGGCCTCGGCCAGGGCCGCCCGGAATGACTCCGAGGGTTCCATGTCGGTGGAGTCGCGGGCCGTGAAGCGCTTCCCCGAGCCGTCGAGGGCACGGTCCAGTGCGTCGATCCTGAACGAGGCGTGATCGCCGCAGAAGACCAGGGCGAGACCGAGGGCGGCCAGATCGCCACCCACCTGCGGCGCGGCCGCCCGGAGGGCGGAGGTGAGTCCGCCCTCCGGGCTCCGACGCGCGGGGACGTGATCGATCACGACCGGCGTGCGACCGTCGCGCCGGCCGTGCGCCGCGATCCTCTCCGTCGGGTCGTCGCCAGGGGCTGCCCAGCCCAGCAGTGGTCGATCTCGTCCTGCCACGTCGTCCCCCGTCACGGTCGGCCCGCGGGGGACAGACACCTGGCCGACCCAACCAGGGCCCGCCGGGCGCCGCCTCCCCCGCGCAGTGGAGATGAGTATCCCTCGCACGGGGGACGCGGCGGGTGCGCGACTGTCTTAGCGTCGTGGAGAACGACCGGTCTTCCTACGGCCCGCACAGGTGCGGTACGCAGCTCCGAGACGGTCAGGACGGGGGGTCCGGATGTCACGCTGGAGCACGCTCGACGTCGACGAGGCGTCGGTGGCCCAACTCGGTGCCCTGGCACCGCGCCAGGTGGTCGAGCACGCCGAGCTGATCGCTGCGCGCCGCCTGAAGCCGGTGGAGCTCTACGGGCGGTGGGAGAGGCAGCAGTGGTCGGCCGACGACATCTCGTTCGGCCAGGACCGGCACGACTTCGACCACCGCCTGCCACGCCGGTTCCGTGAGCAGCTCCGGGGGGCCATCGCGACCTTCATCGTCGGCGAGTACACCGGCCTCGACATGCTCGCGCCCGTCATGCTGGGTGCGCGGGCCGAGGACGACCTGGTCTTCCTCGGCACCCAGGTCGCCGACGAGGCACGCCACGCACGGCTCATGTTCCGCCTGGGTCACGAAGTGCTGGGTTTCGACGAGGATCCGTCCGTCATGCTCCGCCAGGCGTGGGACCTCGCCGAGCCCGAGCATCGCGCCCTCGCGGCCATCGAGGGGGAGCTCATGCGCGCCACCGTCTCGGACCCGTCCGACTACGAGAACTGGGTCCGGTCCGTCACGCTCTTCCATCTGGTCACCGAAGGGATCCTCGCGGTCAGCGGTCAGCGGGCGCTCGTACGGCAGCTCTCCCGCCTTCCCCTCCTGCCCGGCATCCGTTCCGGATTCGCGGCCATGTGCCGGGACGAGTCGCGTCACATCAGCTTCGGGCTCCACTCTCTCCGCATCGCGCTGCAGGAGGGGCATGCCGGTGCCGTCGAGGACGTCCTCGAACGCACCGTGCCGCTGGCGCTGGCGATGACCCGCTCCATGGAGCCGCGCAACGGCGCCGTCGGAGCGGCCGCCGGCGCCGACGACGTGGTGAGCACCGGCGTCGACTCGTTCCGCCGTGCCATGCGCTGGATCGGCGCTGATCCGGCTTTCACCCGGCACATCGTCGACCGGTCCCTCGCCGCCCCGGGGGCGGATCTCCTGGTGGCCGCCCGGTCCGGTGCGCCGGCACCGGTCTCTCCCATCGACGCACCGACGGACAGGAGCACCTCATGACCACGACCGCGCACGAGATCGAGGACGCCTTCCGGGCGTTCCTCGCCGATGTCCTCGACGTCGCTCCCGAACGCATCGAGGGCGGCACGGACCTCCTGGGCGAGCTCGAACTGGATTCGCTGACCGTGCTCGAACTGGCCGTCTTCTCGGAGGAGCGCTTCGGCGTCGACCTCGAGGCCGCGATCCGCGACCGCCTCGAGGCAGGAGGCGCGGAGGGCGCCGAATCCGCCACCGTGACCCTCGACTGGCTCGCGGAGCACGTGGCCGCCGCGGGCGACGGCGTGTCGGCGTGAGCACCCGGGACTCCGTGGCGACCCCACCGCCGACGCACCGACGGTGGCCGCGCCCGCTCCTGGCCCGAGTCTGGGACCAGGTCTCCGAGTCGAGCCCCGACGATCGTCGCGCGCAGCGCTCCGCCGGTCCGTGCGCGGCCGTCCGCCCGGGGCTCGTCATGGTCACCGGTCACGACGCCTGCCGCAAGGTCCTCACGGACCCCCGCTTCGTCGTCGAGGACGAGTCCATCCTCGATGCGCGCCTGCCGGGCTGGCGCAGCTCGCCGGCCTGCCGCTCGTTCGCGCGGGAGCTCCTCTGTCAGAACGGGGACGAGCACGCTCGACGGCGCCGGCTGCTGGGGTCGGCCTTCTCGCAGGAGGCGCTCGACCGCGCCGGCCGGACCGCGGCGGAGCGCTCGGGTCAGGCGGTCGCGGAGACGACCGCGGCCCTGCGCCGGGGCCAGGAGGTCGACGTCTCCGCGAGCCTCCTGCGGGAGGTGCCTCTCGCCGTCGTCGCGGAGTTCGCGGGAATGCCCTTCGACCTGGCCGACGAGGCTGAGCCACGGGCCCGGCTGCTCAGCGCGTTCATCGGGTCCGGACTGCACGACCCCGATCTCCGGAGGCGCGCGGACGAGGCCGTCGAGAGCCTGCGCCGGGACCTCGGCGCCCACCTCGATCGCCCGGGCCCGGCACCGGTCGGTGTCGCGGGCGTGCTGCTCGCCGCCGAACGGCGGGGCGAGGTGGGGCGCGACGATGTCCTCGCGGACCTGCTCCTGATGTTCTCCGCCGGTCACGAGACCACCGAGCGGCTGCTCGGGTCGGCCGTCGCCGAGCTCGCGGCGGACCCCGACCTGTTCCGTCGGCTGACCGGGTCGTCGAGCGACGTCGAGCGGTTCCTCCGCGAGGTCGAGCGGTTGCACCCGCCGATCCCCGTGACGAGCCGCATGGCCTCCGACGACGTCGAGCTGGAGGGCGTCGTGGTCGTCCGCGGCACGGAGGTCCTGCTGCTCCTCGACGCGGCGAACACCGACCCCTTCGTCGGCGCCGGCGACGGCATCGACCTCGACGGCATCGACCTCGACGGTCGGCCGCGCCGCTCGTTGTCGTTCGGCAGCGGAGCGCGCACCTGCCTCGGCATCGCGCTGGCCCGCGTGGTCACCTCCGCCGTCGTCCACGCACTCGTCGCCGAGGGCACAGCCTTCCGGTCGGCGCGTCCGGGCGTCCTGCACGCCGCCACCACGACGCCGAGAGAGGGGGTGTGAAGCATGAAGACGATCCTCGCCCTGCAGGAGCTGTCCGTCGTCGCCACGAGCGACGCCGACGGCCGACTGTTCAGCACCATCAGCGAGAACTGCGCCTGACGCGCAGCGTCGGGCCGCCGCACGAGCGGCGGCCCGACCCCACGACGGCCCCCGGGCCGACGAAGGCCACGACAGAGGAGGACCCCATGGACGACGGACGAGGCACGACCGACGAGCGAGGCAGCACCGACGGGCGCAAGCTCCTCGACGAGTGGCGCTACTGGCTCGTGGGGGCGATCGTCATGACCGCCATCTGGGGGTTCATGAGCTTCCGCCAAGGACACGCCGTCTTCTACTGGCCGTCGTTCGCGCTCGGGGTGTGGGCCCTGATCCTGCTGCTGGCTCCCTTGCTGCCGCGCCGAGGCGGCGGACGGGACTGACATGCTCCGGGGGGAAGCGATCATGGGGGACGACGAGGTGGTCATCACCGGTACTGGTGTGGTGTCGCCGCTCGGGCGGGGCACGGAGGTGCTCTGGTCGGGCCTGCTCGCCGGGGCGACCGGCATCCGTCCGATCACGCACTTCGACGCCTCGGACCTCGCCACGCGCTTCGCCGGCGAGGTCGACGACGCCACCTGCGCGGACGTCCTGCCGCGCCGTGTGACCCGGCGTCTGGACCGTTCGGCCGTCATGGCCCTGGTCGCGGCCACGGAGGCGCTCGCGCAGGCCCGGCTCGACACCCGGGAGAGCGGCGCCGGCTCCGTCGCGCCCGAGCGGGTCGCGACATGCCTCGGCACGTCGAGCGGGCCGTTGCAGCACCACGACGACGTCGCGGGTGCCTTCGCCGACGGGGGGCCGGAGGCGCTGCGTCGGCGCTATCCGTTGGCCTCCTCGACGACCTCCCCGTCGATCGCGACCAGCGAGGTCGCGCGGCACTTCGACCTGAGGGGTCCCTCGAGCACCGTCGTCGCCGAGTGCGCCAGCGGCGCCCTCGCCGTGGGAACCGCGCTCATGCTGCTGCGGGCCGGTGCCGCCGACGTGGTCGTCTGCGGCGGCGTCGACGCCACGGTGACCGCACGCTCGCTCGTCGAGATGTCCGTCGTGGGCGCACTGTCGCGCCGCAACGACGACCCCGGGGCGGCCTGCAGGCCCTTCGACCGCGACCGCGACGGCTTCGTCCTCGGCGAGGGCGCCGCCGTCCTCGTCCTCGAGCGCGCGTCGCACGCCCGGTCCAGGGGCGTGCCGGCGCTCGGCGTGCTGCACGGCTTCGGCGCCGCGACCGACACGGCGCACGCCACCGCGCCGGCCCCCGACGGCGACGGTGCCGCACGGGCCCTGCGGGCAGCGCTCGACGACGCCGGGCGTCCGGCCGCCGACGTGGGCGTCGTCAGCGCCCACGGGACGGGCACCGAGCTCAACGACAGCGCCGAGGCCGCCGCGCTCCTCCGGGTCCTGGGCCCGACCGTGCGGGACGTCCCCGTGCACAGCATCAAGCCCGCCACCGGGCACATGATCGCCGCCTCCGGCGCCGCCGAGGTGATCGTGCTCGCGCTCACCCTCGCAAACGGCCTCGTGCCCGCGACCGCCAACTGCCCGTCGCCCGCCTTCGACCACCTCGACGTGGTCCGCGACGCGCCTCGCCCGACCGCTGCCGACCTCGGGGTGAGCCTGTCCTTCGGCTTCGGCGGCCAGAGCATCGCACTCGTCGTCGGGGCACCCGACCGATCCGGCCCCGCAGGAGGAGACCGATGAAGCACTCCAGGACCCTTCTGCGCCCGGCGGGGCGCTCCGACGCCGGCACCATCGTCCGGTGGATCGAGGCCGACGCGATGGGCCGGGCGCGTCTGCGAGACGGAGCGCCCGCGGACGAGCAGGCGCTCGCCGAGGCCATCGGCGCCGGGCGCGTGAACTACGTGATGGTGACCACGCGCGACGGTGAGGCCGTCGGCTTCGTCGAATGGCGATGGTCGGGTCAGCGCGTCGCGCGGTGCGCCACGATCGGAGTGGCCGTCGGCGACCCCGGGCTGTGGTCGCTCGGATACGGCGCCGAGGCGGTCGACAACGTGCTGGAGGAGCTCTTCTGGACCCACGGCGCCCACCGGGTGGAGTTCCAGGCGGCGGTGTCGAACCGGGGCATGGTGTCGATGCTCTCCAAGGCCGGTGCGCCCGTGCTGGAGGGCGTCCTCCGCGACTACTTCTTCTCGGACGGCGAGCACGAGGACGCCCTCGTCTGGAGCGTGCTGCGGCACGAGTTCGACGAGGCCAGCGAGACCCTCCCGGACCGCGCCGAGCGGCGGACGCGCCACCGGTCCGATGTCGAGCGCTCGAGCGCCGAGGTCGCCCGGCACGTGCGCCGGCACGACGACACGTCCCTCGCGCACCTCCTGGCCCGCACGATCGACGGGGAGGGCTGACGATGCCCACGTTCCGCTCCACGCACGCGACGCCCCTCGACCTGTGGTGCCTCGCCGACCCGCTCGTCCTCGACGACCCGTTGCGGCCGCTCCCGGGCGACCGCGACCACGTGCTCCCGGAGCCCCCGTCCGGCTGGCGGGCGACGGCGCGACGGGAGTGGGTGCACGTCCGCCCCGTCGGCGTCCCCGGGCCGTGGCAGGGCTGGAAGGTGCACGTCGCAGCCGTCCCGGACGATGCCGACGAGGTGCTCGCGACGATCGCGCGGTGGGCCTACGCCGAGGAGCTGCCGTTCAAGTACCTGCGCTCGCGGCGCATCCTGTCGGTGAGCGGCTCGAAGTACGCGCCCCGCGCCTCCAGCGGCAAGTTCGTGACCGCCTACCCGGCCGACGAGGACCAGCTGCGTAGGGTCCTCGAGGAGCTCGACCCCCTCCTGACCGCGGGCCGCGCGCCCTACGTGCTCAGCGACCTCCGGTACCGGGAGGGGCCGTTGCACGTCCGCTTCGGCGCGTTCCGGTCCCGTGACATCGTGGAGGTCGACGGGTCGAGCGTCCCCGCCGTCCTCTCTCCGACCGGGCTGGTGCCCGACGAACGGCTGCCGTGGTTCTCGGTGCCGGCCTGGGCCCCGGTCCCGGCCGTCGTGCAGGAGATGCTCGACCAGCGCGAGCGCGAGGCCGTGGCGTCGCACGACCTCGAATTCGTCGAGGCGCTGCACTTCTCGAACGGCGGGGGCGTCTACCGCGCGCGACGGACGGCCGACGATCTGACCGTCCTCGTCAAGGAGGCGCGTCCGTGGGCGGGCCTCGACGGCCACGACCAGGACGCCGTCGCCCGGCTCGGCGCCGAGCACGAAGCTCTCGTCGCGCTCGGGCACGTCGCGGGCCTGCCCCGTGCTCTCGACCGGTTCCGACTCTGGGAGCACGAGTACCTCGTGACCGACTTCGTCGAGGGGGAGACGGCCCAGAGGTGGGCGGCCGCCGCGCACCCGCTCTCGACCGGCGGCGACGACCAGGAGGCGCGCGACCGGTACGCGGACCGCGTCGCCGTCGTGCTCGAGCAGGTCGTGCGCATCGTGCGCGACGTCCATGCGGCCGGGTGGGTGCATGGCGACGTCCACCCCGCGAACCTGCTGGTGTCGGACGGCGACGTCGTCACCCTGGTGGACCTCGAGCTGGCGCGGCCGCTGACGTCGACCCACCGGGCGGGCCTCGGCTGTCCGGGCTTCGTCCGGCCGGGCCGTGCCGGTCGTCCGCTCACTCGGGATGACGACGAGTACGCCCTGGCGGCGCTCGCCCTCTGGTTCTTCCACCCGTCGACGCAGGTCCTCGACCGCGATCCGCAGGAGGCGGGTGCGCTGGTGCGCTGGATCGCCGACCGGTTCCCCGTGGGGGAGGAGTGGCTCGCCCTCGTCCGAGCGGCCTTCGGCGACGACATCGACACCATGCCACGGCGCCGCGCCCCGTTCACGAGGCAGGGGCTCGTGGCGGGGATCCTCGGCTCGGCCTCGGCCGACCGCGACGACCGGCTGTTCCCCGGCGACCTGCTGCAGTTCGCCCAGGACGGCGTGGGGGTCGCCGTGGGGGCCGCCGGCGTGCTCTGGTCGTTGGCCCAGCAGGGAGTCGACCCGACGCCCGGGCACGTCGAGTGGCTCGTGGAGCGGGCTACCGTCCCCACGGGCCCCGGCCTGCTCGACGGTCGCGCCGGTGTCGGCACCGTCCTGCTCGAGCTGGGCCACGGGGCGGGTGCCGACCTCGTCCGGCAGGCCGGTGCGGACGTCCTCGGGGGGCGCGACGCGACGCTCACGAGCGGCCGTGCGGGGGCGGGGCTGGCCCTGCTCGCCCTCGGCGGCCCCGACGACGTCGCGACCGCGGTGACCCTCGCCGAGGGCCTCGAGGACCTCTGGGTCCCCTCCGCCGACACCGCCACCGGTGAGGCCGCGGGTCTCATCGACGGCTGGTCGGGCCCGGCGCTGTTCCTCGCCACGCTGGGCCGTGAGCTCGGCGACGACTCCTTCACGGAGCGGGCCGTGGGGCTCCTGCGCCGGGATCTCCGCGCCTGCACGACCTCGGCGTCCGGTGCCCTCCTCGTGGACGAAGGCGGGATCCTGTACCCCTACCTGTCGAACGGGACCGCGGGCGTCGCCGTCGTGGCCTCGGTGCTGGCCTCCTGCGGGGCGGACGGCGTCGACGCGGACGAGGCCCGGGCGCTCGCCACCGCCCTCTCGGCGACGATCGTGGCCGAGCCCGGTCTCTATCGCGGCCGCGCGGGGTTGCTGGTGGGGCTGGCGGCGCTCCGCGCGGCGGGTCTGGTCGACACCACCGCGGCCATCGCCCAGCACGTGGCCCTGCTCGACCTGCAGATGGTCGAGGTCCCCCACGGGCTCAGCTGCCTGGGCCGAGGCCAGCGCCGGGCCTCGGCCGACCTGGCCACGGGCTCGGCCGGGGTGCTCTCCGCCCTCGCCGCCGTCGACGATCCCGCACGTCCGTTCCTCCCGCTCCTCTCCGTCGGGGGGCCGTCCCGCCCGCCCCGTCACCGGCCCCTCCTCGAGAAAGCAGCCTCATCATGAGCATCGCCCCCGTCGGCAACGGCACGCGTCCATCCCTCCGCGACATCTCGGTCGACCCGGGCCGGGGCACGGGTCCCGGCCTCGCCCCGAGCGACGCGCAGGCGACCCGGCTGGAGGTGCTGGCCGACGAGATCGAGCGCCACGCGGCGGCCGTCGTCGACGTGCTGTCCGAGGTGGCCACGCGCGCAGCCGCCCGATACGAGGTGACGGCCGCGGTGGCGACGCTGCGGGGCGCCCGGGCCGAGGTGGCGCGTCACGCACCTCGGCACGTCGACGAGATCGCCGTCTTCCTGCCCTCGAACGTGCTCCTCTACTCGTACGTCCTCTACGGTCTGGTGCCCACGCTCTACGCCGACCGGGTCCGCCTGCGTCCCTCGGCGCACGTCTCGGACACGGCGGTGCGGCTGCACCAGCTGCTGCAGGGACTCGTCGCCGCCCCGGTCGAGCTGGCTCCGGAGCCTCAGCGGCGCTTCGTGGAGCGTGTCGTGGTCGGTGCCGACGTCGTGGTCTTCGCGGGCGCCTACGCCAACGCCGAGCTCGTGCGGCACGGCCTGCGGCGCGAGCAGCTGTTCGTGTTCCTCGGATCGGGAGTGAATCCGGTCGTGGTGGCCCCGGACGCCGACCTGGCGTCGGCGGTGGCCGAGACGGCCGAGGTGCGCCTCCTGAACACGGGCCAGGACTGCCTCGGACCCGACGTCGTCTGGGTCCACGCGGCGATCGCGGAGCGCTTCCTCGACGACCTCGGCGCCCACCTCGGCACCCTGCGCTTCGACGGCGACGGCGACGGCGACGGCGACTACGGACGGGTGCACTATCCCGGCGTACTGGCCCGGTCGGCGGACTTCCTGCACCGGCACGGCGGCAGGATCCGCTCGGGCGGGCGCATCGACTTCGGCAGGTCGCAGCTCGAACCGACGATCGTCGCATGGCCGGCGGGCCAGCGACCGGAGCTCACGGAGTTCTTCAGCCCGATCTTCAACGTGGCCGTCTGGGACGACGAGGCCGCGCTGGCGGACATGCTCGACACGGGCGCCTACGCCGAACGCGCCATGGGGGCCTCGCTGTTCGGCACGGCGCCCCGGATCGAACGCGTGCTGCGACGCTGGTGCACGACCACCGTCGACCGATCGCTGCTCGCCGTCGACGACGGCAACGAGCCGCTCGGCGGACGGGGCCCGATGGCGGGCCACTTCGCCGTGGATGGTCGACTGGTGGCCGAGCCGGTCCTGCTCTCGAAGGGCGTCGCGGACCACCTGGGCCGTGACGGGGGACCCCGAGCGTGAGCGCCGAGGGAGCCGACGGGCGGGCCGTCTGGGGCGCGGTCGCCGCCGCGCTCCGCGAGGGCGGCGTGGAGTTCGCGTTCGGGCTGCCGGGTGACGACCTCGTCGTGGTCGAGGCGTTCGCGGAGCACGGCCTGGAGGTGGTGCTCTACGCGGATCAGCGTCACGCCGTCTACGCCGCCACGGCCTGCGCGGTCGCGACGGGCGTGCCCGCCGCCTGCTTCGTCGGCAAGGGGCCCGCCGTCACGCACGCCCTGAGCGGAGTGCTGGAGGCGGACGCCCAGCGGGCGCCGGTCGTGCTGCTGACCTCGGGTGTCCCGGAGGTCGCGCTCGGGTCCGGTGCCTTCCAGGAGCTCGACCCGGTCGCCGTCGTCGCGCCCCTCGTCAAGCGGGCGCGTCGAGTCGCGCTCTCCGCGGACATCGCCGACCACGTCCGACGCGCCCTCGCCGTGGCGGGTGCCGCACCGGCGGGCCCGGTGCTCCTCGAGATCCCCGAGGGCCTGCCCGAGGCGTCACCCTCCGTGCCGGTCGAGCCCGCGGGTCGACCGCCCGAGGTCCGCGTGCCGGATCTGGTGGTGCTCGGCGACACCGTGCTCGACGGGGCCCGGCGACCCCTGCTGATCGTGGGCGGCGGGTGCCGGCACGCCGACGTCGGCCGGTCCGTGGTCGAGCTCGCGGAGCTCACGGGGGCCGGGATCCTCTGCACGGCTTCGGGGCGCGGCGTCGTCGACGAGCACCACCCGGCGTTCCTCGGCCTCGTCGGTCTCTACGCCCATGACGCCGCGAGGGCCGCCCTGGCGGCCTCGGACGTCGTGCTCGTGCTCGGGTCCCGGCTCGAGGAGACGGCCCTCCACGAGTGGCCCTCTCCGTCGCCTGCCGTCGTGCAGGTCAATCACGCCCCCTCCGACGTCGTCGCGCACCTCCCCGGAGAGATCGTCGTGGCCGACGTCCGCCCGGTCGTCGCCGGCCTGCTGCGGCGTGCCTGGGGCTCCGCCGATCCGACGTGGCGCACGGAGGTGCGTTCCCTGGCCGCCGCCGCCCGCGCCGATCGATCCGCTGCGGTGGACCGCGCTGCGGCAGACCCCGCAGCGGTCCCCGGGCCGGCACGGACCGTGGACGTGCTGCGTCTCGTCGACGCTGTCGTCCCTGCGCGGCGGTGGTCGGTCCACGAGAACGGCCTGCACGACATGCGGAGCTACTTCTGGCCGGACTGGACGGTGGGCGCGGACGCCGACTGCCTGGTCCCCAGCGAGCAGACCCCCATGGGGTTCGGGGTCGTCGCGGCCGGTGCCGTCGCCCGCTGCCTGCCAGGCTCCTCCGTGGTCGCCGTCGTCGGGGACGGCGCCTTCCGCTCAGCGGCGGTCGACCTGGCCCGCCTGCGCGGTGAAGGGTCGTCCGTGCTCGTCGTGGTGCTGGCCGACGGCGGTCTCGGGTGGCTGGAGGCCAACCGGAGGCAATCGGCGCCGACGGCCCCGTCGTTCCTCTCCGCGAGTCGCCCCGTGGGCGACCTGTGCCGTGCCGACGGTGTCCCGCACGTGCGCGCGTCCGGTGCCGTGGACCTCGAGGCGGCGGTGCGCGAGGCGTGGCAGCAGGCGGTCGTCTCCGGCGTGGCCGTGCTCGAGGTGGAGACGTCGTCGGACGACGTGCCGCCCGGGTTCGAGGTGCTCGCGGGGGACTTCCCCCTCGTGGCCGGACAGGGCGCCTGACGTGGACGCCGTCCTCTACCCCGGGCTCTCGCCGTCGCGCCACGCGCACGTGCGGAGGTTCCTCGCCTCGTACCCCGGCGTGGCTCGTCGGTTCGAGGAGTGCAGCGACGCCGCGGGGTACGACCTCGAGGAGGCCTATTCGACGGCGCTCATCGACGACTGGGAGCCGTACCAGCTCGCCTTCCTGGCCATCAACCTCTCGCTCGTGGAGTGGATGCGGGAGGAGCGCGGGATCGACCCCGACGTCGTCTGCGGTCAGAGTTTCGGGGGTTTCGTCGCGGCGGTGGGCTCCGGCGCTGTCGGCCTCGCCGACATGGTGCGCCTGCTCGTGTCGAGCGGCGAGGTCGAACGTCGCTGGTTCGCCGACCAGGGCAGGGACCTGGCGTGCGTCTTCTTCACCCGCGTCGACGACGCCGTGGTCGAGGCGCTGCTGGCGGACCCGGCGCCCGGGGGCTGGACGGAGCTCTCGGTGCGTCACGACGGCGGCGTCCTCGCTGTCTCGGGCGACAGGAGGAGCGTGCGGCGCCTCGAGGAGCGTGTCCGCGCCGCCGGGGGCCGGGTCTTCTACGTGATCGACCGGGCCGAGCACTGCCCGCGCATGGGACCCCTTCGCGAACTCCTGGCCGAGGAGGTGTACGGGACCGTTCCGTTCCGGGCCCCCGTCCGACGTCTGGTGTCGGACATCGACGGAAGCGAGCTCTCCACGGGCGAGGACGTCGCGAGGCACCTGCTCGACGGGTGGACGCACCCCGTCGTCGCGGGCGACCTGTACCGCGGGCTGCTCGCGCTCGACGTCGACCGACTCGTCGTACCCGGTCCGCGCTCCGCGTTCCGGGGGCACGGCGCGGGCGCGTTCGAGCTGCTGCCCGTCTCGCCAGGGGACGTCTCCACAGACCTGCTCACGGCCCAGCCGTGAGCGCACAGCTCCGGACCGCCGCCCGCCGGGCGGGACGGTACCGGAGGACACACCGAAGAAGAAACGAGGGAATCATGAACATCGTCCTGGACCTCCAGCGTCTCGAGAACGTCCGCGCCCGTGGCAGCGAGGAGTTCTTCAGCACCGTCAGCGAGAGCTGCCTCTGATCTGAGGCGCCCCCCGGGCCGTCCCGTCCTCGCGGACGGGGCGGCCCGTCGCCGTGCACACCGCGGCCCGTCGCCAGCGACCCGCCCGGGGCGCACGA
>Ga0308169_10004286_pt1 | contig 13394 bp, 6 predicted proteins | sample PhyBR1_2_FD_202139 | JGI IMG/M metagenome (GOLD analysis project Ga0308169, IMG submission 202139) | Phyllosphere microbial communities from UC Gill Tract Community Farm, Albany, California, United States - DLSLSB.R1 | ecosystem: Host-associated > Plants > Phyllosphere > Unclassified | place...
CCGAACTCAGCAGTGAAACGATGCATCGCCGATGGTAGTGTGGGGTTTCCCCATGTGAGAGTAGGTCATCGTCAAGATTAAATTCCGAAACCCCTATCTGCTGACGCAGGTAGGGGTTTTGTTTTGCCCGCAGGAAAGTTCTTACGACAGGTACGGAAAGGTCCCGGCTGTCACAGCCCCCCGACAGTGCTAAGGTTCTGCCCTAGCTTTTGCATTTTCAAGGATGCCCTTCATGCCGGACGCAACGTCCCTTAGCCCAGCTTTCATGGTGGTTCACGGGAATCGCCTTGATGAATTGCGCAGCCTGGTGATCAGCTTGATGCGGCGCTATCCGCTGGCACCTCTTGAGAATGAAATCGCCCTGGTCCAGAGCAACGGTATTGCCCAATGGCTCAAGCTAGCCCTTGCTGAGGATCCGGAAGAAGACGATAGCGGCGGCTGCGGTATCGCTGCCGCCATTGATGTGCAGCTACCTGGCAGCTTCATGTGGCAACTCTATCGAACCGTGCTGGGCCGCGACGAAATCCCGGCCAAATCCCTGCTGGATAAAGCCCCGCTGACTTGGCGGCTGATGCGCCTCCTGCCCCAATTGATCGAGCAGCCTCATTTCGAGCCTTTGCGGCGATTTCTCACTCATGACACAGACTTGCGCAAGCGCTATCAATTGTCCGAACGCCTTGCCGATCTGTTCGACCAATACCAAGTGTACCGGGCTGACTGGCTTGAAGACTGGGCTGAAGGTCGACATCAAACACGGAATGTCCGAGGCGAAATAAAACCGCTCGCACCGGCCAACTGCTGGCAAGCGGAACTGTGGCGCGCCTTGTTGCTGGATGTGGGGGAGCAAGGCATGGCCCAAAGCCGTGCCGGCGTACACCAACGCTACATCGAACGCATCAACAACCTGGAAGTCGCGCCCAAAGGCCTGCCTGCGCGGGTGATCGTGTTCGGTATTTCTTCGTTGCCCGCCCAAGCGCTCGAGGCGCTCGCCGGTCTGTCCCGGTTCAGCCAGGTTCTATTGTGCGTTCATAACCCGTGCCGTCACCACTGGGCGGACATCGTGGCCGACAAGGATCTGCTGCGTCACCAATACAAGCGTCAGGCGCGCAAGGCCGGAATGCCTGTCGCGCTCGATCCGCAGACTTTGCATCAGCATGCTCATCCGCTTCTGGCCGCCTGGGGCAAGCAGGGGCGCGACTATATCAACTTGCTCGACAGCTACGATGACCCCAACAGCTATCGTTCGGTGTTTCGCGACGGGCGTATCGATCTCTTCAGCGACGCGACTCCCACGTCCATTCTCAGCCAGTTGCAGGATGACATCCTGGAGCTTCGTCCCCTCAACGAAACACGAACGCATTGGCCTGCGGTCGATACCGCGCGAGACGGGTCGATCCGTTTCCATGTTGCTCACAGCGCCCAGCGTGAAGTAGAGATTCTCCATGATCAGTTGCTGGCCCACTTCAGTGCGGATCCGGCGCTGCGCCCTCGGGATATCATCGTCATGGTTCCGGACATCGACAGTTACGCGCCGCATATTCGCGCGGTGTTCGGCCAGCTCGACAGGACTGACCCCCGCTTCATTCCGTTCACGCTGACCGACCAGGGCCAGCGCGGACGTGATCCGCTGCTGATTGCCGTCGAGCATTTGCTCAAGCTGCCCGACAGTCGCTTTCCGGTCAGTGAAATCCTCGATCTGCTGGATGTCCCGGCGCTGCGAGAACGGTTCGGCATCGACGAAGCCGACCTGCCCACACTGCATCGTTGGATCGAAGGCGCTGGTATTCGCTGGGGAATGAACGCCGAACATCGTGCTGGTTTGGGTTTACCCGCAGGGCTTGAGCAGAACAGCTGGCGCTTTGGTCTGCGGCGCATGCTGCTGGGGTATGCCGTGGGCAGTTCGCACGCCTACGAAGGCATCGAACCCTATGATGAAATTGGCGGCCTGGATGCGGCCCTGATTGGTCCTCTGGTCGCTTTGCTGGATGCGCTGGAGATTGCCCACCAGGAGCTCACTCGGCCGGCGACACCACAGGACTGGGGCGCGCGTCTGCAGCAACTGATGCAGCTGTTTTTCCAGGCTAGCAACGAGCACGACGACTATCTGCTGGCCCAACTCGAAGATCTGCGTGAGTCCTGGCTGCAGATCTGTGAGTCGGTTGGCCTGCACGATGAACTGCCACTGACGGTGGTGCGTGAGGCTTGGTTGGCTGGGCTGGATCAAGGCCGCCTGTCCCAGCGCTTCCTGGCAGGTGCCGTCAATTTTTGTACTTTGATGCCGATGCGCGCGATCCCTTTCAAGCTGGTGTGCCTGCTGGGTATGAATGACGGAGATTACCCGCGAGCCCAGCCACCTCTGGATTTCGATCTCATGGGCAGCGACTATCGTCCGGGTGATCGGTCCCGGCGTGAAGATGACCGGTATCTGCTGTTGGAAGCGCTGCTGTCAGCCCGGGAAAAGCTTTACATCAGTTGGGTGGGTCGTAGCATTCGCGACAACAGTGACCGGCCGGCCTCGGTATTGATTGGCCAACTGCGCGATCATCTCGCCAGTGGGTGGCGAGTGGAGGATGGCGGCAAGGACCTTCTCGAAGCCCTCACCCAGGAACATCCTTTGCAGCCGTTCAGCGCGCGCTATTTTCATCAGGGCGATGACTTGTTCAGCTATGCCAGCGAGTGGCGGATACTCCACGATATTCAGGACCAGGCCCCCAAGGCCCAGGTCCTGGAGCCCTACGTTCAGGAGGAGCCCTTGGGGCTCGGTCAGTTGCAGGATTTCCTGCGCAATCCGGTACGCCACTTTTTCAGCCAGCGACTCAAGATATTCTTCGAGGCAATCGAAGCACCCCTGGCCGACGATGAGCCGTTCGTTCTCGATGCGCTTGAGCGTTACAGCCTGAGCGACAGTCTTCTTGAGGCCGCCCTGGTTCGCCTTGACCAGTCGGACCTCGCCCTGGCCGCCCACGCCAAGCGACTCCAGAACAGTGGCCTGCTACCAATGGCCGGCTTCGGTGAGTGCATGCAACGTGAATTGATCGAGCCCTTGCCGGACCTGCTCCAGCGTTACCAACAGCTCCTGGCGTTATGGCCCACACCGCTGGCCAGCGCCGTGCCTGTCAATTTGCAATTACACGGTGTGAATGTCGAAGGATGGCTCAGCGGCCTACATCGACGCGCTGACGGCGCAGTCCTTGCCGTTACCGCCATCCCCAACAGCATCGGTTCCGCCAAGACCCGTAAATGGCATCGTTTGATACGGCCCTGGGTCAATCACCTGGTGGCCTGCGCCAATGGCCTGTCGATGACCACGGCGCTGGTAGCCAGTGATGACAGCTTGCTGCTGGCTTCTTTTGAACAGTCAGTCGCACAAAGGCTGCTCGGTGATTTGTTGCAAGCCTGGCAGACCGGCATGCGCCAGCCGCTGCCGATAGCGGTGAAGACTGCGTTTGCCTGGCTTGGCCAGCATGATCCGGCCAAAGCCGATGCGGCTGCTCGAAAAGCTTACGAAGGTGACGGGCAGAACACGGAAGGCGAGCGTCGGGAAAGCCCGGCCCTGGCTCGACAGTTTTCCGACTTCGATGCCCTGACGGCCGACGAGACGTTCCCCGACTGGTGCAATGCGCTTTACCGTCCGCTGCTCGAAGCCCCATGGCATTCATCTGTCGGCGAGGAGCCACGCTCATGAGTCGACAGACCCCATTGGCCCTGGCTTTCCCGCTACGTGGCAGTCAACTGATCGAGGCCAGTGCAGGCACCGGCAAGACCTTTACCATCTCGGCGCTGTACCTGCGTCTGGTCCTGGGCCATGGCGGCCCGGCATCTGGGTTCGGTCGCGAGTTGCTTCCTCCGCAAATCCTGGTGGTGACCTTTACGGACGCTGCCACCAAAGAGTTGCGCGAACGCATTCGCACCCGTCTCGCCGAGGCGGCACGTTTCTTTCGCGATGAGATTCTCGCTCCGGATTCGTTAATTGCGGAGCTGCGCGACGAGTTCGTGGCTGAGCAATGGCCTGGCTGCGCGAACCGGTTGGATATTGCCGCGCAGTGGATGGACGAAGCTGCCGTGTCGACCATCCACAGTTGGTGCCAGCGCATGTTGCGCGAACACGCGTTCGACAGCGGTAGCCTGTTCACCCAGACCCTGGAAACCGATCACAGCGAGTTGCTCGGCGAGGTGCTGCGCGATTACTGGCGGCTGTTTTGCTACTCGATGCAGGGCGAGGCTCTGAACTGGGTACGTACCCATTGGGGAGGCCCCGCTGCGCTGTTGCCCCGGGTGAGAGGATTGTTTTCCAGTGAGCGCGATGACGGTGACGGGCTTGAGCCCGCTGAACTCATCGCGGCATCCCTGCAGGAGCGCAGTGCCGCGCTGCTCGATCTCAAGGCACCGTGGCGGCAATGGGCCGTGGAGTTGCTGGAGATTTGCCAGCAAGGCGTGGCGAACAAGTCTGTCGACGGGCGCAAGATGCAGGCTCGCTACTTCGAACCGTGGTTTCAGAAAATCACCGCATGGGTGGAAGACGAAAGCCTCGAGTTGTTGGACATCGGCACCGGCTTCACTCGCCTGACTCCCGATGGCATGGCTGAAGCCTGGAAAGGCGAAGTGCCCAGCCATCCCGGCCTGGACGCCATGTCCGGTCTCAAGGCCAGCCTGGACGCGCTGCCCACGCCTGATGCCGCAGTGCTGCAACATGCCGCGCAATGGGTTGGCGCACGATTCGAGGCGGAAAAGCGTCGTCGGGCGGAAATGGGCTTCGATGACATGCTCCTGCGCCTGGACGCGGCTTTGCAGGCCGAGGGGGGAGAGCGCCTGGCGAGCCTGATCCGCGAACAGTTTCCAGTGGCGCTGATCGATGAGTTCCAGGACACCGATCCGGTTCAATATCGGATTTTCGAAAGCATCTACCGTATCGAAGAGAACAACCCGGACACTGGATTATTCCTGATCGGCGATCCGAAGCAGGCGATCTACGCGTTCCGCGGCGCCGACATCTATACCTATCTGCGCGCTCGCGAAGCCACTGAAGGCCGCTTGCACACCCTGGGTACGAACTTCCGTTCCAGCGATGCCATGGTCGGCGCGGTCAATCATATTTTCCAGAACGCCGAGTCTCGCCCGCAGGGGCGCGGGGCCTTTCTGTTCCGTGAACCGTCGGGTGAAAATCCGGTGCCGTTTTTGCCCGTTGAGTCCCAGGGACGCAAGGAGTCCTTGCAGGTTGCAGGACAGGCGATTGCGGCATTGAACATTTGGCACTTGTCATCCGATCAACCGCTTTCCGGTGCGGCGTATCGGCAAAACCTGGCGGCTGCCTGCGCCAGCGAGATCACGGCGTTACTCAATGGCGGCCAGTCGGGTCGCGACGGCTTCATCAGCGACCCACAGGCACTGCGCGGATTGCGCCCGGCGGACATCGCCGTCCTGGTGCGCGACGGTAAAGAGGCGCAGGCCGTGCGAGACGAGATGTCCGCACGAGGAGTGCGCAGTGTTTATCTATCCGATAAAGACTCGGTCTTTGCTTCGCAGGAAGCGCGTGACTTGCTGACGTGGTTGCGGGCTTGCGCGGAGCCGGATGTTGAACGGCCGCTGCGAGCCGCGCTGGCCAGCATCACGTTGAACCTGCCACTGACGGAGCTGGAGCGTCTCAATCTGGATGAGCTGGCCTGGGAAGCCCGGGTCATGCAGTTTCGTCGTTATCGCACCGTCTGGCGCACCCAGGGGGTGCTGCCCATGTTGCGGCGCCTGCTGCATGATTTCGAATTGCCCCAGGCTTTAATGGCGCGCAGCGATGGCGAGCGGGTGCTGACCAACTTGCTGCATCTTTGCGAACTGTTGCAGCAGGCTGCCGGGGAGCTGGATGGCGAACAAGCCTTGATCCGGCATTTGTCCGAGCATCTGGCCCTTTCGGGGCAAGCGGGCGAAGAGCAGATCCTGCGACTGGAAAGCGATGAACAACTGGTCAAGGTCGTCACGATCCACAAGTCCAAGGGGCTTGAATATCCGTTGGTCTTCCTGCCCTTCATCTGTTCGTCGAAGCCGGTGGATGGCAGTCGATTGCCTTTGCATTATCACGATGAAGCCGGCAGGGCACAGATCAGCCTCAAGCCCACCGCCGAGCTGATTGCCAAGGCCGACGACGAGCGCCTGGCCGAGGACCTGCGGCTGCTCTACGTGGCGCTGACCCGTGCACAGCATGCTTGCTGGCTGGGTGTGGCTGATCTCAAGCGGGGCAGCAACAGCAGTTCGATCCTGCACCTGTCCGCGTTGGGGTATCTGTTGGGCGGCGGTGCGCCGTTGACCGAATCGACCGAGCTTAGGCGCTGGCTGGAAGACTTGCAGCAGGGCTGTGCCGCGGTGAGTTGCCAGGAAATGCCTGAAGCCACCGATGAGCGTTACCACCCTCCACGTAACGACGCGGTATTGCTCGAGCCCCGAGTGCCCGTGCGAAAGGCCAGTGAAAACTGGTGGATTGCGTCCTATAGCGCTTTGCGCATCGGGGAGAGCCTGAGCGAAGGCAGCGACGCCGCGCCAGAAAATCCGCAGGCCCAGAAACTGTTCGACGACGAGCGGCTCGATCCGGATGCACCTAGGGAGCTCATGGCTGTCGGCGGCGATATCCATCGTTTTCCTCGCGGTCCCAATCCCGGGACGTTCCTTCATGGCCTGCTGGAGTGGGCCGCCGGTGAAGGCTTCGCAGCTGCGCCGTCGGAGATTGAGGATGCCATTGCCCGACGCTGCAATCGCAGGGGATGGCAAGGTTGGATCCCTACGCTAAGCGACTGGCTGCAACACCTGGTCAAGACGCCCTTGCACATCGGCACCGACCAGGCGCCGGTGGTATTCGAGCAGTTGACCCAGTTCCAGATCGAAATGGAATTCTGGTTCGCCAGCCACAAGGTTGATGTGCTCAAGCTCGATCAACTGGTATGCCGGTTCACCCATGGTGGTGTCGCCCGCGTCGCCGCCGAACCGGTGTTGCTCAACGGCATGTTCAAAGGGTTTATCGACTTGACGTTCGAGCACGACGGCCGCTATTACGTCGCCGATTATAAATCCAACTGGCTGGGTGTCGATGACCTGGCGTACACCGCACAGGCCATGGAAAAGTCGATCCTGGACAATCGCTACGACCTCCAATACGTGTTGTACCTGCTGGCCCTGCATCGCCAGCTCAAGGCACGGCTTCCCGACTACGACTACGATCGGCATGTTGGCGGCGCGTTGTACCTGTTTCTCCGCGGTACTCGCTCAGCCAGCCAAGGCGTGTATTTCACCAAGCCGCCACGGGCGTTGATCGAACAACTGGACCGTCTGTTCCAGGGGGCGCCCGAGCCCAAGGCTGAGCCGGCGTGGGTCCAGGGAGAATTGCTATGAGCCGTTCGTTTGCCGATCTGCTGCCCAAATCTTCCGACGATGAGAGCCTGGTCGCCCTCGCGCCCTTGAGCCGTGCAGATGACCTGCTGCTGTTGCTGACGCGTTGGGTCGAGCGCGGCTGGCTGCGTGCCTTGGACAAGGCATTCGTCGCGTTCCTCCATGAGTTGGCGCCTGACGATGATCCGTTGGTCCTGCTTGCCGCTGCGCTCACCAGCCATCAGTTGGGCCATGGGCATGTCTGCCTGGACTTGTTCGAAACCCTCAAGGAACCGGACTTCGCCCTGTCGCTGCCGCCCGAAGGTGACCTGTTGCACGGTGCGATGCTGCTGCCATCGCAAATACTTCGCACGCTGGACGGTGGCCATTGGTGCAAGATCCTGGCTTCCAGCCCGCTGGTGGGCCTGGCTGTCGATGAAAGCGAAGAAGCGCAGCAGCGTCCGCTGGTGCTGTCCGGCAAGCGTCTTTACCTGCGTCGTTACTGGAGCTATGAACGGCGGATCGATGAAGCGCTGCGTCAACGGCTTGCTGAAGATGAAACCGCGCCCGGCGACCTGCGCGAGCGACTGGACGGGTTGTTCGGGCCCGCCCGTGCCGAAGGTCCTGTGGACTGGCAGAAACTGGCCTGCGCCCTGGCGACCCGGAGGGCTTTCAGCATCGTCACCGGCGGCCCGGGCACCGGCAAGACCACCACAGTGGTGCGCTTGCTGGCCTTGCTGCAGGCACCGGCCGTCGAAGCCGGCCAACCGTTGCGAATTCGCCTGGCTGCCCCCACCGGCAAGGCGGCGGCGCGCCTGACCGAGTCCATCAGCCAACAGGTCAGGAGTTTGGACGTGGACGACGCGGTGCGTGAACGCATCCCTTGCGATGTGACCACAGTCCATCGCTTGCTCGGCAGTCGACCCGGCACCCGGCATTTTCGCCACCACCGGGGCAATCGATTGCCGCTGGATGTGCTGGTGGTCGATGAAGCGTCCATGATCGATCTGGAGATGATGGCCAATCTGCTGGATGCGCTGCCGGCGCATGCGCGACTGGTGTTGCTGGGAGACAAGGATCAGTTGGCGTCGGTGGAGGCCGGTGCGGTGCTGGGGGATTTGTGCCGAGACGCAGAAGACGGCTGGTACAACGCCCAGACTCGCGCCTGGCTTGAATCGGTCAGTGGCGAAAACCTGGCGGCCAACGATCTGCAGCAAGATCTCGACGGTACCCATCCTTTGGCACAGCAAGTGGTCATGCTCAGGCATTCACGGCGTTTCGGCGAAGGCAGCGGTATTGGTCAGTTGGCCCGCTGGGTCAATCAACAACAACCGGAGCGCGCTCGCCAATTGCTGAAGGGCGGTCAACATGCCGATTTGTTTTCCCTGGCGCTAAAGGGTGAACAAGACGGGAACCTGGAGCGTTTGCTGCTGGAAGGCAAGCCAGAGGGACCACAGGGGTATCGACACTACCTGAGTGTTCTGCGAGAGCATCGCCCGGACGTTGTGCGTCCGTTGCAAGACAGCTGTTGGGCCGATTGGGCTCGGGAGGTCTTGTCGGCATTCGATGAGTTCCAGTTGCTCTGCGCGGTGCGCAAAGGCCCGTGGGGTGTCGAAGGGCTGAACCAACGAATCACCGCCGCGCTGCTCAAGGCTCGTCTGATCGATAGCGATCACCAGTGGTACGAAGGGCGTCCGGTGCTGATGACTCGCAACGACTACGGGTTGGGGTTGATGAACGGCGACATCGGCATTGCCCTCAAGTTACCCGAGCGGGACGGGCCGGATGCCGGCAAGCAGGTCCTGCGGGTTGCCTTTCCTCGTAATGACGGCCAGGGCGGTGTGCGCTTTGTCCTGCCCAGCCGCCTGAACGACGTGGAAACCGTGTATGCCATGACGGTGCATAAATCCCAAGGTTCGGAATTCACCCACACGGCGTTGATTCTCCCGGATGCGTTGAATCCTGTATTGACCAAGGAGCTGGTCTACACCGCCATCACCCGGGGCAAGCAGTGGTTCAGCCTGATCGAGCCACGAGCGGGTGTCTTTGAAGAGGCAGTGCGGCGCAAGGTCAAACGCTTGAGCGGGCTGATGCTCGAGCTTGATCTGGCGGACTACATCCCTCGGGTTCGGTGATGGACGGCCCTGGTGGCAACTTTGTCTGTATCGCCCGCAAGTCTATGTAACACGCTGTCTCGCTGGCTTTTTGGCACTGTGCTATCGTTCCGGCACTTATCGCATCGACCAAGAGATTTCCATGGCAGTGGCTGTACGGGAGGCAGTGCGCAGCAAGGGCTGGGAGCAGTTTCTGCTTGCCGGCTTCCTGTGTCTCCTGTCGTCCGTCGGCATCGCCCGGGGAGAAGGCTCCACGACCCAGGCGGAGCAGCGCGCCGAAGCCGTGACCCAAGTGGTATTGGGCATCCTCAGCTACGCCCGCTGGCCTGTCGAGCCAACACAACTGCAACTGTGCATCGTCGGCCCGACCCAGTACACCGACGATCTGGTCAAGGGCACGACTCAGCCCACCGGGCGGCCGGTGAACGTGCAACGGTTGCTGGCTGATCACCCCGACCTCGCCAATGAGTGCAACGCGGTTTATATCGGCAGGCTGACCAGCGACGAACGTACCCGCCTGTTTGCGTCCCTGATCGGCAAGCCGGTGCTGAGCATCAGCGAAGGCGGTGACCAGTGCACAGTGGGTAGCTTGTTCTGCCTGCGGGTCGGCGATGAACAGGTGTCATTCGAGGTCAACCTCGACTCGGTGGCGCGCAGTGGCGTGCGCATCCACCCGAGCGTCTTGCAACTCTCCCGCCGCAGGCCGGCAGCACCATGAGCCTGGGAAAATCTCGGGTCCGTCCCACCCTGGGTTCGGTCATCGGTCGCGGCCATCTGATCGTCGCACTGGTGGCCATCACCATGGCCAGCGTTTCCCTGACTTTGCTCGGCGTCCTGGCGCTGCGCGTCTACGCCGACCACAACCTGCACTTGATTGCCCGCTCGATCAATTACACGGTAGAGGCGGCCGTGGTGTTCGACGATTCCGCAGCGGCCACTGAAGCACTGGCCCTGATTGCCTCTACCGAAGAAGTCGCCGATGCCCAGGTGTTCAACGAGCACGGTCGGCTGCTGGCGCGCTGGCAGCGGCCGGATACCGGTTTGCTGTCGGAACTGGAAATGCACATCGCCAAGGCGTTCCTGGAAAAGCCCATCAGCCTGCCGATCGTTCACCAAGGGCAGAACATCGGCCGTATACAGTTGGCGGGGCATGGCGGCAGCTTGTTGCGCTTTTTGTTGAGCGGTCTGGCGGGCATTATTTTATGCACGGCAGTGAGCGCCTGGGTGGCGCTTTACCTGGCACGCCGTCAGCTGCGAGCCATCACCGGGCCGCTGCGCAGCCTGGCCGAAGTGGCGCACGCGGCACGCAGCGAACGAGCCTTGGACCGGCGCGTGCCACCGGCGGCCATTGCCGAACTGGACAACCTGGCCAATGACTTCAACGCCTTGCTCGATGAACTGGAGTCCTGGCAAACCCACCTGCAAAGCGAAAACGAAACCCTGGCGCACCAGGCCAGCCACGACAGCCTGACCGGCTTGCCGAACCGGGCGTTTTTCGAAGGGCGGTTGATCCGCGCCTTGCGCAACGCCAGCAAGCTCGATGAGCAAGTGGCGGTGTTGTACCTGGACAGCGATCGCTTCAAGGGCATCAATGATAATTTCGGCCACGCCGCCGGAGACGCGGTACTGACCGCCGTGGCGACACGGGTCCGTGCCCAGTTGCGTGAAGATGATTTAGTGGCGCGCCTGGGCGGTGATGAGTTCGCCGTACTGCTCTCGCCCCTGCATAAAGCCGAGGATGCTGAGCGGATCGCCGAAAAAATCATCGCCAGCATGGAAATGCCGATTCAATTGCCCGGCAATGCCTCGGTACTGACCTCCCTCAGTGTCGGTATTGCCGTTTACCCCGAGCATGGCGCCACTCCGGGCGCCTTGCTCAATGCCGCCGATGCGGCGATGTACCAGGCCAAGCGCCTCGCCCGAGGCGGCCAGCATACGGCGGGGTCGGATGACCCTGTCGCTGATCTTCAATCAAGGAGTTGATCCGTGCGTTTATCCCCTCAACGTTCCCTGCGCTGGGTCGCGGGTTTTTTGTTTGTCGCTATCCTGGCCCTGACGGGTTGCCAGACTGCACCGCAAAAAGGACTGACCCCAGCCCAAATAGCTATGCTCAAGCAGCAAGGATTTCAACTGACTGACGAAGGCTGGGCCTTCGGTCTGTCGGGCAAGGTCTTGTTCGGCAGCGACGTGGAAAACCTCAACCCGCCCAGCACCGAAATTGTCGAGCGGATCGGCAAAGCGCTGCTGGGGGCGGGAATCGAGCGGGTACGCGTCGATGGTCATACTGACGCATCAGGCTCCCCGGCCTATAACGAAAAGCTGTCGATACGCCGTGCCAACAGCGTGGGCAAGGTACTGACAAGCATTGGCATGCGTGAAGAGAACGTCCAACTGCGCGGCCTGGGCAGCACCAACCCTGTCGCCTCCAACGACACCGCCAGCGGCCGCACCGAAAACCGCCGTGTCGCCATCGTGGTCATCGCCGATTAATCGGCGAACACGATTTCGCGGCTTTCCCCCATCAGCAGTGGCTGGTTCTGTTCAGTCACCTCCCTGATGTAATCCCACAACAAAGTAATCCGCTTGAGCTTCCTCAAATCCTCACGGCAGTACATCCAGAACTACAAGGCGTAAGGGTTCCAACCAATGGTTACGGGACCCTTTTGTCATGCATACCGATCAACGCACTATCCCTGTCACAAGTGCTGTAACAAGTATTGCTATACCTCAGAGGCCGAAAACCCGCCTCGCTAAGCCCTACCACTACAGACGTAACGGCATTTACTATCTGCGCCTTCGAGAAACAGGCAGCCTCACCCGCACCGTCTCCGTTTCCCTCAAGACTACCGATAGAAAGGCCGCTATGGACGCTTCACGACACCTCTCAGAAACCATCAGAGCATTTCATCTGGATAATCCTGATGCTACTTGGCATCAACTGAGGGAACACCTCATCTGGATCGCTGAGGGATTACTATCTTCGGCCCATGACGTGTATTCACTGAGGATGTGGGGAGACCTGTACGAGGACGTAGCAATGAACCTCACCGAGATCGCCGCCACGATGCCGCTGAGTGTCGATCAGCACGAACACGTAACCAACGCAAAGCGAGTGATGGTCGCTGCTCAAGATCGCTTGCGGGGCGACTCCGTGCCTTTGATGACAATCATCAAGGACCTTGAGGGTGAGAAGAATCAGCATGCAAAAGCTCAAGCAGTGGACGACTTATCGGAGCCTCAATCTGTAAGGGGGCCAGCCCTTACCTTTCAGGATCTCTCAAGGCTCTACTTGGCCGACCGAGCGGGTGAGCAGAAGGCAACGACCCTCAGCTCTACGAAGTTTATTCACGGTGTACTGAGTGAAATGTTGGGGGCTCTGGACCTGAGAGTTCACACCCGTGGAGACCTCGTGGCTTTGAGGGATCGATTGGCAGCTACTCGTAAGCCATCAACGGTTAACCAGATACTCGCAAAGCTCTCTGCTGTCTTCAGTTGGGGGGAACTCAACGGACATCTTGAAAAGCGCTACGACAAGAAGCTGAAGCTAACGAAGGGTACTGAATCGGATCGAAAGGCTTTCAGCCAAGAGCAGGTCTCTCGGCTTATGGCCTATGCCAGCAGTCTTCCTGAAGCATCTTGGAAGCGTTGGTTGTTGAGTCTTGGGGTCATTTCTGGCGGTCGTCTCAACGAAATCTGCCAATTGACCACGGGTGACATCATTACGTTGAAGTCAGGAGTTACTGCGCTTTCCATCAATGAAAGAGGGGAGGGTAAGTCCGTCAAAACCAAAGGAAGTACCCGGCTGATTCCGTTAACCGATGGTGCCTATGGATTTGATCTTGCTGCTTTCCTCAGATACGTAGATTCCTGCAAGGCAGAGGGCAAGGACAAGCTGGCTCAACTTGGTTATAGGCATGCCGGGGAATGGGTGAA
>Ga0308169_10004288_pt1 | contig 13392 bp, 15 predicted proteins | sample PhyBR1_2_FD_202139 | JGI IMG/M metagenome (GOLD analysis project Ga0308169, IMG submission 202139) | Phyllosphere microbial communities from UC Gill Tract Community Farm, Albany, California, United States - DLSLSB.R1 | ecosystem: Host-associated > Plants > Phyllosphere > Unclassified | place...
TTCCGCCCGGCGCTACCCACCACGAGCAGAAGCATCACCGACTGGGACAGCCAGGTCCGTCTCCCCTCCCTCCTCTCGCTCCCCTCCCGCCCTCCTCGTCGCCAACTCGGCCCCGTCCCTCCTTCGCCCACTCGGCGCACGCCCTCCCACAGCCCGCAGACTCACGCTGACTCGCTCCCTCGCAGACCATCATCGGCAACAAGGCGCGCGGCCCCGGCGGCGGCGGTGCCGGCATCCCCGCAGGTCGGCCCCAGCAGGGTGACCGCAAGTGTGCGTCGCTGCTCGCCCTCTCCGCGCCCTGCGGCGAGCGACGACCCGTCGAGTTCGTCGCTCGCTGCTTCGCTTGGCAGGTGGGCGCTGACCAGTCTCGAGCACGTGCTGACGCCGCCCCTTCTCCCTCCCTCCCTCGCTCCCCCTCTTCGCTCCCTCCCTCGCCGCGACCCGCAGCCACGGCCAACAAGGTCGTCGGCGGCGTCGACCACGCCAAGATCGCCAAGCTCGACCGCGAGAACGAGGTGGCCCCCCCGCCGACCGTCTCGCTCGAGCTCGGCAAGGTGATCCAGAAGGCGCGGCAGGGCTACGTCGACTCGGCCGGGCAGCCCAAGCCCCTCAGCCAGGGCGACCTCGCCAAGATGCTCAACCTCAAGTCGACCATCGTTCAGGAGTGTGCGTCCCTCTCCTCGCTCTTCGTTCTCGCCTCGTCTCGTCCCCCTCGAGCCGGTGCTGACCCCCCTCCCCTCCCCTCCTCTCCCTCCCTGCTCCCTCTCACTTCGCCTCGCGCTCTCGCACCCTCGCCTACCTCCTCGACAGACGAGAACATGAAGGCCAAGCCCGACCCGGCCGTCCTCGGCAAGATGGAGCGCATCCTCAAGGTCAAGCTGCGCGGGTCCAACATCGGCCAGCCGCTCGGCGGGCCCAAGAAGAAGTAGATCGTCGCCCTCCGCCCTCCTTGTCTCTACCCCTACATCTCCCCTTGAAGCTTGAAGTGTCAATCAATAGCAATCGCAGGTTACCCTCGTCTCGCTCGGCGGCGCTCGAGCCCACTCGAGAGCAGCTCGCTCGTAGAGCTCTCTCGCTTTCGTGCTCCTCGTCGCGCACATCTTGCTCGACTCGGCTTCTGCGCTCTCGTCGACGGTGCTCGAGCTGCACTGCTGCGCCTCGTTGCACGACCTCGCCTTCTCGAACCTCGACCTCCTCGGCCCGACCCTCCTCTCCCTCGCCTTCCTCGCCCTCACACGCCCGCCCACCGTATCCCGTACCTCGCCCGCTGCCTCGGGCTGAGCGCGACGCGCTGCGCGTGCCCGTGCGCGAGGCTGCGCGCGTTGTGGCGCACGACGATCGAGCCAGCCGCCTCGAGCTCCTGCTCGGTCAGGCGCTGCGTCCCAGGAGAGCTGGATGTCAGCTCGTCGTCCTAGCCGGGGTTCTAATGGGCAAGGGAGCGGAAGGAGGCAAGGAGGAGGGAGAGAAGGAGAGGACGTACGCGCTTGAGCCCTCCGTGCGCCGGGTCGTCTGACGAGCCGTACCCATCGCGCCGCTTGCGCTTCTCGACGGCGGCGTCGCTATACTCGGCGTGCTCGGGGTGCTGCGGGCGAGCGACGAGGAGGGGCGTCAGGTCAGGAAGGAGGGAAAGCGGCGAGGAGAGAGGGCGACGCACGAGCCTGTCGAACGCGGCTATGAGCCGGTGCAGCGCGGGGAAGTGCGCAGCGCCCCCGATCTCAGGCTGTAGAGCGACGAGGGCGTCAGCCGTGTGCTGCATCGAGGTGCTTGGGAGCGTGAGGACCGAGAAAGAAAGAGAGAGAGGACGCACCAGCTGCGACGGCGACCGGATGCTGCCCGCCTTGACCTGCTCGAGCACGCTCTCGAATTCCTTGACGGCGACGAGCGCGTGGAGCGCGTTGGGCCCGAACGGCACGCCGAGCGAGTCCCAGAACGGCACGCTCATGTGCGCGAGGAACCCGTCGTGGAACCAGGCGTCGACGGCGGGGCGCTCGGCGGCGGGGAAGTGGCGCGCGATCTGGCGGACGATGTAACGCAGGCGGCACACAGACTGTGGGAGAGAAGACGAGGACGTCAGGAGCCGAGGCTGCGCGGTGCGAGGAGGGAAGGACGAGGAGGGTCCGAGCGGCGAGGAAGGCCGAGACGCACCCGATTCATGCAATACAGCGCCGTCGAGCACGTCGACTCGGTGACGCTCGGCTGTCGACACGAAGGTGTCAATGAGGATCTTAGCGAAGGCGAAGCAGGGAGAGGAGCGGTCGACGTACGAGCCCAGTCCCGCCGAGAAGGTCCCGGTCGCCGTTGTCGAACTTGAGCTGTAGCGCGTACACCTCGTCGCAGAACTTGTGCTGCTCACGCACCGGCCACATGTCCCAGTACTCGACGGGGATCTGGGCGAGCAGGTCGTCGATCCAATCGTCGCGGATCTTCTCGCGCGTGTCCTTGCGCCCGATCTTCCTCCGCTTGCGCCATTCCGCAAAGGCGTCGCCGGCGGCCTTGATGAGGCGCGTCGGCTGCTCGTGCGAGACAGGCTGCAACGACATGGCGGGGAGAGCTGGTCGAGCTGGCGCGGGACGAGTAAGGAGCGAGAGCATGAGAGCCGCCCGAGCGCACGCCGCCGGCTAGCTAGGGGACGATCGCGGATGCGCGGACTTTCCGGTACGTCCATTCAGAAAGGCGGACGCACGACGAACAGGAGCGCCGTCGGACGAAGAGGCGGCCGAGACCGCGCACGGACCCGCTCGCCTCTCATCAGCTCCTCGTCCTTCTCGCTCCACTCCTGCGCTCGCTCTCGCACTGGGCGGCCTCGGCAAAGCATCGCTCGACTCTCACAGGTTGCAAGAACGAGGTGCCGGGGTGTTCGATCAACAGGGAAGAAAGGGAACGAGACGAGCATGGCGAGTACGATCCGGCTTACGAAGGAACGCTGCACGGGCTCTCGAGCACTACAAGCGCACGAATCTGCGAATGCATCTCTATCTACATCGTACTCAAAGCCCACTGTCGACGCTCAGCTAGGTGCGGTGCCCAAAGCGGCCGTGCCCGAGGCTCTGCACGCTGCACCGCCGGCGAGACGGGGTCAAGCTCGGCTCGTCGTCCTCGTCCCGCAGCTGGTCGAGGAGCTTCATGACGTCTTCCTGCGAGCGCTCGACGCACGGTTTAGAGAGTCGGCAAGCCGCACTGCGATCGAAGGGAAGGAGGTTGGGCGAGGAGAGGCGGACGCACGAATTTGGCTGCGTCGGTCATCAGGTACGGCGACTTCTCGAGCCGCTTGAAGACGCCGAGGATGAGGTTCTGCAATGCACGAAGTCAAGTAAGCCGTCAGGGAGAGCAAGGGGTACGCCGATCGACGAGGTCGACCGGCGAGAACGCTTGAGAGGCAGCCGACGCACCTGTAGCTGAGTGCCCTCGGGATGCTTGCGCCACCACGGCAGGCCGAGCAGCTTATTAGCGATGATGCTCTGCAGGTCGAGCAGCGTCAGCGACTCTGCACAGAGGAATCTGCGGCGCGACGCCGGGAGAGGCTCGTGCGCGAGCGAGTCGAGCGGGGGACGCACCGACTGCTGCTTGAGGTCGAGGCCGAAGCTGTTGCGCAGACCGAGGTGGACCCTGTCCTGCGAGCAGTCGTGGAAAAAAGAGTCACGATGAGCAAGGAGAGGAAGCCGAGGGGAGAGGACGGACCTGCTCGAGAAGGACGACGAGAGCCTCGAACCAGCTCATGTCGCTCAGTGCAGGCTGTCGAGCGGTTTCACGTCAGTTTCAGCTCGTGCGGAGGTACAGAGAAGGGGAAGAGGGGACGCACCAAACTGGCGCTTCGGCCCTGCTTGTACAGCTCGAGCAAGTGCTTGTCGACGCGCTCGAACTCGACGACGACTTGGCGCCGCAGCTTGACGTCGGCGAGATGAAAGTCGGCCGGCTTGATCAAGTCGAGGAACCCGAGCTGGAACCAGTCGCCGGTATTTTGCGCCCACAGGCGAGCGTCGGTGCCGGGAGGGGGCGAGCGGGCGATCTCGTGGACGACCTGCTGGACGACCTGGATGCGGCTGAACACCTGTTGCGGAAGGGACCGAGTCAGCGCACTGCGACCCAGAAGAGAGGGAGGCGCAAAGACGAGGCTCACCTCGCGCATCCTCTGCAAGGTCGTCCAGCACACGAGGCGAGGCTCGGCGAGGTCGGGCTGCGGGTTTTCTAGGGTCAGTGCGTGCGGTCGATGCAGTCGAGGAGTAGGAAGGGGACGCACCATGTGCTCGGGGACGCCAATGTGCGGCGGCCACCGGTCGTACTGCTCCTCGAGGTCGCGCATGTCGTCGAGGAAGCTGCGCTGGTCGGGCACGTCCCACTTCTCCCACCACGGCTCGTCGACCTCGGCCTGGACGGCGCACTCCCACCGCTCTGCCTCGGCGACGAGACGAGCCTCGTGGTTGAGGTCTACCCGCAGGCCAGCCTGGACGAACCCGGTCGCGGCGTTCTGGACGGCGCGCTGCATGTGCCGGTACGGGATCGAGTGGACGAGGTATGCAGCCATGGCAGCCGAGTCGCACAGGCGCAGCGTATGTGACGAGATAGAAGCAAAGAAGAGCGACGAGCTTGAGAGAGGCGGGCGAGCGGAGTCCGAGCCGGACGGTCCGCGGGGCGCGGACAGGAGAGCGCTCAGCCGCCTCGGCGACAAGCCAGCCGGCCGATCCGCTCGACCGAGCCCACGTGCCCAGCCGTCCGAGAGCGGAGGAAGCGTGAAGCAAGCGTCGAGAGAGCGATAACGTGACGCGTTGCCCGCCGCCGAGCCGAGCTACCGCCGGTCCCGCTCCCTCCGCTCGCCGCCGCGGTCCCGCTCCCTGCGCTCGTCCCTGCGCTCGTACTCCCTGTCCCTCGTCGACGAGCCTCGCTCGCGCTCCCTCTCCCGCTCGCGGTGCCCGTCGCGCGGCTCGTCCCGCTCGCGCTCGCGGCGCGAGGACGACCTTCCCTCGTCGCGGTCGCGGTCTCGGCGCGACGACGAGCGCTCGTCGTCCCTGTCGCGGCGGGACGAGCCTCGGTCGCGGTCGTAGTCGCGGTCACGGTCTCGGCGGGAGCTGGACGAGGTCGGCGGGGGAGGGGATCGCGAGTTGCGGCGCGAGGAGGGGCCCGAGCCGTTGCGGTCGGTCGAGGGGAGCGGGAGGGGTGTCTGCAATGCGCAGGGAGCATCGTCAGCTGCGAAGGACCGAGGGGAGGAGAGGGGATAGAGGAGAGGGACGCACGCTTCGCCCCGAGCCCGACCCGCTCTCGCCGCCGCTCGCTCGAGCCTGCTTGAGGAGCGGCACGAACCGCATCTCGTCCCTGCCCATCCTCCTCGGCGCGTCCTTCTTCCCGCCCTTGCCCGCACCGCCCGCCGCTGCGCCGCCCGCGCCCATCGCCTCGGCCATGGGCTTGGCGCCGATGCCGAGCATGTGCGGCCGCGCGGCGGGCACGTACGCCTCGGTCGGGCCTGCACGGCCCGAGCGCGACGCAGGCTGGCCCGGCTGCCAGCCCATGCCGCGCAGCATGGCGAGGCCGAACTGGCCGACGGGGACGCGCGCGTAGTCGTCGAGGGTCGACTGCGAGCGAAGGAGGGCGGGGAGGTCAGGGCGGCGAGCGCGAGAGGGGAGGTCGGCGAGAGGGGAAGGGACGCACCTGGTCGGGTCGCGAAGAGACGTCCTGCTTGAAAGCGTCGCCCTCCTCGGCCGGCCCGGTGCGAGCGTCCGGGCCCGAGTAGATGGCGGCGAGCTCCTGCTCCTGCTCGTGCGCGCCCTCGGCGCTGCCAAGCAGCTCTCGCAGCGCGCGCTGCTCGTCCGTCATCGGCGCACGAGCCTCGGTGGGCGGCGCGGCTGGCGGCGGCGGCGCAGCCTCGGCGGGCGCAGCGGCGCCGTCGCCCTCGCTCTCGCGCGCGCGGCGCACGGGCTGCTCGAGCCCGCCGACGACGGGCGCGGCGTTGATCTGGTCGGCGAGCTCGGCCGCAGCCGACGCCGTCGGGGGCGGTGCGCCCTCGATGCGCGACGTCATGCTCATGCCGCCGCCCGTCTCGGGGAGGTACAGCTGCTTCTTGGTGCGGCCGGGACGGGCGGCGCGCATCTGCTCGGCGGCTTGGCGCCAGTCCTTGTTGGGGAGGGCGGGGATGACGAGCGGGCCGGCTGGAGCGGCTTTGGCGTGCTTGCTGTGGAGGGTCGGCGGCGTCGGGTGGGGCGGGAGGTGATGGGGAGGAGGAAGAGGGACGGGAAGTGGCGCGAGCGGGCGAGAGGGTGGAGGGGAGGGAAGCAGAGCTAGTCAGTACTCGTACGACGCAGTCACACGCTCGCCCAGAGAGTGGAAGGCAGTCATCGCCCGACTCACCTCTTTGCGCCGCCCGCCCCAAACTCGACCACCTCCTCGCCGTCCTGGTCCAGCCGCGCCCTCTTCCTGCTGCCCTGACCGTGCCCGTACGCTCCATCTGCGTCCTCGCCGTCCTCGTCCGACGAGTCGCCGTGCCGCGCTGACGCCGGTGCCGCGCGGCGGTGCCCTGCGCCGCTCGCGGGCCGGCTGGGCGGCGCAGAGGCGGTCGAGGGGCGCGAGGGCGCGCTGATCTTGAACGAGATGCCGGACATGGGCGAGCGCGCTGCCTCTAGCCGAGTGGGCGAGGGTCGAAGTGGACCGAGAGCGAGAGGCGGCGAGGCCGGCCAAGCAGCCGCTCGACGCCGCGCAAAACCCTCTCTGCGAGTCGCTTGCTCGCTTGCATCGTGCTCATGAATGACTATGAAAGTGCACGGAAGAGCTATGCAAGAGCTGCGGAGCCACCCCGAAAATGCTCGCGCCGAGTCCTCCTTCTCCTCGCGCAACTTGCTCCGCCCTGAACTCGGTCTCGCTGCTCGAGAGATGCGGTCTCGCGCACCGGTGGGCGGAGCGCCATGCGGTCGGGCAGCTCGAGGCGCGACCGAGAGTCGAGCGAGGGCGTGTTCGAGGAGGGCCAGTCGTGTCGGAAGCTGTGGGATACAGGCGCGCGTGAGCCGACCGACGAGCTCCGTATGAGCGAGCAGATACGACCGCACGCGAGGTCGTAGAGCTCGCGGCGAGAGGAGGCGGAACGCACCTGTGCTCGAAGTCGAGCTAGACCCTGGCTCGCGCTCACCCGACGAAGGCGAGGACGACGGCGGCGACCGTCAGGCCGAGGACCGACGCCGCGCTGACGGCCATCCACGCGAGCTCGTAGCTCACCAGCGGCTGAAACCTCGTCCTGTACCCGCTCGTCCTCGCCTTGGCCGCCGCCGCACTGGCTCCCCCCGCCCCGCCAACCTCGCGCATCTCGAGCCCGTCGTCGCTGCTCCCCTCGCCCTCGTGCCCCTCGCCCTCGCCCTCGTCGTCGCCGAGCTCGAACGCCGAGTCGTACGCCGAGCCGACAAAGGGGGTCGCGCCCGTGTGCGGCGTCGTGCCCGCCGCGTCGTGCCGCTCGCCGTAGGCGTCCTGGACGCCGAGGAAGCTGAAGGCGCGGGCGCGGGACCGCCCGGTGCCGAGGCCGGGTGGTGCTACTGAGCCCGAGGGGTTGGGCGCGCCGGGCGCGCTGAGGATGCCGAGGGGGACGAGGGAAGGAGGGACGGCTGGCGCGGAGGTGAGCGGGGAGGAGTGGGCGAAGGAGGAGCGGCGGGACGAGGATTGGCGCGAGTGGGCGAGGTCTGGGTGGGGCGAGTCGTGGTCGGAGAAGGCGTACGAGGTGTCGCCTGGGCCGGACTGGTAGGCGAACGCGGTCGAGGACGAGAGCGGGGCCGAGTGCGAGTTGGAGTACAGGAGGTCGTCCGAGAGGGACCCGGTCGACGAGCCGATCGAGTGACGGCGCAGGTGAGCGTCCATATGCCCAGCTTGGTGGTGGTGCTCGTGCTGGCTGAGAGGAGGAGAGCCAAGGCGAGGCGGGACGAGGCGGAGGACGAGGTCGGCCGTCGACCATCTCTCCACCACGCACCTGCTGCGCCATGGAGACCTGTTCCAGGGTAGTCAACAGCCCTGTACTACCCTCACCCATAGCCAAGCTCTACCGCCGAGGTGTGTCCCCTGCCCCTCCTGCTCGTCCAACCTCTCCGAGCTGATGAGCCTCCCTTCCTCGCTACAGGCCCCTGAGTACGCCGCCACCTCGCCAAGGCTCGCTTACAAGCTGTCACGGCACCCTCATGTCGTCGCCTCCTCAACCCGGCCGACCCCGCCCACCTCGTCCGGCCGCCTAGCAACCCGCCGCTCGCCCTCATCACCTCGCCGTCCTTCTCTCTCAGCCCGACTGCGACCTTCGACACCTACGCCGGCCATGACGGACCCGCTCCCCCTCGTCACCCCTCTCGCGCATCCCTCCTCCGGCCCCTCCTCCCGCTGCGGCCTCGGCGCGACCGTCACCAACCTCGACCTCGCCGCGCTCTTCGACCCAGCGCGCCGCACGCCCGACGAGGCGCGCTCGACGCCCGAGTTCAAGGCGCTCGAGGACGCCGTGTACCGGTACAAGGTCGTCGTCATCAAGCACCAGGAGCGCCTCGGGCCCGACGAGCAGTACGAGGTCGTCAAGGCGTTCGACCCGGCGGCGACGGTGCGTCTGCTCCCTCCTTCTTCCTCTCCTGGACGTGCTGTGCACGGGCTGGGCTGATGCGCGCACACGGCCTGACCCGCAGGGCGAGCAAGGCCACAACGACGCGACGGTCGAGCACAAGGGCCAGAAGTCGCTCCTGTACGGCATCGGGAACGCGATCGGCACTCACCCCGAGGTCAAGCTCGTCGGCGGCGGCGTCCAGAGCAAGCGCTTCGGCGGCAGGGTCCTCAAGCAGGCGGTGCGTCGCGTCGTCCGGCCCGTCCTCGCCCTCGAACCTCGAGAGAGCGATGACTAAGTCTTTCGACTCGTCGTGCAGGATCACGTCGCGTACCACAAGCACCCTTTGACCGAGGACGAGCGCGACGCAGGCTTGACGAGGTGGCACCGCTGGCACGTACGTCCCTTTCCCCTCGCACTCTTCGTCACTGTCCGCCCGACTCGCTCGCTGACCTGTCTCTCCGCCCGCAGATGGACGCTGCCCTCTTTCGCACCTCTCTCCCTCTCGTCACCTCGCTCCTGTGCCTCGCGACGCCCTCTCTCGCGCCTGACGGCACGCGCAACCCGCGCTTGACGGTCCGGTGGGACGACGGGTCCGGGCTCGAGATGGACGTCGAGGCGGGCTCGACCGGGTTCGTCGCGGGCAGTGCGTTGTACCAGGCGCTGAGCGAGGAGGAGCAGAAGTGGTGCGACGAGAGGGTCGTCGAGTATGCGCCTTGGCCTTGTGCGTCGGCCGTTTCCTTCTTCCTCACCTTCGGCTTCCTCAGCAGGAGCGTCTCCCTGACATTGTTCTCGCTCCTTCGCGCCCGCAGATCAATGGAACGGCCCAACGCGCGGCAACTCGAACGGCCTCGGAACGTTCGACGAGCCCGACAACACGATGCCGCTCGACGACCTGCCGCCGTGGGAGCTGCACGACATCAAGACGTACCCGCTCGTGTGGACGCACCACCGCACGGGCGAGAAGGCGCTCCTGGTCCATTCGGTCGTGCGTCGCTCGTCCTCCTGTCCTCCCCCTCTCCTTCCTCCTCGAGCGCGCTCGAGCTGACTTGGTTCTCCTCCTGCAGGCCGTGCGCGCCATTCACCACCCGCCGACCGGCACCTCGATCACGTCGCTCTCCGAGGTGCGCTCTCACCTCGCGGCGCTGCAGCGCAGGGCGTTCGTGCCCGAGCGCATCCACGCTCACGGGTACGAGGTCGGCGACTTGGTCATCTTCGACAACCGGGCGTGCGTGCTCTTTCTCTCTGCTTCCCACTCCTCCCTCCCTCCCTCATCCCACTTATCGCTCCTGCTGTTGCCCTCGCCGCCGACGGCCGCTGACGAGCGCCTCCTTCCACGCTCGCAGGGTCTACCACTCGGCGACCGACTATCCCGACCGCCTTGGAACGAGGACGATGCTCCAGGCACAGTGCGTCTCTCCTCTTCTCTCCTCTTCTCTCCTCTTCTCTCCTCTTCTCTCCTCTTGCCGAGTGCTTTGAGGCCCTTCCTGCGCCTCGAGTGCGCTCGCCTCGGCGAGCAGAACGTCGACTGACCGCGCTCGGGCCGTCCCGCCTTCTCTCCTCGCTCGCAGCGTCGCTGCGTCGTTCGACCCGAAGTAGCTCGACCTCGACTCGCAGTACGGCAACGGCGACGACTACACGTGCAACGAGCCGTTCTCAAGCCGTCTCGACGAGACGCGCTCGAGCCTCTTCTCGTCCAGGAGAGAGCGCGGCCTGCCTCATCCACGCTCCGTCCCGCAGACAGTTCCATCGATCGTTCGTTCTTCCGAGCTCCTTTCTGAGGCTCTTCGGCGACGGCGAGCTGCGCGGAAAGTCCGGTTCACCCCTGACGGACCGAGCGGCAATGCCGGCGGCGCAGTTCTTCTGCTCGCTCGCTTCTCTCGCAGCTACTGCTCCGCTCCAGCATGGCGGCTCCTGCTACTGCGCATGCCCTGCGAGGCCTCAACTCGCAGCAAGCCGCTCAAGCCGTCGCCGCAGCGTACGTCGCCGCCGGTCTGCGCACGGACAGCCGCCCCGCAGCTCGCAAGCGCTTCGTCGAGCGGCGCGACGAGTGGCTCGAGCGCTTCAGCGAGTGGCTCGAGCCTGACTGGTGGCCCATGTGGCCCGAGGCGGAGCAGGATGCGCTTCTCGACGAGCTCGAGGCGGCGAGGGCCAGGTACGCCTCGAGCCGGGTCACTCTCCCTTACGAGGACGAAGCAGTGCGTCCATCGCGCTCTCTGCAGTCTGTGATCACCGTACTGACTCCTCTCGAGCGCGCAGCCTCGGATCCTGTTCGCCTCGCCGACGCTCGTCCACATGCGCACGGTCCGTCCCCTCGTCTTCAGCCTCCTCGCTCGCAGTCACTTAGCCTGACGCTCGCCAATTCTCTCGCAGACCTTTTGCCGCCTCGCCCACCACGTCTACAAGATCGGCCAGCTGCCACCTCCCCGGGCTGACCCGGAGCAATGGCGCCTCGAGACGAGGGCCTGGTTCCGCGCAGGCGTCACGGGCAAGATCTCGGCGTGGGAATTCGACGACGAGGACGAGGGGCTGCGCGAGCAGGTCGTGCGCGAGTTCTATGTCGTGCGCTGCGCGCTCGAGGAGACGTGCCCTGCCGACCGCCGACTGCACACCCTGGTGCGCTCGAGCCTCTCTCCCTCGTCGAGCAGATCCGGCTCGCCCAGCTCAGCTGCCGTTCACTCTAACAGCCCGCCCTCGACAACCCTCGATACTTTCGTCGGCTGCGTCGCCTCGTTCAAGACGTCGAGGAGATGCGCGTCCACAGGAGCGAGCAGCGCCATCACCGTCGCAGGCGCGAGCGTGTGCGTCACGCCCGTTGCTCTCCTCCTTTGCGCTCGATGACGTTCTGAGTCTGCTCACTGATCCGCTGCATTGCAACAGACCCGCGTCAACGCTGACCTCGACCGCTTCCGCCAAGACGAGCCCGGCGCCGACCGCCACGACGAGGAGGTGCGCCGCCGCCCTCTCTTCTTCGACCCGCTCGACGCTGCCCGTCGCGCCTGCGCATCGTCACCGAGACCTACTCACTGACTCGCTCGCCCCCCTTGCAGGCCGAGTACAACCGCGCCTTCGCCCGCAGCCGCGGCATCCCCATCCCGACCGCGCCGACGCACGGACCTGCGGGTGCGGCGCACAGCCTCGCGCACCGCTCGTCGGCGCGCATGCAGCTCTCTCCGAGGCAGCAGGTCGTGTACGGGCGAGCGGGAGCGAGGTACTGAGCGAGCGCGGGTGCAGGACGTGGTGAGGTCGGGCGAGGAGGTGCAACTTGGTACTCGACTCGCTCGGGGAGCGAGTACGGCCTTTCCTTCGCTTGTTCGTCGGTAGAGCGAGAGGCACGAGAGCGCAGCGAGCGAGAGAGTATGAGAGCGGCAAAGCGAGCCGAGGACGACGAGACGAGCAAGCGCCTTTCATCCTCTCGTCCCGACGCGCTGCACGAGCTCGAGAGCGCCAAGTGCTCGACTGCACGCTCGGGCTACGCCCCAACATCGATCTCCATGCTCGCCGCCCCTCCCCCTGCGCTCTCCACCGCCGCGCCCCACCCTCTGGGCGCGTCCCACAGCCCGCCCAGCGCCGTCCGTACCGCCTTCTCCCACACCTCCTCGGCCCTGAACCCGCCGGCGTCGTCCCTCCCCGCCTCGCGCACGAGCGCGCCGAGCGTCGGGTCGTACGTCGGCGCGCCGGGCGGCGCGTGCGACCTGCGCGGGAGGACGGCGTACGGCGCGGCGGTGGGCGCGTACAGCGCGAGGTCCGAGAGCGGGTCGAGGAGCGGGTCGTAAGTCGCTTCTGGAGGCGGCGCGGAGGAGGAAGAGGGGCCGGAGAGGTTGGCGAGGAACTTGAGCTTGAGGGAGGGGTCGACGGCGGAGGAGGAGGGTGGGGAGAAGTTGCGCGCGGTCGAGCGCTTGCGGTGCAGGGCGAGGATCTGGGCCGCAGACGCATCGGACGAGCCCTGTAGACGAGAGGGGTGTGAGCTCGAGCGGGCCAGAGAGAGAGAGCGACGACGAGCCCGAGGAAAGCGGACGGGACGCACCAGCTCGTCGACGATCCTCCTGCGCTCCTCCTCCCGCTCGCGCTCCCTCCGCTCCTCCTCCTCGATGTACCTCCTCCTCTCGCTCTCCCTCCACTCGCGCTCGCCGCGCTCGCGCCGCTCGAGGTCGTCCTTGTCCCTTGCGCGGCGCTCCTCGTTGTCCTCGATCGACTGGCGGTTCTGCAGCTCGTACGCGCGGATCTTGGCCTCGGTCGTCGCGAGGTCGGACCCGATCGAGTGGATGAGCGAGAACGTGATCGACTCGAACTCCTCGAGGTAGTCGTTGTACGCCTCGAGCGAGCTGAAATCCTCGGGGAGCTTGTTGAAGCTGCAGGTGGGTGTTGCCGAGGCGGGGTGCGGGCGAACGGCGGGTCGAGAGGAAGGATGTCGAGAGAGGTTTGGTCGAGGAGGGAGGGCAACAGAGTCAGCTACGCCGTCCCTCGATGCGCACCCGCACTCGACGGCGAGCGAGGGAAAGCGGAGGGAGAGGGACGAAGACGCACATCTTGGCGGTGCGTTTCCGGACGGCGACCTCCTTCTGGACCTCGAGGTTCTCGAAGATCTGGGGCTGGAACTGGTTCTTGCGGATCGTCTGGCCGCACACGGGGCAGGGCTCGGGCCCGAGCGAGAAGAGGCGGTCGAGGCACGACTCGCACCTGCGCGCGCGAGGAGAGGGTGGGGGTGTCACGGTAGATCAGTTGCATGTCCTCGACGTGTCCTTGAGGCTCCTGGGTGATGGTGGAAGGAGGGAGGAGAGGAAGAGAGGCTCACCTGATGAAGATAGGGAGGACGACCGAGGGAAGGAGGGGACGCGGAGTCAGCTCGAGGC
>Ga0308169_10004289_pt1 | contig 13391 bp, 7 predicted proteins | sample PhyBR1_2_FD_202139 | JGI IMG/M metagenome (GOLD analysis project Ga0308169, IMG submission 202139) | Phyllosphere microbial communities from UC Gill Tract Community Farm, Albany, California, United States - DLSLSB.R1 | ecosystem: Host-associated > Plants > Phyllosphere > Unclassified | place...
AAGCCCAGGAAAAGGCCGGAGTATCCGTCGCCAAGTCAGTTCGCCTGGCGCTGTCCGGCGAATTGGTGCCAGACGCAGTCAACGTTGCCGGTGGCATCATCGACGAAAATGTACGCCCGGGCATCCCGCTGATTGAAAAGCTGGGCCGTATCTTCAACGCATTGGCCGTTGGATCCCTGACCAGCATTGACGTCGAGGTAGCTGGCGAAATCGCCGAACTTGATGTCAAGGCCCTGGAGCTTTCGGCACTCAAGGGTGTCTTCATGGATGTCGTGTCGGAGCAGGTCTCCTACGTGAACGCTCCGGTGCTCGCTGAACAGCGTGGAGTGGCTACCCGCCTGATCACCACCCCGGATTCGCCTGAGTACCGCAACCAGCTGACCATCAAGGGCTCCACCAATGAGGGAACCCAGCTTGCCGTGGCCGGCACTCTGACCGGCCCGAAGCAGATTGAGAAGCTTGTGGGAATCAACGGTCACGAGATCGAAATCCCAATCTCGGACCACATGATCGTTGTTCGCTATGCGGATCGTCCAGGTGTTGTCGGCTCGCTGGGCAACGTACTGGGCGAGCAGGGCGTGAACATTGCCGGTATGCAGGTTTCCCGCGACGAGAAGAAGTCCGAAGCGCTGGCTGTCATCAGCATCGACTCGGCTTTGCCAACCGGCGTTCTCGATGTTGTCGGCGCTGCCATTGGCGCCAGCGTAGCTCGCGAGATCAACCTCGAAGACTAGAGCTGCCCTATAGGCCATGTCGTTCATCGGCCTGCTCATCCATCTGGTGATGCGGTGTCCAATATGAGCGATTGATTATCTGGTCCCCGTCAACCCGTCTGCTGATTGCCAGGTCAAGCAGGCGGGTTGTCCGTTTAATACCTGAACCAGAGCTCGTAGGTATTGCGTTAAAAAGGTGTACAGATGACGAACCGAAGAAGATTCACAGTCTTCCTCCCGCACCATGTGCACTGCGTTGCACGCCCAACCATGGGCCTTGCAGGTTATCGTCCTATTGATAGGTATGTCAGCGCACGAGTGTTATAGAGGACCGCGACGTCAGGCGCCTGGCCAGTTTCCGATGTTCGCACCGGTCCTCTGCTTGACCCTTCGTGGCAACTTTCTCAATGTCGTGGCCAACGAGAGAAGCTATTGGCGTTGGAAGGCGCAAGGACCCAAGGCGAGGTGCTTGATCATCGCTTGGCGTATCTGGAGGTAGCAACGCTGGATTCTCGCCTTATGCCAAGCGCCGGTGACCGCGGATTACAGGGTAATGCTCCCGTCGATGACCGTGACCGGCGGGGAGTCATGTGCTTGCATCTGCGGGTCCATGAAGCGGACTTTCAGCGGGCGCAGAATTGCTGCTCGATGTCGTGCTGCCATTGAAGACTGTGTGGGTGCCGTAGCTGTCGAAGCAGGTGCCACGGGGCCTGAGAATCGATGTTGGCCGCTGGCTTGCTCAAGGCGTGATTGCACTTCACAGCGCCCTGGAATGGCGCGGTCGAAGGTGAGCCGGAGAATAACTGGCATCGGAGATGCTGTGTCTTCCGGTGGGTTAACGACAGAAGCGGGGAACTCGGTTATTACGGTGATACCGGGGCGGGAATCCACGCTGGAATTTCCTCAGTTCTTGCCGCGCCGTTGTTGCCCCGGTTCAAGCTGTCACGGTCAGCACCCGTGGTGCTGCAGCCAGCGGCCAGTTGTATCGAGCTGGAGATGTCCACGCCCATGGCGTTGAGTTCGAACCCTGCTGGCATGCAGAGCCGTAGATGACCGCCGGTGCGACGGTTGCTCGCGAGGCTTTGGATGGACTAATTGCACTGCACGCTAAAAGCGGTTCCTCGGTCGCCTGCTGCGCAGTGCGCGCCTGTCCGCCGATAAAGGAGGTTCTCGCAGGTGAGCTTTCATGTTCGCCTGGACCTGCTCGAAAGTGTTCCGGTTAAGTAGGTGCTATTCGCTGAAATTACTAGAGGTGCGCATTCAGGTCATCCCAAGCTTGCGATGCTAAGGTACGCCGCAATTTGAAAATTCACGGGTAAATATCATGAAACGTTCAAGTGAACGCAAGGTTAATATTTGGTTGATTCCACGTTATTACTAATCGTAGGTAGTTCATGAAGTCGCTGGGATCTACTAATTGGGATAATCTTGGTTTGCTATGAAGGATGAATCGAGAGACCAGGCGATGACCGAAAAGACGAGTTTCGCCCCGTCTGACACTGCTATCGTGATCGTTACATACAACCGATCGCATCTACTCGACCGCCTTCTGACAAGCATTCAGACAATGGATCCTGCTCCCGGCCATCTCGTCATTATCGACAATGCATCTGCCGACGATACGCACGAGATCGTGCAGAAGCATGCCGATAATCTTGATGCCGAGGTTCTCTACGAGAAACTTCCGACGAATACCGGCGGCGCTGGCGGATTCCACGCCGGTGTGAAAAAGGCCTATGAACTAGGCGCTTCATGGATCTGGATGATGGATGATGACGTCGAAGTCATTTCAGATGGACTTGGAAAAATGGGGAAGTGGGCAGAACGTTTCCAGGTCATCCAGGGTCGACGCTACGACTATGACGGCAGCGAATTCTATTGGCAGTACCGAATCTCTGATCGGCTGGCCATCCCGATTCCTTTTGCACCAAGCGACTTTGATGCCACCGGGTATCGAGAAATGAACTCCGGGTGTTTCGAAGGGATGTTTATCCACCGTGACGTGGTCCGTCGTATCGGACTTCCTGATCCACGGTTCTTCATCTACTGGGATGACCAGCTTTACGGCTGGTTGGCATCGCGGATCACCACCGCCGTTATCGTCAATGAATTCGTGCTGCGGCGCACGCGCGACATCAGGCAACTTGATCTGGGCATTCGCCATTTCAACGCATCAAGCGATCCGTATCGCTATTACATCATGCGAAATCGAGCCATACTCAAGAAGTACTATCGCTTCCACGGGATGTGGTACCCAGGTGCCTTTGCGCTCGGCACGGCACTCACGTTCGCCAAAGAAATACTACGCCTCATCTTGGTCGAAAAAACTGTCCGCGGGACGTCGAACCTATTTAGAGGCCTTCGCGACGGTCAGCGAATTGCTAACGACAATTCGTGGAAACCGATGGCTCCGCTCAAGGCGAAGCCTCGTAGGCACTAGCCCAAGGGCAATTACTCGTCTTGCAGCAGTATCAACTGCCTGACTTGATATGCAGTGATTCGATGCATTCCTATGCATTGGAATACCGGTGCTGATTTGCGCGGGCATTCTTCCGTTTTCTTATGGACGAAAAATGCATCTATGCCTCCAGAGGCCACGCGATTTCCGTCTACTTCAGACGCATTTCCAATGGCGTGGACACGGCTTGCAATGCTCAATCTGGGCGTATCCCTTGTCGCAGGAATCCAGGACTTAACCCGTTGCGCACCGAGGCCAAGAAGCCGGCTGGGGCGCCTTTTGAATTCCGCGCGTGAGTGCAGGAGAACCGGCTTTAAACAACGAATGCGGGTATGCCCGCAGCCGATATGCAATAGATTGCTCGCTGCTGGCACACCCACATTCAATGGTGCTCTACTGTGAAACCTTCAAAGCCTCTGCAATCTTCGAAATCTGGTTGTCCCACATCGAAAGGGCAGAGCCAATAGCCATGTGCATATCCAGGTACTGGTAGGTCCCCAGACGGCCGCCGAAGAAGACGTTCTCTTCCTTCTTTGCCAATTCGCGGTATGCGAGGAGCCCAGTCCTATCTTCTGGCGTATTCACCGGGTAGTAAGGCTCGTCGTCGTGGCTTGCAAAACGAGAGAACTCCCGCATGATGACGGTCTTGTCATCCGGGTAGCTGTCCTTGCGTTCCGGGTGGAAGTGCTTGAACTCGTGAATACGGGTGAATTCGACATCAGCGTCCGGGTAATTCATCACCGGGGTTCCCTGATAGTCGCCGACATCCAATACTTCTTCCTCGAAGTCCAAAGTCCTCCAGGACAATGAACCTTCGCTGTAATCGAAATAGCGGTCAATGGGGCCGGTGTAGACAATCGGAACCTGCCCGACCATGTCTTTCTTGTTGAACGGCTGGCTTGAATCAAAGAAATCAGTATTCAGCTGGACTGTAATGTTCGGATGATCCGCCATTCTTTCAATCCAGGCGGTGTAGCCGTCAACTGGCAAGCCTTCGTACTTGTCGTTGAAGTAGCGGTTGTCATAGTTATAGCGAACTGGTAACCGGCTGACAATATCCCCTGAAAGCTTCTCAGGGGATGTTTGCCATTGCTTGGCCGTGTAGTGTGCAAAGAAGGCCTCGAACAATGGTCGGCCTACGAGGGCGATTCCCTTTTCGTAAAAGTTTTTAGCATTTTCTACATTAAATTCTCCAGCCTGCTCCTTTACTAATGCCCGTGCTTCGTCAGGAGTGTATGCGGCGTTGAAGAACTGATTGATCGTGTGCAGATTAACAGGGAGCGCGAAGGTTTGTTTGTTATGCGTTGAGTAAACGCGGTGAACGTAGTTGGTGAAGCTGGTGAAGCGATTCACGTACTCCCATACTCGTTCATTGGACGTGTGGAAGAGGTGGGCTCCGTATCGGTGCACCTCAATGCCGGTTTTTGGCTCTGGTTCGCTGTAGGCGTTTCCGCCAATATGTGATCGCCGGTCGATGACTGTGACCTTGAGGCCTGCGTTTGCTGCGCGCTCTGCGATGGTTAGTCCGAAGAAACCGGACCCGACAACTAATAGATCTGTATCCATGTAAAGCAGTCTAACCACACCCCAGCAACGGGCCATAAAAGCCAGGTTAACGAGAGGTGTACTTAACGTAAACAAATTGTCATACGAGTATTGCCCAACAGATGGAGAATAGATTTGTTGATAACGTGTATACCCGAGACCAGAAAATCACCTGCCGTCGGCTCGTTTGAGTAAGCCGATCGGCAGGCGAGCCCGCGGAACCGCAAGGCGGTTGTGCGCTAGTTCATGCATGATGCGTAAGACAAGGAATGAGGAAATTCCCCTTGGTGGATCCGAAGAAAAAGTATGATGTGGCTGTCCTCGGATGGTGGTACGGCAAAAATTACGGATCAATTCTGACTTATTACGGTCTGAATCGTGCCATCGAAAACCTGGGGCGCTCGGTACTAATGGTTCATGAGCCTGTAGGGTACAACGGGTACCGAGTCCAATGGCCTGACGCAATCCTCTCCATGGATTTTGCGCGCCGAACGGGATACGAGTACACCGAGCAGTTGCATTACTCGGAGCTCAACAAGCTCAACGAACTGGCCGACACGTTTGTTGTCGGAAGCGACCAGTTGTGGAACCCCCTCATCGGTAGGGTGAACGACGACCTTTTCCTCGACTTTGTTGCCCCCAACCGCAATCGCGTTGCCTACGGCACTTCTTTTGGAAATCGCGGAACCGAGAAATTCAAGCCGAACTTCATCGCCAAGCACTCACAGAACCTCCAGAAGTTCAAAGCCATCTCCGTCCGTGAAAACTACGCGGTAGATACTGCTCGCGACATCTTTGGCGCCAAGGCGGATCTGGTTGTTGACCCGGTATTCCTGCTGGACCAGGACCACTACAAGGAACTGGCAGCCAAGGCGTCAATCTCACCTGAGGGCGAGTACTTGGCAGTCTTCTTCCTCGACCCGACGCCGGAGAAGAAATCCACGGCGATGGCCATCGCCGACAAGGTAGGGCTGGATAAGATCCTGGTGATCTGCAACCCGGATGAAGGCCGCAAGGCAGCACAGGAAATCTGGGCTGACGAACCCCGCGCAGAACTTATTGCCAGCGACGCACCAGAGAACTTCCTGCGCGGCTACCAGGACGCCAGCTACGTTGTCACTGATAGCTTCCACGGCACCGCATTTTCCGTGATCTTCGAGAAGCCATTCTCATCCATCTACAACAACAAGCGTGGCGCAGACCGCTTCAAGAACTTGCTCTCGTCTCTGGGGTTCGGCGACACTCGCCGGGTCTACGAGAGCGACACAGTTGAGACAATCAACGAGAACAAGAACGTCACGCGTTCAATCAACTTCGCCAAGGCGCGCAAGTACATCAAGAGCGGGCGGAAGTACTCGCTGAAATGGCTTGAATCGGCGCTTGACCCCTCCGTCAAGTCGTCTGCAGCCATTGATAACGGCAAGTCAGTCGCCGCCGCGGAGAGCATCCCGTCGCAAAGCCACACTCTGGATCTGGACTTCTCAGCCAACAGCGACATCTGGTCGATTGCCAAGGGAACCGAGGGCGTGTCGCTGAGCGTCGGCAAGGAGAACGACTTGCGCGGGAAGCACGTGTGGACGGATCTGCCGGAACCGCTGACGCCGGGCACGAGAAAACGTCTCAAGATCCAGTGGGCACCCACTACCAAGACCAAGACCATCAACGTCCACCTGAGGAATCCTGAGTCCGGGGCGTTCAAGGTCATCGGCAAGGCAAGCGTCGCTGAGAGCTCGGGCAACCTGCGCACCGACGAATTCGAATTCTCCGTGGCAGAAGCCGGCCTCAGCCAAGTCATGCTCGGGGCGCTGCACTTCACCGGCCCGAAGGCAGGCGCCCAGGTCCACGAGATCTCCATTACCGAAGTGAAATCGAAGGCACCTGCAGCCCCTGCTCCGGCTGTGAAGTCTGATGACGAAATCGTAGAGGGCTTCTCGAAGCAGGCACGCCGCCTGGCGCTGCACGACTTTGAATCCCAGGTTCGTTCCTTTAGCCGCGGCCGCTCGGCAGATTCGGTTACCGGAATCCGCGCACGGATGTTCTTCCATGCGCACGCCATTGAAAAGGGCCTGACCCACAGCAACTTCCGCCCAGGCTTCGGCCGCATCGCAATTCCAGGCCTTGCCAAGGAAATGAACGCTTGGCTGACTCGCGGGCTCGGGACCGACGACACCATCGTGCAGAGCTCTGCCTCGGTTATGAAGGCGTACTTCGCCCGCAACGAAGAAACCAATACGGATGTCTCGCACTTCCGCAAGCTGTTCTCGGACGAGGCGCTGGAAGTCATCGCCAATGGACGAGTAGGGGAGGGAGGCGCGTTCCCTGCGGCGAACCACCGCGAAGACCCAGTGGAAACCCCTAACGATGACCGCGCGTTCATGGACGTCATCTACGGGCGCCGAAGCGTTCGCGAATTCATTGACACTCCAGTGGACGATGCAGCCATTTCGGCAGCAGTGCAGATTGCCATGCAATCCCCATCGGTGTGCAGCCGCCAGGGCGCCCGCGTGCACCAGTTCGATGATCCCGAGACCATCAAGCAGCTCCTGGATGTGCAGGGAGGATTCTACGGATTCAATGCCCCACCGCGCTTGCTGTTGGTGACGGCAGATCTTGATGCATTCCTTTTTGCTCCAGAACGGAATCAGCCATTCGTTGACGGCGGACTGTTCATGATGTCCCTGCTTCTGGGCCTGACTCAGATGGAGCTTGGATCGTGCCTGCTGAACACCGCTATGGGTGTCGAAAAGGAACAGAAGATCCGCAACATCGTCGATATTCCAGAGAATGAAGTCTTCATCGCGTTCGTAGCCGTCGGCAATTTCGACAAGAACGTTCTGGTTCCTCGCTCAAAGCGAGTCGAATCAGACAGCATTCTCAAGCGACACGCATAGAACTTAGATAAACCGGTAAGGAACGCAACAAGAGTATGACGACGCCAACAGCAATTGCGCAGGAACAGATTGAAGGACCAGACATGACCGAGTCAAGCACCGCTTATCCCGTGCAGCCAGGTATCTGGTTGCAAGCAGGGATTTCCACGGAACAAGAAGCGCACTTTCATGTCTATGGTCCCGTCGGCATTTCATTGAGCAGAGGCGTGGCAGAGTTCGCACCGGGTGGACTGCTCTCCACGAGCACCTACTACAACGTATTCAACTACGGTAAGTGGAAAAGAATCTGCGGCGATCTCCCATTGGAGCTCCAGCTCAAGGGCACCGGGCGCTACCAGCTGAATGTCTTCCAGGCAGACCGTCACAAATCGTGGCACAAGATTGTCAGCGAAGTTATCACCATGGATGGCCTATACAGCCATCCAGTAGTCGTTGATGAATCGACTTCCGATGAATCCCTGCTGTTCTTCGACCTGATGGCTCTGCAGGATGGCGAGCTGGAAGATTTTGCGTGGGCTACCACGGCAAAGCCAGTGCGGACTCCAGAACTGATGCTCTCGGTCACCACTTTCCGCCGCGAAGCTGAAGTCGAGAGCACCGTCTCCCGATTCCGCGAATTCCGTGCCGGTTCGGAGCTCAAAGAGCACATCAGCATGACCGTGGTTGATAACGGGAATTCCCTGAAGGTAGAAGACGGTGACGGCGTTGAGATCATCGCCAACGAAAACCTCGGCGGAGCCGGCGGCTTCACCCGTGGTTTGCTGCGAGCCCGGGAAATCGGGGCAACCCACTGCCTGTTCATGGATGATGATGCGTCTATCCAGATGGAAGCGCTGTCGCGCACCTGGTGGCTGCTGGCCTTTGCGAAGGATCCGCGCACCGCGGTTGCAGGATCGATGATCAACGCTTCGCATCGGTGGCAGATTTGGGAGAATGGCGCAGAATTCGAGCTTGGTTGCAAGCCTCGGTACCACGGCCTGGACCTCCGCAACCGCGATGCAGTGTTCAACATGGAATATGAGACAACTGCTCCCGCACCAGAAGATCTCTACGCTGGCTGGTGGTTCTTCGCATTCCCTGTCGACCAGGTTCAGCACCTGCCATTCCCGTTCTTCGTGCGGGGCGATGACGTGAGTTTCTCGCTGGTCAATGACTTCGACATCGTTTCACTGCCAGGCGTTGCTTCGGTTCAGGAAAACTTCACCGACAAGGCTTCGCCGATGACGTGGTACCTGGACTTCCGTAGCCACCTGGTGCATCACCTGTCGCTTCCGGAGAAGCGGCGCTCCTGGGTTGAGTTGCAGCAAATGGTGGCCAGCTTCTACATTCGCAATGTCATGCGCTTCCATTACGACACACTTGCTGCCATCAACCTGGCATTCGAAGATGTGCTTCGAGGCCCGAAGTTCTTCGACAAGCACGCAGACATGTCGAGGCGGCGTGCCGACCTGAAGGCGCTGACCAAAGATGAAGCATGGAAGCCGGTCCAGGAACGTCCGGACGAATTGCATGGGGAGAAGCCCCGCTATTCACGTGCGCTCATGCTGGCAACCTTGAACGGGCACTTGCTTCCCCTAGGTAAGGAAGCCAATTCAAACTTGACACTCTCCTCGCCATTCCGTGATGACTACCGCAAAGTGTATGGAGCTAAGGAAATCACCTATCTCAACGGTGATCAGTCCTCGGCCTACGTTGTCCGTCGCAACCAGAAGAAGTTCTGGCGCGAATCGCTGCGGTTGGCACGAAACACCATGCGCTTGCGCTCGGCTTATGAAGAGAACATCCGGCTATGGCGCGACGGCTACGATCAACTGACTTCGGACACGTACTGGACTGACAAGCTGAATCTTGGCGACACTGGTTCGTCTGTCAAGCGATAATAGGAATCTAATTCCGGACAGGAACTTACTGTGATCCAATTGTTTGCCCCTGGCATGGTTGCTATTGAGACCGTACCCAGGACTCAATCCAAGTGACTATGGAACTCGTGGAATCTGAGGAAATCTGCGCCCGAAACCAACCTTTGAACGAAAGTTTTTAGGGACCGAGCAGGTCTGCAGGCTGGGGTTCATGATCACGGAGTTGACCTCTTTGCCATTTCAAAGAAAGACTTAGCGATTGAAAGAGCGCTATCTCCACGCAAAGTGGACATAGCGCTCTTTCTTTGCGCCAAGCACCAGGGCGCGACTCGGTGCACGATTGTACGTCTGTTCACAGTTATCGTACTTGGCGGATCCGTAACGAAATCACTGTTGCAACCGTGCGGTGATGAAATCGATGAGAAGCGAACTATCTTTCAAAAGAAGATATGAAGGGAACCAGACAGACCACATGGACAGAGGACGACGCTCTTTTAGATTTTAATCAGTGCTGTAGGATGAATCTATGCCGAGCAAACCCATGTCTGGTGTTAGGCGAAGATCATTCCAAGCACCTTCAATTAATTTGCGTGCTTTGTCGCGAGGGGCCACCAACCTTGTAAACTCGTGGAATCCTAGGGAAGTGGCCAAATCGCCGCCGTTCGTTCATGCGATCCACGATTCAAGAAGGAATGCCACAGAGACCGAGCATTCCATGCTTACGTTGGTCGTTTCGTTGAGAGTGGTCTGTGAACTTATAGCACGGGCTGAGTTTTCAATAAAACAGGATAAAAAGTTACAGAAATTTATAGAAAACCGTATTTATGTGAATGAGAATTGAATCAGATTCGCTTTTAGATTGGGTTATGAGCATAACCCAGCAGGCGGTAGGCAGATATAACTCACGTTTCTGATGGAGCAATCGAGGTCATGCTTTAATTGTGGGATCAAGAGGATGGTTTTGAGTTCATCACCCTATAGCCTAAAGGGCGTAGAAGTATTCATTCATTATTGTGGCGAAATGATCGCCGAATCGAGCAAAACAAATTTTCATTTAAGGACAAATTAATTGATATCAGAAGTAATTTCATTGAACTCCGTTTCCCTTGATCAAGGTAATGGGATTTTAAGATCAAAACCCCGACCTGTTGAACTACGGCAAAAGGATTACGATTCAAAGTTTGATTCGAGTACTTTATTTTACGACATTTACACGGATGGTGAGCTAGTCAGGTTGGCTGGACCACCTCTCTTAAATTTGAAGCCTTCCGTGGAGAATCTGCAATTTACGGTAAATGGCAAGAAACAACTTGAAAGTAAATTCACAGATTTGGATCGAACTCAGCATTCATGGCTGCGATTTGATGGTCTATCCGAAACGATGGAATTTAGCGGTGACCTCGCGACTGCTTCCGTTAAGGTAGGGAAATCTTACACGGGCATATTTAACGGGAAAAAGGCTCTGGTTACAAAGTCGAAAAATAACGATTTGCGCTGGATTCGCGACTGGGTTGCGTTTCATGTTGAAACTCAAGGAGTTGACGCTGTTCTTATTTACGACAACGAATCTACTGACTATAGCACTTCAGACTTAATTGACACTTTGAATACTATTGATGGTTTAGAGGTTGCAATTGTAGTTGAGTGGCCATTTAAATTTGGACCGCAAGGTGGTAATTGGGGCGGTGTCGTAAATGCTCCTTGGGACTCTGACTTCACCGAATACAGTATTCTAGAACACGCGAGATACAGGTTCTTAAAGACTGCAGATCTTGTTATTAGCGCCGATATTGACGAGCTGGTAATGTCTGAGAATGGCCGTAACTTGGGCGAGTTAATGCGTGACTCTAGTGCACCTGGTCTCGTTTATGAAGGCCGGTGGATCACAACTGTGAATGAAGAAAACGACTCGAATGAAACGCAGGTTTCATTCAAGGATTTCATTTACTATGATAAAAATTCCAAGCCGACTACGCAAAAGTGGTCGATAAGACCTGATGCATGTGCGTCTGCAACGCAGTGGAAAACCCATAGTATCGCAGGCGTAAAACTATTCCGTACGAAGGATGTTTGTCACAGACACTTCCTTGGAATAAGTTCGAATTGGAAAACAAAGCGAACAAACGTTGCCGCGTTCGACCCAGATAAGCACGTTGTAGACATTGAGTTAGTTTCCGCACTAATTAATAGCGGAATTAAGCAAGGAAATATGCTGGTGAACTCACTCGCGGATTCAAACCGGATGAATTTAGAGGTTGGTTTCAACCACAAGAATCGGTTTATGGTTTCATTGGCCAACCGGATTTTTTCGATGGAACGAACTTTTCCGCTAGAGCAAGTTCATAGCGGCTCCAACGAAATTCTGAAGCTGGGGTCTGTACTCTACGGACGTGGCTTAGCATTTGAGTTCAAATTCTATGGCCTTGATATAGCTATTGAAATAAAGGCAGCCGACGAAGCTGCCGAAAAGTGGTTGGAATCCCTATATCTTCCACGCCCGCAATCTTCGTATCTCGGCCCGGGAAGAGTCTTGATGTCTATTGCTGATTCGCGTCCTGGCGTTGACCATGTGGCTAGTGCTTTCTTTGACCAAATCATGTGGTTGCTCACAAGAGCACAGGCCTTCAACTACGACAATCCAGCCGTTGAGAGTGTATCGTCCTCGTGGTCAATCCCGACTTATTGGTGGCAGGGCAGGACGAATTTCGGTGATTTGATCGGACCACTACTAGTGAAGGGGTTGACTGGACGTGAGCCGAAAAACATGAAGGATACGGATGAAACGGGTCCTTGTCTCGTAACTGTTGGCTCAGTTCTAAACCTCCTCGAACGTGGTGGAACGGAGATCTGGGGGAGTGGGCTCATTGCGCCGCTACATGCAAAGAGCATTCAGCACCTAAGTGCCCGGAAACCTTTGAAGGTTCATGCTGTTAGAGGCTGGCGGACGTACAAGGAGTTGACTCAAAAACTAGGTTGGAATGTTCCCCGCGTATTTGGCGATCCTGCGTTGCTGTTGCCAAGAACTTTTGAACCAGCACCACAAGCCAGTCACCATCCAGTAATCATTCCGCATTATCAACACACGAAGCATTTTCAGACTGTTAGCGAGAAGTTTAGCGTTCTCGATGTAGAGCGTTCGGCGGAAGAAGTTGTTTCTGATATTGCAAACGCAACTGCTGTAGTTTCGACATCGTTACACGGCATCATCGTGGCCCAAGCTTACGGTGTCCCTTGGATTTGGCTCCGGATAAAAGATGTTACTTTAGCGGGAGATCAGTTCAAGTTCGAAGACTTTTTCTCCGTTTTGAACCGAGAACAAGTTGCGGAAATTTCTGTTGATTCAAATCAAATCTCTGATCATTTGATCAGGTCACTGATATCGCGAGCCTCTCTTCCAAAAAATAAGTTTGATTTCAACAATTTATTGGACGCTTTCCCGCGAGGCTTTGCGCTATAAGTCTTATGTCTCATCCTGTTCCGGGCGGCCGTCGAGAATACTTTTTTAGTGTTGGTCGATGGCTGTTCGGCAGCTTTCGAAAGAAGTGGAAAGCAACAAATGAGCCGGATAAAAATAATCTTGGAATTCGGTTTACCTAGATTCGATCATGTGTTGCATCCATTCTAGAGACAATTTGGTTTATGAAAATACTTGAGTTTCAAGACGGGTGGGCCATTCAGTATTAATGCTCTTTAAGTTCCGAGAATGACGGGGTGTCGCGGTTGCTCGGAAATTCCGGATATTCGAGGGAGATCAATGGATAGTCTATACAAACGGGGCATTAACCTGAAAGCTCGGAACTGCCGAATAGGGCGAAATGGTACGCCCGTTCCGGCGACTTGGTACGACTCGATTCCACCTACCGGGTACGGCAATTCCGGCTTGTTGGTACCGCTGCATCGGCATTGGCATCGTTCTGAGCCCGGC
>Ga0308169_10004290_pt1 | contig 13391 bp, 7 predicted proteins | sample PhyBR1_2_FD_202139 | JGI IMG/M metagenome (GOLD analysis project Ga0308169, IMG submission 202139) | Phyllosphere microbial communities from UC Gill Tract Community Farm, Albany, California, United States - DLSLSB.R1 | ecosystem: Host-associated > Plants > Phyllosphere > Unclassified | place...
TAGTCGGTCGACATGTAGTAATAGAAGGCACATGACCCATCGCGGCGGTAGGTGCCGCCTTTGACGAGGCCGAGCGCGACGGTGCGATCGAAGACCGGCGCGCCGCTGTCACCCGATTTGCAGGTCGGGCCCTCGACCGCGACCCAGGTCGCCAGGCACGCACCGCCGCACAGGTCGCCCGCCGGCGCGAAGTCGACCATCGCGACGAGCGCGCAACTATATCCCGTCCGCTCGCCGCGATGGCAGACGAAATCGCCTGCGCGCGTGCTCTCGCGATTGCGCCAGGTCGAGACGGTGCGGAAGAGCGTCTTGGCGGTATCGGCGTAGAAGGAGGGCGCGAGCGTCTGACCGGCAGGGAGCGCGTTGATCTGGACGTCCTGATAGCCCCAGCCCCATTGGCCGACGAAATCGAGCGGGATGGTGGGGTGGCGTGCATCGACATAGTCGAGCGTGTCGGGACAGTGCGCCGCGGTCGCGATGGCGGACCGCGCGCCGTCGGTGACAACGAACCCGGTGGTGCAGGCGTAGCGTCGACCGTCGACGGTCCCGACGACGCGGGCGCCCCCCTCGATCATCGGAGGCGGGGCGGGGGCCAGAGTGGGGGCCAGAATTGGGGGCAGCGCGAGCGCCGGGGCGAGAGGCGCATCGGGTGTGGCGAGGGCCGGCAGAGGTACTTCTTGAGTCGGCACGGATTGGGTCATGTTGACCGATGGCCCGTCGATCGCCTGGATCCGGACGGGGACGCCGGTCATCGTCTCGAGCCTGGCGCGCAAACTGCCATCGCGGTCCAGTTCGGCATCGCGTCCGCTGATCATCACGAGCAGCGCGCCGGTGCGCTGATCGATGCCGAGGCCTGGCGGGTGGGGGAGTGCGGCGCGGATCTGCGCCTGATAAGTGGCGATTTTGGTCAGCATCGTCGCGCGGTTCACGGTCGCGCCGGTGCGAAAGACGATCGGCACGACGATGCCGCCGGCCATGATCGACTGATCCGCTACGGGATCGCTGCCGGTCAGCAGGATGACGATCCGATAGGTTGGAACGTGCTCGACGACGATCCCGGCCCAACGATCGCGATAGGTCTCGCGCAGGGCATCGGTGGCGGCGATGCTGTCGGTCTGTGCGCGCAGCCGATGCATCGCCTCGTCGAGCGTCACGCCGAACGCGCGCGTGTATTCGCCGGCATCCTGCATCAGCGCATCGACCGGCAACTGGACGCGCGGCGCCGCCGGGATGATCGCGGGCGATTGCGCGGCAACGGGCATGGGGAGCAGCAATGCGAGAGCCAGGCAAAGCCGGGCGCGGAACGTCGACATCGGTATGGTTTTCACAGCAGGAGAAGCAGATGTCCGTAACGCACCCGGCGTGAACCCGGGCTTGCCGATTTTGCGAAAGACTGGCGGCTGGAGCGGATCGATACCGATTTTTGCGATCGGTCGGATGTCTGGCGATCAGCCGCATGGAGTGGCGGGGGGGCCAGATAGCGCAGGCATGGCGGGCGGCCCGGCGAGCGATGGCGACGGGCCGGACCGCGTCAGGTCGATCGCGGCGGCGTAATAGGGGTCGGCTTCCGCCTCGGCGAGCGTGACGAAGCGGAAGCCCATCTCGCGGTAGAGCGCGAGCAGGCGCGGCAGCATCCGCGCGTCGAAGGCACCGACGTGCATCAGCAGGACATAGGGGATGTCGTGCCCGACCTGCGCCTTGGCACGCGCGCGGCCTGTCGACGCTGCGGCGCGCGCGTCGGCGAGGAAGCTGGTCTCAAGCGCGCGGACTGCGGCGGTGTCACGCACGCTGGCGCATTGCGCGTAGGGCGGGTTCCATTTGTAGTCGTCGAAGCTCATCGTCACCGCCGCGATCCGGTATCCGCGCACCTTGAGGGTCGCACGCGTTGATTCGCGCAGTGCGGGCGTCTGGCCTTCGGCGAGGAAGGGGTAGCGGAACCAGTGCCAGTCGGTGCCGCGTGCCGCGACGTCGAGCGGCGCTTCGTTGCGTGCGATCTCGGCAGCGAAGGCGGGGGCGCCGACGAGATCGAGGTTGGCGTGCGAATAGGTGTGATTGCCGAGCGGCAGCCCGGCCGCTCGCCATGCCGCGATCGCCTTGGCCGCGCCCGCCGGATCGTCGGCGCCGAAACCGGCGTTCAGGAACCCGAACGCGGGCGCCTTCGCGTCGGCGAGCGCGCGGACGATGTCGCGGATGACGCCGGCGCGGGTCTGGCCGGCGGGGAGCGGACCGTGTGCGGGGATATCGTCGAACGTGATGGCGATCGCCGGACGTGGATCGGAGGCCGATTGGGGCGCAACCATTAGGGGCGCGGCGATGCCGATCACCGGGCGGGCGGCCTCGTCGAACAGCGCCAGCGGCACGGCGTTGCCCATCACGCGGTAACCGGCTTCGGAGGGATGGAGGTGATCGCCCGAGTCGTAGGCGGGGGCCATGCGCTCCGGGTGCGTGGGATCGCGCAGGATCCGGTCGAAGTCGACGACCGCGTCGAACACGCCGGCGCTGCGGATGAAGGCGTTGATCGCCTGGCGATCGGCTTCGGTGGCCGGGCCGGGATGGTAATAGTCGTTGCCGCCGAACGGCATCACGGTGCCGCCGATCACGTTGATCCCGTGGGCATGCGCGTGGGCGACGATCTCGCGGTAGCCGGCGGTGATCTGCGCGACGATCGCGGCGTGTTGCGCGGGCGTCGCGGGGGCCTCGCGGGTCAGGACGCCGAGGTCGTTGACGCCCTCCAGCACGATCGCCCAGCGGACGCCGCTGCGCGCGACGACGTCGCGGTCGAATCGCGCGAGCAGATTGGGGCCGAGCCCGTCGAGCAGCATCCGGTTGCCGCCGATCCCGGCATTGACCACGCCGATCCCGCGCGTCGCCGCCGTGCTGCGCAGGCGGGTCGCGAGCACATCGGTCCAGCGCGTATCGCGGTCGGGCGCGACGCCGTAGCCATCGGTGATCGAATCGCCGATCGCGATGATCGTGCCGGTGTTCGCGGCACCCGCGACCTCGACATCGGCCAGCGCGTACCAGTGCGTGACGGGCGTCGCGCCGCGGAGGCTCGGATCGGCGACGTGGTTGCCGGGCAGCGTGAAGCTGGTCGCGCGCGATCCTGGATGGCCGGTCTGCGGTGCGGCGGCGTCGGGGAGGTACAGGCTGATCGCGAGACGTGCGCCGGCTGCGACCGGCATCGCGACCGGGTCGGCATAGATTTCCGCTCCGGGTGCGATCACCGCGTCGGGCCGTCCGGCGAAGGTCAGCGCGACGCCGCTGGCGACCTGCGGCGTTCCGGCGGTCGTGGCGAGGCCGACATAGCCGGCGCCGATCGCGAGCGGTCGCGTGCCGAACGTGTTCGAGAGACGCACGCGGAGGCGGTCACCGCCCGCCGAAAGACGGACGACCTGGCGGAGCGTAATCGCCTGCGCGCGATCGGCGGGCAGCGCATTGCCGCCATCGGCGATCATCTGCGCGGATCCCCAGCTGGCGATCCATGCGGGCGCTGTGCCGACAGATCGTGCATCCGCGCCGACGACGCACAGGGACGCCATCGCGAGCGCCGTTGGCCACCACTTCATCATCAACCTCATAGCTGTATCGTCGTCGGCAATATCATCGATCGGCCGTCCCGGCATGAGCCGCCACGCTCAACCGCGCGGCGGGGCGGCGGTGAGCGCGGCGGCGATCGCCGCGTGCATCGGCTTGGCCTTGAACGCGGTGTCATAGGGGCAGGGGCGACGCCGCGCCTTGTCGGGGCGGGGTTCGAAGCCTTCGATCCAGCTGTAGCGATCGGTCATGCCCCAGAGCAGCACGTCCTCAAGTTTGGGATAGGCGAACATCAGGTCGAGATAGCCGCGCGTATAGTCTGCCACCGCCTGATCGCGCACCGCGATGTCGGCGGGCAGTGTGTTGTCGCGGACGTCGAGTTCGGTAATGACCAGCGCGTAGCCCATGCCCGTCACCGCATCGAGGAAGCGCCGCCATTCGCCCTCCAGCGCCGCGATATGCGCGCGCGTGTCGGTCCCTTGCGTGACGATGTGCGACTGTACGCCGAGCGCATCGACCGGCACGCCGCGCGTCTTGAACCCCTCGAGCAGTTTCAAGACGCCGGCGCGGTGCTGCGCGTTGCCGGGTTCCCAGCTCATATAGTCGTTATAGACGAGCTGCGCGTGCGGCGCGGCGGTGCGGGCGGTGTGGAAGGCGAGGTCCAGCGTGGCCTCGGGGCTGCCCAGCGCACGAGACAGCGCGGTCTGGTACAGAGTCGCATCGGCGGGATTTACCGCTTCGTTGACGACGTCGTAGCTCTGGATGCGGGTGCCGTAGCGCTTGCAGACGGTGGTGATGTGATCGACCAACAGCCGTTCCGCGGCGAGGCGGGGGTTCGCGCCGAAATCATGATTCTCCTCCCAGCGCGGCATCCATTTGGGCTGATGCCACAGCAGATTGTGACCGCGCACCGGCAGCGCATGCGCCTGCGCCCAGGCGATCATCGCGTCGAACCGGGTGAAGTCAAAACTGGTCGCGCTCGGCCGGATCGCCTGCCACTTCATCTCGTTCTCGGGCACCAGGATGCCGCAATCGCGCGTCAGCAACGCCGCGTAGGCGGGATTGGCGAACGAGCCGCGATCCGCGCCGGGCGTTCCCCAGGCGAAGCACGAGCCAAGCCGCATGCCCTTGGTTGCGGCGATCGACTGGAGCCCGTCGGGTGCGTTCGGAAGGAGCGCGTTCGTGCGACCTGCACCGCCCGCCGTGGCGGCCAATCCTGCCAGCATCGTCAGTCCGCTGCGTCGTGTGATATCCATCGATGATCCCTGCGTTCGTGATAGCGTTGCGGTGTTATTGTGGATTGCCGGGCGCGTTCGCGACGCGCTGCGCCTTGTACCAGGCGAGGTCGTGCGCGGGCGGTCGCGTGCCGGTCGGCAGCGTCAGTCCGTTGACCGACATCCAGTAGGCCAGGCTCGCGTCGCGCCACCATCGCGCCTCGCGTTCCTGGACTGTGAGGAAGGTCGCGGTCTTGGCCCAGCGCTCCGCGTCGATGCTAGGGCGCAGCGTGTCCCAGTCGCGGCGCATCCCGGCGACATAGCCGACGCCGGCATCATAGCGATCGATCATCTCGGCCCACAGCGTCCGCCCCGACCGCATCCGATACGTCCACGGCACATGATGGAACCAGAGCAACGCGCGCTCGGGCGTGGTGGCCGAATCGGCGAGCAGATGTGCCAGGGCGGGCGCGTATTGGGCGATGCCATTGCTGCCCGTGACGGTCCGGTCGAAGCCAATGCCGGCCGTGTCGGCGCGGTGGTAATAGACCGGGTTCCATTCCGGGCGCTTGAGATCGGCGACCCACGGGCTGGGGCCGTAGTGATGCCCCGTCGCCATGACGTGCGCGAGACCGAGCGGGGTCATGTAGTCGACCACCGCCTCGCGCGAGCCCATCATCATCGCGACCACCGGATCGACGACCTGGGGCGAAGGGGCGAACGTCATCGCCGCCCATTCGCGCGCGACCGGGGCGGCGCCGAGCGTCGGGTCCCATGCCATCCGGCCGAACGCGTACCAGTTCGCCTGATTGAACGTCGAGCCAGCCCAGTCGCGGTCGCGGCCGATATTGGCGACGCCCGCCATGCCGGTCAGACCATGGCCCTCGGCTGCGCCATCGACGATTTCGGCGACGGTCTCGCCCGGCCGCTGCTTCGTCTCGCTCGCCAGCGTCTCGGCGAATAGCGGGCCGAGATAGGCGAGGTGCGTGGCGAAACCGAGATACTCCTTGGTGATCTGGAATTCGATCATCAGCGGGGTCTTCGGCATTGCCCCGAACAGCGGATGGAACGGCTCGCGTGGCTGGAAATCGATCGCGCCATTCTTGACCTGGACGATCACGTTGCTCGCGAACGTGCCGTCGAGCGGCTTGAACTCGGTATATGCCTGTTTGGCGCGATCCTCGGGGTCGGTCTCGGCGTAGACGAACGCGCGCCACATCACGATGCCGTGATGTGGCGCGAGCGCGGCGGCGAGCATGTTGGCGCCGTCGGCGTGGCTGCGGTGATAGTCGCGCGGACCGGGCTGGCCCTCGCTGTTCGCCTTGACGAGGAAGCCGCCGAAATCGGGGATCGCGCGGTAGATCTCGTCGGTCTTCGCCTTCCACCATGCGGCGACGTGCGGATCGAGCGGGTCCGCCGTCTTCAGCCCGCCGAGTTCGATCGGGGCCGAGAATCGCGCCGACAGGTAGACCTTGATCCCGTACGGGCGGAAGACGTCGGCGAGCGCGGCGGCCTTCGCGATATACGGCGCGGTGAGGCTGTCGGCCTTCGCGTTGACGTTGTTGAGGACGGTGCCGTTGATGCCGATCGAGGCGTTGGCGCGCGCGTAGTCGGTATAGCGCGGGTCGTGGAAATCGGGGAGCGTCCACCAGTCCCACAGCGACTGGCCGGCATAGCCGCGCTCGACCACGCCATCGAGATTGTCCCAGTGATCGAGCACCCGCAGTTTGACCCGCGGCGTCGAGGTGAGGGTGATCCGGTCGAGACTGCCGCCGGTCTGGAGGTGACGGAGTAGTGCGAAACTGCCGTACAGCACCGCCCGATCGGTCTTGCCGGTGATGAGTGTCACGCTGCGCCCTTCGAGCGTGACCGATCGCACCAGATAGCCGTCGTCACCGAGCGGAGCGATCGGCAGGTGCAGCGCGGCAACGGCAGGATCGGAAGCGGGCGCCAAGACGATCCCGCCTTGCACGGATTGGGCGACGGGACGGTTCGACAGGCCTGAGATCCCACGGCGCACCTCGTCGGCAGCGGCACGCAGCGTCGGCGTATCGCCGCGGCGTTCGATCGAACCGGCGCGACGCGCGAGATCGGCCGCATCCCGGGCCGCCAGCGGCCGATAGCGCAGCCAAAGGTCGTAGCCATCCTCGGCCCGTGCCGGTGCGGTCGCTGCGACGAGCGCAACACCGACGATCATCGCCGTCAGCATCGTTCGAATCAACGCCCGCATCACACTCTCCCGTCCGGCACGTACGACCCCGGCACGCATTGACAGCGCGTCCGGTTACCAGACATGGTATCGCTATCACGATGACGGCATCGACAGCAATGCCGCGTTTTATGGGAGCGATCATGCCTGACGACGCCACGATATCCTTCGCGACAAACCGCCGCGGCCTGCTCCGGTGGCTCGGGTCCGCCTCGGTAGCGGCGCTGACGCCGGGCGTCGTGACGGCGGCGATTCCCGGTGCGGTGTACAGGGATGCGCGCGCGCCGGTCGACCTGCGCGTGCGCGACCTGATGGCGCGGATGACGGTCGAGGAGAAGGTCGCGCAGACGATCTCGCTCTGGGCGACCAAGGCGGACGTGATGACGACCGGCGGGCTGACGTTCGACGCTGCGAAGGCGAGCGCGGCCTATCCGGCGAGCTTTGGCCAGGTGACGCGTCCGTCGGACCTGCGCGGTGGTCCGTCGGTGGCAGCGGTCGCGGGCGGCACCGGTGCGCGGTTCCGCGGCTCTGCCTCGACGATCGCGTTCGTCAACGCGGTCCAGCGCTGGGCGCGCGAAGAGACGCGGCTCGGCATCCCGGTGATCTTCCACGAGGAATCGCTGCACGGCTACATGGCGCCGGATGCGACGATGTTCCCGCAGGCGATCGGCATGGCGGGCAGCTTCGACCGCGACCTGATGCGGCGCGCGCAAGGCGTGATCGGCCGCGAGGTGCGCGCGCATGGCAGCCATCTCGCGCTGTCGCCGGTCGTCGATATCGCCCGCGATCCGCGCTGGGGCCGGATCGAGGAGACGTTTGGCGAGGACCCGTATCTGTGCGGCGAGATGGGCGTCGCCGCGGTCGAGGGCCTGCAAGGTGACAGCACGACGCTTGGCGCGGGCAAGGTGTTCGCGACGCTCAAGCACATGACCGGGCACGGCCAACCCCAGGCGGGCAACAATATCGGCCCCGCGCCGATCGGCGAGCGCGAACTGCGCGAGAGCTTTTTCCCGCCGTTCCGTGCGGTCGTCACGCGGACCGGGATCGGCGCGGTGATGCCGTCGTATAACGAGATCGACGGCGTGCCGAGCCACGCGAACCATTGGCTGCTCGGCGACGTGCTGCGCGGCGAATGGGGTTTTTCGGGTGCGATCGTCAGCGATTACGGCGCGATCGAGGAACTCGATACGATCCACCATGTCGCCAAGGATCTGTCGGCGGCGGCGGTCCTCGCGCTGAAGGCTGGCGTCGACAGCGCGCTGCCCGACGGGATCGCCTATCGCACGCTGCCGGCGCAGGTGCGTGCGGGGACGGTGTCGATCGCGGCGGTCGATGCGGCCTGCGCGCGGATCCTGGCGCTGAAGTTTCACGCCGGGCTGTTCGAGGGCGGGGTCGTCGATGCGAAGGCGGCGGCGCGACTGACGGGCAATGCCGAGGCGCGGGCGCTGGCGCTCGACGCGGCGCGGAAATCGCTGTGCCTGCTGACCAATGACGGGACGCTGCCGTTGACCGCGAAGGGGCGGATCGCGGTGATCGGGCCGAATGCGGCGGTCGCGCGGCTGGGCGGCTATTCCGCGCCACCCCGCCAGACGGTGTCGCTGCTCGACGGCGTCCGCGCGATCGTGGGGAGCGCGGCGGAGGTCGTCTATGCCCAGGGCGTCTTCATCACGCAGAGCGAGGACCGGTCGGCCGACGAGGTGCTGCTCGCCGATCCGGTCCGCAACCGCGCGCTGATCGCCGAGGCGGTCGAGATCGCGCGCGGTGCCGACACGATCATCCTCGCGATCGGCGATACCGAGCAGACCAGCCGCGAGGGGTTCGCGAAAAACCATCTCGGTGATCGCACCATGCTCGATCTGGTCGGCGAGCAGGGTGCGCTGTTCGACGCGCTGCACGCGCTGGGCAAGCCGATCGTCGTCACCGCGATCAATGGTCGTCCGCCTAGCTGGCCCGGCGTGGTCGCGCGCGCCAATGCGATGCTCGAATGCTGGTATCCGGGGCAGGAGGGCGGCACGGCGATGGCCGAGGCGCTGTTCGGGCGGATCAATCCGGGTGCGAAACTGCCCGTCACGGTGGTCCGCGAAGTCGGGCAGGTGCCGTTCTACTACAACCGCAAGCCGTCGACGCAGCGCGGCTATCTGTTTTCCGAGGCGACGCCGCTGTTCCCGTTCGGGCACGGGCTGAGCTACACCAAGTTCGAGATCGGCGAGCCCAGGCTGTCGGCCCCGCGGATCGGCCGGGCGGGGAGCGTCGTCGTCGAGGTCGAGGTCACCAATACCGGCGCGCGCGCGGGCGACGAGGTGGTGCAGCTGTATGTCCACGACCTCGTCGCGTCGGTCGCGCGGCCGGTGCTCGAGCTGAAGGGGTTCGAGCGCGTCACGCTGGCGCCCGGCGAGCGTCGGACGCTGCGCTTCACGCTTGGGCCCGATGCGTTTGCGCTATGGGATGCCGAGATGCGTGAAACGGTCGAGCCCGGTCAGTTCCACATCATGGTCGGGCCGGACTCGGCGCATCTGAAGACCGCTGTGCTCGAGATCGCGTAACTCGATAGCTGAGGCGGACCGACATCCGCGGCGGGGGCCAGGTGTGACGACCTGTTTGCCGCCCGCCTCACGCCTGGTCCCTTGCGCCTTTATTTAAAAAGCGCGGTGACGGGGCGGGTGACGGCGGGGCGAACGATGCGCGCAGGATCGCTGCGCGCACCGCGGTCAGACGAGGCGGTCAGACGAGGCGGTCAGATCAGCCCTTCGTGCTGCATCGCCGTCTGCACCGACGGGCGGCTCATCAGTCGGTCGCGGAAGGCGGCGAGCTTGGCCGGCACCTCGATCTCCATCTTTCGCGCCCACAGCAGCATCACGAACAGATAGAAATCGGCGACGCTGACGTCAGCGCCGAACAGGAAGTCGCCCTGCATCGTGTCCGCCAGATACGTCATCCGCTTGACGATCATATCGGCGGCCTTGGCTTTGTCTTCGTCGCTCGCGCCCGAAAAATACGGCTTGAAGCTTTTGTGGATCTCGGTCGAGATGAACGCCAGCGCTTCAAGCAGGTGCGTGTGGCCGATCGCGCCGGTCGGCTTCAGCGCGGTATCCTGATGCGCGATCCAGTCGAGGATGGCGATGTTCTCGCTCAACGTCTCGCCCGAATCGAGCGTTAGCGCGGGGACATAGCCCTTGGGATTGATCGCGGTGTAATCGGCGCCGCTCTCGGTCCGCTTGGCCTTCAGATCGACCTTCTCGTGATCGAACGATAGGCCGGCCTCGTGCAACGCGATATGGTCCGCGAGGCTGCAGGCACCGGGCGAATAATAGAGCTTCATCGTGTCTCTCCGTGTTGGACGGCGTGAACGCGCAGGATACTCATAGGCTGCCCGGTTGGCTGCAGCCTGGTGGACGAAAGATCGCTTATTCGAGGTCGTCGTCGTCGATCATGACGACGTTGGCGTTCGGGCGCTGGTCGGCGACATCGGCGCAGACGTCGAGGATCTCGTCGCTGAACCGCTCGAACAGTTCGAGCGCGTCGTTCTCGGGCTCGTCGCCGCTCAGTTCGCGCAGGACGGCGTATTTGACCGCGAAATCGCGCTCGTCGCCGTCGATCTCGGCGGTGAATTCGACTTGCTGCGCGACGTCGTTGTCGGTGAGGCTGGCTTGGTCGACGGTGATACGGTTTGGCATGGCTAAACTCCTGGAAACGACATGGCCCTGCCGAAGAGAAACGCCGCAAGCAAGGGCTTCGCGCGTCCGGCCGCGATTTGGCAAGGATTGTTCGGGGTGTCGGGTGCGGAACTCGGCGGGCTTCGATCGCAGCACATTGTAATCGTTGCTTTTTGCGTTGGATGGGCGAGATGCCCGCCGAAGCGGGGCTAGCTCGTCAGGATCGCGTCCGCGAGCATTCGTCCCGATAGCCACGCACTTTCGATCCTGGGTGCCAGCAGCCAGTCACCGGCGGCGCCGAGCCGCGCATCGTGGTTCCACAGATAGCCTACATCCGTCGCGGTAGCGCGCGCGTAGCGCCAGCGGTGTCCGGTTCGCACGATCGGCGTCGGCATCGGTCCCGCGCCGTGCTCGCCAAGGGCTGCCAGCAAGCGATCGACGACGCTGTCGACGGGGTCTTCGAGATGCTCCGTCGACCAGTCCGGGGTGGCCTGGACGACCCAGGCCTCGGGACCGCCGCGCCCCGGCTTGGCGGTGTTGCGCGCCGCCCAGCCGATGATCCCCGCGTGCTTGACGATATCGTCGGCGATCGCGAGTGGCTCGGCGAAGGCGAGCATGGCGGTCCAGCATGGCGCCGAATGGCACGCGCGGGCGGCCGCGGCGATGCTGGGGTCATGATCGGCGAGCAGCGGTGCCACCTGTTCGGCGGGCACCGCGACGACGACCGCATCGAAGGGATCACCCGCGAACGGTTCGATATGCCAGCGCGACTCCATATGCCGGCCCGACCCGGCTTGGTGGATCGCGGTGACCTGATGCTGCCAATGGACGGCACCCTGATCGCCGCCGCGGTCGCCAACCTGATCGGCGAGATGCTTGACGATCGCGTTCATGCCCGGCGTGCCGACCCAGGCATCGTCCCCCGCCGCGGGCCATCTGGCGGCGACGCCGGCCGCCGCCCAGCTATCGAGCGCCGAGAGGAAGCCGGGATCGCGCGCGGTCAGATATTGCGCGCCGTGATCGAACGCGGCGATGCCCATCGGCGTTTCGGTTCGCCGCGTCGACATCCGCCCGCCGGCGCCGCGTCCCTTGTCGAACAGCGTCACCTGATGGCCGCCATCCTGAAGGCGCAGCGCGCAGGACAGCCCGGCGATCCCGGCGCCAATGATCGCAACCCTCATGACCGTCTCCCCGATGTGACGTGTGACCGCAGCGCATGGGCGGTCGGCGCGGCGGTCGCAACACCGTTGTGTCGGCGACCGGCGCTAGCGATGCGACACGTCAACGTGGATCAATCGCGCGTCGTCAGAAGTCCTTGCGCAGCAGCAGCCCGGCATAGCGCTTGTCGTCGCGCGGCACGAACCGGACCGTGCCAGCGAACGTGCCCGCGGTGAGGAACGACGAGTAGGACGTGTTCGTCAGGTTCTTCACATAGGCGCGCAGCTGCCAGCCGGAGGTATCGCTCAGCACCGCGACGCTCGCGTTCCAGATCGCATAGGACGGCTGGATCGTGCTCGGCGTTTCGGACAGCGCGTACTGGACCTTGCTGCTGAACGTCACGTCGGTCTGGAGCTCGAGCGCGAGCGTGTCGGTGATCCCGAACTTGTACGCCGCATTCTCGTACAGCTTGATCTTCGGCGCATAGGGGAGCGGCTGGCCGTTGATGTTGCAGCTCGTCGGTGCACCCGTCGGGCAGAGAAAGTTGCGGACCGTCGCATCGGTATAGGCGGCGGAGATGTCGAGCGTCAGGCCCTTGGTCGGGCGCAGCGTCACGTCCGCCTCGACCCCGCGCGAGCGGACCGACCCGGCGTTGATCAGCCGGCTGACCTGCGCGCCCGCGACGACGTCGTTAAAGCTCGCCTGATAGCCGTCGAAATTGGTCGTGAACGCGGCCAGGCTATAGCTCAGTGCACGGTTCGCGGTGCTGCCCTTCAGCCCGACCTCGTAGGAGTTGGACGTCTCCGGGCTCAGCGGCACTTCGTCGAGCGGCGTCGTCGCGTTCAGCGATCGCATGTTGAAATACACGTTGTACGCCGGCCCCTTATAGCCGTGCGAATAGGTGAAATAGGTCTGCGCGTGCTCGCCGAGGTCGTACTGGAGCCCGAGGCGATAGCTGTCGCCGCGCTTGTCGATCCCGCCGGCCGCGTTGTGATAGGCGCGAACGCCGGGCTGATCGAGCGCCGCCGCGCCGGTGTTGAGCGGATCCGCGGTCGAGCTGCGGACGTGGTAGAAATCCAGGCTGTCCCAGGTCGAGCGATAGCCGGCGATACCGCGGAATTTGGGCGTGAAATTGACGTTCGCCTCACCGAACAGCGCGTAATTGTCGTTGGTGATGCCGTAGTTGGCGACGCCCGTCGTCGTGCTTTGCGCGCCACCCGCCGCGAGCGAGGTCAGCGTCCGCTGGTAACGCTCGTCGGTCGTCGCGTGGAGGTAATAGGCGCCGACGACGTAATCGATCAGGCCACCCTTGGGCGACGTCAGCCGGAGTTCCTCGGAGAATTGCTTGGTGTCGACGCTGCCTGCATCCTGCCCCGACGGGAACGCGGTCGAGAGCGCGGCGACGCTGTCGTAGTCCTGGCGCTGGTTGTTCAGCCATTGCCGCCAGCCGGTGATCGAGGTGATGTGGTAATCGCCGAGCGCGAGTTCGCCGGTGAACGAGCCGCCGTAATTCTCGTCCTTCACGTCGGTAATCGTGTTGTTGTTGGTCCGGCGATTGCTCGGCCCCGCGACGATCCCGCTAGCGCCCAGCGCGGCGGCGAGGTCGGGTGAATTGGTGACGAC
>Ga0308169_10004291_pt1 | contig 13390 bp, 15 predicted proteins | sample PhyBR1_2_FD_202139 | JGI IMG/M metagenome (GOLD analysis project Ga0308169, IMG submission 202139) | Phyllosphere microbial communities from UC Gill Tract Community Farm, Albany, California, United States - DLSLSB.R1 | ecosystem: Host-associated > Plants > Phyllosphere > Unclassified | place...
TCGGGGGTGGGCCCGAGTCAGCCTGGGGCAGTGGGAGGGAGCACGGGCGCGAGGGAGATGAGGACGGACGATGAGCGAGAGGGACCGGCGACGAGTGGAGGGCGCGGTGCAGGGCCAAGGTGGGCCACGGGTGGACGGCGGTGGGTGTGCGCAGGAGCTTGGTGGCGCGCAGCATGGCAGCTCTGGTCCGTGTGGGAGCGGGAGGACGACCAACAGCCCTCGCCCTCGCCCTCGTCGTCGTCGTTGTCGCTCCTTGCTGCTCGCCCCGCTCGCTCGTTCCACACCAGCTGTGAGCCTCTGCCGACTCATGCCAGGCTGAGGGGACCTGCATGGAGCTCAACATCGCAGGCGGCACCGCCCTCAAGCGTGCGTCCCTCCTTCTCCTCCTTCTCCTCCCCCACCTCGTCCGCCAACCGCTCCCACCGCCGCGGCTCACTCAGGCTCACCCATGGCCCCTCCACAGAGTTCACCAAGGCCCTCACCTGCCTGTCCCGCATCGGCGACGACCTCGACTTCTCGGCCACCAAGCAGCGCCTCTCCGTCTCGACCGTCAACTCGTCGCGCACCGCCTTTGGCATCGTCCACCTGTACCCGCGCTTCTTTGCAGAGTACTACCTCGTTGACCCAGATGCCGACCGACCCGCAAAGTTCTCGATCACGGCAAAGGTGCGCCCCTTCCTCCCTCCCTTCCTCTCCCTCTCTGTCCCGCGGCTCACCTCCTGCTCCCTCTCGCAGCCCTTCCTGTCGACCCTGCGCACAAAGTCGGCCGTCGAGTCGGTCAGCATCGCCGTCGTCGACTCGGGTGACCGCAACGGCGACCGTCACCGCGAGCCGGGCGTCGACTCGGGCGAGTGCCGCCTCGTCGTCCACCTCTTCTGCGAGCACGGTGCGTCTGCCTCGTCTCGCTTTGTGAGACCGAACACTCTTCGAGGATCCTCAACTGACTCGAGCATCGTCGCAGGCGTTCGCAAGAAGCACAGCTTGACGTACAGCGACCCGAACGTGCAGAACTGGGCCCGCTTCGACCTCGACGCTTGCACCTCGTCCTGGACCGCCTCGGCCCGGGTCCTCAAAGACTGGTGCGTCCCTCTTCTTCGTTCTCTCCTCTCGAGAGCCGGACCCGACTGACGCGCTTGTACGTCGAGCAGGACCGAGCACTTCCACCTGCGCGCGGGCGCGAGCGGCGCCGCCGACGAGATCACGTTCTACTGCGGCGAGCGCGACTGCCGCCTCAAAAGCTTCAACGACTCGGGCTTTGACGGTGCGTCGCTCCTCTCCCCTCCCTCGCAGCGGTCCACGGGCGAGCACGACCTGACGAGCACGACCACCCTCGCGCAGTCACGAACCCGGGCGACGCCTACGCCTCGCGCCCGCTCGCGACCGAGCTGCACGTCGACGTCGACGACTACGATGCGTACGACGTGCCCGACCCGCAAGTTGTCACATTCGCGCTCCGAGAGTTCAAGGTGCGCTTCTTTCCCGCCCTCGCCCGGATCGCGCAGCTCGCACCGCCGCACCTCGTGCTGACGTCGACAGACACCTTGCGCACAGTCCATCATCACGCTCGCCGACTCGATCCCGACGACGCTCACGGCGCACTTCTCGAGCGGCGGCCGGCCCCTCATGCTCCAGCTCCTCGGCGACTACTTCGAGGCCAAGTTCGTCGTCGCCACGACCGACTACGACAGCGGCGGCGGCTCGAGTGTCAGCGCGAGCGGGTCGCGCTCGGCGACGGGCAGCGGCGCGGCGAGAGGAGCAGGAGCGGGATCGGGCGCGAGCGGAAGGGGACCGAGCGCCGCGCCCGTCAAGCGCGAGAAGAGCGAGTCGCTGCCGTCCGCGCGAGCACCTCACGACGGCGGCGCTGCACGCGCAGGAGGAGGCGCGCACCGCCCGCTCTTCAACCCGCCGACGCCGTCGCCCGCGCCCGCCGCCCGACCCGCCGCCGAGATGCCCGACGACGACGACGAGTACGGCGGCGGCATGGACGCCGACGCGCTCGGGTTCGACGACGTCGACGCGCTCTTCGCCGAGGTCGACCAGGTGTCGCAGGTGCACCTCATGGCGAGCCAGTCGCAGCGCGAGCGCGAGCCGAGCGAGGCGGCGCACGGGCCCGCCGTGCTCGTCAGCGACTCGACGGCGGCGGGCGGGGCGGACGAGAACGACGCAGAGGCGGCGTGGACGAGGACGACGCAGCTCGGGCCGACGCAGGGCGGCGTGCGGGCGACGAGCGCGGCGGGCGCGGGAGGAGGCCCGAGCGGCGGCGACGAGAGGGAGCGCGAGGCCAAGCGGGTGCGTGCTCGTCTCGACTTCTGTCTGTTCTCTCCTCCTCGACACGGCGAACGACGTGCTGACTTCCTGCTGGTTGAACACGTTCGCAGGCTCGCTGGAACCTGATGGGCGATTCGTGAGAGCGGGCCGGGCTTTCCTCGTCTCATCGGAGCGGCTCTCTCTCCTGTTGTCTGTACTCTCTCGCTCTCGCACGCATGCACGTTTTCTCGAGCCTCATAGTGGTACTGCATGGCGAAATAGAGAGAGCACGACGAAAGAAAGACGAAGAGAGAGCCACGAGAACCGCTCCTCCTCCTCAGCTCGAGTATCGCCCGTTCGTCATGAAGAGCTCCCAGATGCGCGCCCCGAGCTTGCCCTTGATGCCCCTCGTCGACGCGCTGCCGTCGTCGAGCTCCTCGACGACAAAGTCCTCGGCCTTGCGCCGCTTGGGCGCGCCGCGCTTCTTCGGCGCGCCGTCCTGCTCGGGCGGGAGGAGCGCGTTGCCCCTCTCGACCTCGCGCTCGTGCTTCTGCGCCTCGGCAAAGAAGGCCATGGGCGTGTCCCACCGCCCGAGGAACTGGACGGCCTTCTCGGCGCCGAGGCCGTTGACGCGCTGAAGCATGCTGCCCCACTGCGAGCGCAGCGTGAGCGCCGCGTCGGGCTTGTTGAGGTCGCAGAACGAGGCGTAGGTCGTGTGGTGCGGCTGAGAGGGCGACGCGAGCCGCAGCGACTGCTGCAAGGCGAGGTAGGTCGAGCGGTCGATGACCTTGTCGGGGATGACGTGCAGGTCCTTGTACTGCGGGCACACGTGCTCGAGTCAGTCCTGCACACGGAGACGAAGGAGAGGAAGAGGGTGAGAGGAGAGCGCACCTCGTACAGCTCGGCCATGACCTGCGTGCGCTTCTTGAGGTACGAGATCGTGTCGGCGATGTTGGCCGACTCGTGCACGTAGAAGCCGTCGTTGACCTGCAGCTGCGACTTGCACGTCCAGATCTGCTTGCCGAACTTCTCATCTGTGCGAGAGAGTAGAGAGCAAGTCAGTCGGCGAAGCTCGAGGCGGCGAGGAGACGGCGACGAGGAGGGAAGGCGCGAGAGGAGGACGCACATTGCGCGGCGACGTCGTACTTCTCGATGAGGTAGATGCGGTGCGTGATGCCCGAGTCCTTGAGGCGGAACTGCGAGGGTGCGAGAGCGTCAGCAAATCGGGCCCGGGGGCGAGCGAGCGAGAGGAGGACCGTGCACGACGCACCTTTTGCCCAACGTACCGCCCGTCGAGGATCGAGCTGCACAGGTCGTCGAGCCGCTTGCGCTCGACGATGGCGTCGAGCACAACGTCGTCAACGCCCGTCGGCCGGCCCGTCCTCGGATCGACGCGCCGAGCGACCCAGAGCATGTCGCCGAGCGGGAGCATCCTGCCCTGGACGCTGACGCCCTCGCGCTCGAACTTGTCGCACAGCTCGACGCGCTTGCCGTGCTCGCGCGTGCCCTCGCGCGAGTCGACGACGAGGTAGACCTTGAACGATCCGGCGGGCCACACGATGGGCGTGAACGGCTCGAAGCGGTACGACGCGGGCGCGACGTGGTCGCGCACCGGGTCGAGCGGGTGCCGGTTGACGAGCTGACGAGCGCCGGGCGCGGCGGCGAACCCGGCTCGGAGAGGGGCGGCGGTCGAGGTATGTGCGCGAGCTGAGGGTGCGGCGGCGAGGATGGTCGAGGCGGTGTGGCGCAGGCGTTTGGGCGGGCTCGGCGTGTCGAGCTGGGCGTCGTCGACATTTCGAGTGCTGCCTGCGGGTCGGAAGGAGGACGGCGCGGCTTTCGCGGCGGGCGCTGGAGGAGGAGGACCTGCCGCACCGCCCTTGGCGTTGAAGCGGGCGAGAACGTCGAGCACGTTGCCCGTCCCGCGCTGCGGCTGAGCCGGCGGAGCGTCGGGGTCGGCGCCGAGACGTCGAACGTCGGGCGGCGGGGCGTACATGGCGTCCTTGCCCTTCTTGCTCGGCGCCTGGTACCCGCCGAGGAGGCTCGCCATCGGGTCGGCCGGGCGCTTGTCGACCTTTGACGAGTTTGCACTCGCCGACGTGACCTTGGGGAAGCCCGGCGCCGTCTGGTTGGAGACTCGGGCGCGCATGTAGGCCGTCCTCGTCGAGCCGCCGGGGAGCGGGACGGCGCGCGAGATGGGCTCGGGCCGCTGCAGGCCGCGCACGATCGGGTGCAGGTCTTGCGCGAGGCGGTACTCGATGCGGTACAGGAGGTCGGCGCAGTCGTCGGTCTGCGACACCTCGGCGTCGTCTCGAGACAGAACACGCTCGTCGGCTGCGAGGGGAGGAACGTCAACTCGTGCAGGTCGAGCAGGAGTGAGAGAGCAGGGACGCACCCTCGTTGAGGTAGAAGTAGCCGAACGCATTATCTACGGGAGCGAGCAGGACGTCAGCTCGGCCCTCGCCTCGACACTGAAGGCGACGAGGAAAGAAAGGCTCGACGCACCGACGTTCTTGAGCCCGGGAGCTTCCCTCCTCTCGGCCGCCTGCGCCGCATAAGCTCCACTCGCCGCCTTCCTCCCATCGAGCCCTCGTCGCACCCTCTCGCGCTCGTCGGCGCCGCCCCCGCCGCCGACGCCGCCGACCGCCGGGTCCGACGACAAGCCGGCGCTCTCCCTCCTGCTCAGCTCGATCGCCTGGCGCATCTGCGCCTGGAACTCGACGTCGCCGTTGGGTGCGCCGCCGCGATCGTCGTCGTCGTCCGAGAAGTTGAAGAGCGGCGACGAGGCGCGGCGGCGAGGGGCGGCGTGGATCGACACGCCGACGTGTGCGGCGGGCCGAGGGCCAGTCGACGTGCCGCCGAGGACGTTGCCGCGCCCGCGGAAGGCAGTCGAGGTCGAGGTCGAGGTCGAGGGGCCGGTGCCCGAGGAGGAAGGGTGGCCGGCGGACGAGGTCGGGAGGCGGACGTGGAGCGGGATGTTGGCCAAGGGCGCGAGCTTCTCGGCGAGGGCGTAGCCGCTCGAGGTAAGGGCGTACTTGGCGGGGCGTTTGTTGTCCGAGACGACGATGCCCTTGTCGAGCACTGCGAAGAGCAAACGGGGTCAGCGAGCTGAGCGGGTCGAGCGGGCGCAGGACGGAGGAGAGAGGGGACGCACGGTTCTTCATGCCGCTCCAGGCCGTGTACGAGTAGCTCTGGCCGCCCTGCGCCTGCCCGCCGCGGTTGGCCGTGCCCTGCCCGAACGGCGTCGCCGAGTAGTCCTGCCCGACCTCGATGATGCGGCTCTTGGTCGTCCACGACTCGGGCTCGTCGGCCGAGCAGCACAGGTACAGCGCGAGCGTGATGGCGTACGCGCCGCTGTTCTGGCGCGGGAGGTACTCGCGCGGCTTGGCGGGCGCCTTCTCCTTGCCCTTGCCCTTGGTGCCGGCGCCGCCTCCTCGCGGCGCAGGCTCGTCCTCGGGCAGCGGCTCGTTCCACACATGGCCGTCCGGGTGGGCCTGGAACTGGATGCGGGGCGCGTCGAGGTCGAGCTGGGTCGTGCGCTGGCGGCGGGCCTCGCGCGGGTCGACCTCGTCCGAGGCGGGGCCGTCGGCGGTCGAGCGCTTCTTCTTGGCGGGAGCTTTGCGGGGACCAGCGGTCGAGGTGACTGCGCGAGCAAGGGATCAGCTAGGGGTCGCAGGACGAGCAGGACAAGGAGGAGCGAAGACGCACTGCGGTCGGGCATGGGCAGGCCCTCCTTCTCGCACTTGTCGCGCATCTTGCCGACGAGGAAGTCGACGATCTTGGGGCCGACACCCTTGAGCTGGAGGGCGTCGTCGGGGTGGGCGAACGGGATCGGGCAGCTGTGCAGCGAGGATGCGGCCTGCGGGCGAAGGAGTGTGGTCAGCCAACCTGGGCACGAGTGGGAGAGGGCGAGGGCGAGGGAGCGAGCGACGCACCCGCTTGTAGGTCTGCGCCGACTTCTCGCCGCGCTCTTCTGCGCGTCTGGCGAGGTCGTCGACCCACGCTGCCCAGTTGGGGTTGCCTGGCTGGACCCGAGGCGGCATTGGCTGATGAGAACGCGTTGGTCGAGGAGAAGAGCGAGGGCGAGGCGGGCAAGGCCAGGACCTGGGTCGGGCGAGTCCAAGAAGGGTTGGCAGCAGGTGCAGCCCGTGCAAGCCTGCCCAAGAGCGAGTGGGAGAGGAAGCGCGAGCCGGTTCCTCGTCGCGTCGCCCTTCGTCCTCGTCGTCCCTCGTCCCTTCGCCTCTTCTCGCACCAGCGCTCCAGCCAGCATGCCTGCCGACTCGCTCGACCTCGAGGCCGTGTACGCCTTCACCCTTCAGCTCGCAAAGGACGCCGGCGCCATGATCCTCGCCGGCTCGGCAAAGCGCACCTCGTCCGCCGACGCAACCTCGGGCGTCGACGCCAAGAAGAACCGCGTCGACCGTGAGAACAGCTTCCTTCCTCGGCCCTCCCCACCTTCAAGGCGAGCGCGGCACCCAGCGGCCCTCTGCACCACCTCACCCTCCTCCTCCTCCTCCTCCGCCCCCACCTCGGACGCCGCTCCTCCTCGCAACAGCTCTCCCGCTCAGCCTGCTGACTCGGAACCTCCTCGTGCACGCAGTTGTCACCGAGACCGACCAAGCCGTCGAGGCCTTCATCAAGGACAAGATCGCGTCGACCTACCCCTCGTTCAAGTTTATCGGCGAGGAGAGCTTTGCCGGCGGCGAGCGCGTCTCGCTCACCGACGAGCCCACCTTCATCATCGACCCAGTCGACGGCACCTCGAACTTTGTGCGTCCCAGCTACCGCCCTTCTCTCCCTCTCTCGAGCCTCTCGCTGACCTACCTCTCCTCCCCTGCAGGTTCACGGCCTCGACTTTGTGCGTCGTCGCCGAGCCCGCCTCCGGTCCCTCGCCGAGCTGACCCTCGAGGTCGCCCGCAGGTCTGCTGCAGCATCGGCTTCACGTACAAGCAGGTCCCCGTGATCGGGTGAGTCTCGGCTCTACTGCTTCTTCTCCGACCGCTCGCACTCGGCTCGCCGGCCGCTGCGACCAACCTGCCGTCGCTCAGGAGCATGCACTGACTCTCCTTCGTCCACCCTTCGCAGCGTCATCTTCAACCCGTTCCTCAACAAGCTCTACTCGGCGCGCGAGGGCCACGGTGCCTGGCTCAACGAGACGACGCGCCTCCCGCTCACGCACCCGCACCCTGCGCCGCTGCCGTCGCTCGGCGACGCCATCATCGGCGTCGAGTGGGGCTCGGACCGGTCGAGGAACGTGATCGAGAAGAAGGGGAGGACGTTCATGCGGCTTGCGGGCGACGGCAAGGAGGTCGAGGGCGGGGTCATGGCGCACTCGCTGCGCAGCATCGGGTCCGTCTCTTTCTCCCTCCTTCCTCCTCGACGAAGCTGCAGGCTTCTCGCGCGGCGGCAGCTGTCGTCGGCCGCGCGCTCCCGCGCGCGCACCCGGGACTGACTCGGAGCTTCTCCTGCAACAGCTCTGCGGCGCTCAACTACTCGATGACGGCGGCCGGTCAGCTCGACCTGTACTGGGAGATCGGCTGCTGGTCGTGGGACGTGTGCGCTGGCACCATCATCGCGCGAGAGGCAGGAGGGAAGGTCTACGGTGCGTGGTCTCCCTCGCCCGGTCCCTCGCCGGCGCCTCTCTCGCTCTTGTTTGCTGACGCCCATCCCTCACCTCGTCATACAGGCAAGGGCGGCGCTCCCTTTGCGCCGCAGGACCTCATGGGCCACCACTTCTTCGTCGTGCGCGCCATCGCCGACTCGGACGGCGAGACGGGCGAGCAGGCGCAGGACCGCATCGCCAAGGAGTTCTTCGCCCTCGCCGAGGAGTACTAGGCGCACGTGCAATGAGCCGTTCTCGCGCGCCAGGACGCGCCGACCGGTCGCCCTGTCGAGGAGAGTCGGCACCAGCTCGGCTCGACGACCTCTCGCTCGCGCCGGCCGCCTCGCTTCCTCACCGAGTACGCAGGTCACCAAGCTCGGCGGCCTCGTCGTCTTCAGCGACGAGCCCGCGACCTCGCCCTCCTCGCCGACGGTCCGCGGCAACGTCGTCGTCACGTGACCAAACTCGGCCGGCGCGGTCGAGCGCTCGAAGCGGAGACGGTCGTTCCCCGCCCGCCTTATCTTCCTCCCTCTCCTCCTCATCGCCTCAACGCCGCGCAGCACCGCACCGCACAGCACGCGCACGCCATGACCTGGGACGGCTCGCTCTCGATCTCTGCGCTCCATGCCGCCTACGCTTCGGGCGCCACCACCCCGACTGAGGTCGCCCGCGCCGTGCACCACCGGCTCACGGCCTACGCCTCCGAGGTCGACCCGGCCGTCTGGATCGCTGTCGTCCCTCTCGATTCGCTCCTCGAGCGCGCCGCCGAGCTCGAGCGAGCGTACGCCGGCAAGGACAAGCCCGCGCTGTTCGGCGTGCCGATGAGCGTCAAGAACAGCATCGACGTCGCCGGGTTCAAGACGACGTTGGCGTGCCCCGACTTTGCGTACGTCGCCGACAAGACGGCGCCGGCCGTGCAGCGCGCTCTCGACGCAGGCGCCATCCTCGTCGGCACGACCAACCTCGACCAGTTTGCGACGGTGCGTGCTCTCCCTCTCCCTCGCTTTCGCTCTCTCCCTCTTTCTCAGTCACTTATGATCATGCTCTGCAGGGACTCGTCGGCCACCGCAGCCCGTACGGCACGCCGCGCTCGGTGTTCGACAAGGACTACATCTCCGGCGGCAGCTCGTCCGGGTCGGCCGTCTCGGTCGGCGCCAAGCTCGTCTCTTTGTGCGTCTTCTGCCCTTTCCCTGCTCTCGAGGCGGCCTGCAGGCGCTGTCGAGCCGAGGGCGGGCTCGTGCTGACTCGCCTCGACTCGCTCTTGCTCGTGCGCAGCTCGATCGGTACCGACACGGCCGGCTCAACGCGCGTCCCTGCATCCTTCAACGGCGTCGTCGGCCTCAAGCCGACCTTGTACAGCATCTCGACCGTCGGCCTCGTCCCGGCGTGCAAGACCGCCGACTGCGTCACGGTCCTCGCGCCGACGGTCGACGACGCGCGGCAGGTGTACGACGTTCTGCGCGCGTACGACCCGGACGACTCGCTCGCTCGGCCGTACGCCAAGCTCAAGGCGGGCCTGTCGCCATGGCGCAGCGAGGGCATCAGGTTTGCGACGCCGCCGAGCGAGCTCCTCGAGGTACTCTCGACGCCGTACGCCAAGCTGTACAAGCAGGCCGTCGACAAGCTCGCTCAGGGAGGCCTCGCCAAGGCCGACGACTTCAACTACGAGCCTTTTGAGCAGGCCAACAACATGCTGTACGGCTCGTGCGTCCCCTTTTTCTTCCCCTCGCTCGAGCCTCTCGTCCTTCTCAAGTGGGGCGAGGCTGACCTTGTCCTGCCTCTCTGCAGCTCGATCGTCGCCCAACGACTCGTCGCCTTTGACGACTACCTGACGGCGCACGGCACCTCGACGATGCACCCTGTCGTCGCGTCCATCTTCGCCGCCTCGTCGGGCTTTTCGGCCGTGCGCGCGTACCAGGACCTGTTCCTCCTCGCGGCGTACAAGCGTCGCGTCGAGCTCGAGTTCGAGAAGGCCGACGTCCTCGTCGTCCCGAGCACGGTCACGCACTGGAAGGTCGTCGAGGTCGACGAGGACCCGCTCGGGCGCAACAAAATCCTTGGGAGCTTCACCCACTTCGTCAACCTGGTGGAGTACGTCCCCCTTCTGTCTCTCAGCCGAGCCCCTCCAGCTGGACTGACGACTTCGTTCTTCTCCTTGCGCGCGCAGCTTGTGCGCCATCTCGGTCCCGGCAGGAACGTGGACCAACCCGAGCGGCAACGAGCTGCCGTTCGGCCTCACGCTCATTGCGCCGGCTGGCCGGGACGCAGAGCTGATGGAGCTCGCCGAGCGCTTTCAGAAGATGTAGTCGGACGGCAACGAGTGGGCATTCGTGCCATGCAGCCGTCCTTGCGAGAGCTGCGAGCGCTGTGTGCGAGAGCGAGGACGAGGACCGAGCGAGAGCGAGCATAAGAGCGGGAGGGAGCACAAGAGCGAGAGTGGACGAGACGGGCCGAGTAGAAAGAGCTCACGTCTAGCACGAGCCCTTGCACACAGCGCATCGTCCCTCGTGCGAAGAGGGAGGAGAGGAGGACGACGAGCAGCAGACCGCCGCGGGGCACGCTACCTCGCCTCCATTAGCAAGAGACAGGTATCTGAATGGTCTTGTTCGAGTCGGACCGGCCGCCTGTGCGAGCTGTGCAGAGGGAAGCGGGCGAGACGAAGCCAACGCCTGGTCGTCCTCCAACCGCACTCTCGCTCCGCCATGGCCTCGCTCGAGGTGCGTCCTGACTAGCTCTACCTGCTTAGTGGACTACGCTGACTCCCTGCGTGCAGGACTTCGACCGGCAAGTCAGGGCCGTGACGAGCAAGGGCAAGCTCTCGTCCTCGCTCCTCCAGGGCGTCGTCGACGCGGCCATCCACAACATCCAGGTGCGTCCAGCCCTTGCACTCCTCCCGGGGACCTCGCTGACCCTTCTGAGGACCCGCAGAGCGACTCGCGCCTCATCTCGACCCTCTACCGCTACCACAAAAAAGCCTCGGCCGCCAACAAGCTCACGTCGCTCTACCTCGTCGACGGCATTGCGCGAGAAGCCCGCTCCCGGCAGAAGAAGCTCGACAAGGAGGCCAAGGGCAAAGGCCGCGAGGGCGGTGCGGCTCAGTCGCCGTCTGCCCCGGCCGCGGGCTCGACCACCCCCACCAAGAGCCCTCCGCCCTCCGCCTCGCCCGCTCCTGCCGCCAGCGCAGGCCTCGGCACCTACGCCAGCTTCCTCAAGCTCCTCGAGGGCGGCATGCTCGCCAAGTTCGTCCTCGACAACTGGGAGAACGGTCTCCCCGAGCACCGGGTGCGTCTTCCTCCTACCTCCCTCTGTCGGCCTCCTCGCGCCGCACGCAAGCTGACCAGCGCTCTTTGCTCCCACAGGAAAAGGTCCGCAAGGTCCTCGACATCTGGACCAAGGCCTCGACGTTCAGCTCGTCGGCGATGGCGCGCGTCAGCCAGAAGCTCCTCGCGGCGGGCTCGTCCTCGTCAAAGCCGGCTCGGGTCGCTTCCCCTGCTCGGCCTTCTCTCAGTCCAGGTGCGTTTCCTTCTCTCTCGTCGTCTCGGTCGTCTGGGAGGCGGGCTCGGGTGCTCGCCAAGCACATACGACGCGCGCACCGTCGGCGTTGCCTCGGCGGGTCGACCTGCACTTCGTGCAGCAGCCGCGGCGGCGCCCAAGGGCCAGCGTCTCGTCGGTCTGTAGCGACCTTGGTCAGCCGTCCTCAGCCGCAATGCAGCCGTATGCCCTCCTCTTCTCGCGCGCGCTCGACCAGCATGACCCAGAGATCCTGAAAACGAGCGCGTACTGAAGCTTGCCTTCGCTCCCCTCGCTCGCCCTCCCCCTCGCAGATCTCTCCCCGGCGCCCGAGTCGAAGCCGGCTGCGTCGACCGCTGTCGGCGGCGCCAGTACCATCCCGGCCAACGTGCTCGCGCTCCTTCAGGCGTCGAGCGAGGCGCCGCCGAGCCAGGCTGCGATCGAGCAAAAGCGCCAAGAGGAGCTGCAGGCCGAGGTTGAGCGTGTGCTCCGCGAGGCGCAGATGGGCAGCAAGAGCGCAGCGACCACGGCGTACAGGTGCGTCCCCTCTCGACCTTGTTCCCTCTCTCCGCCTCCTCATCCTGACAGCGCTCGTTCTCGTCCCACAGCTCGGCACCCCCTCCTCATCCCGGCTACTCGGCACCGACCTCGTACACCGCATCGTCCTACACCGGCCCTGCGCCTTCCTACAACACCGCCCCCTCGACGTCGACCTCTTCCTCCTCGAGCGTCCCGCACTTCGCCCTCGACGCCTCGCAGCTTGCCGCCCTGCAGCAGATCGCCGGCGGTCTGAACGGCCAGGGCGCGCCGCCGTCGCAGCCGCAGCAGCAGCAGCACTCTGCCTCGTCGTCAAACGGCGCAGGGATCGGGCAACGGCCCGGGCACGCTCCGCCGCCGCCGCCGCCGCCGCACTACCCGCACCGGCAGCAGGCGTCGTACGACGGTCCTCGAGGGTACACGCGCTCGTACGACGAGGCGCAGCACGGCTACGGCGCCGAGCGCGAGGGCCCGCCCGCAAAGCGGCCGTTCCAGCCGCCGCCTCCTCCTCAGCAGCAGCAGCAGCACGCTCGGCCGCCTCCTCCTCCGCCGCAGCACTCTGCGCCGCGCGAGTCGACGTCATCCTACGCCTCGACCGCCCCTCCTGCCCCTGCGCCCAGCACCGCCGCCGCACCTCCACCTCCACCCGCCGCTCAGACCCCCTCCTCCGCGCCCGGCTCGACCTCGACTTCGAGCGCCGCGCCCGCCTCGCTCGACTCGTCGACCTTCGACGCAACCTCTGCGCACTCGTGGTCGACGTTCGTGTACGCGCTGCGGCAGGCGCACCCGTTCTTTGCCGGGCGGCCGACGCCGCCAACGATGGACGAGGTCATGGCGCTGTGCGCGCCGAGCGCCATGATGGCGTTCGGGGCCGGCACTGGGGCAGGAGGGCAGCAGGGCGCGATAGGCATGGGCATGGGCATGGGCGGGATGGCGCAGATGGGGATGGGCGAGACCGAGGCGGGAGGGATGGGCGAGGCGCCGCAGGGCGGGTTCGGAGGAGGCGACGGCGGGTTCGCCGGCGCGGAAGGAGGATACTAGGCCGTCGTTCGTGCACTTTGTCGAGTCGCAATGAGTTTTGCTTGCTGTTCGTCTCTCTGAGCCTGATCCGTCTGAGAGAGCTCGAGCGAGAGCTTCTTCAAGTCGCGCTCGAAGCTTCTCCTACCGAGGCTCCTCTTGCACTCTGCGACCGTCGAGGCTCGTAGCACAGGTCGACGTAGCTATGAAGAGCAGACGCAAGCGCAAAGAGGGCGAGCGCGCCGAGAGGCCCTACCGAGCCCGCTCTCAGGAGAAGAGGCTCGACCGCCGATGCAAAGCAGCTCTCGGCTCGAGAGGAGGAAGATAAAATAAAACGTGCATTGCGCAAGAGGAGACGTCTACTCGGTCGCAGCATGCTGTAGGAGCGCACACGAGAAGGCGGAAGAGCTCGAGGCGAGAACCTGCACGAGGGGGACGAAGCGGGGTCAGCGCTCGTCCTGGTCGTGTCCCCCGCGGTGC
>Ga0308169_10004292_pt1 | contig 13387 bp, 12 predicted proteins | sample PhyBR1_2_FD_202139 | JGI IMG/M metagenome (GOLD analysis project Ga0308169, IMG submission 202139) | Phyllosphere microbial communities from UC Gill Tract Community Farm, Albany, California, United States - DLSLSB.R1 | ecosystem: Host-associated > Plants > Phyllosphere > Unclassified | place...
TCGGCCAGTTTCCCGACAAGCCGCTGGAGACCGAAACCCGCGCCGCGCGCGCGATCGGGGCGGCGAAGCGGAGAAATTGCAAGGATGGCTTGCCAGGCGGCTTATTGGGTCCCTTGCTGATCCTGGCGGACAAGAAGGACAGCGGGTGCAAGTGGTAGTAAACAGCCAGGAACGGTAGTGCACCGTAGGGTGGGCATGCCCACGCGGTGATAGTTAGCCGCAAGATCATCGAGCACGAAAGCGGAGCCGATGCGTATCACCGCGTGGACTCGGGAGTCCACCCTACGTGTAACTCAGATCGCACGGTGCGACTGCAAAAGCATCATTCGCCCTTGATCTGGAGCGCCCGCTCATACAAGGCATTCTTCTTGCGCCCAGTAATCTGCGCCGTCAAATTCGCCGCCTGCTTGACGCTGCATTCGGTCAGCAAAATGTTCAAAATCCGCTCGGCCTCCACATCCTGCGCATCGGTCTCGACCTTCGCGCCTTCGACCAGCACGACGAATTCGCCGCGCTCGCGGTGCTGGTCCGACTTGACCCAGGCCAGCGCCTCGCCCAGCGGGCAGCGGTGGATTTCCTCGAACAATTTCGTCAGCTCGCGCGCAAACACGACCTGGCGCGTCGGCTCGAACACGCTCATCAAGCCTTCGACGCAATCGACGATGCGGTGCGGCGCCTCATAAATGACGAGGGTCGCCGGCTCGCGCGCGAGTTCCATCAAAGCCGCTTCGCGCTGCTTCGATTTGGCCGGCAGGAAGCCGACAAAATTAAAACGGTCGTTGACGAGGCCGGAAGCGGACAGCGCCGTCACCGAGGCCGAGGCGCCCGGCAGCGGGATCACGCGCAGGCCCGCTGCGCGCACGGCATCGACGATGCGCGCGCCCGGGTCGGACACGGCGGGCGTGCCGGCGTCCGACACCAGCGCCACACGCTCGCCGGCGCGCAGGCGCGCGACCAGTTTATCGGCCGCTTCGCGCTCGTTGTGCTGGTGCGCGGCGACCATCTGCTTGTTCAAGCCGTAACGGGTGAGCAGGGCGCCGGTTTTGCGCGTATCCTCACAGGCGACCACGTCGGCCAGCGCCAGCAGGTGCAGCGCGCGCAGCGTGATATCGGTGGCATTTCCGATGGGTGTGGCCACCACATACAATGTTGCTGTAGGATAAGACTGTTGAGCTGCCTCGGCCATCACGGGGAGCTGGGCAATATCGATGGACTGGTTGTCGGTCATGTTGAGGATAGGATGCTCATTAAAAGTCTGAAAGGCGTCATTGCCACCGCCGCTGTCGGCACGCTTACTGGCTTGATTGCCGGTTGCGGAAGCACACCCTTGCCGCCCGATCGGGGTTGCGGCGTACCGGGCGGATTGTGCGCGCCCGTCGAACCAAACACAAGTGCGCGCCCGCCTGTGCCGCCGCCACCACCGCAGGAACGGCCACGTTCCGAAACCCAAACGTCACCGGTGGAAATGTATCCGGGAACGGGCACGCCCCAGTCGCGGGCCCAGCCCGCGGGCGGCACGGCGCGCATCGCCCTGCTGCTGCCGCTGCAGTCGCCCGGCCTCGGCCAGGCCGCCGAGGCCGTGCGCGCAGGCTTCATGGCCGGCCAGGAACGCGACGGCGCCGGGGTCGAAGTCAATGTCATTCCGAGCGGCGAATCTCCCGAATCCACGCTGCAAGCCTATGCCCGCGCGGCCGAACGGAACGACATCATCGTCGGCCCGCTGGCGCGCTCGAGCGTGGCGGCGCTGGTCACCGGCAATGCCGTCAGCAGGCCGACGATTGTCCTGAACCATCCGCAAACCGACGGCCCGCTGCCGCCGCAAGTGATGGTGCTCGGCCTGTCGCTCGAGGAAGAAGCGCGGCAAGTGGCCGAGTGGGCCGCACGGGAGCATCCGACCGGCCGCGCACTGGTGCTGAACAGCAAAGTCGCTTGGCAGCAGCGCGCCGCCGGCGCATTTGCGGCGCGCTGGACGCGCCTGGGCCACAACAACGCCAGCGTCGAATTGCCGGTCAACGATGGGTATGTCGACGCCAATGCCCTGTCCGAGCTGCGCTCGCGCCTCGCGATCGACCGTCCCGAACTGGTCTTCGCCGCGCTCGACGCCGGCACCCTGCGCCAGGTGCGCAGTTCGCTCGGCACCTCGCTGCCGACCTATGCGCTCTCGGCGGCCAACCCGGGCCGTTCTCCCGGCCTGTCGGTGCCGGAACTCGATGGCGTGCGCCTGGTGGACCTGCCCTGGACGATCCAGCCGGACCATCCGGCGGTGATGATGTACCCGCGTCCGGTCGACAGCGATTCGCTCGACATGCAGCGCCTGTACGCGCTCGGCATCGATGCCTTCCAGGTCGCGCGCACGCTGGCCCAGCAGCCGGGATCGGACTTCGAGATCGACGGCGTGACCGGACACCTGTCGGCACGCCGCAACAATGGCGCCTGGTCGCTGCGGCGCGACGAGGCGACCGCCGTCTACCGCGACGGCGTCGGTTATGAAGCGGTGGCCGATAAATGAGATGGAACAAGTGAAATGGGCACATCGGGCCTGTCCGAGAAGCAGTCCCAGGGCCGCGACTGGGAGCAGACCGCGCTGCGCTACCTGCGCCGCCACGGCCTGGTCCTGGTCGAAGCCAATTTCACCTGTAAAGGCGGAGAAATCGACCTGATCATGCGCGATGGCGAGTCGCTCGTCTTCGTCGAAGTGCGCCAGCGCGCCGACAAGCGGCATGGCGGGGCCGCCGCCAGCATCACCCCGAATAAAATCCGCCGCCTGATCCGTGCGGCCCAGGTCTACCTGCAGCGCCTGCCCACTTTGCCTCCCTGCCGTTTCGACGTCGTCGCCATCGATGGCGACCAGCTCGAGTGGCTGCGCGACGCGATCCAGGTGTGACAAGCACCCGTGGAGTTGTAAGCAAACTTTACATTGCTTTTCCGCCCGGACTCCCTACTACACTATAATCGTCGGCTATGAATACTCAACGCATCCTCGCGCACTTCCAGGAGAGCGCCGACCTGAAACTGCAGTCGGCCGCGGCCCTGTCGCATCCCATCTCGCAGGCGATCGAGCTGATGTTCGGCGCCCTCTCCAACGGCAACAAGATCCTGGCCTGCGGTAACGGCGGTTCCGCCGCCGACTGCCAGCACTTCGCCGCCGAACTGGTCGGCCGCTTCGAGCGCGAGCGCTTCCCGCTGCCCGCCATTTCGCTGACTACCGACACCTCGATCCTGACCGCCGTCGCCAACGATTACAGCTACCGCGAGATCTTCTCGAAGCAGGTGCAAGCCTTCGGCCAGGCCGGCGACATCCTGCTGGCGATCTCCACTTCCGGCAATTCGGCCAACGTGCTGGCCGCCGTCGAAGCCGCGCTCGAGCGCGAAATGCGCGTGGTCGCCTTCACCGGCAAGGATGGCGGCGCGCTGGCGAACTTGCTGACCGACGCAGACGTGCACATCAACGTGCCGCACAACCGCACCGCGCGCATCCAGGAAGTCCACCTGGTCGCCATCCATGCTATTTGCGACGGCATCGACGTCGCGCTTTTCGGAGGAGACGAGAATGAATAAACCCGGCCTGAATGGCTCCCTGGCAAAAGCCGTCCTGTGTGCAGCCCTGATCGGCTCGCTGCAGGGCTGCGTGCCGCTGGTCATCGGCGGCGCCGCGATGGGTGCGGCCGCCAGCATGGACCGCCGCACGCTGGGCGCGCAGACCGAGGACAAGTCGATCACCGTGAAAGCCGAGGTGCAGGTGCCAAAGCTGGTGGGCGATGCCGGCCACGTGAACATCGCCAGCTATAACCGCAAGGTCCTGCTGACCGGCGAAGTGCGCGACGAGGCAATGAAGGCGGCGGTGGAGCGTGAAGTGCGCGGCATCGAGAATGTCGTTACCGTCATCAACGAACTGGTCGTCGCCGGTCCGTCGAGCTATACCTCGCGCTCGTCGGACGCCATCATCACCGGCAACGTCAAGGGCAGCCTGGTCGAAATGAAAACGATCTCGGCCACCTCGTTCAAGGTCGTCACCGAGCGCGGCACCGTCTACCTGATGGGCCGCGTGACCCAGCGCGAAGGCGATCTCGCCGCGAACATCGCCAAGAGCGTCTCGGGCGTACAGAAAGTGGTCAAGATCTTCGAGTACCTCAGCGAAGAAGAACTGCGCGCGCAGTATCCGAAGACGTCTTCGGTCGCCCTGTAATCACGGCGGGACCACGGTCCCGCTGTTCTTTTTGCCTGCGCCATGACCGCCATTCAAAATCGTTCCTGGATCAAACCCGCCGCCATCGGCGCCCTCGTGCTCGCGCTGGCGGGTGTCGGCTACGCGACCCTGGCGCAGGGCGAAAAGGCGCCCGAGGTCACCTTCATCAGCATCGCCGGCGACAAGGTCAGTACGGCCAAGCTGCGCGGCAAGGTCGTGATGGTCAATTTTTGGGCAACCTCGTGCACGACCTGCGTCCACGAGATGCCGGCGATGGTCGACACCTACAACAAGTTCAAGGGGCAAGGCCTGGAATTCGTCGCCGTGGCCATGCAATACGACCCGCCGAACTATGTCGTCAATTTCACCGAGACCCGCAAGCTTCCCTTCATCGTCGCCCTCGATTCGGGCGGGGACATCGCCAAATCCTTCGGCGACGTCACCATGACCCCCACCACCTTCGTCATCGGCAAGGATGGCAGCATCCTCAAGCGCTATGTCGGCGAACCGGATTTTGCATCGCTGCATGCCCTGCTGCACAAGGCGCTCGCCGCCGGCTAGGCCTGTTTGCGGCCGTGCTCGCCTTGCCGCAATGACGCTCTGTCATTACACTGGCTTGCAGGCATGGCAGCCTCCGTCGAGCGGCGTGAATGCTACAGCACGCCTGACTTAGCTCAAGTCCGCGTCGCCGGAACGGGCCAAGCTTGATGCATTCGCTGGCCACAAGGACAAGGCCATGCGCGCAAAGGAGATGCGATGGGTCACCTATTTCGCCGGATGGGCATATTGGCCGCGCTGCTCGCGCTGGCCGCCTGCGCCGGGCCGCGGCCGCAGGCGGTTGCGGTGCTGCATTACCAGCATGTCGCGAACGCCCACGAAATCCGTTTCACGAATCCGATTCCGCTGTCGGCGGCGTTGTACCGCGTCGGTTACCTGTCGCCCGTCGACTCGCAGGGTTTCTGGGCCATCTTCGTGCTGTGCAATATCGACGTCAACGAACGCGCGCAGCGCGGTTTTCACTACAGCGTGAATAATTTTCGCGTCAGCCACGAAGGGAAAGAGTTCGGCGGCCTGCCGCCCTATTCCTTGCGCTACCAGGGCCAGGTCGACCTGAACAATGGCGGCGACACCATGCCGATCCTCGACGCTATCGCCGCCGAAATCCAGGAAGGGCCGCCCGAGCAGATTTTTCACAGCGGCTTCTATCCCGACCTGAACTACCGCTTCGCCATCTTCGTGCCGAAGGCGCTGGCCAACTACACGGGCGAGCAATTGAAGCTTACTTATAAGGGCCAGCCGGCCATCCTGGTCGGCAACGGTAAATCGCCGTCCGACCTGCCTGCCGTCGGCGGGACCGCGGCGGGGGTGGCGGCAGCGTGCGTGCCGCCGCCCTGAGAGCGTTGTTGGGCGCTCTGTTACTTCGGGTACAGGATCATTTGCGTGCAGCGGAACAGGGCGATCGTCTTGCCGTTGGATTTGTCCGTGACTTTCACATCCCACACCTGGGTCGTGCGTCCCATGTGCACGACGCTTGCCACCGCCACGATCGTTCCTTCGCGCGCGGTGCTGAAATGGTTCGATTTCAGTTCGATCGTCGTAAAATTCTGCGCGCCCTCGGGCAGGTTGGCAACGCAGGCATAGCCGGCCGCGGTGTCGGCCAGCGTGACCACGCCGCCCGCGTGCAGGTAGCCGTTCGGCGCCAGGTGGTGCGGCTTGATCGGCAATTGCGCGGTCAGGGTCTGGTGGCCGACTTCGATGATCTCGATGCCGAGGTAGCCGGGCAGCGCGCCGATGCCGCGCTGGTTGAAACTTTCAAGGGTCGGTGGGGTGGTCATGGCGGGTTTATTCGTTGTGGATTGGGTATCGTACACCGGGCGAGGCGTAGGGTGGTCGGCTCCACCCGGCAATCCGATCTACCCGCGGCTTTCGCGCCGCCCACGCGTTCAACGCACGGTTCCATGGCGCGAGGTATCAAGGGATGGTTGAACGCGTGGGCGGCGTTACGGGCCGCGAACACGCATATGCCCGCGTGGAGCCGCCCACCCTACGCCCGGCGTTTCGATTTATGCACACTCCCGCCCTGCCGCTTGCGCGTGGCCGCATTCTGCTGCTGCAAGAGCGAATCGACCCGCTCCGACGCCTCGCGCGCCAGTTGCTGGGCCTCCTCAATGCTGGGGAAAAATTCCGGCGCCCGATAACCGAGCCAGGCATAGGCCGAATACATGCGGCAGGTGTCTTCCACTTCCTGCAGGTTTTTCCAGAGCAGCCCGTCCGGATGCGGCGTGAGGCGCGAAATCTTCTTCTTTGCCAGCGACAGGGCCCAGTGTTCCCAGGCGCTTTGCAGCATCGGCACCCGGCTCGAAATCGGCACCAGGGACAACATGAATTTCTCGGCCACCGTCAGTTCCAGCGTATCGAGCCACTCGGCGCGTTCGTTCTGGTCTTCCGTAATGCGCGGATAGAAAAAGCCGTCCGGCACGTCGATGTTGTGCACGAAGCGGCGCAGCAGTTTTACCAGCGAGGTTTCTCCCGTCACCGACGAGATCCGGTGCAATTGTTCCAGCGAAGGGGCGACGGCAAAGCCGCTGGCCGGCACCGGCGGGATTTTCTCTTTCATCAGCGCGCGCATGACCTCATGGGTGTCGTCGTCATAGCCGGCCACAAACCCTTCTTCGTGCACGCCGAAGCGGCCGGCGCGGCCGGCGATCTGTTTCGCCAGCGCCGCCGAGATCTCTTCCTCCTCGACCCCGTTGTATTTGACGGCCGTCGTCATCACGATGCGCGCGATCGGCATGTTCAGGCCCATCGCCAGCGCATCGGTGCCGACCACGATGTCGGCCTGCCCCTCCCTGAAACGTTCGGCCTGGGCGCGCCGCACTTCCGGCGACAGGTTGCCGTAGACGGTGGCGACCGACAGCCCCTTCTCGGTGATCATATCGCGCCACATCAGCACCTCGCGCCGGGAAAAGGCAATCACGGCGTCGCCGCGGCGCAGGTTCGACAATTTGCGCACCGGTCCCGGCTCCATCGCCAGCGGCGCCATGCGTTTCAGTATGTGCACTTCGAGCGGCACTTCCAGGCGCTCGGCCAGCGCCTCGATCGCACGGCGCGCTTCCGGCGCGCCGACCAGGTACACAGTCGAAGCGGGTGCGCCGCAGACGGCGGCGGTCCAGGCGGCGCCGCGGTCGCGGTCGGCCAGCATCTGGATTTCGTCGATCACGGCGACCTCGATCGGCGTTTTACTGTCCAGCATTTCGACGGTGCTGGCGACGTGCGTGCTGCCTTCGGCGATGCGCCGTTCTTCGCCCGTGATCAGGCTCACCTTGATCGGCTCTCCATGCGGGCGCGCCGCCTGCAGGCGTTCGTAGTTTTCCAGCGCCAGCAAACGCAGCGGGGCGAGGTAGGCGCCGCTGCCCGCTTTCGCCAGCGCTTCCATCGCGCGGTGGGTTTTACCGGAGTTCGTCGGCCCCAGCAGCGCGATAAATTTACGCTGCATGCGGCTGGCCACCTCGAACGACTCCGGGTACTCGGCCAAATTAATGCTTTCCTTGGTGCGCGCGGCATGCCGCTCTTCCTGGTCGCGCTCGATCGCGTGCTCGACGCGCTGGCGGATACGCTCGAACACGTAGTCGGCCGGCTCCGAGGTTTCCAGTTCCTCGAGTACGCCGAGGAAGGCGCGCGGATCGAAGCCGGCGTCGTCGGCCTGTTCGGCGATGTCGCGCACGAACTCCTCGGCATCGAGATGCAGTTCGGCGAGGGCCTTGTCGCCGGTGCGCTCCTCGATCAAATCGCGGCGCGCGCCCAGGTCCAGCTTGCGCCATTTGCTCGGCTTGGCCAGTACGCCGCGCGCCGGCACCAGCGCGTAGGGCACGCGCAGGCCCTCGTAGCGCACTTCTCCGGAAAAGCGCAGGAAAACCCGCCCTTCCATTTTGACCAGTTCGATGCCGCGCTCGGCCAGGCCCAGTTCGCGTTCGAGGAAGGCGTCCTCGTCGCCGGTGTCGTTGTCGGAAGCGTCGTTGCGTGGATGGCTCATGTTTGTCGAAGATGATGTCTGGTTGTTATCACTATAGCGCGGATGGCAAACCCGCCCTGTTCCACATCGGCGTGGTGCACCGGGCTGAAACTTTCCATTTCGTCCTGAAGTGTGTACCGGTATCGACAAAAACTTGACCGGAGAGGCGGTGAAAGCAGAATGTTATTTTCCTTGAAGAAATTTTCAACTATAGTCTGACGCTTCCCCATCACTCACTGTCGACCTGCGCCCACATCGCCCGGACGGACCGCCCATATGAAAAATAACCGGATCGGCCTGATACTTGTCGGCTCCATGCTGGCGGTGATCGCACTGGTGGTAACGCTGCTGCTGCAGCGCCAGCAGGCCGAGCATGCCGAACAGGTCAGGGTGCAAGGGCTGGGCATGGTGCGCTCGCTGGCGGCATTGCCGGTGTCGGTGCTGGCGCCGGGCAAGGGCGCACCGAGCGTGCTCGATTCGATCCTGGCCTACCGCGACAATCCCGATTTTGCCTACGCCGCCGTCAGCCTCGAGAACGGCCGCAACCTGGCGGAAGTGGCCAGCGCGGGCGCCCTGGTGCCGCCCGCCGCACCGCTGGCCCTGACCGGTTTTGCCGAGCGCGAGATTGCCGCCGGCCAGAACGGACGCATGATCCGCGAATTCCACGGCCCGGTGGCCAGCGCCGACCAGAAAACGCAGGTGCGCATCGGTTACTTCGCGCCGCGCACCCCGCTCGCCCTGAAGGACCTGCCCTTCTACGCGCTGATCGCGCTGGCCATGTTCCTGCTGGTGCCGCTGATCTACCTCGTGATCAAGCGCGAGATGGCGCCGCTGGCCGCGCTCGGCGAGCAGCTGCGCACGGCCGCCGCCTGCCAGGCCGGCGCAGGCCAGGCTTTGGTGATCGCCCCTGGCGCCGACCAGGACGCCGACGTGCGCGGCCTGGCCCATAAACTGAATCGCTACCTCGACCAGGCCAGCGCGCGCATCCGCGAACTGGAACAGGAAAGCGTGGCCAGCATGGCCAGCGGCCGCCTGCTCGAATACGGCAGCAACAAGATGCAGGCCGTGCTGCAATGCCTGCCGGACGGACTGCTGGTGCTGGACCCCGCCGGCGAAGTGACCTTCGCCACCGGGAAAATCGAACCGCTGCTCGGCGTGCCGGTGACCGACGTGCTGTCGCAGCCGGTGGAGGCCTGGTGCCGCGATCCCGAACTGCGCGCGATGCTGGCGCGTTTCAGGAGCGCGGGACTCGACACGCGCAGCCAGATGACGATCGAATTCAATCCGGCCGGCGTACCCGATAAACGCCTGTGGGCCACCGCCCAGGCCCTGCTCGGCCATTCGATGGCCTACGGCACCCTGGTCGTGCTGCGCGACGCGACGCGCGAACACTTGGCGCGCCAGGCCGGCAACGACTTCGTCGCCCACGTGGCGCACGAACTCAAATCGCCCCTGAACGTGATCGGCATGTACGGCGAGATGCTGGCCGACGCCGGCGTCGACGATCCGGCAGTGCGGGTCGAGGCGATCAACGTGATCCAGGACGAGGTCGAGCGCATGAATTCGCTCGTGAACAACCTCCTGAATGTCAGCAAACTCGAGATGGGCAGCATGCGGCCCGAACGCCACCGCGTAAAGCTCGACGATTTACTGCGCGACGCCTGGCAGCAGGCGCGTTCGCGCGCCGAGGGCAAAGGCATCCGCCTCGAGCTGCAGGTGGCGCGCGACCTGGCCGCCGTCTCGGTCGACAAGGACCTGTTCCGCATCGCCATCAACAACCTGCTGAACAACGCCATCAAATACAACCAGGCCGGCGGCAGCGTGGTGCTGGCCGCCGACGAAGGCGATACCGATGTCGTCATCGCCGTGCGCGACAGCGGCATCGGCATGAGCGTCGACGACCGCGAGCACGTGACCGAGAAATTCTTCCGCGTGCGCGAGACCGGCGACCAGCAGCGCGGCGGCCACGGCCTCGGGCTGTACCTGACCAACCAGATCGTCGAGCTGCACCATGGCCGCCTGACGATCGACAGCGAGCTGGGACACGGCAGCGTGTTCTCGATCCACCTGAAAAAAATGCCGGCCCTGGTCGAAGGAGGCCAAGTCCTATGAACAAACGCACGATCCTGCTCGTCGACGACGAGCCGCACGTGATCCGCGTGCTGCGCCTGATGCTCGAGCGCGAAGGCTACGAGGTCGTCAGCGCCAACGACGGCGCGGAGGCGCTCGCGAAAATGGATGCGCGCCGTCCCGACGTCATGGTCAGCGACATCCAGATGGCCGGCATGGACGGGCGCGCACTGTGCCGCACCGCGCGCGAGCGCTATCCGGACGAGCCCTTCCCGATCCTCGTGATGACGTCGATGACGGCGACCGGCGAACGCGAATGGGTGCGCGAACTGGCCAACGTCGACTTCCTCGAAAAGCCGCTCAGCCCGCGCCAATTGATCGCCCGCCTGGCCGCCCATTTTGCGGCCGCCGCTACCCAGCAGGAGAAGACCCATGCAGCCTGACGCTTTGCACGACCTCGATTACGCCCGTTACACGCGCTGGCTGCGCCGCATCACCGGCGTCGAGCACGACTTCGCGGTCTGCGGCGCCGGCGGCGCCGCAGCCTGGGTCGCGCGGCCCGACAGCGATATCGGCAGCTGGATCGCCGAACGCTGCGCCGCCGGTTTCGCCTGGCCCTGCAGCGGCGACGGCATGCAGCGCCTGGATGCGGACGGCGTCACGCTGCTGTACATGGCGATCCACGGCAAGAGCGGGCTGCTCGGTTATCTCGCCGTGCGGGTGGCCAGCCTGGCCGAGGCGCCGCTCGCCTGGGACGTCCTCGCCGAAACCTTCGAGGACATCGGCGCCGGCATCGCCGACGAGCTCGCGGCCAAGCGCGAACTCGACAACATGGCGCTGGAACTGTCCGAGCGCTATGAAGAACTGCACCTGGTGTACGCGATCGACAAGCAGGTGCAGCAGCTCGAACCAGGCGCCGACCTGTTCCAGAAACTGCTGCAAAGCTGGGCCGAGCACATGGATGCGGACGTCGCCGCCTTCGTAAAACCGGGCGAGAACCTGTGCGTGCATGCGACGAATTTGTCGGCGCCGATCCACAACCTCGACCTGGTGCTGGTGGAGATGCGCGGCGACCTGTACCGCTTCACGCACTCCGCGCGCACGCCGCTCGTCATCAACGACGTCGACGACCCGCGCCGCGCGTATATTTTCACGGACCTGCCCTTCAAACTGCTGTGCTGCCCGGTGATCCACGACCGCAGCGTGGTGGCGATCCTGGTGCTGGCGAACCACCTGGCCAAACCGGACTTTTCGAACAGCGACCGCAAGCTCGGCGAGCTGCTGGCGAACCAGCTGTCGGGCCTGTCAAAAATGTACGGCATGCTGGCCGAGACCCAGAAATTCAACGACCAGATGGCGAACGCCCTGATCGAAGCGGTCGAAGCGAAAGACCCGTACACGCGCGGCCACTCCGAGCGCGTGCACCACATCACGATGCAGATCGGCGCCGCGATGAACCTCGGTACGCGCGACACCGACGACCTGTTCTGGGGCTCGCTCCTGCACGACGTCGGCAAGATCGGCATTCCCGACGCGGTGCTGTGCAAACCGGGCCGCCTGACGGCCGACGAGTTCACTTTTATTAAAGTGCACCCGGAGCGCAGCTACGAAATCCTGCGCCACATCGACCGTTTGAAAGGGGCGGTGCCCGGCGCGCGCCACCACCAGGAAAAATACGACGGCACCGGTTACCCGCATGGCTTGAAGGGCAACGATATCCCGCTGCACGCGCGCATCATCGCGGTGGCCGACACCTATGATTCGATCACCAGCTCGCGCGCCTACCGCGCCGGGCGCAGCCACGAAGTGGCGATGGCGGAAATCAAACGCGTGGCCGGCAGCCAGCTCGACCCGGCCATCATCAAGGTGTTCGAGGAAGTCTGCTCTGAGGAGCCGGAGTGGATCGCCCGTTTCAATATCGCCCGCGATGTGGTGGAGGCTGCAGCGTAAATGAGCGAAGCCGTCACCCGCAGCCGCATCGGCTCGATGACCTACCTGGCGCCGGCGATGGCGCTGGTGGCCGCCGAGGCCATCGACGCGCTGGAAAGCGCGATCGCCGAATGCATCGCCCAGCACCAGGTCAGCATCGTGCTCGACCTGGGCAAGGTGCCGCTGCTGTCGGGGCGCGCACTGGAACTGATGACGCGCGCGGCCAGCCGCCTGGGCAGCCTGGGCGGCTGGCTGAAACTGGCCTATCCGAGCCCGCTGCTGCTCGACATCCTCACGATCACCGGCGTCGCCGAGCAGGTCGCGCTGTACGACGCGCCGCCCGCGCCGGCGAAACCGGTGCGGGCCAGCGGCCAGCCGAAACTGGGCGACATCCTGGTCGAACGCGGCACCGTCACCGCCGCCCAGGTGGCGGAAGCGGCGCGCCTGCAGGAGCAGACCGGCAAGCGCATGGGTTTTATCATGGTCGAAAAGAAGTGGCTATCCGAGGCCGCTCTTTTCCAGGCCCTGGCCGAACAGCTGGATCTACCTTTCGTCAGCCTGCGCGCGGGCCTGTACGACCCGGTGGCGGTGTCGCTGCTGGAACGCGACGTCGCCAAACGCCTGAACGTGATCCCGCTGTTCGTGGTCGAGAACACGCTGACGGTCGCCACCGGCGAACCGCAGGCGGTGCACAGCATCGACGAGATCCGCGCCCGCACCGGCTGCCGCATCCGCGTTGCGATGGCGCCGCCGGCCGACATCAACCGCGTGCGCGACGATGCCTACGGCGGCACGATGCCGGACTTTATCCACAGCGAGGCGAACGACCTGGAACTGGTGGAAAACCAGATCCCGGACGACTACACGCAGATCGACCAGATGGCCGGCGCCAGCCCGGTAATCAACATGGTCAACGCCGTGATCCAGCGCGCGATCCACGACAACGCCAGCGACATCCACATCGAAATCTCGCGCAACAAATCGCGCATCCGCCTGCGCATCGACGGCATCCTGTACGAAGTCATGTCGCCGCGCGTCGAGCTGCACCCGGCGATCGTCTCGCGTTTGAAAGTGATGGCGCACCTCGACATCGCCGAGCGCCGCCTGCCGCAGGACGGCCGCATCCAGGTGATGACCCAGGGCCGCACGGTCGACCTGCGCTTTTCTTCGCTCCCGGGCATCTACGGCGA
>Ga0308169_10004293_pt1 | contig 13386 bp, 10 predicted proteins | sample PhyBR1_2_FD_202139 | JGI IMG/M metagenome (GOLD analysis project Ga0308169, IMG submission 202139) | Phyllosphere microbial communities from UC Gill Tract Community Farm, Albany, California, United States - DLSLSB.R1 | ecosystem: Host-associated > Plants > Phyllosphere > Unclassified | place...
AGCGCCGGGCAGCCGCCCGAGCGCAAGCTGTCGAACGGCGCCGTGCTGCGGATGCCCGGCGTCGCGATGATCCTCGCCACCGCGTTCGCATGGGTGACGGCGCACTACATCCTCTACACCTATGTCGCGCCATACGCGGAGTGGGCGGGTGACGGTGACCGGGTCAGCCTGCTGCTTCTGGTGTTCGGCTGTGCCGCGCTGGCGGGGATCTGGATCGCCGGTACCGCGGTGGACCGCCATTTGCGTCTCCATGTTCTGGTCAGTCTCGCGGTGTTCGCCGGCGCGACAATGGTGCTCGGTTTCCTGCCGCACAGCGATGGCGTGATTCTGGTTGGCGTCGTGCTCTGGGGCCTGACCTTCGGGGGTGCTGCTACATCGATCCAGACGGCCGCATCCGACGCGGCGGGCGACGGGGTCGATATCGTCGGCGCGATGCTGACCACGATTTGGAACGTGAGCATCGCGTGCGGCGGGGCGATCGGTGCGCTGATCTATCGCAGCGCGGGAATTCAGGCGTTCTTCCCGGCGATGCTGGTTCTCCTGGGTGTCGCCTTCGTGGTCGCCTACGCCGCGTCGGCCAGCGGCTTCAGGCCTGGTGCTCGCACCGAACGTTGAGGGGTTTAGCGCTCTATCGCGCGGGCGTGAAAGACGGTTGCGTTGCCGCCTCGTGTACCGTCGCTCGTCACGATTGCCATCTCGCGCGTGCCGGGCCGAATCGCCATACTCGTCAGGTTCAGATTACGCCCAGCATCGCGGCCGGGCAGCAGGATCTGCCCGATCGGAAGCCCGGATGGCGAGAAGACCAGAATGCGACCCTGACCATACATCGCCACGTAAAGCTGGCCGGATGCATCGACGCGCATCGAGTCCGGCGCCGGTCCGGTAAAGTGATAGACCGTCGTTGCGCCGAAGGGGGCCGGCGTCGTCGCATCTTTCAGCGTGATCCGGTACAGGCGACCTAGCGCGAACTCGCCGACCCACAAATGCTTCCCGTCGGGGCTCAGCGCGATGCCGTTTGCGACGGCCAGATTGCGGACGACCGGTTTCGGCGGTGTGCCGTCGGGCCCGACATACCAGACGCCGCCGGTGGCCTCGCCGATCGATCCGCGCGCATCGCTGAAATAGAAGCCGCCCTTCGCATCGAAGGTAACGTCGTTGGGCGCGAACCCGGCGCTTTCCGGCACGATCGTGCGCTGTTCCGTGCCATCCAACCGGACCGAGATCACAGCACCGCCGCCCGTTGCATTGGCGGCAGCGATATAAAGTCGGCCATCAGGGCCAAGTGCCATCCCGCCAGGGTTGAGCCCCTCGAGCCGGAATACCTCCGCGATACGACCGCGAACGTCCCGCCGCATAACGCGGCTTCCTTGCACGTCGGAGAATAGGAGATCGCCGCCAGGCAGGAATACCGGCCCCTCCAGATCTTTCTTGGCACCAGGAATGAGCAGCGGGCGATCAGCAACAATTGCCTGAAGGTCTCGCTCGCTGGGCGGGATCGGCACCACGCTACCGGCCGATCCAGCCAACACGGCTATTATCGCCGCCGCGCCGTTCAAGAAGACAGGCGTCATGCTATCTCAGGCAGGCCAGCAAAGTGTTTTTCCAGCGTCACCGGATACTCGCGTACCCGCACGCCGGTCGCGTTGTAGACCGCGTTGGCGATCGCCGGTGCGACGCCAGTGAGACCTAGTTCGCCGACGCCCTTTGCCTTCAGCGGCGACATGGTCGCGTCGACCTCGTTGATGAAGTGTGCTTCGAGATGCGGCACGTCGGCGTGAACCGGCACTTCGTACCCGGCCAGATCGTGGTTGACGAAGAAGCCGAAGCGGGTGTCGACCGCCATCTCCTCCATCAGTGCGGCGCCGATGCCCATCGTCATGCCGCCGATCACCTGGCTGCGCGCGGTGGTCGGGTTGAGGATCCGCCCGGCGGCGCAAACCGCGAGCATCCGGCGGACGCGAACCGCGCCGGTATAGGCGTCCACCGCGACCTCGGCGAAATGGGCGCCGACGGTCTGCTGGGCATATTGCTTGCTCAGGTCGCCATATTCCATGGCATCTTCGGCGACGATCTCGCCATCTTTGGCGGCATCGGCGAGCGCGACCGAACGCCCCGCCGAACTGACGCGGCCGTCCGCGAAGGTCACGTCGGTCGTATTGAAGCCCATCCGCTGCGCTACCAGGTCGCGCAGCTTGGCGCAGGCAGCGTAGACGCCGGCCGTGGTAGACGCCGCGCCTGCCTGACCGCCCGAGCCGGGTGTCTCGGGGAAGGTCGAGTCCCCGAGCTTCGCGGTCACGTGGTCGAGGGGCACGCCCATCATCTCGGCCGCGGTCTGCGCGACGATCGTGTAGCTGCCCTGGCCGATGTCGGTCATGTCGGTCTCGACGGTGACGCGACCGTCCTTGCCGAGCCGCACGCGCGCGCCGGCCTTCATGATCGGCGCACCGCGGATCGCGCTGGCCATGCCCATGCCGATCAGCCATTTCCCGTCGCGCCGGTTACCGGGTTTCGCGACCCGGGCTTTCCAGCCGAACCACTCTGCGCCCTCCTGCAAGCACTGCACGAACGGTCGGGTCGAAAAACGCCGCTCGGGCTTTTCGGGATCGACCTGCGTGTCGTTTGCGATCCGCAGCGCGACGGGATCCATGCCGAGCTTCTCGGCCAGTTCGTCCATCGCGATTTCGAGTGCCATCATTCCGGGAGCCTCGCCGGGCGCGCGCATGGCGTTGCCCTCGGCCAGATCGAGGGGCGCGAGATAGCGACGCAGCAGTCGGTTCTCGCCAGCGTACATCAGGCGCGTGGGCAGGGTGGTAGGCTCGGTACGGCCACCTGCCAGATTGCCCGACCAGCTGTCGTGACCGATCGCGACCAGCTTGCCGTTCTTTGCAGCCCCCAGCCGGACCCGTTGAATCGTCTTCGGCCGGTGGATGGTATTGTTGAACATCAGCGGGCGTTGCAGCACCACTTTGACCGGGCGTCCCGATACGCGGGCAGCGAGTGCAGCCAGTGCCAGATCGCTCTGCGTCGTACCCTTTCCGCCAAAGCCGCCACCAATGAAGGCAGAGTGCAGGCGGATATTCTCCTTCGGCGTGCCGATGATCAGGCCCAAATCACGGCAGCCCCAGTTCATCGCCTGGATCGAGGTCCAGCAGGTCAGCTTGTCGCCATCCCACCGCGCGATGGATGCGTGGGGCTCCATCATCGCATGCGCCTGATCGGGGACAGTGTAGGTCTCGTCGACCTTGACCGGGGCACCGGCGAACGCGGTCGCGAAGGCGCCGACCGACAGCTCGCTCGGGCCGCCGAACGCTTCCTTCGGCGCGATAGGGGAGGAAGGCTTCTGCGCGGCCAAGTCGAAGCGACCGTTGCCGCGAGCATAGGACACCCGGATCAGCCCTGCCGCAGCGCGCGCCTGTTCGAACGTGTCGGCGACGACGACTGCGACTGCTTGATGATAATGATCGACCATCGGTCCGGCCAGGATGCGCTGCGTGTAGAACTCGCCCTTGCCGATCGGACCAGAGTTTTCATGCGTGACGACCGCGCTAACGCCGGGCGCAGCGCGCGCGGCGGTCGTGTCGATCCGATCGATCCGGCCTTTGCCGATCGCCGCGCCGAGGATGTAGCCATAGGCGACACCCGGGGCGACGTCGTGATGCTCAGCCGCATAGCGCGCGGTGCCGGTGGTTTTCAGCGGACCTTCAACGCGAGGATGGGCGCGCCCGACGACATTCAACTGGTCGATCGGCGTCGTGCCTGCGGGCGTGTCGAATTTCATGCAGGTGTCTCCAGATCGGCAAGGAACCGGTCGTGCGTCATCGGGATCGAAAACATCGGGAAGGTCTTCGAGACCGCCGCCTCTTGTTCCTCGGGGCTCAGCGTTGCTGTGCAATCGGTCAGCGTGACCACGCGGAAGCCGCGCTCATAGGCCGAGCGCATGGTCGATTCGACGCAGCAATTGGTCAGGAAGCCGGCGATCGCCAGATCGGTGATGCCGCGCTGGCGCAGGATGAAGTCGATGTTGGTGCTGGCGAAACAGTCGAGGCCGCGTTTGCCCTCGATCACGATGTCGCCATCGACTGGCGCCATCGCATCGGCGATCGCTGCGCCCCAACTGCCCTTGCGGAAAGCCTGCGCCTGCTTGATGCCGGCCAGAATGCCGTACGGGTCGGACGGCATTTCGGGGTAGCCGTCTGCAAAACTGATCGGCGCGTGCATCAAGGTCGCGCCGCGTGCGCGTGCAGCCTCCGCGACGGCCCGGCTGTGCGCCAGCATGTCGGTGTCGGCCATCACGGCCTTTACCGCATCGTGCTGCGCCCCGCCTTCACTCACGAAGTCGTTCTGGTACTCGATCAGTAACAGGGCGGTCTTTTCGGGTATCATCGTCTGGTCTCCCACTCGCGCCGTACATGGCAGCCGCCCTGCACGACGTATCTCACGCCACCGTCGGCAGCCGGTCGAAATGCTTGTCGAGTGTCAGCGGATAATCGCGAAGGCGGACGCCGGTCGCGTTGTACATGGCGTTCGCGACCGCCGCGCCGACGCCGCAAAGGCCGAGTTCACCTACGCCTTTGGCCTTCATCGGATTGGCCTTGTCGTCGGCTTCATCAAGGAAGATCACCTCCTGATGCGGGATATCTGCGTGAACCGGCACCTCGTACGTCGCAAGGTCATGGTTGATGAAGAGACCGAAGCGTTTATCGACTGCCAATTCCTCCATCAGCGCTGATCCAACGCCCATCGTCATCGCGCCGATGACCTGGCTTCTCGCGGACTTGGGATTGATGATGCGACCCGCAGCGCAAACCGCCAGCATGCGGCGAATGCGCGTAGCGCCTGTGTAGGTATCGACGCCCACTTCAACGAAATGCGCTCCGAAGGTCGAAATTTGCCAGGTCTTGTCAAGCGCACCGAACTCGATCTTGTCTTCCGCGACCAACTCGCCGGCAGTCGTGGCCTGTCGCAGGTCCGCCGTACGATTTCCGCTGGTCACCTTGCCGCTTTCGAACACGGCGTCGGCAGAGTTGAAGCCAAGTCGCTGCGCGACTGTTTCACGAAGCTTGACGCAGGCGGCATACACCCCGGCGGTTGAATTGGCGGCGCCAAATTGTCCGCCGGAGCCGGCAGAAACGGGAAACGCCGAGTTGCCCAGTTTCACGACCACGGCTTCGACCGGGACTCCCATCATCTCGGAGGCTGTCTGTGCAAGGATAGTGTAGCTGCCTGTGCCGATATCGGTCATGTCCGTTTCGATCGTGACCACGCCTTCTCGGCTAAGCCGGACGCGTGCGCCCGACGGCATGTTCATGTGGTTGCGGAACGACGATGCTACACCCATTCCAACCAACCAGCGGCCGTCGCGGACCTGTCCAGGCCGGGGGTTGCGACGCGACCAACCGAACTGCTGTGCGCCCTCGGTCAGGCAGCGAACCAACTGACGCTGGGAGAAGCGCCTCTTGGCGTCCTTGGGATCGACCTGGGTGTCGTTCTTCACGCGAAAAGCAATAGGATCCATGCCCAGAGTTTCGGCCATCTCGTCCATGGCGACTTCAAGCGCCATCATGCCGGGCGCTTCGCCCGGAGCCCGCATGGCGTTGCCTTCGGGAAGATCCATGACCGCCAGACGAAGCGATGTCAGCCGGTTGGGCCCCGCATACAAAAGCTCGGTTTGATTCACTGCCGTTTCAGGGCTGCCCCCGGGAAGATCTCCTGAACCGCTCTCATGAGCGATTGCGGTGATAGTGCCGTCGCGCGTCGCGCCGATCCGGATACGCTGGCGGGTGGCCGGACGATGCGTCGTGTTGTTGGCGATGATCGGGCGCTGCAGCGCCAGCTTGACCGGCCGTTTTGCGGCGCGCGCACCCAACGCCGCCAACACGGCATCGGTACGGAGGAACAGCTTGCCGCCAAAACCGCCACCAACATAGGGAGAGAGAAAGGTTACCTTCTCCTTCGGAATGCCGAGCGTGGTCGCCAGATCCGTGCGGCCCCAATCGATCATCTGGTTGGACGTCCATACCGTCAGCTCGTCGCCGTTCCAGGAGGCGATCGAAGCGAATGGCTCCATCATAGCGTGGCTGTGATCCGGCGTGGTGTAGCGCTGATCGAGCTTAACCGGTGATGCAGCGAACGCGGATTCGAACTTGCCGACACGGTGCTCTGGCGGCGACTCGCTTCCTTCGCCGCTGTTGCCACCGGTGAGGGGCGCAGTCTTGATCTCTTCGTCGATGTCGAACCGGCCGGTCGCTCGCTGATAATCGACCCTGATCAACCCCGCAGCAGCTCGCGCCTGTTCGAACGTCTCGGCGACGACCACTGCAATTGCCTGATGATAATGCTCGATGTCCGGACCCGCGAACAGCTTGGCAGTATTGTATTTGCCTTTGCCGAGCTTTCCGGCGTTGGCCGCGGTGACAATCGCCAGGACACCCGGTGCAGCCTTTGCTTCCTCGAGGTTCATCGAGCGAATGCGCCCCTTGGCGACCCCTGAACCCAGGACATGACCATATGCAGCGTTTGGAACCTCGCGATGGAACTCGTAAGCGTACGGCGCCTGTCCCGTCGTCTTGAGCGGGCCATCGATGCGGTCATGCGCCCGCCCGACGACCTTCATCCGGTCGATCGGGTTGGTGGCGGCGGGTGTCTCGAATTTCATAGGATTATGCCTTCGCTTCAGCGATGACGGATGCCAATGCGCGAGTGGCAAGCGGCAGCTTGAACGCGTTGTCCTTGGTTGGTGTAGCGCCCTGGAAGGCCCGTGCGGTCACCGCAGCCGCACCACGTGGCAACAACGCATCCGCGGCTTCGACGCGCCAGGGGCGGGGGGCCACGCCGCCGAACGCAACGCGCCCAGTACCGTCCGGCTGGATCACCGCGGCAACCGACACCAATGCATAGGCGTAGGACGCACGATCGCGCACCTTCTCGTAGTAATGCTTGCCGCCAAGCGGTTTGGGCAGCGTAACCGCGGTGATTAGCTCGCCTTGCTTCAGCACGGTATCCTGCTGGGGCGTATCACCCCACAGCCGGTGGAAGTCGGCGATGGGGATCGAACGGCGCTGCCCGGTCGCATCGACCGTCTCGACCACCGCGTCGAGCACGCGCATCGCCACAGCCATGTCGCCCGGGAACGTTGCGATGCAGCTGTCGCTGACGCCGATCACACCCAACTGGCGCGAATATCCGCCGATTGCCGCGCAACCCGAACCCGGCTTGCGCTTGTTGCACGCCATGTTGGTGTCGTAGAAATATGGGCACCGCGTACGCTGGAGCAGATTGCCTGCGGTCGACGCCTTGTTGCGCAATTGGCCCGACGCACCGGCGACGATAGCGCGGGTCAGCACGCCATAATCGCGGCGGACGCGCTCGTCCGCAGCGAGATTTGTGTTGGTCACCAGTGCACCAATGCGCAGGCCTCCGTCACGCGTCGCCTCGATCTTGTCGAAGCCGAGATCCTGCACGTCGACGAGATGAGTCGGCGTTTCGACCTCGATCTTCATCAGGTCGAGCAGGTTGGTCCCGCCCGCGATGAACTTGGCGGCCGGGTTTGCGGCAACGGCACGCGCCGCGCCGCTCGTGTCCTTGGCGCGCTCATAAGTGAAAGCTCTCATGCTTTTGCTCCCGCGACTTCGGCCATGGCCTCGGCGATGTTGGAATAGGCACCGCAGCGGCAAATGTTGCCGCTCATGCGCTCGCGCATCTCGACGTTCGACGCGGTCGGCTTGGTCATCAAGTCGCCCTGCGCGTGGCTCGGAACCCCACGCTTGATCTCGTCAAGGACCGCGACCGCCGAGCAAATTTGCCCCGGCGTGCAGTAGCCGCACTGATAGCCGTCATGCTTGATGAAGGCCGCCTGCATCGGATGCAGCTTGTCGGGCGTGCCGAGGCCCTCGATCGTCGTGATCTCGTCACCTTCGTGCATCACTGCGAGGCTCAGGCAGGAATTGATCCGGACCCCGTCGACCATCACGGTGCAGGCGCCGCACTGGCCGTGATCGCAGCCCTTCTTCGTACCCGTAAGGTGCAGGTGTTCGCGCAACGCATCGAGCAGTGTCGTCCGCGGATCGAGGCTGAGCTCGCGCTTCTCGCCATTGACCTTGAAGCGTACTGGCATGGTTGGCGCGGCTTCCGCCTTGGGCGGCGTCGTTGCGACGGCACCGGCTGGTGATGCGACGATCACCGCGGTCGCTGCGCTTCCCGCTAGCAGCCCGCGTCGCGAAAACTCTACCTCAGATACGCTGGGCATGGGCTTCTTCTTCCTTCCTGTCGAACCGCGCGTCCGCGGTAAGGGTCTGATCTACATCAAAGATTGTCGAGGACTGTAACGCACCACCGCCTGGATCGGAGCGTGCATGTTGTTCAATGAAACCATGAGGATGGCTCATGGACCAACGGGCCGAGGAAGGGTGGTCGGATGCCGTTTCCAAGCCGTAGGCCTGGACCACCTGCGCCATGATCGAGAGCGCCAATGTTTGCGGGTCGCGTGTTGCCTTGATCAAGCCAACGGGCCCGGTGACGCGCGCGATGTCGCCCGTATCTGCCCCTGCGTCCAGCAGGCGCCGCTGGCGTTCGAGATGTGTACGCATGCTGCCCATCGCGCCAACAAAGAACGGGCGCTGTTCCAGCACTTGAAGCAGGAGCGGCGTTTCCCAATCGTGATCGTGGAACAACGTGATAACGGCGGTCCAGGGATCGACCATCAATCCTTCGACGCGGCCGACGAAGCGGAGAAGCTCGGCCGGCATGCCCTTCTCCCGTGCGTCCTCCACCAGCGAATTCTGCGGGCTCAAGAGCACGACCTCGGCGCCATAGGCACGGGCGATGTCGAGCATAGCGGCGGGTTCCGCACCATGCCCCATGACGACCAACCGCAGCACCGGTTCGTGCCGCACGATGAACGCCGTATCGTGCCATTGCGTGCGATCGTCTTCATCCGAACGAGCGGCAGTCATATCGCCGACAAGGGTGAGCCGAAGCGTGAGCGGCTCGCGCCGTTCCAGAACGGCGATGGCGCAATCGATCTGCTGGCGATCCGCTGCTGGCGTGAAAAGCAGGTCGATGCCCCCGCCGCAGGGCAAGCGAATGTCGATATAACGCGAGCCGTCTCCATAGCGCACGTGTCGCGCACGCCCTTCGGCAAGCACCTCCTGCGCCTCAGCGATCACCGCGGCTTCCACGCACCCGCCCGAAAACGACCCGAGCGACCGTCCGCTTTCGGCGACCGCCATGTGCTCGCCCGGCGCGCGCGCGGCACTGCCGGTGACGTCGGTCAGCGTCACCAGCGCGGCCCGTTCTCCGCGCTTGGCACAGTCACGCAGGAAGCGCAGGATGGCCAGCGCCTGCTTCATGCAGTCGCTGCCTGCGCATGCCCAGCCATGCCGCGGTGTGCGCGGCCGATCGCCAAGGCGGAGACTGCTGCCACCGCGAGAAGGCCGGCGCTGGTGAGGAACTCGGCGCGCGGTCCGGCCGCATCGAAGACGATGCCGCCCATCGTCGCGCCCAGCGTAATCGCAAGCTGCACGATCGCCACCATCAGTCCGCCGCCAGCCTCGGCCTCGTCAGGCACGGTTCGCGCCAGCCAGGTCCACCATGCCACCGGAGCCGACGTGCCCGCAAAACCCCAGACCGCGAGCAGGATTCCGACCGCGACGACCGACGTGCCAACGACCGTCAGCGCCACCGCCGTAGCCGCCATCAAAGCGGGCAACACAGCGAGCGTGAGGAACAGCCCCCCGTTCAGCACACGGCCGATCAGGACCGTGCCGATGAACCCGGATACGCCAAGGATCAGCAGCATGATCGACAGCATCGCCGGCGAGACGTGCGTTACCTGCTCGAGGAACGGGCGGAGATAGGTGAACAGCGCGAACTGTCCGACGAACAGCATGGCGACGGTCAGCAGGCCGAACACCACGGGCGGCCGGCGAAGCAGCGCGAACATGCTGCGGGCGCTCTGCCGTTCGGCCACGGGGAGGCTCGGCAGCGTGACGGCCTGCCAGATCACCGCGGCGACCGCGACGGGTACCACGCAGAAGAATGCCCCGCGCCACCCGATCAGGTTGCCGACAAAGCTGCCCAGTGGCGCCGCGAGAACGGTAGCCAGCGCATTGCCGCCACTGATGACCGCAAGCGCCTTCGGGACTGACTGGCTCGGCACCAGTCGCATCGCGACCGCGGCGGACATCGACCAGAACCCGCCGATCGCGACGCCAAGAAGGGCTCGCCCGGCCATGAACACCAGATACGTGGGCGCGAAAGCAACGATGGCACCGGACAGCACCAGCATGCTGGTCAGCAGGAGCAGCACGATCCGGCGGTCCATCCTGCCCAGCACGGCGGACAGCGAGAGGCTAGTGATGACCGCGAACAGGCCGGATACGGCGATCGCCTGTCCGGCCTTGCCCTCGCTGAGGTTCAGCGTCTGCGCGATCGGGCTGAGCAGGCTGACCGGCATGAACTCGGATGCGATGAGTACGAAGCTGCACAGCGCCATTGCGTATACCGCACCCCAGCGCGCGGGCCGATCATCGATGCGCGCGGCATCGGTTTCCGCAACCGCGGCGATGGGACTTGCCATGATGGCCCTCCTGAGTGTGTCAAATGCGCCCGGACCCGTCGGTGAGGAGGGATCACCACAGATCCGGACGCTCGCGCCTTGCCGGTTCGGGAACGAACGGTAGGCAGCGACGAACCGTAATTTAGGGGAAGACGACCCGACCGACAATTCGGCCTGACGTTGATGCCTTGGTGAGCGTTGCTCATGCACGCACCCCGAAAACCCGAAGGCGTCAGGCGGCAGTGACCCGATAGCGAAGCCAGACGATCCCGCCGTCCATGACCTCATGGCTCATCAAAGCCAGATCATCGATCGGCAACCGAGCCGGCTCCGACGCGCCGGAGCCATCGAAAACGGCCGGAGCGCCTGATGCGCCATCGATTGCGGGAACGAGCATCAGGCTGATCTCGTCGACAAGGCCGGCACGGAGAAAGCCGCCATTGAGGTGACCACCCCCTTCGAGGAGCAGGCGGTCGATCCCTAGTTCGGCAGCGAGGATCGCTACAACCTCGTGCGGGTCGAGGTCGGTCTCACCGGCAAAGACGTAGCCGACGCCGTCCTCGCGCAATCCCGCGAGATGCGCGTCGGATACCGCGTTGGTCAGGACGACGACGATCGGATCGCCGCCGACGTCGCTGCGTCCCCAAGCGATCTTGCCCCGTGCATCGAGCACAACGCCATACGCCTCGGCATCGGCGTTCGGCAGCCACGCCTCTCGGGGCAACTTCGCTTTGGGGCGATCAGGATACGCTTTTGCCTTGGCGAATTCCTGGCCGGTGATACGCCCGACGAGCCACGATCCGCCGCCAAGCCGACCATGCAGTTCCTCGTACATATTATGTGAATGCACGCCGCTCGGCGTCCATCGTTCGGGCAGGATTTTGCCGTCGATGCTGCTGGCCATGTGACAGATGATATGGGGCTTCATGTACGGGAGTCCTGGAAATGGCTTTGAATCTACCTACAAAGAACGACCGCAGCGGCCTGTCGGCCCAATGAGGGTGCTGCATCGGATCGGTGAGGGGATTTCATGGAAGCGGCATCGACCGGCTTCGTTCTTGACTGTGTCCGCGGCGACCAAGCCGCCTCAGCGTCAAGGAATTCGAAATGGCCGACCAGAACCAGAACTACGCAGGCAAGATTGCCTTCATCACCGGCGCCGCCAACGGCATCGGGCGCACCACCGCCATCGCCTTTGCCAAGGCCGGTGCCCATGTCGCCGTCGTCGATCTGAACGAAGACGGCGTTGCCGAAGTCGTCGCAGCGATCGAGGCCGCAGGGGGCAGCGCCGTCGGCATCACCTGCGACGTCTCGAAGAGCGAGGACGTCCGCACCACGCTCGACAAGACCGTCGAGGCCTTCGGCGGTATCGACATCGCCTTCAACAATGCGGGCATCGAGCAGCAGCAGATCCCGCTGGCGGACCTCAGCGAGGAGGATTTTGACCGCATGACGGCGATCGACCTGCGCGGCGTGTTCCTGTGCATGAAGTACCAGATTCCGCTGATGCAGAAGCGCGGCGGCGGCGCGATCGTCAACACGTCGTCGGGCGCCGGCGTCGTCGGAATCGCCGGGCAGGCCGGCTACGTCGCGGTCAAGCACGGCGTGATCGGGCTCAGCAAGTCGGCCGCGCTCGAATATATCGGCGACAACATCCGCGTGAACGTCATCTGCCCCGGCATCATCGAAACGCCGATGATCACCGACCGCGTTTCGGGCGGCACCGAGGAAGGTCAGAAGAAGATGATCGCGCAGGAGCCGATCGGCCGCATGGGGAAGCCCGAGGAGATTGCCGCCGCGGTGCTCTACATTTGCTCCGACTCGGCTGCGTTCATGGTCGGCCACGCGATGGTCGTCGATGGAGGCCAGACCGTCGGTCTGGGCGGCTAGCCTTTACCGGCGACCCGGTGTTGCCGGCGGCGGATCGTCGGTGCCGAGCGAGGATGCGATCGCCATCCTCGCTCGGGCTGGTCCGGGATCGATACGTGAGCGGATTTCATCCCGTCGATGAAGGGCCGGCCGATTGTCTGGGCCAGCTCTTTCCTGGAAAAGCACGTGTCACGACGATCGGGGCGCTTCGTCCCGCTGGGTGAAGCGCCGCCGATACCGTCGGCCTATCCAAAAGCGAGGTGATCATGAGCAAGGTCTGGTTTATCACGGGCGCCGGCAGCGGATTGGGCGCCGGCACCGCTCGCGCGGCCCTCCAGAATGGCGACCGGGTTATCGCAGCAGGTCGAAATGCCGCGAAGATTAATGATGCCCTTTCCGAGTACGCCGGCGACAATCTCGTCGTCACCGCGCTCGACGTGACGAACCCCGCTGAGGTTCAAGCCGCCGTTGATCGGGGCATTGCCGAGTTCGGTACGATCGACGTGCTGCTTAATAACGCCGGCGGCGGCGTGTTCGGAAATTTCGAGGAACTCGACTGGGCCGACATCGAGTGGCAGTACCGCGTCAACGTTTTCGGCGTGATGCTCGTGCTGCGCGCGGTCTTGCCGGTCATGCGGCGCCAGCGATCCGGAACAATCCTGAACATCAGCTCGGGCGGCGGCATCCAGGGCTTCGCGCAGAGCACCGCGTATGGCGCGACCAAGTTCGCCGTCGAGGGACTGACCCTCGCACTGGCGCAGGAAGTCGAGCAATTCGGCATCAGGACCGTGCTCGTCGAACCCGGCATGTTCCGGACCGACCTGCTGAGCAATGCGTCCGTGCGCTATGCTGCGCCCAGTATCGACGACTATTCGCATCTGACGCCTGCTCGCGACGCCTGGGCGCCGGTCAATGGAACGCAGGCGGGTGATCCGGCCAAGTTCGGGGATGTCATGGTGCAG
>Ga0308169_10004295_pt1 | contig 13379 bp, 24 predicted proteins | sample PhyBR1_2_FD_202139 | JGI IMG/M metagenome (GOLD analysis project Ga0308169, IMG submission 202139) | Phyllosphere microbial communities from UC Gill Tract Community Farm, Albany, California, United States - DLSLSB.R1 | ecosystem: Host-associated > Plants > Phyllosphere > Unclassified | place...
TGCCCGAGAAGTGCGGGAGGTGCTCGGACTTTGCGTCTCCGGATGGTCCGGCGACATGGTTGAGCTGCCGCTGATGAGCAGTTCTGCTGTGCGGCGGAACACATTGGTGCGTGCGGTCTACACAACGCCTAACACCGACTGGCCCGGGGATCGTGCCTTCACTCATGCTTATGGCAGGGCGACGAACGGCGCAAAGAGCAGGCCGAATAACTCGTCCGACCTGCTTTCTCCGCATATCTTGCGGTCGATATGCAACGTGCAGGTCACTAAAGCGTTGACGGGACCATCCGCAAACTACGCTGTTGTCTTTGACGGTGCGGTGCTAGATTCGATGGTGCATGACACAGCTACCCGCAGTCAACGGCGCCGTTCGCATATTTGGTCGGTCCCCGGCGCTCGCCCTCGGAGTGAATACCAACGGGATCATCTCGGAACATGCCCCTCTCAAGATCACTCCGGCGAGTGTGGGTCTACCTCGAGGAGCCAAGTTCGTCGACGGTGCAGCGGGAAAGACTCACTTGCTCCTGATAGACAACCTGGGCGGCGTATGGGGCTGCGGGAACAACACCCTCGGACAGATTGGGCTGGTGAGCTACGCCAGAGAATCTTGATGCCTCATAGCTCACGAATAGCCGGTATCGAACGAAATCGAAGAGTTCACGCGGATCAATTCTGGCTGGCCGAAGGAGGCGAAGATCGTGGCTGTTAGCGTCGGACATACGTTCTCGCTGTTCCTGACGGACGCAGGGGAAGTCTACGCCGCCGGATCGTCAGAAGAGGGCCAACTGGGAAATGGCAGGACGGGTGAGAGGATACACCGAGGTGGAAAGGTGGTCTTTGATGTGGAGAACCCGCCAAGACTGGTCCAGGGCCTGAAGGACAAACGGATCGTCAAGATTGCTAGTGGAAACCAGCATAGTCTAGCGCTGGACGACGAGGGATATGTCTATTCGTGGGGATACAACGGGTACTGCAGACTGGGTTTGGGAGACCAGAAATCAAGGTGAGCTTGAAGAAGGATAAAAGTGCATGGAGATGTCTGATGCAAGGCTTGTACCGACTTTGGTGCCCACGTTCACCGACTCAAAGGAGATACGGCGGGCCGAGAGGATACTTTGCGGACCAACCAGTCAGCTGAGAAGATCCATAATATCGTGCAGCTGACGCTAGGCTCGGTGGTGATTGATCGTCAAAAGCAGTTCCACGTTGCTGGGAAGTGGAAGACGACCGGAGAGGGTGGGTGGCTGTTGACGAAGGGCAGTGGGACTGACTGAAGGCTCAACCGGATCACCATACACGACGTTCAAGTGAGCGGTCCTACGCTGAGATTCGGACATCAGCTGACACATAGACTGCTGCAACCCAGTTCGCTTGCTGCATTGCCCCGAGACAAGCTGATGTCAGTTGCGGGGTGGCGGGTAGTGGACGCTGCAGTTGGCGGGTGCACATATTTCATCACGACTCCGCATGTCGATGGCGAGATTGCTACCGTCGGCTGGGGGCAAGGCTGTGTGAGTGACGCAGACGCATCCGCAAACGCCGCAGCTAACGATAGCTGTACGGCGGTAGGCCCGGGATAGCTAGCAGGACGCCCAGGGCTGACGAGCAGAGCTTGGTCTGGGTGAAGAAGAAGGCAAATCCTCGACGAAACCGACAGAGATTGCTCCGCTCAAAGGCGTCGACGTGATCGAGTACGCTAGCATGGGCTCGCACTCGTGAAGCTGACGAGTAGCGTTGCCGCCGGAGCCTTCTTCACCCTCTTCATAGCCCGCCCAAACGGCGTCCTGTCCGATATTCCCCGGCATCCAGAGCACGTCGACTCGGAATCGATCTGCCTGGAATGTAACGTCGACAGGGGCGAGGACGACCCGCCGATGGAGTGCGAGAAGGTCTGTCTTGCGCCGCGGACGGAGCATGTGTCTGACAGTAGTGCGACCAACCCTACCACCCCGACTGCCTCAAGCCGCCACTGGACGGCTTCCCCGAGGCGGAGTGGTTTTGCCCCGAATGCGAGGCGGAGATGGCGGAGGAGGCGAAGGCGGATGCGGAGGAACAGGAGGAAGTCGAGGCTGAGCGTGCGGGTCGAGGCGAGGCGGAAGGGGATGACGAGATCAGGATTGAGGTGACAACAACAAAGGCCAATGGCGAGGTGAATCTGAACGGGAAGCGGCAGATCTCGGAGTCGGGGAGTGAGAAGTCGAGAAAGAGATGATATTTGTTACAGTCGCGAATAGTCAGTAGGTTGATATTATCTTCTCATTTGAACATGACACAACACGTAAGTACATGATAATTGCCGTAGATAGCTATCGTGAAAGACTACTGGCTCGATGAGCCTTTCTGCGTTGACTCGCCTGGTTCAATACTGCCTCCTATCCTCGAAATGCTTCCTCTCTGGCCTCAAGTGGCGCAATCATGCCCGGATCTGCGAACGCCATCCTCCTCCTCCACCTCCGCGCCATGACTCGCCTGCTCCTCCTCCGCCGCCGTTCGCCCGGGCTGCAGATGGTGTCCATCCCATCTCCTCGCCGGCTGTCGTCTCTCCCTTGGCGGCCGCTTGGCGTCTTGACATGCGTTGGGATGCTTCCAGGGAGGAGACGAGGGATTTCGTTGGATGTCGCAGGTGCATGAAGTTGCAGAAACTGACGTCAGCGATGATACACAACGATGATTCATGGAAGAGATGCCGACTCACCCTTCTCGCTTGCACTCTCCCATCTCGTTCTGCCTGCAGCACGCCTCCTTGAAGTCGCTCACGGGTGACAGCTCGGAATGTAATGGTCGGAGGCCGTACCACCGGTCATTGAGCCCCTCGACCGCCTTTGCCGCCTCTGCCTCCCACTCGAACCGTGCATATACGTTCCCCATCAAGTGATCACCGACATTGTCGCAGACCTGTGGATCAGTCAGCATCGTCTCAACCATCTGCTCCCACGCAATACTCACATGCAGCTCGAGCAGGTGCCCGTACTTGCACAGCTCGATGTAAAAGTCCTCGTAGAACCGGTCAAAGTCTTTCTGCAGCTCCTCCTTCGATATCGTGTTCCCTTCGAGGCTGTGCGCGGGGTTGTTGTAGACGTTGGCAAGGAGGATGGTCTGGGAGAACTGGGGCTTGATGTGCTTTCGGGAACACCGGTCTCCGTGCCTGCACGCCCCGATCTTGAGGTAGAAGGCGCAGTTGACGCGATCTTGCTCGGTTCCGCTGCACGTTAGCTCGAGTCAGACGCCCATACAGCATACAGAAGAGAGACAGCTTACTAGATGTTTGCGAGATGCGAGGCCATGGTGAAAGTTGGATGTAGAGTGGAAGGACGAGCGAGACTGGCAATAAAGCAACGATGAGCTTGAGGTCGCGACGCGCCACAGAGCTGACTAAGCGACAATTTACCGAATATTCCCGAAACAGCTGGGCGGACGGACGGTCTTGGCCACCCACTCACCACCACCACCCACCACCCTCACACGTCATCGGCCAACACCGCCGCGACGGCGGCACCGGAGGCGACAGCGATAGCGACAATCAGCAATACATTGCGTTCCCGTCATCACTCATCTAGACAGCAAATCCATCTCAGCCGTACCATGGGAAAATCACAGGCCGAAGACTACCTCGCCAAGGCCGAGAAGAAGGCGTCCTCCAGCGTCGGATGGTTCGGCAGCTCCAGCTCCAAGTGGGAGGAAGCAGGAGACCTTTTCCAAAGCGTACGCCTTACTTTCCCCACCTGCGTGTGGGGTCCTGACTTCAGGCCGCCAATGCATTCAAGGTGGAGAAGCGCTGGACAGAGTCTGGGAAGGCGTTCGAGCGGTCAGCTTACCCAGCTTCATCACGGTGGCTCGGAGCTGATACTCAGAGAGGCTGCTTGCCGTCAACAGGCCAACGAGCTCAACGACGCCATGAACGCGTTTCACAACGCCGCAAAGAGCTACAAGAAGAGCGATCCAGAGGGTCAGCCAAGCGTCCTTCAGACGCGGCATGGGCTGACGAGTAGCGGCCGTGTCGGCGCTGCATCAGACGATCAAGCTGCTCGTGCAGGCGGGCAATTTCCGGCAAGCGGCGGACCGGGAGAAGGAGGTCAGTCACCATACGGAGGCAGACCACGAACGCCGCTGATATCAGATTGGACAAATCTACGTGCAGGACGGGTTTGATCTTGCCAAAGGAAGAGATTCGTTCGTGCGTGCCGGAGACTGGTACAAGCAAGAAGACGCCAACGCGTGAGTTCACCTCTTGCCTGGTCTAGCGGTCCTCGATCTCCTGTGCGCTCCACGCTGTACATGTGCCTGCCTCATCCTTTCCTCTTCTTCGGCAGTACAAGGCTCATCTTCAGCACGGCAAATCAATGCTACCAGCAAGCGGCCGAATATTCCGGCGAGCTACAAGACTATCAACGCGCAATGGAGCTGTACCAGACCGTCGCCGACTGGTCGCTCACCTCGGCGCTGACCAAATACTCCGTCAAGGAGTACTTCCTCCGTGCGGCCTTGTGCTCGATGGCCATGGGCGTGAGTGCTTCTCGATCACACCTACCCATCGTGCTGACGGCAGGACCTCGTGACGACGCAGCGCCAGCTCGACACCTTTGCTCAGAAGGACGTCACGTTCCCGTCCACGCGCGAAGCCAAGTTCGCGGTGGAGCTCATGCAGGCGTGCGAGGAGGCGGACGTGGAGCGGTTCACGGCCGCGGTGTACGGGTACGACCAGGTCACGAAGCTCGATAACTGGAAGACGGCGATTCTGCTGCGGATAAAGAAGGCACTGGAGGAGGATGAGGGTGGGTTGACTTAGACGTCGGCCTGGCTAGGCGAGCGCATGCGGGTTCGGCATATAGGGGGTCAGTCGAGTAATCGTGCGGACGGGTGAAGCAGCCTGTTGTCACGTGTATATGTATCTGATGCATTCGTCGCCATGCAATGCTGTGGCTGGCGATACTGCTGAAACAACCTGCAGCTGCCCGAGGGACCCAAACCACCTCGATCGTCTTCTGCCCGGACCGTCGCCACGGGCATCGTCGTTCCCATCCTTTGTCGCGATCGCACTCCGGCAGTGGAGGGCGCTTAATTCTTGCGCCTGACAGCCTTTGGCTTGACGAATTTTCCCGAATCCGTCGGCTTCGTTCCCTCCGCCTCGGCCGTGGCCTCAGCCTTGGTATCCCTCCTGGCCTCCTCCTTGGCCTCGACCGGCAGGTCCTCTGCCAGAGCGCTCTCGGTCTCGCCCACCGATCGCTCATTTACGCTCTCTCCTTCCTGCGCCGTTGGGGCAGGCGTGCTCTCTGAAATCGTAGAGCCCTTCTCCGATACTTCGGCTGCTGGTGTCGTTGAATCCGGCGTCGTTTGCGCCGTCGAGTCAAACACCGTCTCGTCCTGCTGGGCCTGGGCCGATCCCGCCGCATCCGCCAGCGCCCTCTTCATGTCCTCCTCGCCCACCCCCAGCTCCCGCATCAACCGCTCCGCAACCTTGACGACCTCGTCCCCGCTCCTCGCATCCTGCTCCAGTCCCGCCTGGACGAACTCGACCTCGCCCTGCCCGAAGCCAGCGTCCACCCACTCATGGACCGTCGCGCGCATGCCCACTCCCGCGACGCTGTTCTCCGACAGGTATCGCAACCACAGGTCGATGGTCGATCGGTTGGCGTCGTACGCGACGATCTCGCGGTGGTGGTGCCGCCGCTCAAAGTTCTCCTGGTACTTCTTGTGGATGAACGGCGCCTTGGGGACAGTGATGAGTTCGCGGTGCTTCTTCTTGGGTGCCGGACGCGCCGTGGGGATGCCAAGCGACTGGGCGCTGTGCCATGCGAACTGGGCGAACAGCTCCAGCTTGGCCGGGTGGTGGGCGGATAGCAGGAGGGATGCGACGCGAATGTTGTGTGTGCGCTTCAGAGGTTCACGGTCCGTTGGGAAGACGGGTTCGGGATATCGGCATATGGAGAAGTTGGTGGGTGGAGTGTAGGCTTGTGTGGGGGTCGTTGAGCTGCTGGGTGAGCTGCGGAATCACAGGATGCGGCGCAGGACGTACGAGAAGTGCCGGGAAGAAGAAGCCGCGGCGCTCGCTGATGCGCGCGATATGCTTGCCGTTGACGAGCTGCCCACTCTGGACGCGAGCTTTTGTATTGTTCTTGATGTCGATGCCATCGCGATTGGGGTGAGTGAGATGAGCTAGCTTGTGCGCGAGAGATGAAACTGAGCTCGTTGCGACACAAAAGTCGGGGTTGCACCAAACGAATATTTGCACTCGCCATTCCCTCGATTTTATCCAAGAATGTTGCAGTCCCCTCGCTCGCTCACGATTCATGCCTCAGCTCTGTTCTTCGAGCACGTACATCCTCATACACACCTCATCATGTCGTCGTCACGCCTCCCGACGATGCTCTTCCGTCGAGCAATGCACACCTCTGGGCGGCACATCCCTCACCCGCCCCTCGGCAGCGCAGGAACCAAAGGCCCCGGGGGATCAGCCGTGCCCCCTCCTCAGCAAGTCGCGACCCATCCTCCCGCTCCATCCGAGATGGTCGCTCCCGAACCGCCCATCGACGCCCCCGTCCCCATCGACACGGCCGGATCGGTCAGCGCGAGCGGAGGCACCCCACCACCTAGTGTCCCTCCATCAGGCGATGCACCTCAGGCGTACGAAGGCGAGGACACCGGCGCCGGAACCGAGACCATCGAATGGTCTTACCGCCAAAAACGCATAAATGTCCGACCACCACGCACCATCCCCGTCAAACTCCCGAACGGCCGTCCCGAGCCGAGCACATGGCCGCCTTCTGAAGAGTACAGACGTGCCGTGGAGAATATCCCCGAGAGCGAGACGCCCGTGCATCCGCTCTGGAAGTTCTTTCACCTGACTCAGACCGCCATGTCCACGCCGGACGAGTCGCAATCGGCGCCGCCCGAGCTTGGCGGACTGGGCCCGTCCGAGGCGAATCCTGGTGAGTGGATGACGCGATCGAGCTATCAGGTTTGCGAGGGCCCAAGCTTATATGTAGGACGTGCATGGTCGGCACCAGAACTGCGGATGAAGAGCTTCGCGGAGCTGCATACGCTGTGGTACCTCTGTCTCCGGGAGAGGAACACATTCGCGACGGTCAAGGAGGAGAGGAAGCGGTGGGGCGTGCATAAGCGGATGACGCAGATGGATGTTGGCCAGGCCGATCGCGCGGTACGTCGATGAGCCATCTCACCCCTTCGCCTTGATGGACTTGCACCGTGATGGACTTGTCGCTTCCGATCGCCTAGGTGCCCAATGCTTGCGCTAATGACAGGTACGAAAGACCATGGCGCGGATCAAGTACGTTCTGCAAGAACGTCGTTTGGGTCTGATCGCCTCTCTGGGCCCACGTGTTGCCGACTCCGATGCGGAAGAGCTGCCAATGTGGGCGGACCCGACGCAGTCGAGCCTCGCCATATCATACCAGCACGACCGACTTCGCGAATGGGGTGCGAGTAGCCGAGCTGGAATGGGATACCAGGACGTCAGGCGGTCGACGTTCTTCGACAAGCACGCGATCGCGGAGGAGGCGACGGTGGAGGATAAGGAGGTTGGGACGGAGGAGGTGGAGAGCCGCGATGAGGGCTTCGGAGGCGGACGAGAGGCCAAGGAGTTTGTGGAGGAGACGGAAGTGGATGATGATGGGCGGGTGAAGAAGGCCTAAGCGGCTCGAACGGGTCCGGGCTTCTCAGCCATTGTGTGTATGCATGGCGATCCAAAATGCTTCCCATGCGTCCGAGCACTTGACAACGCTCACCGATCCTCTCATCGTTGTCCATCCATCATCACCTACAAGCTGGGAGCGTGCGAACCTTTGTCGCCTTGCTTTGCGGTCTGTTCATCCCTCGACAGGCACGACTCCTAGTGAAAAAGCACCTGCCCATAGGCGAATACGACGACGATGCGCAATTGCCCGGTTGGATCCTCATGCGGAACGGCTCTCAGCGCACGTCGGCGTTGGTGTCGATACAGCAAAGTGAGTAAACTCCGACCATCTCATGCCGGGAGACTGCAGGGCTGTCAGGAGGAAGATGAAGGGCGGGGCAACCGATACCCCGCGCTGTGTTGTGACGCCTCGATGACTGACAGTCAAAGCTCATCTCTCCGTTCTTGCGGCTTTCCAAGATCGGCGACAGCAGTTCTGATCGAGACCAGACCTCGTAATCGAGCTTGACAGAGGTGCACACGAGTATCACTGATGGGCGTTCCTGACTGGGCGGAGAACTGACTCTGGGGTCAGACGGTTATGAGGCGTCAAGCAAGGGAAGAAACCACATGGCGTCGCGATCGGATTTCAACTGGATCTGCCGCATCAGCATCTGGAAGACAGAGACACCTCACCTAGGAATCAATCAATTGGATCTCCGGCCGGTGGACATCGATCAAGGGACACCAATGTCTATCGCACTTGATGACCTACCGCGACCGTTGATCGCTACGAATCCGACAGTGACACTGCTGACAATGACTTGAAAGATCTATGTTCTCTGTCAAGAACCCCCGACGGTGATGTCTTCAGCACACCACAAGAGGGATCGTCTGGTTCACCAAGCCAAGGATACACTGTAGGATCTCAAGAAAGGAACGCCATCGAGTATACCAAAGCTGGTAGTATCACAGTGCGCCTCGCCACGTTGCCAGACAGCCCGCAAGTGATCGTCCAAGTCATCGATGACGGCCCGGGAATAGATTTAAAATTCCCATCCAAAGCGTTCGAGCTGTTCACGAAGGCGGCCACGTTCACGCCAGGCGCCTGGCTGGGTCGGCACATCTGGGGGATGCTTGCTAACGGATGGGGGGCAAGATTACGCTCTCCCCTTTCGCCAGTCGAGGAGCCGTGTTCCGACTCGATGTGCCCGTGGGGCTGTCTCCGTCCCCTCGGCCATTCAAGTGGAAGCATCTTCTCGTCGGAATACAAAGCCGGCCACTGCCCGCCCAATATCATCCAGCAGATCAGACACCTCGCCGACGCAGTCGACACCGCCTTCATCGGCACCCGCGCGTACAAGGAGCCGTATATAAACTCGGGCATGCGGATCCTGGTTGTGGAGGATAACGAGATCAGCCCCAGCATTCTCGTCACAATGTTCAAGCGCAGCAAGTCAGGCCCCTTGAGATTGTCCGGGCCCGCGACGGTGTTGAGGCCAAAATGTGACATCGCTCGTTTGGGCCAGATAACAGTTTAAAGCTCGAAACTCCCGCATTTTCAAATAAACAATCTCGGATCAGCACCAGTTCGACGCAGGCGAAGAGACACATCCAGGCAAGCGTGCGAATGGAGGATGTTTTCTGCGTGCACTGAACACGGCGCGCGGAATTCATCGACGTTAATCGGAGAGGCCGACTGTTCGGTCTCTTCGGCTTCTTCGTGGCTTGTGGTAATCCCTTCCCACTCGGCCTACCCCGATGCGCTACAGATATTCGGACGAGCTTGAGATCATTCGCACAGACATTCGGACAGGCTGAATCCTGGTGCTATCCGGGGCGTGCTCGTTGGATCATCCCAAGCGGTTTAAATACCACTCCCCTTGACCCCGTCCGCTATGCCCTTCATCTCACCACAATATGTCGTCGCCTGTAGTCCGCACTCCCGAACTGTCCGCCAGGACGCCCTTGGCCGAGTCTGCCGGAGTCCAAGAAGTTACACTCAGCAACAAACGAAGTATGTCGGTCGCATCATCGCGGTCCACCGCATTCACGCCACACATAGAGCCCGTCTGTGAGCGGGAAAAGGCTTCGGTGGCCGGTTCTGTCGAGAAGTCGACATCGTCGGTGACCGCTCGTTCGATACACGCCTGCTTGAACCTCCCCCCGGCCTTCTTCTCGATCAACATGGGCACCGGCATCACGTCTATCCTACTATACAACTTTCCTTACCCGGCCCACTGGTTGCACGTCGTGGGCACCATCATCTTCGTCCTCAACGTCGTGGTCTTTTGCCTGCTCGCCTGCGGTAACATTGCTCGATACGTCACATATCGGGGCGTCTTCGAAGCTACCGTCACTCATCCTCTTGCCGGGCTGTTCTGGGGAACGCTGCCGATGGGACTGGCGACGATCGTGGTGGGCTCACCCATACAAGCTACGTTGCTTGGCACTCATCCTCAGAACATGATCGCTTTTGTCTGCGTCCCGGCATGGGGCAGACAATGGGCACAGCTTGCGTTGGGCCTGTGGTGGATCGATGCTGTTCTGTCTGTCGGCGTGAACCTAGGCATGGTCTTTGCAATGTACGTCGCCCCTCTCGTGCATCCATCTCGACTCGCTGACTCATCAGCTTTACGCGTCAAACACAAACGGCCGAGAGTATGTCCGCCGCTTGGCTGCTGCCTATCGTGTCTTCTGTCGTCGCCGCAGCCTCCGGCGGGGTCGTGGCATCAGAGATCATGCCATTCTTCCCCTCCCTCGCCCGCAGTACCGTCCTCGTATCCTACGTCATCTGGGGAACCGGTGTCCCTCTCGCCTGTTTCGTCATGGCCCTGTGGCTATATCGCACTGCGGTACACGGCGTACCCGCTCCGGCAGCGTTACCGAGCGTGTTTCTCCCCCTGGGTCCCTGTGGACAAGGCAGCTTCGGCATCATCCTCCTCGGTCGAACGATTCGCCAACTTGCATACGTGCACGACATTGGAATGCCCATCTCTGCTCCGGGGGCAAACGATGCGGTCTCGATGTTTAGAGTAGCTGACGCCGTCTACGCCGGCGGCCTTGTCACCGGTATGGTGCTCTGGGGCCTGGGCTTGTGCTGGTATATCCTCGCTTCCGCCATGATTCTCGATCACCTTCGCAAGGATCATACATTTTTCCACCACAGCAAGTTTTCCGTCGGCCTTTGGGCCCTCACCTTCCCCTTGGGCGTGTTCGCCACGGCGACAAATATCCTCGCCACGGAGCTCGACTCGCCCGCATTCAAGGTCATCGGCGCGTTCCTCTCGGTCCAAGTAATGCTGCACTGGATCTATGTGTCGGTAATGACGCTGTATAAGGTGTGGAATGGGACAGTGTTTGTGGCTCCCGAATTGGTTTCCTTCAAAGGCGTAGTTCCGCGCCGCTTTGGTCAAAGTGACGGGCCGCAGAGCGTTGTGTAAATTGTGACGTGAAAGATCATGCATTTATCCATGTAAATATAGAGCCAGCATACGTCGGGTAGGCAGAGTTCGCAATCGACAGTCATTCTGAAATCGGTGGCCGAGAGTGCACTTTGAGTGAGCCCATTCGCGCGAGTCATTGCGTTGAGCAGCGGGCTGGAGTGCTCGCCCGGCGAGTCGTCAGAAGAGTGTGGGCAATCTCAAAAGGTTTACTTTCAACAGAGTCCATCCCGCGCGCCGTGGCCAATTCAACAGGCATGTAAGTATGGCTCTACACACGTTGCATGATGCAGCTCATTTATATATCCGATGGCAAGTCTGGGTCGGGGAAATCGGTGGTCATATGCTCGTCCTGCCCGTCAGCTCGCAGTCTGCCTGCAAAGGACCTATCTCACCCATTGTCTGAAGTGGACCTTTCTGCCCGCGGCTTCAATCTCGCCAAGCTCCTCCTTTGACAGGTCCCTCACAAGCTCCAGGTCCGCCATCTTTTTGATCCTCGCCGGATCGCTGGATGACGTGATGCAGACTCCTCCCTTGGTCATGATCCACAACAGCAACACACCCGAGGCGTCGACTTGCACCCCCGACTCTGCCGACAACCTGTCTGCGAGACGGGCAAGAACCGGTGCGAGAGGACCACCGGTAGGATGACGGGTCGTCGGTGCCAACGAGGCAAACGCCTGAGTGACGATGTTGTGATCATGGTGGAGTTTGATCAAGGGCTCAACGTGAGTCATGACGTATGGGTGGTACTCGATCTCTGGTCGTGAGCGAGAGCTCAAGCACGATCGTGGTTGCGTAACTCACGGTTGACAACCGGCTTGATCCGGGCTACCTTCATCACTGTTTCGATATCCACGGGTCGGAAGTTGCTGACGCCCAAAGAGGTCCCTTTCAGCGTTCCGTCTTCCACCAAACCTTCCAGCCAGCCCCAGAACTCGGCAAGCTGACCATCGGCCGGGATGAAGGGGTTGTGGATGAGAAGGAGGTTGGGAATGAAGCCGAGCTCTGCGATCGATTTAGCGACCGACTCTTTGACCCGTTCGAGCGAATGAAGCTTGGGCGTATCTGTAGATTGTCAGCAAGACATCAATACCGTCATCATCTCCTTACCGGGCAGATTGAACACTGTCGTCAGCACGCGATCGTCATGGAAGGGCTCTCGTGCGCACACTTGGTAGTCACGTAGACCTGGTCCCGCTGCAGGCCTGCTCCCTTGATTGCTCCCAGCACCTGCGCCTCGGTGTAGTAGATCTGGGCTGTGTCGATGTGATGGATACCGCACTTTAGTGCGACAGTCCCGGCCTGAAGAGCCTTTTCGCTTCCGCCCATGTTGCCCCAGGCCATTGCAGGCATGGACGTGCCGTCTGAGAGCTGTACCGTTCGTACCATATTTCCGCTTGGCCGGGTTGGGTCGGGTGTCCAGCTGAGTATGGGTGATGGATCTACGATGAATGGAAAGATGGAAAGACACATACCCCCATACCCCTAACACGCGTCGTCGCCCTCCACTTGCTCGGCGTCCATCGTTCCAACATTGGCAATCAACACATTGTTCATGCGTTTCGATTCTAGGAACAACTCGGCGTTGACCGAAGCGTCAAAGAACCCGAGAGTTATGAACCCGAAGGGAAGAAGCCGACTTTGAGCGCTAGCTCGCACGCCATCGCTCGTTGCTTGCAAGCAAGAGACCGATGTAAATCAGCACAAGTGATGCATATAAGCGCGTGAGCGCTCCTGTACCCCTCACCAACTCACACCACCTCACGCCGAAGTTACCAAGCATCGTCATCATGGCTCCTATCGCAACCTCCAGCATGACCGAGACTGAGTCTCTGCCTTCACTGGGCAAGCTCACTCTGCGCGGTGCAGCACCCGCCGAGGAAGTCGCTGCCCCCGGTCGTAATCGACTTCCCGGGCCGCTCAAGTACAACGGCTCGCTCGATCACTTTCCCCACTTTGAAGTGACGCCCTCGATTGGGCGAGAGTTTGGCAAAGAGATGCAGCTCACCGATCTGCTCTCGGCACCGAATTCGGACGAGCTCATCCGAGACCTCGGTGTTTTAAGTGAGTGGGCTCGACCTGGAGTGTGGTACAGAGGCTGACAACAGTTTCCCGAAGGGGCGTGTGCTTTTTCCGGGAGCAGGAGTGCTCTCAAGACGCCATGTTGGAGCTGGCCGACCGTCTCGGCCGCCTGACAGGTCGTCCCAAGGAGAGCGGCATGGTCATGTGAGTGCGAGTCAATGGCAGAGAAACAATGGCTAAGTCGCGCAGCCACCCTGTCAGCGAGTACACCCCCGAGCTCA
>Ga0308169_10004296_pt1 | contig 13377 bp, 10 predicted proteins | sample PhyBR1_2_FD_202139 | JGI IMG/M metagenome (GOLD analysis project Ga0308169, IMG submission 202139) | Phyllosphere microbial communities from UC Gill Tract Community Farm, Albany, California, United States - DLSLSB.R1 | ecosystem: Host-associated > Plants > Phyllosphere > Unclassified | place...
GGCTCAACCCGATCATCGCGTTACGCAAAAAGGATTTACTCGCCTCGGCGAAGATGGTGCTGACCCAAGCCATCAAGCAACCGTTGCACAGCGTCAAGCACGTCGCCCACTTTGGCGTCGAACTGAAGAATGTAATGTTCGGCAAATCCGCGCTGGTGCCGGACGGCGATGACCGTCGCTTCAACGACCCGGCCTGGAGCCAGAACCCGCTCTACAAGCGCTACCTGCAAACCTACCTGGCGTGGCGCAAGGAACTGCACGACTGGATCGGCGACAGCAACCTGTCGGAACAGGACATCAGCCGCGGCAACATGGGCGCCTTTGAAGTGGGCAAGACCCTGGGTACCACCGAAGGCGCGGTGGTGTTTCGCAACGACGTGCTGGAGCTGATCCAGTACAAGCCGATCACCGAGCAAGTGCACGAACGCCCACTGCTGGTGGTGCCGCCACAGATCAACAAATTCTACGTATTCGACCTGAGCCCGGAGAAGAGCCTGGCGCGCTTCTGCCTGCGCAATGGCCAGCAGACATTCATCGTCAGTTGGCGCAACCCGACCAAGGCCCAGCGCGAATGGGGCCTGTCGACTTATATCGAAGCGCTCAAGGAAGCGGTCGACGTGGTCACGGCGATTACCGGCAGCAAAGATGTGAACATGCTCGGCGCTTGCTCCGGCGGCATCACCTGCACCGCTCTGCTGGGCCACTACGCGGCGCTGGGGGAGAAAAAGGTCAACGCCCTGACCCTGCTGGTGAGTGTACTGGACACCACCCTGGACACCCAGGTGGCGCTGTTCGTCGACGAACAGACCCTGGAAGCGGCCAAGCGCCATTCCTACCAGGCTGGCGTGCTCGAAGGTCGCGACATGGCCAAGGTGTTTGCCTGGATGCGCCCCAACGACTTGATCTGGAACTACTGGGTCAATAACTACCTGCTGGGCAACGAGCCCCCGGTGTTCGACATCCTGTTCTGGAACAACGACACCACGCGCTTGCCGGCCGCCTTCCACGGCGACCTGATCGAGTTGTTCAAAAACAACCCGCTGGTGCGTGCCAATGCCCTGGAAGTGTGCGGCACCCCCATCGACCTCAAGCAAGTCACCGCCGATATCTACTCATTGGCCGGCACCAACGACCACATCACGCCGTGGCAGTCCTGCTACAAGTCAGCGCAGTTGTTTGGTGGCAAGGTGGAGTTTGTACTGTCCAGCAGCGGGCACATCCAGAGCATCCTCAACCCGCCGGGCAACCCCAAGGCACGCTACCAGACCAGCGACAGCCTGGCGGGCAAACCGCTTGAGTGGCAGGAGAATGCGACCAAGCACACGGATTCGTGGTGGCTGCACTGGCAGGCGTGGCAGGCGGAGCGGGCGGGCAAGTTGAAGAAAGCGCCTACCACATTAGGTAACAAAACGTACGCCGCAGCGGAAGCGGCGCCGGGGACTTATGTCCATGAACGATAACAACAGACATTTTTTCGATTGAAATGGGATCAACTGTGGGAGCGGGCGTGCTCCCACACTGGTCTCACTCCGGCTGCACCACTTCACAGGGCTTGAGCATGCCGCAACCGTTCATCTTCCGTACCATCGACCTGGATGGCCAGACCATCCGCACTGCGGTACGCCCGGGCAAGCCTCACTTGACGCCGTTGCTGATCTTCAACGGCATCGGCGCCAACCTTGAGCTGGTGTTTCCGTTCGTCCAGGCGCTGGACCCGGACCTTGAAGTGATCGCCTTCGATGTGCCCGGCGTGGGTGGTTCGTCGACACCGAACCGGCCATACCGCTTTCCCGGCCTGGCCAAGCTCACCGCTCGTATGCTCGATTACCTGGACTATGGCCAGGTGAATGCGGTGGGGGTGTCCTGGGGCGGCGCGTTGGCGCAGCAGTTTGCCTACGACTACCCGGAGCGCTGTAAAAAACTGATCCTCGCAGCCACGGCGGCGGGTGCGGTCATGGTGCCGGGCAAGCCCAAGGTGTTATGGCTGATGGCCAGCCCTCGCCGCTATATCCAACCGTCCCATGTGGTGCGGATCGCGCCGATGATTTACGGCGGCTCGTTCCGCCGCGATTCGAAACTGGCCGCCGAACACGCGAGCAAAGTGCGCTCGGCGGGCAAGTTGGGCTATTACTGGCAATTGTTCGCGGGGCTGGGCTGGACCAGCATCCATTGGCTGCACAAGATCCGCCAACCCACGCTGGTACTGGCGGGGGACGACGACCCACTGATCCCGCTGATCAATATGCGCATGCTCGCCTGGCGCATCCCCAATGCACAGCTGCACATCATCGATGACGGCCACCTGTTCCTGATCACCCGGGCCGAAGCCGTTGCACCGATCATCATGAAATTTCTCGAGGAGGAGCGCTTGCGGGCCGTGATTCACCCACGACCTGCGGTGTAGGGACCACACCGCCGCGCAACTTGCCGAGAACCGACTATGGTTCTGAATTGGCGTGCCTGTTGATGGCTTGACGAAGGAGTGTTGGCTCATGCGAGAAAGACCCGTGACGAACCCGGCGCCCACCCCTGCCGCGTTCATCAATGCGCAAAATGCGATTACCGGCCTGCGCGGTCGAGATTTGCTGTCGACCCTACGCAGCGTCGCCGCCCACGGTTTGCGCAACCCCCTGCACACTGCCCGCCACGCCTTGGCCCTGGGTGGCCAGTTGGGCCGCGTGCTGCTGGGTGAGACGGTGCATGCACCCAACCCCCACGATAGTCGCTTCACCGACCCCACCTGGGCCCTCAACCCGCTGTACCGCCGCAGCCTGCAAGCCTATTTGAGCTGGCAGAAACAAACGCGGCACTGGATCGATGACAGCTCAATGAGTGCCGATGATCGCGCCCGTGCCCATTTTGCCTTCGCCCTGCTCAATGATGCCGTATCCCCCTCCAATACCTTGCTCAACCCCTTGGCGATCAAGGAACTGCTCAACTCCGGCGGCAACAGCGTGGTACGCGGCGCCAGCAACCTGTTCGAGGATTTGCTGCACAACAACGGCCTGCCGCGCCAGGTCAGCAAGCACGCCTTCGAGGTGGGCAAGACGGTCGCGACGACGCCTGGCTCAGTGGTGTTTCGCAATGAGCTGCTGGAGCTGATCCAGTACAAGCCCATGAGCGAAAAACAGTACGCCAAGCCGCTGCTGATCGTGCCGCCGCAGATCAACAAGTACTACATCTTCGACCTGAGCCCGGCCAACAGCTTTGTGCAGTACGCCCTGAAAAACGGCCTGCAGACCTTCATGGTCAGCTGGCGCAACCCGGATGTGAGGCATCGCGAATGGGGCCTGTCCACCTACGTTGCGGCGCTGGAAGAAGCCCTCAATGTCTGCCGGGCCATCACCGGCGCCCGCGAGGTCAACCTCATGGGCGCCTGCGCTGGCGGCCTGACCATCGCCGCCCTGCAAGGCCACCTGCAAGCCAAGCGCCAACTGCGGCGGATCTCCAGCGCCAGTTACCTGGTGAGCTTGCTGGACAGCCAGATCGACAGCCCCGCCACGTTGTTCGTCGACGAACAAGCCCTGGAAGCCGCCAAGCGCCGTTCCTACCAGCAAGGCGTGCTGGATGGCCGCGACATGGCCAAGGTGTTCGCCTGGATGCGCCCCAATGACCTGATCTGGAACTACTGGATCAACAACTACCTGCTGGGCAAGGAGCCGCCGGCCTTCGACATCCTGTACTGGAACAACGACAACACGCGCCTGCCCGCCGCGCTGCATGGCGACCTGCTGGACTTCTTCAAGCACAACCCATTGAGCCACCCCGGCGGCCTGGAAGTCTGCGGTACGCCCATTGATTTGCAGAAGGTCAACGTGGACAGCTTCAGCGTGGCCGGGATCAACGACCACATCACGCCGTGGGACGCGGTGTATCGCTCCACCCAATTGCTGGGGGGCGAAAGGCGCTTCGTGCTGTCCAACAGCGGGCATATCCAGAGCATCCTCAACCCGCCGGGCAACCCCAAGGCCAACTATGTCGAGAACCTCAAGCTGAGCAGCGACCCACGGGCCTGGTACTACGATGCCAATCACGTCGAAGGCAGTTGGTGGCCGCAGTGGCTGGCGTGGGTGCAACAGCGCTCGGGCGTGCAACGCGAAACCCTTACCGCCCTGGGCAACCAGAACTACCCACCGATGGAAGCAGCACCAGGCACCTATGTGCGGGTGCGCTGAGCTCAACGATCCCATTAAGAAGACTGGATGAAGACGCGCGACCGTATCCTTGAATGTGCCCTGCAGTTGTTCAACCAGAAGGGCGAACCCAACGTGTCGACCATGGAGGTGGCCAATGAAATGGGGATCAGTCCCGGCAACCTCTACTACCACTTCCATGGCAAGGAGCCACTGGTACTGGGGCTGTTCGAGCGTTTCCAGAATGAACTGGCGCCCCTGCTCGACCCGCCAGCGGATGCGCAACTGGAAGCCCAGGATTACTGGCTGTTCCTGCACCTGATCGTCGAGCGCATGGCGCATTACCGGTTTTTGTTCCAGGACCTGTCAAACCTGGCTGGGCGCCTGCCGAAGCTGGCCAAGGGGATTCGCAACCTGCTGACCGCGCTCAAGCGCACGCTCGCCTCCTTGCTGGCGCGATTGAAAGCCGATGGGCAATTGGTCAGCGATACCCAGGCACTGGGGCAACTGGTGGAACAGATCACCCTGACCCTGCTGTTTTCCCTCGATTACCAGCGGATTCTCGACCGCGAAGGCGAGGTGCAGGTGGTGGTGTACCAGATCATGATGCTGGTAGCGCCGCATCTGTTACCGCCCGCGCGGCAGGCGACGGAGCGGTGGGCGCTGCGTTATCTGGACAACACTAATTGACGCTCGACGCCGGCGGGTAACGCCTACAGCGACCTCCCGTCACGACGCTCCAAACTGCCGGGTGAATTTGAACAGTTCGCTATCGCTCTTGATACCCAACTTTCGATAAGCCGATTGCTTGTGGGTGCTGATCGTACTTGCACTGCGTGAAAACTTTGCCGCAATTGAACTGACGGACATCCCGTCCAGAAAGCAGCGCAACACTTCCTGTTCCTTGGGCGTGAGGCAGGTAGTTGCTGGAGTTGAAGCACAGGGTTCCCTCTTCGCGCGCGTGTTCGCCATATCGGAAGTGGGCTGCATACCCTGAAGTGCCGACAGCATACAAGGCTGCAAATAAATACAGCCTTGGGCCACCATTCGTATTGCCGTGATTAACTCTGTCAACGTTTGGGTCTTGCCCAACACCCCCCAACATCCCGCCTTCAGCGCCAGTGAAACCGCTGCGGGCGTGTAGTGCGACGTCACGACGATAGGCTTGCACTGCGCGAAACGTCGGCCCAGGGTCTGGAGCAGGCCCAGGCCGTCGAGGTCGGACGGCCCCAGGCTGAAGTCCATGACGACGATATCCACCGGGCGCCGGGCCAGCGCCTCCAGCAATTCCCTGCCCGTGCCGAAAGAGCCGATGACTTCGAGGTCAGCCTCTTGTTCCAGCCCTAATTCGATCCCCTGTCTAACCATCTCATGATCATCAAGCAACATGAGGGTGTGCATATTGGAAGAAATAGGCATCCGTAAACCCGCACAGGTGAGTACCGCTCATCACAAGCATTCTCTATTCATTACGAGCTCGGTATATCCCAGCGGTACCCTGGATTCAACACAGGAAAAAAATTAGTCCTTATCTTTCAGTAGCGTCTTACAGACGCGTCCTACCTAGCCGGTCAATACAATTAATTTTAATCAAATAGACTCTTTTCGAATAATCACGAGGCAAATCTAGTGGCATTTCTATAGTGAGCCTTAACGTTCCGGCCCACATTAAGACCTCCGCCAACTGGCAACTTCAAACGGCGGGTCACGGACAATTCACTATCGGGACTACTATGAAATTCAACGCTCTCTCCGCCCTTGCGGCCGCTACCGCCTTGGCCGCCGCTGTATCGCACACCGCACACGCCGCCAATGACGGCACGATTAACTTCACCGGACTGGTCAACGATGTGACCTGCACCATTGAAGGCTCTGCGCCCGGCACAGGTGCGGTGGTCAAGGACGTCAACCTGGGTGGCGTCTCCGCTGCGCGCCTGGCGAACCCGGGTGACCGCGCCAACCTCACCGGCTTCACCATTCGCATCGGCGCGCCAGGCGAAGGCAGTTGCACCAACGGGCGTACCGCCATGGTTGCGTTCGACCCTACCAGCCCGGCCATTGACGTGGCGACCGGTCGCTTGAACATCGATGGCTACGATGACCCCTCCGACACCACCAACGCCAAGAACGTCCAGGTTGAAGTGACTAACCGCAACGGCTCGCCGATCAACGTCTACACCGAAAAATCGGAAGGCGTGGTGATCGCCGATAACCAGGCAATCATTCCCCTGGCTGCGCAGATGTACGCCAGCGGTGCCGCGACGGAAGGAGCAGTCAAGACGCGCGTCGGCTTTATGGTCGTGTACGCCGACTAAGGGGCATTCGGGCCTGCGCAAGCGGGCCGCACATGCAACGGACCTGCCGCATCCGGGCAGGTCCCACCCCTGATTAGAAGAGACTTGCGACACTATGAAGAGAATGGCCTGCCTCGCGCTTGCCACCTGTGCGCTGGGGTTGCTCTCGCTGCAAGCGACACCGGCCCGCGCAGGGGTGATCATTTACGGCACCCGCGTGATCTTTCCCGCCGAACAGCAAGAAGTCGTCGTACGCCTGGAAAATAAAGGCGACCGACCGGCGCTGGTGCAAACCTGGCTGGACACGGGCGAACTAGACTCGACACCGCAGACGGCACAAACGCCGTTTACCCTTTCGCCGCCGATCTTTCGCATTGAGCCTCATCAGCAACAGGCCTTGCGCCTGCGCTATGTCGGTGAACAGCTGCCCACTGACCACGAAAGCCTGTACTGGTTGAACGTGCTGGAGGTCCCACCACGCTCAGCCAATGCCGAGCAAAACAACCTGGAACTGGCATTCCGCACCCGCTTGCGTGTGTTCCTGCGCCCGCGTGCATTGCCCTACCCGGTGGGCAGCGCCCCGGCCAAACTGCAATGGCAGTTGGTGCCCCATGGCCAGGGTTACGCGCTGCAAGCGACCAACCCCACGCCGTACCATATTTCCGTCACGACGGTGGACTTGCTGAGCGACGGCAAACGGTTCAGCAAAGCGCCAAACAAGGAGGCCAACGATGGCCTGTTGATGCCGGCCGGCGCGGTGAAGCTGTTTGCGCTGCCGCAGCTGCGCGATCGTCCCAACGGCGTACCCAAGGTCGAATTCACCACCGTCAGCGACTACGGTGCCCGCGTGCGCCATTCGGCAATGCTTACCTCTTCGGCCGCGAGATGACCTTTCCCATGAACGCACTCTCACTGTCGCATCGATCGATCAAGTGCATGGCACTGGTCGCCGTGTTATCGGGTACAGCCTTGGCACACGCGAGCGTTGTCATCAACAACACCCGGATTATCTACCCGCAGAACGATAAGGAGGTGACGGTCCGGCTTGAAAGCAAAAACCAGGCACCGGTGCTGATCCAGGCCTGGCTGGACAGCGGTGACGAGCACTCCACGCCGGACCTGGCGGGCATTCCCTTCGTGGCTACGCCGCCCATCTTTCGCATGGAGCCTGGCAAACAACAGGTCGTGCGCCTTGCGTACACCGGCGAGCAGTTGCCGACGGAACAGGAAAGCCTGTTTTGGTTCAACCTGCTGGAAGTGCCCGCACAACCCCAGGGCGGCCAGCAAGGCAATCAATTGCAGTTGGCTTTCCGCTCGCGCATCAAGCTGTTCTTCCGCCCACCCAACCTGCCTTACGGTGTCGAAGACGCGCCGGGCAAACTGCAGTGGCGTCGCGCAGCCAGCGAGCAAGGCCAAATCCTGGAGGTTTACAACCCCACGCCTTATCACGTGACCTTCGAGCAGATCGACGTGCTGGAGTCGCAGCAACGCCACGCCCGCAAGGCTGCCAAATCTGGCGCGCAAAACATGGTGGCCCCCGGTGCACGCAACCGCTTTGAACTGCCCGATCTCAAGGCGCCACCGGGCAGTGCGGCCACTGTCGAGTTCCAGACGCTCGACGACTTCGGGGTAAAGACTGCACACAGCGCCAAGGTCTCGTCATGACGGCCTAGAGACGCGACCTGCGCGGCACCCGGCCAACACCTTTGCAGGCAATGCCGCCTCCATCACTCACTTCAATGAACACGGTTGTTTGATGCCCGTTTACCCGGGCAGGGCTTCCCTATGCCCGGATTCAGACAGTGCCTATTTTGGGAATGGTAAACATGAGTTTGAACATGCGCGCCAGCGTAAGAATCCGGTCATTACCAGGCCATCGTTGGGTGCGAACGGCGCGTTGCCTGTTGCTGCTCAGTGGCGCCACTGCCATGACCGCCCACGGTGTCGAGAATGTCGAGTTCAACCCTGCCTTTTTTCCGAACGGTGCGAATGGCAAGCAGGTTGATGTTTCCAGGTTCAGCCAAGGCAACGTCGTGCTGCCCGGCAGTTACCGTGTCGACGTCTACCTCAATGGCCAATGGATCGGGCGCGAGACCTTGTCCTTCGTGGCGGTCGAAGGCCGGGACTCGGCGCAAATGTGCCTTGAGCGTGAAGCACTGGTCAGGTTTGGCATCGACTTGGACGCACCGCTGAATCAACCTGCTGAAGTCGACCAGCCAGCCGCCGCGCCGTTTGCAGCGTGCGAAGACGTCGCGAGTTACCTGCCAGGCAGCCACAGCCAATTCGACCCTGGCGAAAACCGCCTGACGCTGCAGGTTCCACAGGTCTACCTGGCACGCCAGGCACGGGGATACGTGGACCCCAAACACTGGGACAGCGGAGTCGATGCCGCCTTTGTGCGCTACAACGCCAATACCTTTGCGGCACAGGCCAATGGTCGCTCCATCAACTCCCATTACCTGGGGGTGAACAGCGGCCTCAACCTGGGCGAGTGGCACTGGCGCCACAATGGTAGCTTCAGCCGCACCGCGATCGGTTCGGGATACCAAAGCAGCAGCACTTACGTACAGCGCGAACTGAGCCCACTGCGCTCACAGTTGGTGGTCGGCGAGATCTTTACCCCAGGTGAACTGTTCGACAGCGTGCGCCTGCGCGGCGCCAGCCTGTTCAGCGATGACCGGATGCTGCCGGATTCCCAGACCGGTTTTGCGCCCGTTGTACGGGGTATTGCCGAGACCAATGCCCGGGTGACTGTACGCCAACGCGGCGTACTGCTGGATGAAGTGTCTGTCGCCCCCGGCCCGTTTGTGCTCAACGACCTGTTTCCCACCGGCTATGGCGGCGACCTGACAGTCACGGTCACCGAGGCCGATGGTCGCCAACGAGAGTTCATTGTGCCGTTCGCCGCCAACGCCAACCTCCTGCGCGCGGGCTATAGCCGCTACGCCCTGAGTGTCGGCCAATTGGACGAGATTGGCCTGCGTCACCCTCCCACGTTGATGCAAGCGACCTACCAGCATGGCCTCAGCAACCTGCTGACCGGCTACACCGGCGCGGTAGTGGGCGAGGACTACCAGTCGCAGTTAGTGGGCGCGGCGTTCAATACCCCGTTGGGCGCGCTGTCGCTCGACCTGACCAATTCGAGCGCAAAGCTTCCCGGTCACGAAGCCCGTGAGGGACGAAGCGTCCAATTGCGCTATAGCAAGAACTTCACCGACACCGGCACTCACTTTGCCCTGGGTGCCTATCGTTACTCCACGGAGGGTTTCCTGAGCGTGGCCGACGCCGCACGGGTTCGCGGCCTCGCGATAGACGGGCTCAACCTGGACAACGTCTCGCGCCTGCGGGACCGGATGGACATCAGCCTCAACCAAAGCCTGGGCAACGGTTCGGTGTACCTGACGGGCTCCTCGCAAAACTACTGGAACCGCAAAAGCGGCAACCTGACCTTTACCACGGGTTACACCAGCAGTTGGAAGGGCCTGCACTACACCGTAAGCGCACAACGCACCAAGGACTTGCTGAGCGATCGGGTCGACAAACAAGTGGAGCTGTCCCTGAGCTTCCCGCTGGGCAGCGGTGCACGCTCGCCTACCCTGACCAGCGCAGCATATCGCGGCAATCAAAGCAGTGGCGAGCGCGTGAACCTGGGCGGCAGCCTGGGTGAACGCAGCGAATTCACCTATGGGGTCGGCGGTACACGCACGCAAGGCAGCGGTAATGCCACGAGTGCCGACATGAAGTATCAGGCCAGCCACGGCGTGCTGTCTGCCGGCTATGGGCAGAGCAACTCGCACCGTGCGGCGTCCTTCGGCATGACCGGCGGTGTCGTCGTCCACGCCGGCGGCGTGACCTTCGCCCCGGAGTTGGGCGACACCCTGGGCATCGTCCAGGCATCGGATGCACAGGGGGCGCGGATCAACGGCAACCACGGCGCCCAAGTCGGCGGGAATGGTTATGCGATCGTGCCGCACCTCACACCGTATCGCCAGAACGTGGTCGAGTTGGACCCCAAGGACCTGTCGGTGGACGTCGAGCTCAAGACCGCCGCGCAGAACGTCGCGCCCCGCGCAGGGTCGGTGGTGAAACTGCACTTCGATACCGTCAGCGGCCAGGCCATCTTGATCACGGCATTGCGCGAGGACGGCGGTGCCCTGCCGTTCGGTTCGGATGTATTCGACGAGGACGGCGCCAGCGTCGGCATTGTCGGACAGGGCGGCAAAGCCTTTGTACGCGTCGCCCGCACGCAGGGACGATTAACCGTCAAGTGGGGGGCGGATGCCAGCGCCTCCTGCCGGCTGCAATACGGCCTGGATACGCAGTCGCTGGCTGATGGCAGCCCGCGTTTGCGCCACTTGGACGCAGGCACGTGCGTAACCCCTACGAGCGGTTGATGTGACACAGGCGCGCCACGCGCCTGCTGTCGCCCTATTTCTTATTGCAGGAATAAAGATGAAACAGTCCACCACACTTCTTTCGACACTGCTCGTGCTGAGCCTGCCGGGCACTGTTCAAGCGGCGTGCGACAGTTACATGAACTCTACCCATGAGCTCAGGCTGCCCGCCACGATCACCGTACCCGACAGCCTTCCCGTGGGCGCTGAGATCACCCGCACCGCCTTCAGCGGCGTTGTTCCCGGACGCTTCATGAATTGCGCCACCAGTACCCTGGTCTCGATTTACGGGCGTTACAACGGGATGCAGACACCGACGCCCCCCTACGCCTGGCGCACCGAAGCACCAGGCGTCGGCATCCTTATCACGATCACCGATGCCCGCCCATCGACCAGCCTCTATGCGTTCACAAGCGGTGAAACCGTACTGCCTGTCGGAAGGCATCCCATCTTCACGAATGCAGAAGCGAGGTTCATCAAAATCGGGCCGGTCACGGACGGGGTAGTGCCTGCCGGCACCATCTGGAGCCACAGCATGCGCAATATCGGCCCACCCGCAGGCATCTTCCGGCTGAACATCAACAACGCCATACGCTTCGTCAGGCCCGCCGCCACGTGCAACCTGGCGACCGGCGACGTCAACCGCACCCTCACATTGCCCCCCATACAAGCCAGCGCGCTAAGAGACTCGGTGTACGCGGGCGAACACCATTTCGAGCTGACCGCCAATTGCAGCGATGCCTCCAACGTCACCTTTCAATTCACCGGTGCCCCCGCGCCCGGCAATGACCTGCTCTTTGCCAATACCGGCACTGCCGGCGGCATAGCGCTGTGGCTGTATTCACGCATCAATGGCATTGGCCAGACCATTACCCCCGGTGGCAACGGCAACACACGCACGCTGGTTGTATCCGGCAATCGTGCGGTATTGCCCCTCGGTGCCGCCTATCACAGGAACGGCACGGTCAGCCAAGGCACGCTGGCCAGCACCGCCACTGTCAACATCACCTACAACTGAAAAAACAAGGACTGACTGATGAACATCCGACCTCTTACCCTTCTTCTGGCCATCACCGCGGGCCTGGCTGGTAACGCCGCGCAGGCCGCCACCACGGGCACCTTGCGCTTTGTTGGCCAGGTCAACGCCGGCACGTGCAACCTGGCCGCCGGTGACGCGAACCGTAGCGTGACACTGCCGCCGGTCAAGGTTTCCGACTTCGACTCAGCCGTCGCGGCGGGAGGGCTCGACTTCGACATTTCCGCCGATTGCGAGTCGGATATTCGTAACGTGATTTTCCTGTTCACGGGTACGCCCGCGGTGGGCAACGGCGCGATGTTCAGCAACACGGGGACCTCCGCGGGAACGGGCCTCTGGCTGTCGCACCGTGGCATTGCAGACATCCCCGCAAACGGTACTGTCGCCCAACGCAGCCGTACGATCGCGACCAGCAGCAACAAGGCCGTGATGCCGCTCAGGGCAACGTACTTCAAGACCGGTGCAACCGTCACAGCCGGCACCCTGGCCAGCGCCGTTACCGTTTCGATCACTTACAACTGACAGGGCCTGAGGCAGCAGCCAGGCGGCGCGCAGGCAAAAAAATGCCCGACCTTTGCAGGCCGGGCATTTTCTCAGGTCCTGGACAATCAGGACTGACTGGATGGCGTCGGGGTTGCCGGCGTTACAGTCGGGTTCACGGCAGCTGGAGTCGGTGCGGATACCGAGTTGGCTGTCGAGGTGGTTGGCGCCGCAGCAGTAGCAGGCTTTGCCGCAGCGGCAGGCTTGGCTGCTGCTGGTTTTTTCGCCACTGCGGGTTTCTTCGCGGCGGCTGGTTTCGCCGCAGGCTTGGCAGCGGCCGGCTTGGCTGCAGGTTTCGCAGCCGCCGGTTTGGCAGCGGGTTTGGCGGCGGCGGTTTTGGCCGCTGGTTTGGCGGCGGGTTTAGCGGCGGCCTTGGCTGCAGGTTTAGCAGCAGGCTTGGCAGCAGCTTTAGCGGCTACAGGTTTGGCAGCCGGCTTGGCGGCCGGTTTGGCCGCTGCCGTTTTAGCGGCCGGCTTGGCGGCGGGTTTGGCAGCCGCTTTGGCGGGCGCCTTGGCCGCAGGTTTGGCAGCCGGCTTGGCGGCAGCTTTTACCAGAGGCTTGGCGGCAGTTTTTGCAGCAGGTTTGGCCGCTGCGGTTTTAGCGGCTGGCTTGGCAGCAGGTTTGGCCGCTGCGGTTTTCGCCGGAGCCACTTTTGCGCCGGTGAGTTTTTCAATTTGCTTGGTCAGGGTATCGACCTTGCTGTGCAGCGTTTTCAGCTCGGCCTTGCTCGGCACGCCCAGTCGCGAAATGGCACTGTTAAGGCGCTTGTCGAACGTCTCTTCCAACTTGCCCCACGTGTCAGAAATACTCGATTTGGCGGAACCGGCAGTTGCCTTGGCCGCTTCAACTTTTTTACCCACGGTGGTTTTGGTCAACTTCTCGGCCTTCTCGCCGTCCTTGACCAAAGTCTCGAAGTACTTGCCGCCGTCACTGCTAACCTTCGAGTACACGCCTAAACCAGCAAGCCAGATCTTACGGGA
>Ga0308169_10004297_pt1 | contig 13377 bp, 13 predicted proteins | sample PhyBR1_2_FD_202139 | JGI IMG/M metagenome (GOLD analysis project Ga0308169, IMG submission 202139) | Phyllosphere microbial communities from UC Gill Tract Community Farm, Albany, California, United States - DLSLSB.R1 | ecosystem: Host-associated > Plants > Phyllosphere > Unclassified | place...
TCACGCGGCTGCGCTTTACGCCCGACAAGGCCGGCGAGTTTTCGTTTCACTGCGATATATTTTGCGGCTCGGGGCATGAAACGATGGCCGGGATGCTCATCGTAACGTAAATGCCGATCTTCGCATAATCTATATTATGTCAAATACGACGTTTAAAGACCGGCCCATGAGGCCGGAATAGTCCTACAAGATCTTCTTCCCGTCCGCCGAGCGGATGATCTCGTCGTGGCGTTCGTTGTCGGTCTTGTGCAGATAAGCCGCCGTGGTCGCGATGTTGGCGTGCCCCGCCGTGTCCTGCAGCGTCTTCAGCTGCACGCCGTTGTTGGCGTGGTTGGTGAGCATGCTGTGGCGCAGCCAGTGCGCCGAGGCCTGGCGCAGGATGGCGGCTGTGTCGACGTCGCCTTTCGCGTCGGCGGCGCGTGACGCGTCACTGAAAATCGCCTTGATCGCGTCCGACGCCGCCTCGTCCGTGATGCGCGTGAGCTCGCGTGAACGGCTGGACAGCACCAGCGGCGTACGGTCGGCGCGGCTGGTTTGCGGCAGCAGCTCGAAGGCCTGGCGGTAAGCCTGATAGGCTGCCAGCATGTCGGGCGGGACCGGCAGGCGGCGCGGCTTGTTGCCTTTGCCGACGACGTCCAGCCACCAGCGGCCGGCGCCTTCGCTGTAGATCGAGCCCATCGAGGCGCTGACGATCTCGTTCAGGCGCGCGCCCGTGTGCGCGAACGCGACCAGCAGGAAACGGTCGCGCGCGCGGCGCCGGAACGCCGCCGGCGTGTCGGCCGGGCGCCTGGACACGGTTTCCAGCGCCAGCCCGATCGCGGCCTGGCTCAGGTAGCGCGTGATCCGGCTGCTGCTCGCCGCGCGCACGTTGCGCACCAGCGCGCCGGGGTTCCTGCGCAGGTAGCCGGTCTGCTCGGCGAAGCCCATCAGGCCCTTCACGGCGATCATCGCCTGGCGCCGGCTGGCGTCCGACAGCGGCCCCGTGAACGGCCGGTAGCGCGGATCACGGCGTGGCCATTTGGTGGTCGACACCCAGTCCGGCGGCGGGTTCTTGAGGAATTCCTTGTAGGCGTTCAGGTCGGCGACGTTGAGCTGCGCCAGGGTCTTTTTCGCTTCTTCGCGGCACCAGGTCAGGAAGCGGAACAGCTCCTTCTGGGAATTCTGGATCGATTTGGCCGAGAGTTCCCCGTGTGCGATGAATTCGCGCGCCAGTTCGATGTCGGTGGTGGCTTCCGTGATCGCATCATCAAGCTGGCGGTACATCTTCACATGCAGGCGGCCGCTCTTGCCGGGAGCGATCTCTTCCGGCTGTGACGGGCCCAGGTCGATTGGCGTAAAGTCTGGCATGCGGCGGCTCCATATGGTGCAAAAGGGCTGTATGGATGTACAGTATAGCAACTTCGCCGCGTTATTGCTTAACTCGACAATATATTTGGTAATGTCGAGTTAAAGATTTCGCCCGCATGCGCGCTGCAGGCCGGCGCGCTGAAGAAAAACTTCATCCCTCCCATCATCCACTTGCAGTGTCGCGGCTCGCCGTTTGAACCTCGCTTCCCCGCCGCGGGCATTAACGCGGGCCTCGTGACGGCCCGCGTCTCCCGCGACATGCCTTCCTCCATCCCGCCAGCGGACCGCCATGAGGCATTCGATCGGAGTTCCACTGGATATGTGAGGTCAATATGGAATCGACTCGGCTAACTCGTCATGGAAAACTGCCCTCCGCACTCGCGATCGGGTGTGCGGCGTTCGGCTTGTATGCGTCGACCGCGGCGCCGGCGCAGGCGGAGCAGCCCCCTCCCCCTTGCCACGCCAACCCGAATGCGGCCGCGGATGTGGCTGCGGTGCGCAACCGCGGCGACGTGAAGTCCCTCCCCGACCGCCTGCAGGACCGCCTCGAGCGCATGGCAAGCCGTCCCCACACCTATCTTCCGCTGCAGGTCTACGCCGAAGCGGACAAGCCGAGCCAGCTATTCCAGTACTACCTGCTGGAGTCCGGCGGCTTCGAGCCGAACGTCTTCACCGCGCGGCTCCCCGGCATCAACGACAAGGCGATGCTGACCGCCACCGGCGGCAACTGCGGCCTCTCGACCATCGGCGCGGTGCGTGTCGCCCTCGAACCCAAGCCCGACCTGCCCACCGACCCCGCCGACATCCGCGCCTTCATCGACGTGTTCACGGACCTGTCCAACCTCTTCGTCATCAACAACGAGAGCGGCTGGTACGAGGGCTGGATGATCCACGACGTGCACGTGCCGGCGGTGGCCATGCCCTCAAAAGACGGGCGCGCGCAATTCGGCACGATCACGGCAAGCGACGCGAAGGCCTTGTTCGCCATGGGCACCCATTACAATGTGCCGGGCAATCTGTTCACGCTGGACGGCGAGGCGCCTCACTTCCCCGGCCCCGCCGACCGCTGGCCGAACAGGCAGACCAACGTCCTGCCGATCCAGCTCTCGATGGGCGCGATGAACTGCCTGCAGCAGACGGACTGCCACGGCTACTGGGAGTTCAATTACCAGACCAACTGGATCCACCCGCTGTATGAGTTGCCGTTCACGGGCGGGCTGCCGGGGACCTTCGAAGCCGGCCGGATCGGCGAGCTGTCCACGCTGGTCCCCGGCTCCGGACCGGCCGGCATCAAGAACAGCGCGAGCAACTACGGCGACGATCCGCACAATGGGGCGCCGCTGGGCGGAGCCGGCCCGCGCGATCCGGACCGCTTCGACGCCGACGCCGACAACCAGCGCGAAGTCCGCCAGCGCTTCATCCCCAGCGGGCTGGCCCATGAGATCTACCTCGACACCTGGCTGCGGCTGGCGTCCTTCGAGCCGGGCGTGAACATGCCGCAGCGCCTGTATGACGCCTACGCGGCCGAGGTCAAGCGCGTGGACAAGAACGGCGACGGCGTGATCTCGGCCGCCGAGGGCGACCCGGATGCGTCCAGCGACGGCTTCGCGGACAACAGCCGCCTGTACCTGCCGGCGACCTCGTTCCGGCGCTTTGCCGTGACGCGCGAGATCAACGATGGCTACCTGGCGCCGCGCTTCGCGCCCAGCCAGCGCGCGTGGGTGCTGTCGGGTGCGGCTGTGAGCGTCAGCCCGGCTGTCGCCGCCTCGCAGGGCCGCGACGGCGACGACCGCTGACCCGTTGGTAGCGCACGGCCGGCCAGGGACCGGCCGTGTTCCCGCGGCTGTGCTCCCCTCCCCGCACGACCCCGCGCACGCTTGAACCGCATTTGCACCCTCCTTTGACGTACGGGACAATGGCTCCGACGGAAACACACCCAAAGGAGGATGCATGGACATTACTGTCAGAAACACCACGCCGGACACGACCCGCGTCCTGCTGGTCGGCGAGCTGCAGGACGGGACCTTCAAGGCCAAGGTCATGCACGAGACCGACGTGCCTTACACGCCCTACTGGGAGCACCAGGTCGAGCAGCGCACGATCTACATCCAGCCCGATCCCGAGCAGCTGAAATCCATCGTCGCCGCCCTCAACGACCGCCGCCTGACGCTCGACCAGCTGCAGAGCTTCGGCAGCATCGGCGGCGGCGAGTCGCAGATTCCGGTCTGAGACCATGGCAAACGGAGGCAAGATGAGCGCACAACAGGGACATGAGCCGGCCATCGGCATCGGCGGACCGACCAGCGGCGAGGCCGGCTCGACGCTGACCCACGAGACCATGGCCGAGACCGGCGGCAGCGGCGTCAACCAGCAGGCCGAGGACAAGGACCAGCAGTCGACATCGCCAGAGCCCGCAGCGGATCCGGCCATGCGCCAGGGCGCGCAAGCGGAAGGCGCGGATACCGCCGCGACGGCGACCGGACGCGGCTACCAGGATACGCGCAGCTCGCAGGCCGGCAGGCTGCCGACCGGTCTGGGGACGCCGGAAACGGGCGGCAACCAGGACGAGCGCGACCTGGCGCCCCCGCGCAAAGCGTGATTCAGGCGGTTGCCCGCGCATGACGCGCGCGGGCGAGCGCAGGCGTCACGCGGCCGCGGCCGCGGCCATCCTGCGGCATTCATCGGCGCAGCGGCGACAAGCCTGGGCGCACTGCTGGCAGTGGTCCATCGGGTGCTTGCCGCATTCCTCGGCGCAGGCCGAACAGATGTCGGCGCACATGCGGCAGATCGCGTTCGCGAATTCGCTGCCGCGCGCCATCAAGGCGGCGGCGTCGCGGCAGACCTGCGCGCAGTCCATGTCGAGCGCGATGCAGCGCGCCATCATCTTGACGTCGGCCTCCTGCAGGCAGGCGGCCGAACAGTTGTCGCAGGCGGCGGCGCAGGCGTAGCAGGCGTCGATACAGGATTGGTACTGTTCACGTGGCATGACTATCTCCTTTCGCTTGGGTTCGATCGGGATAAGCTTAGCACGCATAGATTTGTGCAAATGGGACGATACGGCCCGGCAAAACCGGGCCCGCCGGATCACTCCTTGCCCGGCTTGCCCTTGACGACCGCCCCACCCTTCATCACGAACTTCACGTGGGTCAGCTCGGCCGGGTCAAGCAGCGGGTCGCCGTTAACCGCGATCAGGTCGGCGTATTTGCCCGGCGTGACGGAACCGATGCGGTCCTTCCAGCCCAGCAGGTCGGCGCCATTGATGGTGGCCGCCTGGATCGCCTGCATCGGCGTCATGCCGTACTTGACCATGTAGTAGAACTGCCTGGCGTTGTCGCCGTGCGGGTAGACGCCGGCATCGGTGCCGAAGGCCATCTTGACGCCGGCCTTCCAGGCCTTGCGGAAGTTGTCGCGCTGCAGCTGGCCGACCTTGCGCTCCTTCTCCAGCGACTCCGGCAGCATGCCGGCCTTGGCGCCTTCCTGCAGGATGAAGTCGTCGTTGTAGATGTCCATCACCAGGAAGGTGCCGTGCTCCTTCGCCAGGCGGATGCCCTCGTCGTCGATCAGGCTGCCGTGCTCGACCGAGTCGACGCCGGCCAGGATGGCGTCGCGGATGCTGCTGGCGCCGTGCGCATGCGCGGCCACCTTGCGGCCCAGCTTGTGCGCTTCCTCGACGATGGCCTTCATCTCTTCCAGCGTCAGCTGCTGGGCGCCCGCCTCGTCGCCTTTGGACAGCACGCCGCCCGAGGCGCAGATCTTGATCACGTCGGCGCCGAACTTGGCCATCTGGCGCACCTTGGCGCGGCCCTGCCACGGATTGTCGGCAACGCCTTCCTCGGTGTAGTGGAAATCGTGCGGCAGCAGGTTGTTGTCGCAATGGCCGCCCTGGATACCGATCGGATAGGCGGACACGCGCATGCGCGGCCCTTCGACCTCGCCGTCGTTGATGGCGTCGCGCAGGGCGACGTCGCCGAAGCCGCTGGCGCCGACGTTGCGCACCGTGGTGAAGCCGGCTTCCAGCGTGCGCCGGGCCGACTGCACGCCGAACATGGCGGCGCGGATATCGGATACGCCCAGCGAGCGGTAGCCGGACAGCCACGGGTCGCCGGTCAGGTGGGTGTGGGCGTCGATCAGGCCGGGCAGCACGGTCGAGCGCGACAGATCGATGGTCTCGGCGCCGGCCGGCACGCTGACGCTGCCGGTCGGGCCGACCTCGGTGATGCGCTCGCCCGTGATCACGATGGTCTGGTCGTTCAGCATCTTGCCGGCGACGGTGTCGACCAGGTGGCCCGCGCGGACCACGGTGACATGCTCGGGCGCGGTGTCGGCGTGGGCGAGCGCGACGAAGGACAGCGCCGCGCTGGCGGCGGCGATCGTTTTCAGTTTCATGCTTGGGTGCTTTCGGTGGACAGGGAGGGAGTCGGCGCTTTCGGCTTGGCCGCCAGGCGATGCCAGGCGCGCCAGGACACGATGGCGTTGATCCAGAAGCCGGCGTACAGCAGGCTGGTCAGGTGCAGGCCGCGGCTGAAGTACAGCGGCACGGCGATGGTGTTCACGAGCAGCCAGAACGCCCAGTTTTCCACGCGGCGCTGCATCATCAGGATCTGGCCGATGATGCTGAACACCAGTACGGTGGAGTCGAGGAAAGGCGAATAGGCCTGGGTGTGAAAGTGCAGCATCGCGCCGTAAGCGGCGGTGGCGACGATGCCGAGCGGGACGGTCCAGGCCAGGTTGGCCAGCGTGGCGTGGGTGATCGGCAGCGGCTCGCCGTGGTCGCCGCGCAGCCACTTCCACCAGCCGACAATGCCCGTGATCACAAAGAAGATCTGCAGCGCGACGTCCGCATACAGACGGCTCTGGCCGAACAGGATCGCGAACAGCGCGGTGCCGACGATGCCGGTCCACCAGGTGTGCACGTTGTTGCGGCCGGCCAGCACGATGGCGATGGCGGTGAACGCATTGGCGGCCAGTTCCAGCGGCGACAGCGCCGCCAGCTCGGCGCTCAACGCCGCCATCCACTGCCCTTCGAATGCCATGTCCGCCCCTCGGTAAAGAAACGTACTGTACCGAGGCGGGTCGCTTATTGCAAGAGAGAAAACCTACAGCTTCATCGTGCCGTGCTCGCTGTCCAGATCAGGCTTGTGCCCGCCCATGGCCGCCTTCGCCATCGCGAACAGCTGGACCATCTTGCTGTCCCGGGTGTCCCAGTACGACGCCGAATGCGGGTCGACCCGGATCAGCACCGCATGCTCGTCCTCCGGACCGGCCGGGAACCAGGCCTGGGCGCCCGTGTTCCACAGCGCCTGGATGCGCGCGCGGTCGACCACCCGCTCGGCCGTACCGCTGACCGAAACGAAGTGGCTGTCCTCCGGCTTGGTGAAGGCCAGGTTGACCAGCGGGCGGTGGCCGATGCAGTTCCACAGCGAGGTCAGGGTCGAGGTGAAAAACCAGATGCCGCCCTGGTCGTCGATGCTTTCCTGGGTCATCGGCTGGCTCAGCAGATGGCCGTGCTCGTCCTGCCAGGTGAACATCGGAAAGCGGATGTCGCGGATGCGGCCGATCAGGTCGGCGATCTCGTTTGGATGGTGATTCGTCATGGCGCGTCCTCGTTCGTTTGGAGCGCCGATGTTAGCGTCGCGCCAGGGCGGGGTCGGTGCGCCGCCTCACCGATGGGCATGCGCGCGCTTGCCGATTTCGGACAGCTTGTACGTATCCGTGGCGTGCATCCGGACATTTTTTGAGACCCGTCAACGGGGCCGGAAAGCGGGAAAAATGCCGTATGGCTGCGCAATATAATCAGCGGTGTGCCACACATTCCCGATGGAGCATTTCGAATGATTCGCCCCGAGCGCTGTTCCGAAGCGAGTGCCGTGCGCCACGCCACCTGTGCGGATGATTGAACATGGGCGCGCAGCGGTCAGATGAACTCGCGACGGCGCCGGAAGAACGGCCACTCCTGGTCGTGCACCTGGTCGAAGCGCTGGCGTCGGCGCAGACCGAGCATGCCTTGCTGAGCCTGATCCGCCACCTGCCCGCCGAGCGCTACCGGCATGCCATCGTCTGCCTGCACGACGCCGGCGACTACCAGGCCGGGCTGCGCGAATTCGGGGTCGACGTCGTCAACCTGCACAAACGCGAGGGCCGCGACCTGCTGCACTACCTGCGCCTGTTCCGCGTGCTGCGCAAACTCCAGCCCGACCTGATCCACACGCGCAACCGCGCCGGCCTGTTTGCCCAGGTCGTGGCGGCGCTGGCCGGGGTGCGGCGGCGCGTGCACGCCGAGCACGGCCGCGAACCGTCGCGCGCCGGCGGAGGATGGACGGCGCGCCTGGGCGGGAGGGTGCTGCGCAGACTGCTGTGTCCACTCATCGACCACTTCATCGCCGTCAGCGGCGAGCTCGAGCAATGGCTGGTCGAATCGATCGGCGCCGAGCCGGCGCGCGTGTCGCACATCGCCGACGGTGTCGACAGCGTGCAGTTCCACCCGCGCCTGGGGCCGGCCGCCGCCGTCGGGCCACCCGGCTTCATGCAGAACGACGTGTTCGTGATCGGCAGCGTCGGCCGCATGGACGAGGACGGCGGCCATGCGACCCTGGTCGAAGCCTTCCTGCGCCTGATCGCCTCCCCGCACCCGGCGCATGCGCGCCTGCGCCTGCTGATCGTCGGCGACGGTCCGGCGCGCGCCGAGTGCCAGGCGATGCTGCACCGCGCGGGGGCCGCCCACCGCGCCTGGCTGCCAGGCACGCGGGCCGACGTGGCCCAGCTGCTGCGCGCCATGGACCTGTTCGTGATGCCGGCGCGCGTCGAGGACCGGTCCAACGCCATCCTCGAGGCCATGGCCAGCGGCCTGCCCGTCATCGCCACGTCGGTCGGCGGGCATACGGAGCTGGTGCATCCCGGCTTCACCGGCATCCTGGTGCCGCCGCTGTCGCCGGACCTGCTGGCCTCGGCCGTGGCCGACTACTGCCGCATCCCCGCCATCGCCGCCCGCCACGGCGCCCGCGCGCGCAGCCAGGTGATCGCGCGCCACAGCATGCCGGCGATGGCGCGCGACTACCTGGCCGTCTACGACGCGCTCACGCGCGGCGAAGATGCCGAGCCGGTGCTGGGCGGGCCGGCGCAGTGGGCCGAGTGATGCAGATCGCCGCTGCTCGCAAGCCAGACGTGTAAAGCCATGCGCGTCCTGCACCTGCTCGACCCGGCGGTCCCGCGCCGCAACGACGCGACGCGGCGCGCGCTGGCCCTGCTCGCCCAGTTGCGGGCCCAGGGTGTACAGACGGTGCAACTGACCGCGCCGGCGTCAAACCCACGCGCCGACGCCGCCTCTTGTCATTCGCTGGATGGCCAGACCTGGCAGTTCTACCGCACCGCCGCACCGTGGCCGGCCTGCGCGCGCGTGCGCGGCCTGGGCCAGCTCGCCGGGCACCTGCGGCTGGCCTGGCGCCTGCGCCAGGTGGCGCGCCTGACGCGGCCGGACCTGATCCATGTGCACGCACCCGCCAGCAACGCGCTGGCGGCGCTGCCGGTGGCGCGGCTGGCGCGCCTGCCCCTGGTCGTCGACGCCGAACGGCGCGCCGCCGGCGGCGCGGCGATCCCGGCCCTGGAACGCTTTGCGCTGGACCGCGCGGACATGCTCGCGGCCGGCAGCCTCGAACAACGCCTCGCGTTGCGCGGCGCCGGACTGCTTGCGGGCCGTATCGCGGTGATTCCGCCCGCGCCCGACCTCGGCCCGCTTGCGGCCGCGCGGCGGCCGGCCGCGGTCGAGGGCGCGCCGCTGATCGCGTACGCAGGCGGGCTCCAGCACGAGGATGGGATCGACCTGCTGCTCGCGGTGCTGCCGCGGCTGCGCCGCCAGTATCCCGCACTGCGCCTGCTGGTGGCCGGCGGCGGCGCGCGCGAGCCGGAGCTGGCCGAGCGCCTGCGCGCGCCCGGGCTGCGCGGCCACGTCGCCATCACCGGCCGGCTGCCCTGCCGGCGCGCGGCCGACCTCCTGGCCCGCGCCGACATCGCCGTGTTCCCGGCGCTGCCGGGCGCGCATGCGCTCCTGCCATCGCGCCACCTGCTCAACGCCATGGCCCAGGGGTGCGCCGTGGTCGCCTCCGACCTTGCCTGTCACCGCGATTTGCTGGTGCACGGCGACACCGGCGTCCTGTTCGGGGCCGGCAGCGGCGTCGCCCTGCTGGACGCGCTGCTGCGCCTGCTTGCCGAACCGGCGCGCCTGGCCGGGCTGGGGCGCGCGGCTGCCGGCTTCGTCGCGAAGGAGTACAGTTGGAAGGCGACGGCTGCGCGCTACCGGCGCCTTTACGAAGCCGTGCTGGCCCAGCGCGGCCGCCGCTAGGGCGCGCCCCGCCGGGGAGCGCCGGCTCACCTTGGATGCCCAAATCGTCTATAGTGATGCCTCTTCGAAACTTTCGACATCTGGACTGCGATGAAATTTGACGTCGTAATCGTCGGCAGCGGCCTGGCCGGCCTGTCGGTTGCCCTGCACCTGGCGCAGACGCGCAAGGTTGCCATCATCTCCAAGCGCGAACTGCTCGACGGCGCCAGCAACTGGGCCCAGGGCGGTATCGCCGCCGTGCTCGATTCCGGCGACTCCCACGACCAGCACATCGCCGACACCCTGATCGCCGGCGCCGGCCTGTGCGACGAGGCGGCCACCCGTTATATCGTCGAGCACGGGCGCGAAGCGATCGAATGGCTGATCGAGCAAGGCGTGCCCTTCACGCGCGACGAAAAGGCCGAGCTGGGCTTTCACCTGACCCGCGAGGGCGGCCACAGCCAGCGGCGCATCATCCACGCCGCCGACGCCACCGGCCACGCGGTCCAGGTCACCCTCGAACAGAAGGTCCGGGCCCACCCGAACATCACGCTGTTCGAACACCACTGCGCGATCGACGTGATCACCTCCGACAAGCTGACCCCGGCCGGCGTCCAGAGCGGCGCCCCGAGCCTGGTCGGCCAGCCGCGCTGCTATGGCTTGTACGTCCAGGACGAAAAAAGCGGTTCGGTGCTGACCTTCGAGGCCGAGCACACCGTGCTGGCCACCGGCGGCGCGGGCAAGGTCTACCTGTACACGACCAATCCCGACACCGCGACCGGAGACGGCATCGCCATGGCCTGGCGCGCCGGCTGCCGCGTCGCCAACATGGAATTCATCCAGTTCCATCCGACCTGCCTGTACCATCCGTACGCCAAATCCTTCCTGATCAGCGAGGCGGTGCGCGGCGAAGGCGGCCTGCTGAAGCTGCCGCCCGAAGCCGGGGCGGCCGCGGGAACGCGCTTCATGCCGGCCCATGACGAGCGCGGCGAGCTGGCGCCGCGCGACGTGGTGGCGCGCGCGATCGACTTCGAGATGAAGAAGCGCGGCCTGGATTACGTCCACCTCGACATCACGCACCAGAGCCCGGAATTCATCCAGGAACATTTCCCGACCATCTACGCGCGCTGCCTGGAGCTGGGCATCGACATCACCAGGCAGCCGATTCCGGTGGTGCCGGCCGTGCACTTCACCTGCGGCGGCGTGGTCACGGACCTGGCCGGCCGCACCGACATCCCGGGCCTGTATGCCGTCGGCGAGACCGCCTGCACCGGCCTGCACGGCGCCAACCGCCTGGCCAGCAACTCGCTGCTTGAATGCCTGGTGGTCGGCCGCGCCTGCGCCCACCAGATCGCCGCCGAACCGGCCAGCGAGCTGCCGCCGCTGCCGGCCTGGGATGAAAGCCGCGTCACCAATGCCGACGAAGAGGTCGTGATCGCCCACAACTGGGACGAGCTGCGCCGCTTCATGTGGAACTACGTCGGCATCGTGCGCACCACGAAGCGCCTGGAACGCGCGCGCCACCGCATCGAGCTGCTGAAGGAAGAGATCGACGAGTACTACCGTAACTTCCGCGTCACCAACGACCTGCTGGAACTGCGCAACCTGGTCGAGGTGGCGGCGCTGATCGTGCGCAGCGCGCTGTCGCGCCGCGAGAGCCGCGGCCTGCACTTCTCCCGCGATTACCCGGACACCCTGCCGAAGGCGCTGCCGAGCGTGCTGACCCCGCGCCGGCGTTGATGAGCAAAAAACTCTCTCCTTCGACCATCCTCCTGCTGAGCGTCCCGCCCCTGATGTGGGCGGGGAACGCCATCGTCGGCCGCATCGTGCGCGACGCCGTGCCGCCGATGACGCTGAATCTGCTGCGCTGGGCGCTCGCGCTGGCGCTGCTGCTGCCGCTGGGTTACGAGACCCTGCGCGCGCCCGCCACGCTCGCGGGCGTACGCGCGCGTTGGCGCCGCTATGCGCTGCTCGGCCTGCTCGGCATCGGCATGTACAACTCGCTGCAATACCTGGCGCTGCAGACCTCGACGCCGATCAACGTGACCCTGGTCGCGTCCGGCATGCCGGTGTGGATGATGCTCGTCGGCCGGCTCTTCTTTGGCGTGCCGGTGCGGCCCTGGCAGGCGGCCGGGGCGCTGCTGTCGATTGGCGGCGTGCTGGTCGTGCTGTGCCGCGGCGAAGCGGGCCAGCTGACGGCCCTGCGCCTCGTGGCCGGCGACCTGTTCATGATCCTGGCGACCATCGCCTGGTCGTTCTACAGCTGGATGCTGCTGGAGCAGAAGGATGAACCCGCGCTGCGCCGCGATTGGGCGGCCTTCCTGGCGGTCCAGGTGGGCTTCGGGCTGTTGTGGTCGGCCGGTTTCACCGGCGTCGAGTGGACGCTGGGCGCGCATCCGATCGCGTGGACCGGCAGGCTGGCGGCGGCTCTTTGTTTTGTCGCCACCGGGCCGGCCGTGCTGGCCTACGCCATGTGGGGCGCCGCGATCCGCCGCGCCGGACCCGGCATCGGCGCCTTCTTCGTCAACTTGACCCCGCTGTTCGCGGCGCTGCTCTCGTCGGCCTTCCTGGGCGAGGCGCCGCACCTCTATCATGCGCTGGCCTTCCTGCTCATCGTCGGCGGGATCGTGGTGTCGGCGCGGCGTTAAAGCGTGCTGTTGAAAAAGTCGATCACGCTCTGGTTCATGTGCGTGTGAAAGTAGCCGCGGTCGAAGCCCTCGGCGTCCTTGCACAGGGCCGGCGGGCCGATCGGGCCGCAGGGCGCCAGGAAGGCCATGTGGCCCGCGCGCGGCACCAGGTGGAATTCGGCGCCTTGCGGCAGGCCCTCGCGCACCACCCTGGCGTTGCTGTCGTAGGGAACGTTGACATCGTCGGCCGCATTCCACAATTGTACCGGCGCCTTGACCCCGGCAAGCGCATTGCCGGCCATGGTGAAGCCGAGACCGGGTGCTGCCACCACGGCGGCGCGGATGCGCTGGTCCGGCTGGCTGGTCGGGCCCACGGCGCCGGCCTGCAGGGGCGGAGATAAAAGCGGCGACTTCGCCTGGCGCAGCAGCGCGCAGACGAATTCCGGCGCCTTCGCGCAATGCTCGGGGATGAGGCGCAGGTCGGGCCGGGCGCCGATGGCCGCCAGCACCGTCGTGCCGCCGGCCGAGAATCCGAAGGCGCCGACGCGGCCTGGATCGATGTGGTCGTGCCCGGACCAGGCGCCCAGCAGGTAGTCGGCGGTGAGGCGCAGGTCGCGGTTGCGGTGCGCCAGCCAGTTCGGCGAGGCCAGGCCGGACTGGTCCGCGTAGTTGTCGCCCGTGTGCATCGGCGCGGCGACCACGTAGCCGCTCGCCGCCAGCGCCATCGCGAGGTCGGCGTGGCTGCCGGGTCCGCCGCCGTTGCCGTGCGAGATGAGGATCAGGGGCAGCCGGCTGCCTTCGACGGACGCGTCGGGCGCCACGTCCATCAGGCGCATGCCGATCAGCGTGGTCGGGCGCGGCGAGCCGGTGGCCGGATACCAGATGCCGACCGGGATGCCGCCCGTGGCGCCATCGCCAATCCGCACAAGCTGGAACCCGACCGGCCGCGGCGCCTTCAGCGCGGTCGCGACGGCGATGCCTGCGCCAGCGGCCGCCAGCAGCAACAGGACGGCAAGCGTCCGCTTCAGCCATTTCATCTCTTTCTCCAAAGGAAATTGTGCCCGAAGGTTGCCATCTAATCATGAGCGG
>Ga0308169_10004298_pt1 | contig 13377 bp, 17 predicted proteins | sample PhyBR1_2_FD_202139 | JGI IMG/M metagenome (GOLD analysis project Ga0308169, IMG submission 202139) | Phyllosphere microbial communities from UC Gill Tract Community Farm, Albany, California, United States - DLSLSB.R1 | ecosystem: Host-associated > Plants > Phyllosphere > Unclassified | place...
CAACCCCCACGCCCGGCAGCATGTCCATGTCCATGACTGTGCAACTGCCGCGCTCGGCGCGCTCGTCCGCCTCGTCGAGTGCGCCCACGCACCTCCTCACGCCCGTGTACGAGCTGGACGGGATCGCCGACAGCGCCATCGCCTCGTCGTCCGGCAGCAGCTCGAGCGGGGCGGACGACCGGGATGTCGATGGCGATGGCGATGTCGATGGTGGGGACGACACGCCGCGGGCGGAGGACGGAGGTCTGACCAAGTCGCTGTCCACCTCGTCCTCGAACGCTCGACATGCCGCGCCGCCGCCCTCGCTTATCCCGCTCGAGTCGCCCCCCTTGCCCAGCACCTCGTTCTCGTTCGGCAGCTGCCCGAGCGTCCCCCTGTCCGCGACGCCCACAAGCGAGCTCGGGCCGTTCGACTACCCCCTCCCCCCCGGCGCAGCGAGCGCCTCGTCCATCCACGGCGGCCCCTCTTCTTCGGGCCTTGCGAACCCGCTCGGCTCGCCCCGGCGCCAGAGCCTCGCTCTGGGCATGACCCACCGCCGGGGGTCCATCGTCGCGGCCTCGCGAAGCCCCGTCGAGCCGTCCACCTCGACCCTGCCTTCTCCACCCGCCACGTACCGTTCCAGCACCTGCAGCACCATCACCACGTTGCCAGCCGCAGGGCACCGCCCGGCCATCCTCCACTCCGCATCGACCACTTCCGGCGGCGTGCCCCTCGCCAACCCGCCCGTGTACCCCCACCTCCACACCCAGTCTCCGCCCACCTCGAGGCGGACGTCCCTGCTCTTCCCGCAACGCCCGTCCGTCGCGCCCATACCGCCCTCGCTTCTCGCGCGGCGCGGGTCCCTCCCGGCCGCACAGCTCTTCGGGGTGCCCAGCAGCGAGATGAATCCGAGCCTGAACCGGATGGGCGGCGGGCCCGGGGGCCGGCGCGAACGCGCTAGCTTCGCAGGGCAGGGGACGAGCAGCGGATACGCGACCAGCACCCCGGCGTTGTATGCCCGCCGGGCCAGCCTGCTGAGCGACGACGGGACGTCCGGGAGCGGGAGCAGCACGTCGACCGTCACGGCCGCGGCGGACGATGCGGCGCGCACGGCGAGGAGATCGTCCGTGTTCGCGACGACGACCTCCTCGAGCTCGTCGGCAGTCCCGTCGTCGGCGCCCACGTCGCCCAAGCAGCCCACCATAGCTCAACGACGCTTACGCCGCCGCTCAGCCGACTCCAGATCGGCGGGGACCGCGCCGAGCGGGTCAGAGGGAGAGGCGGATAGAGTGGACGAGGAGGAAAACGAGGCAGAGGAGGACAGCGAGGAGGGCGAGTCGTTGCCCACGCCGGCCACGGCCAGCTCGGTGGGATTCACGGACCCGTGGTCCACGACCGCGATGAAGCAGGCGTTGAGTGACGAGGATGGTCAGTGAGGAGCGGAAGGGAGCCGAGATCGTGGGTTGGACGCGTTCACGCACGGGAGGAACAGGGAGAGGGGACGTCGGACCTCATCCGACAGTAACGACACATCCGCACATATACGGACAGAACAAACCACACGACGCATACAACATAATTTCCGCCGAGACACGATGAAACGCGTACAAACCCAAGCCTCAGACAGTATCACCCGAAGCGGAGGGGGCAGCTCCTCTCGTCCGCGATCGCGTGTCTGCTCTGACCGTTGAACTCGCACCAACAACATTCCCCTTCCATCCCGTCAATGGCAGACTCGGCGCGGAGATTCATGTCAGCTGAGACAGGCAACCAACGCACGCGCATGCATGTCATTCCAGCCTCCCATTATTCGAACTGCTGCACTTCTGACACTTTCATCCTGTTCTCGCCGGGTCTCCGAAGACTCAAAACAGCTACAGCCTCACCACCTCGTCGCCCTTCGCCGAAACGACCATCTCCTCAATCTCAATCCTTACTCGTCTGTCCGTCAGCGCCTCGCCCTGCGTGGTCGTGCACGAGCCCGTCCGGCTCACCCTTGGTATCGTACGACGAGTCGATCGGGCCCATGAGCAGCTTGACCAGCCACATCTCGGGCGTGAGGTCTTGGCCCGACTTGCGCTGCATCTCCTCTTGCTCTGCGTCGTCAGCGTGGGTCGCGGACGTCGTGTGGACATGTTGTATAGGAAGAGCCGCTCACCGATTTCGAACGCGCTCGTGGCGTCGATGAGACCTCCGATACGGGGGTCGTTGTCCAGCTCGCCGAGGAATGCGCTGCGCGTAAGACAGGACTCAGCGGTGGGACGCTTGGCGGCGCTGGGGAGACGCGGAGGGCAAGAGTCGAGAAGGGGCATGCAATTGATCATGAGGGGATGACAATGAGCGCTGGGCACGTACGTGGCTTTGGTGTCAAGACCGACCTGCACATCAGCTCGGTCCACACTTCCACAATCCCAGCGAAGCTTACCTGCGCAAACTCTATAGGAACAGGTCAGCTCAAGTCATCTTCGCGTATACCGCCTCGCCAAATCAGCCACATTACTCACGGTACGAAACGGCATCGGGTCCATATCTGCGGTTAGCACCACCCCATCCCCACATCCACCTCCACCCACCGGGTCCTCTTGAGCTCGGCGTCGGCGCGGAGGATCGCATCCTGCACCGAGATCTGGTCGCCGGCTGGCGTTCCGTCCGTGATGACAATGACCACAACGGGCTTCTGGAGGTGCCCGGCCCGCGCGGGGCCGAGCACGAGGGGCTGGAGGATCTTCTTGTCGAGCGAGGTTCCCAGCGGGGTCAGGCCTGCGGTCAGCGCCCCATCTCAAACACCATATAGACAGCGACGCACCGGAAAACTTGACTTGCGAGACGAGCTGGAGGGCTTGTTGCTCCGAGGTGAGGTTGTTCCCCTCAACTTTCGAGTTGAGGAAGCGAACTCTGCTCGTCAGGCCTGTGCTGCGTGTGCATGGGAGTAGACTCGCTGGATTCCATCGGCGTCGAAGAGACTGGTTGCGAAGGCAACTCGCGAGAGGATACTGCTCGGTCAGCTTCGAAAGATCACGAAGGAAGAAGTGGAGACGGGCAAGAGATGGATGGGGAAGAGAGGCGAGGGACGGGGTCCGGGGCGGGCCATGTGGGATAATGGGTTGTCCACCACTTACAGCTTCAAGTCATCGATTCGCGAACCTTGTTCCTCTAAACCGTCAACACTGCCATACTGCAACTGGTCCGGATCCGCTCACCGAAGGCCATCGACCCAGAGTCGTCGCAAAGGATGACAATGTCGAAGAGGGCAAGCTTGGCCTGGGGGTGAGCTCTGCTCGCAGCGATCAATGGGGTCGGCGTCTCATGCCGGTCAGTCGACTCACAAGGTCCACAGCGAGCTCCATCGGGAGCCTCCATTCCTGCGCGATCTTCTCAATGACTCCCGACGTGGCCACCTTGGTCGCGATCATGTCGAGCGATCCCTGAGGGTAGAACGCGCCGATACCTTGCTGTCATGAGCGACTACTCGCCGGAGCTCTTGCACAAAGTATAGCCGGACTTGTGCCACGTACGTCCTGGACACAGTGCTGCAGCGCCTGGAGCAGGTTCTGCGGGTTGAGAGCGCCTCCGCCCGGAGCGCCGGGCGGGGCCTGGTACGCGGGCGGCTGTTGGCCGTACTGCTGACCGGGCAGGCCTTGTTGCTGGCCGTACTGTCCTTGCTGCTGACCATGTTGGCCTTGCTGGCCGTACTGCTGCTGACCCTGCTGGCCGTATTGCTGCTGGCCCTGCGGCGGCTGTCCGTACTGGCCTTGCTGTTGCTGGCCTGGATATTGGCCATATCCCCCGCCGTAGCCTGAGCCATACTGACCTTGACCCGGAGGCGGTCCAGCGGGAGGCGCGTATCCACCTTGCTGTCCGGGACTGGCGTCAGCACAGCACGTGGGGCCGACGACCTTGCCGAGGGAGGCGAGACGGGGACGCAGAGGCAGGGTATTGAATGGTACTGGTACTGGGACGGGATGGACACAACGACGCACCGGGCTCCAGTGGGAGGCGGTCCAGGCGGCGGGGCATACGACTGCTGGTGCTGCTGCTGGGGCGGCGGGGGGTTCTGCGAGTACTGCGACTGCTGGTGCTGTTGAGGGGGAGGCGGGGCGGACGGTGCGCCATACCCTCCAGCACCTCCACCTGGTGCTGCTCCTGCGTTCTGCTGCGCGGCGGCGAGTTTCGATGCGAGACCCATGGTGCTGTTGAAGGATTATGTGGATGTACGATGTACAATGTACGAATGTACGATGGCGATGGTGGAATAGTCGTAATGTTGATTGCGGTGTAGCTGGGATCACCAGAGATGGCCGAGGGCGAGAGTGGGTGCCGAGCCAAGAACAGACGCGGGCTTGGCTACGTCACCTCCTTCACGGCATTGCTTGATCCGGTAATTTCATACCGGTCCAGGTGGCGAATGGCACAAAGGTACCATCAACCCAAAGGGTCCCATCCACCCACGCCCAAAGCGTCAAAGTGCCACATTCGGAGATACGCGTGCAAAGCATCACAGATCGGCCGGGCAGCCACGCGGGACCAAACCGCCCCTGCGCCCCTGTCTTTCCCCCTTGAAACGACGAAATGACTCACTGCCACCCCCCGATCTCAAGGCCGGGCATGCTATGCGCATTGCCATCACCAACAGACTCGCCTGACACAGCGAGCAGGCCGTCGTCAGAGGCGGCGAACAAGGCCATGGGATCGCGATTCGCCGAGCGGAAACCTCGGTGTGTAGATGCATAATCGATCGAGACGTGTTCGCTTGGGTGGGCGGGATTAAATGTGCATAAATCCATCCTCGCACTCAGGGCTTCTCTGATTTGTTGTCGCCCTCGATCGTGTCTGTCGGTCTTGCCCTGCCCTGCCCTGCCCTCCCCCCCCCCCCACCCACTCCCAGTCCCTATTTTGCGCATCTCATATTCTCGGCTCGCGACATAAACACACCTTGCACACATCCCTCCTTGTCTGCATCCGACTCATACTCACGACCCACGTCTCTGCAACGCCCCCACGCAATAACGAGACGCCCGCGACGAGTAGAATAGTGCAACGACGACGAGAACAACAACAATAACAACCGCCAACAGCCGACCACAACAACAAAGACACTAGCCTAACCGCCCGACCAAAACTCGTGCTCGCAGCCGCAGCCGATCGAGCCGTGTCGACTTGCATCTCCAACACACCCGTCCCGCCCCGTCGCGTCGTCCCCAGTCGGCGACACCTCTCGGCAACATGAGCAACACGCACGCTCCCCAGTCGTCCACGTCTCCTCCCCTGCCGAACCTGCACTCTCTGGCCATCTCGCCATACCCGGGCGCGTCGGCAGTAGCAGCAGGACCAAACAGCGCCGGAGCAGGACCAGGAGCAGGTCAACCAGGAGGAGCAGGCCAGGCGCCAGGAGCCGGGTCCGATTATCGATACAACGGCGTGTTTGGCCCGCCCGTCCCTGGCCACACCCCCGGCTGGAGCAGTCCGAACAAGCGGGGCTCGCGCAGCGGACTACCCACAGTGCGTCTCCCTGCCCACCACTCTTGACCACCGTCCGCAAGCCGATGTAGCGTTGCAGTTGGGACCGACGCTGATAGACAGAACTGGTTCGACCCGACGGCCCGCGAATCCCCTCACCCACCATTCGAGTCGTACCGCCAGTCCCCACCTGCCCTCTCCCCCCCGTCGTCCACCACGTCAGGTCCCACTTCTGCGCACGCATACCCATACCCCGGAACAGGCTACAACACGCTCGAGCCCGGGTCGGCATTCAACATGGCCATCTCGCCCTCCCCTCCCCCCATGATCGGCGGCTACAGCGGCATCCCTAGCACGGGGTCTGCGCCCAATTTGACGGGCTACAACTCTTCCGGCATGCCGCAGTACGGCTCGCAGTCGCTCGCATCGCTCACGAACCGCAATGGTCTGAGCGGGCTCAACGGGCTGTGGTCCCGCGGCGCATACGGCGCAGGCATGTCCGACGACGACGTGATCCCAACCGCAATCGTTATCAAGAACATTCCGTTCGCGGTCCCCCGCGAGCAGCTCCTCGGTGTGATCGAGAGCCTGGGCGCACCTCTGCCCTACGCGTTCAACTACCACCACGACAACGGCATCTTCCGCGGTCTGGCTTTCGCCAACTTCCGCGCGCCAGACGAGGCGGCCAGCGTCGTAGCAGCGCTGAACGGGTACGACGTGCAGGGCCGCAAGCTGCGTGTCGAGTACAAAAAGGTGCTGCAGCCGGGAGAGAAGGACAAGATCGAGCGGGAAAAGGCGTTGAAGCGCATGCGCTCGATCCAGTTCGACTCGGCTGTCATGAAGGATGTCCCGCCTCCGCTCAACATCATGCCCCCGCCCCCGCACCCTCACCAGCAGCAGCACCACCAGCCGCAGCAACAGCAACAGCAACAGCATCACCAGCACTCGCACTCGCAGTCGATCGCCATCAACCGGCCCCCCTCGCAGCACCTGAACGGCCACGCCAACCCGCACCTCTCCGAGTCGTTCGGCGCGGCGCCCGAGGCCGAATCGCCCCCTCACTCCGCCTCGTCCGCGACCTCCGAGTCGCAGAACTTGCCGATGAACCTCGACCTGAACGACTCCATGGCGCTCGACATCTACTCGCGCGTGCTCGTGTTCAAAGAGGACCGGATGCGAGACGAGCTGTCCTTCTCCAAGTCGCTCACGCCCACCGAGCGGCGCATCGTCCACCTCGTCGCGAACAAGCTGGGCCTGACGAGCATCACCAAGGGCGGCGAGGGCGAGGTCAAGCACGTGGTGGTCATGCGCGAGGCGGCGCCCCGACCGGCCTTGACGACCTCGAACTCGGCCAATGTCGGCGGATCGTACCTCTCGCCGTACGGCACCACCCAGGCCGAGGTGTCCCCCTCACTGAGGATCAAGAAGTCCATGCCGGACCTACGGGGGTTTAACGGGCCCGTCGTAGCGCGCGACCCGGCTCGATCGCTCACGCCCCAGCGCTCGTCGGGCAACCTCCGTGGGGACGCAAACGGCCAACCGAGGGAGTACGTGTCCATGGGCGCATCGTCGGGTCGCCGAGCCAACGGTCTCGGCTCAGGCAACTTCAACGGATACTTCGGCTCGCCGGTAGACGGTGCTCCGCCCGTCCCGCCCCTGCCGGCCGGTCTGGGTCTGCACGCCTCGAAGAGCTCGAGCTCGGTAACGGGCACATCGCCGGACAACCTCGACGGCCGCGATCCCGGCTCGGCGCCACTGCGCAACCCCCGCGGACCGGCTGGCGATGCAAGGGGATTTGCACTCAGGTCGAGCGCGAGCGGCGTGCTCCGATCGCAGGCGAACGGGCCGGGCGGGTTTGGACGGACGTTGACCGAGGAGGAAGAGGACGAGTATGACGAGGCGCAGCAGCAACAAGGACAAGCGCAAGCGCCGCAAGCCCAGACGCCGCCGCAGCCCCAGGCGCATGAGCCAGAGGGCGCGAGGACAAGGGACTCGGTCGAGGTCTAGGAGGCTCCTCGGCGAGACGCATGCGGTGCACGAGCGCAAGATCGGAGGTGCGAGGCGGCGTTGCGGAGGGTAGTGACGATGTAGAAGCCTGATAAGGGGATGACGATGCGGACGGCGAGCGGCCGACGGCGAACGAGTCATGACCATCCACGATCATGATTACCTCCCACGATCACGATTATCGAATGACCCGACTGATCACGCCGGTTTGTCGACCACACAACAACAACAACAACAACAACAACAATAACAGCAACAGGCGACGAGATACGAGAATGGCACGGCACGGACTTGAATCGACCGACTGAAAAACACGAAAAATCACTTCTGATACACTCCACTACACCACATTCGGCTTCAAACTGGATCCACCATACAACACGGCGTGATGAGATGATTGCTTGATGCCTGATGCTTCGGAACGATGTACGACTCTTGAGACTTTTCTTGGACTGCGTTTGGGATATGGCGAGGGGCGATGCGGGGGTCGAGTGGTGGATGCGCCGGGATCGGGTGGTGGTGATCTGTCGGTGACGCGGGACGATGTCAGGTTCCTGTTTACGATACCTCCGGCATACTTCCTTCTTGCTACGTCCATACATACAAAGAACGAACGAGCCGTGACCCAAGATGCATTGAATGGCCCGACGACGTGAAGATTCCCGAATCTCGGCCACGCGGCCGTCCCGCGGATTTGGCGAGGCGATTCGGACTGGAATGCAGAGTGCATCCGTGCAGCTACAATTCCTCGATTCGGCCTCGCCTCTTGCCTGACTGTATACACATGCGGCGCGACGCAGCCTCGCAGCCCCACTCGGGGATGCCCAGGAAGAGCAGCAGACCTCGGGGCGCGACGTCCCGCCTATCCCCCAGCCCATCTCCGACGCCAAAGTCTCCGGACAGCCTCTACGCGCCGGCGGCGCCCGCCTTCTCATCGTCCCGCCGGGCCTGCGTCCTCGCCGCGTCCGCGATCTCCTCGGGCGGGATCGTGACCGGATCGATCGCGAGCGGCTGGTCCGGGATCAGCCGGATCAGGAACGGCATGATCGCCACGCTGGCGAGCATGAGGGCGATGTTGGCAAAGGTCATGTATCGCCCGCGGTAGGCTTTGGCGCAGACGGCGTACGAGGTGGTCTGGCCCGAGGTCTCGACCGCGCGAAAGAGGCCTCCGAGCTGCGGTCAGCAGGAGTTGGGTCGGGGTATCAAGACGGACGGCTGTTGCGCCGGTCCCTCGTCCTGCGGAACGGAGACTCCGCTTGGAACTCTACGATCTCTCCTCCGCTGTGGATCCACCGCGAGCCCGGCGCCTGAACCCGACTCACCCTAGAGGCAGCCTTCACATCCGACGTAAACGTCCCCAGCACCCAGTACAGGTAGATCTGGACCCAGAAGCCCGAGCCAAACACCAGCAGGAAGGGGAAGTACGCGGCGGCCCATTTTCCGGGCGTCGCGCCGTAGTCGATCGCGACCTTTGTGGGGTAGACGTGGTTCCACATGATGCACATCCAGACGAGGCCGATCGTTTGCGGGATCAGCCAGAGGACCATGCCCCACCAGGCGCGCCTGCGGGGGGACATGCGCGCGTTGTCGAGGAACTTGCCGTAGAAGAAGGTCGAGATGACGGCGACGAGCGCTGGGGTGAGCGGTGGGGCAATGACACGGTGTGGACTCACGCGAGATGAAGGAGGAGAGGGCGCGGGCGCGGACGGAGAAGTGCGTGGCGAGGTAGGTGCTCGTTATGGCCCAGTGGAAGAAGGAGTAGTAGGACGGGATGGCGATGAGCCAGATCTACCGTCAGGCGGCCGGCCTCCAGCGTCCCGGGACGAGGCGCTGCGGCGGTAGGACGCCATGGGGATATGTGCCGCGCGCGCCCACTCACAATCTTGCTCTTCATCGTCTGGAACAACGCTTGGAACTCCTCCTTCCAGCTGACATCTTCGGACACGACGACGCGCGAGCCGTCCGCACGCCTGACCTTGTTCGTGGGCGAGAGCAGCAACGCCCAGATGGGGCCGGTCGACTCGAACGTGATGAACTGAGTTCAGCGAGGCGGCGGGCGGGCGCAGAGCAAGCCAGGTCGAGCTCTGGACTTGCACTCACGATGATGTACGTGCCGAGGGCGACGGCGCCGGCGGTGGCTGCCTTTGCGTTGACGCCGAAGGAGATGGCGCCGCCGATGACCGATCCCGAGTTTCGCATGCCCGCCTGGCGTCAACCTGACGCACGCGCAAACAAGTCGAGATTGGGCGGGCTTGGCTGAAAGCGTCAACTCACCCAGATACCTGCTCGTCAGCTCCATCCGAGTCATGCAACGCATCCCACGGCCCCGCCCTTACCCTACTCACTGAGGTACAGCCCCCGGTCCTGCGCGCGGGGGTACGTCAACATGGCCGTCGACTCGCCGACATACAGGAATCCATTCGTGATGCCCGTGATGATCTTGGCGACGATCAGCCACCACTCGACGCCGTACCGTATGTTGACGTAGAAGCCCGTGCCCGACATCCAGAACGTCGCGGCGTTGACCATGCACGCGTACTTGATGCCGATCTTGTTGATGAGCGGCCCGCCGACGATCGTCATGAGGCAGGTGCCGGCGTAGTTGAGCGACTGGGCCAGGTTCGCCAGGTCGGGGTTGGAGAGTCCGCCGCCGCCGAGGTTGGAGATGGCGTCGCTAGGGTCAGGCGGGACCGGACGCGACGCTGGACGGGGGGTCTGCGGGGGGGTGCTCACGCCATGGATGGTCCAACGAATGCGAGTCTGCCGGTCAGCTCAGTATGCGCATCCGAAAGGGGTGACCCACGCGCCGAACAGGAACATCTGGAGCAACACGCTCCGGAAGAGCTGCCTCGGCTTCGACTTGGCCAGGTACCCGTGGTCGATGTCCTCCTCTTCGGCATATTCGATAGGTGTAATGCGCTGTTCTTCCACGCCCTTGATCGCGTCCGCCTCGAGCTCGCGCTGTTCAGCCATGGCTCGTCACGTTACGGTGATGGTAATGGGCGATCAGGAGGGGGATGAAGCCCATCCGGGCTCAATATATACCGCCCAAGGGGTGATCGCGTCCAGGTCACAAGCGACGATAAGGTGTCGAGATACCTCGCTTCAAGCCGAGGTTGTGGCTTCACTGTCCGATGCCAAGCCAGAGGCTAGGCCCCACAGACCATGCGAGGTGTAGAGCTGAGAGGACTAGCGCGCCGTGATGGCAGTCGTAGGAGCGGACGTCACTCTACAAGGGGTAAAGACGGAGTCGGCGCGGGCCGAAGGGAGTCTTGGCGCATCGCTATATCTGTTCTTTCCCGGAGACCAGCCGATGGGGGACAGCCCAAGGGCCCGATAAGGCAAGATGTGCATCGAGGGTGACGGAGGGGCAAGGTGGGAATGTTGAATAGGTGGGAGAGAACTGAGCTAAAACGGCAGGTCCGCCTTTAGTCGGGCCATGATTTGGGAATTCATCCAGACCGGCTCGATACGAGCCGAGCTTTCGCTTTGGCAGACCTTCACCACAGCATACTCATGTCGTGCCGCCCTGCGAAGAGCAGTATGGCTCGTTTAAGCTTCCCGATGATGATGCTTGTCGTGGATCACTAGCTTGCCGTATCCGTCGCTGAGCTCGTATCGCGGTCCTTGGCTTTGTATGACAACGACAAATCCAGGTAAACACCGTCAATCCTCGGTGGCGGCGAGGGGAACCTATGGCTGGTTCCATGAGGTTTACCCCTGGCCCATCTCTCATCAACGACGACGTGACGGCAATGAGTCAGAGTGAAGGGCGAGCTGAGTGAAGGGCGAGCTTTTTCTTTCTCGCTCGTTCTTTCCGAAACTCAGCCTGGCATGTGTCGCAGAGTACATAGGGAGACGCCGATGATCGCTTGATGATTATGGCCGCGCGATGTATCTGGTCGGACCACCAGGAAAGAATCACCTGTGTGGTCCCTGCTCTATCTACAAAAACACCTGCATCGACATGCTCGCATCTAAGAAGCGACTATTTTCAACTCGGCTGTGTGACAACTCGTTCTACCAAACGAACAACTACTGTATTCAGACTTAGTCCCACCAGAACTTGGCGAACCAGCCCTTCCAGCCGGTCTTGGGCGAGGGCGGGGTCTCGGGGTTGGCGTCCGCAAGGGCGATCCACTGTCCGACGGGCACCTCGGAGAGGGGGATGATTCGAGTCTTCTTGATAAACTTGTAGCCAAAGTAGAAGATGATCATGAAGGGGATGGCGAAGTAGCTCGAGAAGAAGTCGGAGACGGCCCAGTTACCGGGGAGCTGACCGTCAACACCATCACTGCGCGTCTCGCCGGGAGGCACTTACGAAGGAGTAGAAGCCGCCCGTGATGAGGACCAGGGCCGAGCCCCAGAGCGCAATGTGCCCCAGGTAGGGCTGGAAGGGCGCGGCGTAGGGCAGACGCGAGGGGTCGATGCCCTGCACGCGCATGGCGCCCCGGACGCGGATGGAGATCAACGCAATCGTCATCCAGATGGTCAGGGTGCAAGCCGAGTTGATGTTGGTCAACCAGCCGAACACGGTCGAGGCGCCCGCGTTGAGCGACATGAACGCCAGGAGCTGGAAGCTTCCCTGGAAGAGTGTCGCCGTCCAGGGGATACCGTACCGCGAGACTCGGGTGAAGATCTTGGGGGCCATGCCGTCGAGGGCGAGGGCGTAGAGCGAACGAGATCCGACGAGCATGGCATGGTTGCCCGACGACCAAGCCGAGGTGAGGATGACCGCGTTGATGATGCTCGGGAGGACCTTGACGCCGGCCCGCTGAGCCGCCAGCACGAAGGGCGAGGAAGCGGCTGTGCCCGTTCCCTTGAGCAGGTGCGGGTCGTCCGAGGGCACGATGAGCCCGACGACGAAGAGCGAGACAATGTAGAAGACGAAGACTCGGATGAACACGTTCTTGGCGGCGCGAGGGACGTTTCGGCGCGGGTTCTTGGTCTCGGCAGCGGCGATTGCCAGGGACTCGACCCCACTGAAGGCATAGACGGCGTTGATGAGCGTGAGCCAGAAGCCACACTGCGCGAGTCAACCACAACTCAGAATGCTGGCGGCACGGGTTCACTTACGAAGCGTCCCGCGGCCGTGCCGACGTATTCGTAGCCCTGACCGAACGCTCCCGGGTCATGCCAGTACCTGAAACCAATGCGCTCCTGTCCGGCCACGCCCCCCAGGTCGTAGATCAGTCCGAAGATGATGCAGCCGATGATGAGCATGATCTTCAGCATCGCACATGCCAGCTCCACCTCGCCGAAGACCCGGACGAAGAACATGTTGGTAGCGAAGGTGATGACTGCAAGCGTCAGCAAGCTACTTCAGTGCGCCTGCAGCCAACAACGCACCGATACAGATGGCGATCCAGACACCGGCGTTCACATCGGTCCAGTAGGTCATGACGACCGCCACGGCCGTCCACTCGCTCGGGACGGCGACGGCGCTGCCGTAGAAGGTCGACCATCCGACGGCAAAGGACAGAGCACGGTCGACGAACATATCGGACTGGCGCACGAACGCTCCAGAGACCGGGGCTAGCGCCGACAGCTCGGCGAGACACAGCGTGACGGAGCAGACGAGGACACCGACGCCCGAGTAGCCGATGAGGACACCGGCGGGTCCGGCTCGGCGGATAGCCTTACCGGAGCTGAGGAAGAGACCGGTACCGATGGCTCCAGCCAGTGCAATCATCTGTTGTCGTCAGCCGTCAGGTCTCGATCCATATCCGTCGGCTGGGCGGCGGATTCGGTGACGGAGGTTTGCTCCGCATCCCCGACTCACCTGGATGTGTCGCTCCGACAGGCCTCGAACGACCTTCTCCTCCCTGATCATGTTCAGGTCGGTGCCCTCCGGGATGTTTTCGTAGATGTAGTGTCGACCCCTGTGCAGCTTGTCGTCCACCTCGTCCGTCTCGTACACCCCGACCTCGGTGT
>Ga0308169_10004299_pt1 | contig 13375 bp, 14 predicted proteins | sample PhyBR1_2_FD_202139 | JGI IMG/M metagenome (GOLD analysis project Ga0308169, IMG submission 202139) | Phyllosphere microbial communities from UC Gill Tract Community Farm, Albany, California, United States - DLSLSB.R1 | ecosystem: Host-associated > Plants > Phyllosphere > Unclassified | place...
TCCCCGATGCAGCTCTACATTCGACATCTCTTCTACAACGTCTTGACTCGCAACTCGAGCGACAAGGTCCTCAAGCTCGTTCGCAAGCTGCATTGGGATGATGACATTGTGAGCTAGGCTTGTCCTGCCTATCATGAGAATTAGCTCATCTCGGTGTCGACAGATTGTTCGAAAACTGCACAACGCTTTCGTCAAAGTCTGGAAGATCAAGTACAGCAACGTTCATCTCTTCGCAGTCTTACTCTATGATCTCGGTCGCTATCATCCCGACTTCTCGGTTTCTGTCATCGACGATGTGCTCGAGAATATTCGAGTCGGAATGGAGGCGAGTTCACTTCCTTGTACTTCTACGGTCCAAAGCTTTGCTGACGATCTTCCTGCTACAGAACAACAACTTCAAGTACAATCAGCAGCGAGTCGCTACCGTCAAATACCTCGGAGAACTATATAACTATCGAGTCGTCGATTCGCGACTTATTTTCGACACTCTTTGGTCACTCGTTACTTTCGGTCATCGTATGTCTTTTCGTCTGCACGTGGATCTGTACATCGCTGACGATCTCTTCCCATGGTGCTAGCTGAGGGACGACCTTGGCCTGATCTCCCTTCACCAATCGATGGACCCGACGACTGTTTCCGAGTTCGACTCGTCTGTACTTTGCTCGATACCTGCGGTTCTTGTTTCGATCGAGGATCCCTCAAGCGCAAGCTCGACAACTTCCTCATGTTCTTCCAGGTCAGTTCGATTTCGCGACTTGATCAGTCTCAATCCGAAAGTCGCTGAACGTGCGGTTCTTCCTGACAGATGTACGTTCTCGTCAAGGGAAGTCTTCCAATGGACGTTGGCTTCATGTACGCCGACACGATGGAACAGCTTCGACCGAAGATGACCCTCTACAAGACTTTCCCCGAAGCTGCTGTCGCTGTCGACGAGATGATGGCTTCAGTATCGAAAGAAGGCAAGCTCTCCACTATTCCCTCTCGCCTCGAGCGATGTAGCTGACGTGATACCCTCTCATATAGCTCCTGTCGATGAAGAAGCGGATGAGATTGATGGACGAGAAGGACCTCGCGAGGGTGCTGATGAAGAAGGAGAGGAGGAGTCGGAGTCTGAAGATGACAGCGAGGTGAGTTACTGACTCTTCGCCTCTTCAATCTGTTCAAGCCCTGATCCGCAAGCGAGCGTAGGCTGCGAGCGATGAGGAAGCTGTCGAACACAGTGACGCTTTCGAAGAGGATGAGGAGACTGGCGAATCTCGAGGTCGTGATCCGAACGCCATGACTCAAGATGAAGAAGACGACTTTACTCGCGAACTCGCCAAGATGATGGTCAGCACTGCCGAAACTCGAAAGGTACCTGAACGAAAACCTGTCTCGCTCGACGTCGGTCTCCCTATGATTCGGCGAAATCGACAAGAAGTGGAGGAGGATCTCGACGGTGAAGAACAACCGCAGAAGAAGGGAATGCAATTCACACTGCTGACGAAGAAGGGAAACAAGCAACAGGTCAGTCTCATCTCTATTGACTCTTCTCAATCCTCTTCTGAACATTCCTCTTCAAACAGGCGCTCTCAATGGAGATACCTCTCGATTCTTCTATCGCTCAAAGTACGACTCTCCAACGAGAACAGAACAAGGCGGAACAAGAGCAGCTCAAACGCTTGGTTCTTGACTACGAGTCTCGAGAAGAGGCCGCTGACAAAGCTGGTAGGCATCTCTGTCTCCTCCCACGAATCTATGTCGAGCTGATTCAAGCGAGGGGTTGTCTACAGCTCTCAAGGAATCGCTCGCTCGTCGAGGTATCGTTCTCAATTACGGGAGTGACAATCGACGAAAAGGTGTCAAGGTGCAGGTCGTTCCATGATCGTCGACACCTCGAAGAAACCAGACATTTCGCAGAATGGAGGCAGACAACGATCTCCTCATACTTCCCTCGCAACGCTTCAAAGAATCGCATTTTCTCCCGCGACCAGTGTCATCTCTAAAACGCAGGACGACCATCGTTATACGACACTCGATCGCTCAAATGCGACTAGACGGTAGATCTCGAGTAGGACCTGCTTGCCTCGAGGTAGCCCAACGATGTAATCTCAACGCCGATTGAACTATCCTTTCGCTGCAGTCACCGATCTGCGAGCTTTACAGGACTCCGCTCTGTGAACGACCTACTCTCGGCATACCACGGCTCGCGCAGCACTCGTTCGATGCCGAACAGCACGTTCCAAAAGAAGAATCAATTTCAAGCTCGAGAGGATTTCAACAGGAAAGTCAGATTCTTCGCAACGCTGATCTCGTAACAGTGTCGTCGTACCGCCTCAAGGTGACAGTCGGAGTCGGCTCTGTAAGCAGTGAAGCGCTCGCAAGTTGTGATCGAGGCGGTACGAAGGGACTGGCAGGAGAACGCCTCGACGACGGAGCTGAGGAGGACCTGCTGCTACGAAGGAAGTCAGTGATGATCTCAACGACTCGTGCTAGAAAGCTGCTAACGAAGATGGGAAGGAACGACCTGGACGGAGCAAAACCTGAAACGAGCGAGAAAGACGCAAGAATCGGCGACAATTGAGTGCGATCGCGACGATTCCCTGCAAATACGAGCTGTCAGTCCACCTTACATCTGTTCTGAGAAGATGCGACTGACGATGAGACTTGTGAGAGATGGATAGAAGTAGGAAACGATGATACTCGCAACTCCGAAACACAGGTTCGACAGACCAATTCCGTCCGAAACGAAACCTGCGAGGTAATCTATATCAGTGCAGCTCTCAGTGATGGCAAGAATATGGAAGTCCCAAATAGTAGCCGGATCCACCAAACGATATCGATCAAAGATTCCCATCTCGAGGTCAAAGAGTCGAATCGAGGTGAGCGAGCTTGTTCCGTAAGATTTTGCAGAGCTGATGCAAGATCGTCGATTCGAGATAGACTATTCTCGATACGACTGCCGAGGTCAGCCTGTCAACACAGCAAGCAGAGGTCAACACCAATTTCGACAGCGAAAGAGAGCGAAAAGAACAGCGTACCTGTCTGACGCTGAGCTCGGAAGTCTGCAGCGAGATTGTAGCGTGACTATGGACTAGAGCTCGATGTAGGTCGGTAGCTACCTATGTCATGAGAAACGCTTGAACTGTGAGGATTCAGGTTTCGTCAAGCTGAGCTCAGGGTGTTGACTCACAGATTGAACAGCTTCGACGGTACCGAGACTAGAAGCGAGGCGAGTGTTCGTATCAATCTGAACAGATAAGCTGTCAGACGAGGGGGATAGGAATCGTCGTAGCAAGCGATGCGAGCAACTCACGACTTGATTCGAAACCGACTGGAGCTCTTGAGCGAGTCGACTCAGGCTTCTGCTCATTCGCTGATCGACCTGAGTTGAAAGCTCGCTTAGGCTTGTGCGATGCTAGTTGAAGAGCGACTCTCGCTTCAGTAGGTGCCCCTCCCTCGTTCAACATCAGCGAAAAGCTTACCTCTTCTAGGACTTCCTGTACTTCCTGAACTGATACTCTCGCGAGTTGGGCTAGAAGACCTCCATGATCCTCAGCGATAGAGCTGAGAGAGTCTCGCAGACCAGTAGGCAACGTTTGGAGATCGTTGAGTAAGGTCGAAAGTTCCGCTTGCACTCGTTTCACGTTGGCGAAGTGCATCGTATGATCGCTCTCAATGCTTGAAGCAGACTGGGAGAGCTTCGACGAGAGAGAACCAAGATCCTGTTTGACCGAAGTCGAATAAGCGATTTCGAATCTGGATTATCCGAACTCGAGAACTCACTTTTCGTAATACGTTGAAAACTACAGCTTCTTGAGCTCGACGTTCTGAACGTGAATCTTCGTACTTGCGTAACCGGGCGAGCACGTCGTGGAAAGTTGAAGCGGAAGATTTGTGAAGTTCGCGAGCAAGCTCTGTGCAGTCGAGAAGTCTCAGATCTCGACTCCTGCGTGAAGAGGCCACTCGACCTTACCAATATCGGCCCAGCGTCGGAAAGTCGAGCAGTGCGTAACTGGAAAGAGAGGGTTGTTGTGAGCGTTCGCGAGGCGGAAAGGAGAATTCGAAGATGTCAGACTAACCTATATCTCGCAAGTAACCTGAGTAAGAAGCCCAATATTGAGGTGAACGTGAGAGAGCTCTACAAGCGATGAGATAGTGTCAAGAGAAGGACTGTGTGTGTCAGTACCTGCGATCTCGAGGAGTCGAGCGACGAAGTGGAACTCACTCAATACAATGTCCTAAACTTTCCTTCTCTTTCGTCCATTCGACACATTCCCTCGGCGATCTCCCATTTTGAGCCGTTCCAATCTCGCACAGCGCCATTCTGACTGCGATTTCGCTTCTTTGGGAATCGGAATGAGCGAGAGTTTCGCAAGGGGAATTGGTCGGAAGGGAAGAAAGAGCGAGGAAGAAGCAAGAGGGGCTCGGAGGTATCTCTATGGAAGCTTGAGATCGAACCAAGATGGTCAGCTGCAGTCGAGAGAGCGTTCTGTGAGAGATACTGAGGGAACTCACCTTGATTCAACGAATCCGAATCGAAAGCAGCGAGAACATCTACTCAATCACATCGGATCAGCTTGGCTGCATTCTACAGAGCTATCTGAATATCAACGACTCACCTTGGTGTACTCCCAGCTTCTCTTCTCCTCTGTCGACCCCCACTTCAATCTCAGATTTTGAACGTTTCAACCAAGCCTCCCCTTGATGAGATAGACCGAGTAGCAGTACGAGCGTAGATTGTAGCTTCATATCTTGCCGTAGAGGTTGTGAGCGAGGAGATGAGAGAGAAGAGAACGGAAGAGAGCGGATTCGTCCGAAATCTCTTCGACTTTTTGAATTTCGCAGAGAAAGGGGTTTGTGCAGATCGAATTCTTGTGCAACTCTCTTTCTTCGAAGCCAATGAATAAGATGTCGAGCTTTAGGGAGTATAATCGAGCTCACGAAGAATATGAGAGAGAAGTTTCGTCGAATCGAAAATCGGCGAACTTGCGAAAAAATTGAGCACTCGAGACGAGATCGTTGAAGGGCGACAGCTCCGACTGCGATGGTGAGGAATCAAACAGAGTAATCGATAGCGAAAGAGAGAAAAATGTTCTGGTTGTTCGGAAGTTTCGCGAGACGAGAGTGAGGGCTTCCTCGAATTTGGAAGAGTTGAGCGCGGACGAAAGCGACCTGTTCTTCGAATGCGAGCAGCTCAACCAATACCATGGTCAGTATCTGACTTCAGGTCAACACGCCCAACCCCCTTCCTCCCTTCCCCGAGTCCAGCTCCTCATCCATTCAACAGACAAGATTTCCTCTTTCTTCTCAGACTAGCTCGACCGATTCCTGGCAGACAACGTATCCAGCTCGTTCGTATAGTCAAGAGACTGCCTCGGAGCTGGTTCCGTGCTGGCGACTTGGGCTGAGAGGCTAGTTGAGAGAATGTTGGGAGAATCGAGTTGAGAATGAAGACGATTCGCTTTCCTCCCACTAAGTAACCCATTCCTTGTAGATGTGCTGTCCTTTGGACTTTGCAGAAGTGAGAAGAGGAAGTGAAGGAACGTACGTGATGAAGTTGAAGTGAGTTTAAGAGAGGAAGAGGAAGAGAGAGAAAGATCACAAACTCCCTAAAAGTCTGTCTCGCTCTCCTGGCCAAGCTCAACGCAGTTCATCGCTCGCTCACTAATCTATTCGTTGTATGCAAGTGATATACGGAGGAAGCAGCGAAGGGTTGAGAGTTCCGTTTTGAACAACGTGGTGACGTCCAGCTGAAGTGTATACAGCTCCTCATCCCTCCTCCACTCGACATGACTTGTAGTATCTAGTTCAATGAGTTCACTGCTATTGCTGATGCGCTGATGCAAAGGTTGGATCGTCTATACTGTCTACTCGTAACGTTGGTTCAACTAAATGTTCTCGAATATACTCTCCATTCATCATATCCGACCCGTCGACTACGCGCAAGAGCGTCATGTATCAGTGTTACTCTCAGAGACCGACAAAGAAGAATGAGCTCACCTCTCTGCTCAGCAGCTTGTCGATCTGGTTCAATCCCAGATTCCAGATGTCTCTGAATCAATCTCTCCCTCGCAATACTCCGTTCGCATTCGACCCAAATCTTCACATCCAGCTCTTTCGTCGCTTCTGACCATGGATCGATGTCGAGTAGAGTGTAGAGTCCTTCGATAATGACGATTTGGTGATTTGGGAGAATTGGTGAAGGGGAAGGGGTTGGGTCCTTGACTGCATGGGAGAAGAGTGGGAAGGGTACGGAGGGTAGGACCGGATTGGAACGTAGAGCGCGAACGAAGGAGACGTAGGAAAGGGCGTCGAAGGTGAATGCTGCCCCTCTTCGACGACGAGCCTCAATCGGATCCTGTGCATTAGGGATGTCAGCTCTCCTCTGTAGCGCGGGAGTAAGGGTGTAGCATACAGGGAACGCGTCTAGCTCGGCTCTCGAATGATGCCATCCGTCTAATCCAACCGCGACTGCAACTGCTTCCTCCTCGCTCACACTCTTCCCTTTCTCTCCACCCAAAAGCTTCGCGTTCAGATAGTCGACTAGTGGGTACGCTAATGTTGATTTACCACTTCCAGGAGCTCTGTACGGTGAGGCCCAGTCGAGATCAGTCGTGTTGTAAGATGAGACATAGATGGAGACGAGCGAGAACTCACCCTGCGATTCCTACAAGTATCCGAATGTCACTGACACTAGCACTGTCACCCAATCCATCATATCCGTATCAGCGGTCTATCGTCGAGGTGATGAGGGAGCTAGTCGAGGTTGGGAATTTGAGATGGGAGGACTCGCTTTGACAGGTGTTCTAGGATGAGCTGCCCGACTCGTTCGATGTTCTGCTCCATTCGAATCGGGTAGAGCTATATCGGGATGGTGCGGACTGGAGCGATAGAGTTTGAATCACGATTCATTTCCTGTACGTCTCGAATTCGATTTACTGACTTTCATTTTGAATCCAACTTCCAACTCGAAGTCCGAAAGAGTGTTCGTTCTACTGCGAAGAGCTTTACGAATTGACCCCGGGCTCAAAGTCGGAAAGGAATCTCAGTTTTGTCGTCATTTCGTTCGATTCCTCTCCGAGATTCCCCTCGATCCTGACTGACTATCGAGCTAAACCTCAATCGGCGGTACTTCGGCACGACGTTTTGTAGACGGTTTGATTGCGACGTTCTGTGACACATCGATACTCGACTATTCGAGAATCGTCGCTGAAATCGTTGAGCGAGTTTCGCGAACGTCAAAAAAAACTCTTGCTCCACTTTCTCCCCCTCCCTCTCTCTTCCCTCCTCTTCACTTCTTTCAGTCCTGTTCTCGACCACTCGACACAGCAAGACGAACAAGATGTACTTCTCAGCAGCCACAGTCGCTAGTATCCTCTCACTTACCGCCTCGACAACTGCTTCACCTCTCTACAAGAGGCAAGGAGGAGGATCAGGCCTCCCCAAGAACGCCACTGAGGTCTCAGGATCAGAGGGTAACCCTACGTACACCATCGTGTGAGTTCTCGCTGCTTTCCTCGCTGATTTGGAAAAACTCGCTGACAATCGCTCCTTCCTATTTTCGATCCTACTCCACTCTCTCCCTCACGGGAAACAATATTCAACAGAAACGACACCTTTAACGGCACCTCGCTCAACACTCCCGTTTTCGAATCGGTTCCTCAGTATTACAATCAAACTTTCAATTCAACGAATGAACCGTTCCCTGGAGCCCATCAGATCTACACCCCCGCTACCAAGAACGGAACGAACGCTACTGGTCTCGCTTATCCTTATCAGCCTGCCGGCGGTTTGATCATCAAGAACCCGACCTACAGCGTTTCCTCAAATTTCGACTTTCAGTCACTCAACCTTGCGCTCAATCAAGGTGCGTTCGAGTGCCCCTTCTACCTTGAGAGTTACATACTGATTAGCTCGCATTACAACACAGAAATGATCGAGCTTGACCTTTTCTTCAACGGGCTCAATCGTTTCTCGACTGAAGAATTCGAAGCTGCTGGATTGACTGCTGATGATCGCTTCCTTATCGAGCACATGGCCGTGTACGTCTATCATCACACTGGATCCCCCCGCGCATGATAGCTGACATGCTGTGATCTCGCCGTCGCTTCTTTCACAGACAAGAGATTGGCCATCAACAGGCCATTTCTAACATGCTAGGCGTCGATCGCAGTGCCAAGGCCTGTATCTATCAGTACCCCTACAACAATGTCAAGGAGTTCATCCAGTTCTGTCAACTTCTCACTCGATTCGGTGAAGCGGGTGTCTACGGTTTCCTCGGTCAGCTCGACTCGAGGCCCGCCGCCCAAATCCTCCTTCAATCGATCACAACGGAGGCGCGGCAACAGATGGCATTCAGGCAGTTGCAAGGTTTACCCGCACAGCCTGAGTGGTGTACGTCTTCTTACCTCTCCTCGCATCGGCGACAAACTGACCTCGAACCCACTTTTTCTTTCTTTTTCCGATTCATTGCTCACATCGACTCCGCTTCTGATATGCAGTCGAAACCGGTCTCCCTCAATCGTACGCCTGGACTATGCTATCTCCCTTCATCAAGTCTTGCCCTGAGGTAAGTTTCGTCTCTGCTGCAATTGCGCCGTGAAGCGATTTCCATGAAGCTCAATCTTACACTTTCGCGTTTCGCAGACCAACCCTCGCGTTCAGTGGCAGAATTTCCCCGCTTTGAACGTTACCAACCAACCTTACGCTCTCGGTGGTACTCCCGGTATCAACTCGAACTACACTTTGACCTCGGGATCTGGTCGACTCGTCGAATTCTCTTGGGAAGAGCCTGGAAAGGTCGTCGGTTATGATGATCTCTACATGACCTCTACCGTCGCTGGAGAGCCCAAGGTGAGCTCCTTCCCGGTCAGATTCACGAGACTAAGCATTGACTCGAATATCGTCGTTTGCAGTTCCTCGCTTTCATCAACCAACTCAACGTTTCCTACGCCCCGATCTTCAACATCTCGAACTCTACTTCGACTAGCATGAACTCGACTGGATCGAACAACACCGTTGCTATGCATACTGCCTCAGCTTACGTTCCCGAAGGAGTTGTCTACCCTGATCAACCTCAAGTTGTCAACACAGTCTTCGTCTCCTTGGTCGACAAGAACGTCTCCTTGACTCCATACAACCTTTCGATGATCAACAACCACACTGTCGCTGGTCCAACTTGGTATGTTTGCTGCTTCTCCTCTTCCTTCGATCGTTTGCTGACGCTCTTCTCTGCAATCATAGGTACTTCGCTTCCTAAATAGCTCGCTATACGTATCTAATCTGTCTCTATAACACTACGTGATTCGCAAAACCCTTTCGTTACTTCCTCTCCCTCGAATCTTTTTGTACAAAAACATTGAAACTTTCCGTCGAGTCCTCACCGTTTGAATCTCAATGAAAATCTAGTCCTGCTTCATATCTGTCGATACTCTTGACGCGAATCATCGCTGTCGGTGCTATGAAGCGCTCTGATCGAGTTCGAGCATCGCGACCTCGAAACTTGCGAAATGTAGAGTTTTTCCGTCGTCGATCCGTCGATTAGGCTCAACTGACACTTCGCTCGCCGTCCTTACCTTTCGGATGAGATTCCCTTGATTCCGAAGCTGCGAAGTGGAGCAAGATCGGCCCAAGCCAAAAAATCGAAACGATGCGCTCATCGTTTGCGAAATCGCTTCTTTGGCTTCCTCCCATTCACTTTCCCTCCCCACTTCGAACGCCATGTCTTCACCTCTAGTCATGGGTCCAATCCTCCCTAATGATTGGCCAGTATCATCAACCGATCCATCTTACGAGGGATACAAACAAGCGATCATCAACTCTGCTTCAACTTTACTCGATTCGATCCAACAGAGCGAGAACGGTTCGAGTTCAGCTGGATTCAATAAAGGTGAGCTACTCCTCCTACTCACGAGCATAGCACTGTACTCAAACGCTCGAGTTGGCTAGTGAAACTTTACAACACTTCATCATCGCCAACCGAATGTCCAACACAAACCTACACTTCGACCAGTCCGACTCCACCAGGATCGGGAGAGACTGATGGATACAAATGGCACGCTCGAGTATCGAAACACTCGGATGTCAGCTACGAGCAGTTCAAAATGGGTTTATTGGAGAATCATTCATTGAACGAGAAGGAATATATCGAGGATGCCAAGAAGGCAGAGAGGACACAGGTTATCAAAGAGGGAGAGATGGAGAGTGAGTCTTCTGATGTTTCCCGAATTTACGAAAGATCGAAACTGATGATTTCGTCGTTCTCGCTTTCTCAGTCTGGAGAATGCTCTGTAAGCTGAAGCATATATACAATCCTCTAGCCTTGTACTGATCTCTTTCGCCGAATAGATACCATGCCCTTCCCTACGACGAATCGATCCTTCTCCATCCTCATTTTCACTTCGGAAGTCTCCACGACCCCTTCGCAACGTTCATTCATCGTCGTATCGATTCCTGTCGCACACCCTGACGCTCCTCCCGAGAAAGGCTACGTTCGTGGTCGATACGTCAGTGTCGAGAACTGCAGAGAAACTCCGGAAGGTGTCGTCTGGACCATGTGAGCATTTCAGTTCCATCAGTGGCTGCCGGTCAAGCGATGGCTGACGATTCGTGTTGTCAACAGGGCCGTTTCGAGTGACCCGGGAGGAATGGTTCCCGCTTTCGTTTCCGAAAAAGCGATGTGAGTTTCGCACTTTCTCGTATCTCTCTGTACCCCTTTTCCAGCATTTCACTCGAATCCATGGAGTCCCGTGAGCGACGGTACTGACACCCAATCTCCATCTTGCGTGCAGGCCCGGAAAAGTCAGTGAAGACGTGCCATCGTTCTTGAAGTGGATCAAGAAACAACCTGCTCCCGCTTCTTCCGCCACAAACACCTCCGACGCCCCTTCGCTTCCTCAGATCGACCGTCAAGAAGCACTCTAGAGTGAGACCTTGTCTGTGGAACCCTCTCGATTCCACCGCTGAAGTCTACGGATCTACTTACATCCGCTCAGACCCAACCTGCCACCCTCTCCCTCGACCTAGATCTCCTCACATACTGTCTACACCCTTCACTGTTGTTGTTTTCTGATCGATAGCTTTCTGTTGCGTCTCGTTCTTCCTTACTTACGTACGAAATGAATCTATACTTTCCATCCTCTTTTCCCTTCAGACTAGCAACAACACTCTCGTTGAGTCAGAATGATTGTGAATAAGTACGGTATCATTACGAGTAATGTATCTATGCATCTTTTGACTCTTTGACGACTCTGATCTGGAGAGGGTAGGTCTGTTCGAGAGATCGGAAGTTGACAATAACTACAGGAACGACAAGATCAGTTTTGATTCTCAGTACATGATGGAAAGTGACTCACAATCGAAGGTACCAGTCTTCTTCACCCGTCCTCTCTCGACTCCATCGCTCTCTCCAAACGCTCCTAATCCATCCTCAATCTTGACGTCTCGTTCTCTCAGCGCGGCGAGTACATCTGCCACGGAGACTGAGCCGAATAGATCGGAAGAAGTGGCGGAAGTAGTAAGTCGAGTGAATTCGAGAGGTTGGGAGACAGTCGCAAGTGAATCGAGGAGAGATTGTTCGGCAATTCGAGCGGGATCCTCAGCCTATTTCGATCTCAATGAGCTCACAAGTCTGGAGTCCAATATAGGTATTACGTACAGCGTCCTCGAGTCCTTGCAACACCTTGTTAGCTCTCTGTTGTCGCTCCAATTCCCGTCTCTTTTCCATTTCTCCCCTCAATCCCTTCTGCATTTCCAGGCTCTTCCTACTCATAGCATTCATAGCACTGACTGGTTGACCGTCCGTTCCGATCAGGAGTGCAACACCAGCGGGTACGAGTTGATTCCTTGCCAACCCTCGAGAGACTGGGATTCTGGCACCGCGAAGACCGAGTGAAGGGACATCGGCAGTTAATTGAACCTCTACTAGCTTGTGAGCAGATCGCTGTTCACGTAGAGAGTGCGTGAGTCTCGGTTGTGAAATGATTGATGAAGGATTTCAACTCACCTTTTGCACCTGGCAAGCAGAGCAAGCGGGTGTAGCTGAGGCTGTACGGGCTACTAGGCGTGCTGAAGTACTAATGAGCATGCTGGTCTGATTGATGGAGGTGGGTCCAAGTCAAGTTGTCTTTCGCTTCTAGTGGTGGAAAGTCGGTCGGCGCGGTACGGTTTTGACCCTCTTCGACCGACCGCCGCCGAACCGTATAAGGTTACGGTCGGTTTGCGCAGCACCTAGACTCGGTAGCTGTACGGTCAAGACGGTTTTCACGGTAAATTTCGGTTCAAGGTTCGAGCAATCTCATCTAAAGCCGCATCTCTGGCAAGCTACTACACGTCTCTATCTGCTACCACGCTCGTACTCTCGCATGGGAAATGAACAAATCAGAAGAATAATGCGAAACGCAGACTTTGGACGGAGAATTTTTTTGGGAAACTTCGATTCCGCTTCGAAGCATGAGTTTTGTAACCTCGAAAATGGGTTCAAATAGACTTTTGGACTTTCCAACCTTTGTTTGACTGTGCTCCACTGCTATAGAACAGCCATTGACTGTCTGGCTCGAGCTCAGACGCTTTGATTTCCCATCGAAAGACGAGAGGGCGAAAAGTGCCAAACCGCAACCGCACCTTGACCGGTCGAAGTGCGGTCGAAGTCGGTTACGGTCCTTCTTACAGAGGCAAAACCGACCGGAACCGAAACCGAGTCTACCGAGCCGTGAAAACCGTCGGTTTGCTGCCAGCACTATTCGCTTCCTCTCTCTTCTCAAAAATCGCAAGAGACTTGAAGTTTCGATCTCGACTTTACGAGGTGAGATGCAGCCGAGAGCTGAGCTAGTATCTACTTATCGCGATAGCCCGAAGTCCAGCCCGAAGCCAGTCTCACTCCCAAAACCTGACCACGATTTCGTTTCCCTTTCTTCTTTCTTCGTTTCCTACCACCCTCTCTCACTCAAATGTGCAATGATTCCCTTCGAAACAGATACAATTGCGTCAATGTGCGTCAATGCAATGAAGGCAGACAACTATCCTCTCCCGTCGAGCGAGGTAAGCCCATAGCGGAGCGTCGAGAAGCGATCGTTTTTCGCCTGGTTCCAGAACTCAATGAACGACGACTGCCTCGATATATTGACAAATGATGAGAGCAATGACCTAGTGACGTCTACAGCAGCGCGAATAAGGTTCCAACTAACCCCCTCTCCTCCTTAATCTTCGATATCTTGTGCCATCCTTTTCATCGCGTTGGACATTTTCGATTGAGCAGCAGGGTGCCTCGCGAGTTCTATAGAAGACACAGGTCGGAGTCAATCAAAAGGATTGAAGGAGAAGAGGACAAGGGACGTACCTGGAGCGACCCTCGAAACTGGAGATTTCGAAATCTCTTGTTTGAGATCGTACCTAA
>Ga0308169_10004304_pt1 | contig 13365 bp, 27 predicted proteins | sample PhyBR1_2_FD_202139 | JGI IMG/M metagenome (GOLD analysis project Ga0308169, IMG submission 202139) | Phyllosphere microbial communities from UC Gill Tract Community Farm, Albany, California, United States - DLSLSB.R1 | ecosystem: Host-associated > Plants > Phyllosphere > Unclassified | place...
ACGCCACAGCCGTCGCCTTCGACAACCCGCAGAACTACAACCACCAAGCGAAGCGATACGCCGAGTCGCTGGACAACGCGGTGTGGACGAACCAGTTCGACAACCAGGCGAACCGCGGCGCCCACATCCTCACGACGGGCCCCGAGATCTGGGAGCAAACGAACGGCGGGCAGCTCGATGCGTTCATCTGCTCGACGGGCACCGGCGGGACGCTGGCGGGTGTGACGCGGTACCTGAAGGAGAAGAGCGACGGACGCGTCGAGGGGTGGCTGGCGGATCCGCCAGGCAGTGTCCTGTACCGGTTGATCGAGCATGGCAAGGCGGAGCGGGAGGGCACGGGGAGTATCACTGAGGGTGAGTTGGTTCGGGGTTGAATCGAAGCTCGGGTCTGGGATTCGGGTCCAGAATCTGGGTGCGGGCGCGGAAGATGGGCGGGTCTATGTGCGGGTGTCAGGCCGGGCAGACTCCACGACACGAGGGGACTCCAAGCCTACCTCTCATGCTCGGATGGAGATGGGCAGGAGGGAACACATACCGTCATCGGAGGCGCATGGGTGGACAATTTCACGGCGATGGGCCGCCCGCGCGGGCTGTCTGCTCTTGCTGCGATGGCGCATAGATCTACCACCGGCAGATCGTATCCCCCCGCATCCCGTTGCTGACTCCAGGAATCGGACAAGGACGAGTGACCAACAACCTCGCACCCGACCTCTCGCTCCTCACCGGTGCGCTGCACGTCCCCGACGCCGAGTCCATCAAGATGGTGTACCGCCTGCTCGACGAGGAAGGGATCTACGTCGGCGCCTCGTCGGCCCTGAACGTCTGGGCCGCGGCGGAGCTGGCGCGCAAGAAGGGCAAGGGCAAGACGATCGTCACGGTCCTGTGTGATGGCGCGTACCGGTGAGCCGCAGTCTCCTCCTTCGGGTTCACGCCCACGTAGGGTGCACCAGTGTGATGGATCCCACCCTTCGTCTCGACGAGACGAGTCTCGGTTGTTGGCCTAGGGGTGATGGGGTGATGGACGCGCTGACGGCAGATACCAGGCCCGCCTGTTCTCGCGCGTGTGGCTCGAGTCCAAGGGGCTCGTGTCGGCCATTCCCGAGCGGTTGCAGAAGCAGTACATTGTCTTGCCGTAGATTGGTGCACGGCGCACCCCGACATGCATCAGCTGCAACTGTGCTCTCGCTGGTGATGGTGGTATGGAAGAATGACTTCGTCGACCTGCCCTCCACGAGCCCAGGTGCTCCGCGATCTATGGTGAGGGTGGCTTCGTACTTGATGCAAACGACACGTCGGTCATCGGTAACAACCTTGCCGCGCACGGCTGAATTGGGCCGAGCTGCACTTGAACTTCACCGCAGGCACCGACGGGTCCCTGGGTTCACGTTTCGGCGAGGTAGTCCTGCGTGGAGCGAGAAATTCCCCAGACATGGAGCAGCACACATACACGCGGTGCAAAGATGATGCATCATCAAGGCCATACACGCCACTGGTCCCCCTCCCCGCCGTCTCCCGCCCCACTAATCTTCCACCGCGCCTACCATTTCATCTTCCCAAACAGCCCCTTCTTCTTCTTCCCGTCCGAGCCCACTGCATCATCCCCCCCATTCTTCTTCTTATCTCGCAGACTCCCCGTCAGACTCATATCCGACATCTTCCCACTGAGGGCGCTCGCTCCTGACGCCCCCGAGTTCTGCTTGACCAACCCCTGTGCAGCTGGCTGCGGCTGCGCCGGGGGAGCGATGGGTGGCGGACCAACCGCCGGGACCCAATGTCGGAAATCGAGGATACTGCTGTCAGGGGCGCTCGCCTGACGCGTGCTCGATTCCGTGTGCGGGACTCACTTTTGGTAGCTCGTCGGCTGCCCTGGAGATCTCGCCGCCCGGCCAGGCGACTGAGGATGTATCTGCAGAGGTCTAGGCGGGTTGCCGCCGATTCCCCCTCTACCCAAGGCCTTCAAGTTCTTGACGTATTCTTCCGGCGTGATCACATGCGTCGAACCTGACATCAGTACCCGCACGCAAGCCTCGCCAACTCTCGGGGCGGCTCACCGATGAAGATCTCCTTTCCCAGCGCCTGGCCTACGGTGTACGCCAGCCGCATCTCCGAGTACGTGATACCACCAGCGACGAAGACGATCATCCGTTGCTTTCCCTCTGTGTTGCCCACGCGAGCTGATGGGGCTTTGTGCCATGTGGGCCGGGCGGAACGGAGAGATGAGCTGGATTGGGCAGGCGCAGCGGCAGCGGCGTTGCGATTCGAGATAGTCAATTCTGGGGGCGTTTCTTTGATGAAAGGGAAGAGAGTTTGGTCGAGGCGGTGGTTGTGGTGGTCCTGGGCGTCAGCCGAACTCAGATCGTCCGGCCGAATGCACGATAGATGACCGCGGCCTGCCTTGGTACCCACCTCAAGGACCATCTGGACTACTGGGCGGTATCGCGAGAGCTCGTACTCGCCCTCGGCCGAAACGAACTTTTGCTTGATCCTGCCTTTGCCTGAGCTCTTAGGGTCCTGCAATGTGAGCTCGATCGCACATTTGCCTTTCATGGCTCACCTTGATCACCCTCGCTCCGAGGTGAATCAGGTTGTTGATCGCATCCTGCTCCGAGAGTGATAATCGGGCATGCTGGTACAGCCTCCGCCTGTCCTCATCGGCCACTCCGTCCCGGAACAGGATGTACAAGGCGATGATTCGGACTTTATCGATTGATCTGAGCGTCAGCGTTGCGGTATTGAGTGCGGCTTCGCCACCTCACGTCATAGTCCGGTCGTCCAGCAACGGCACCATCTCCTCCACTATCGTCTTTGGCGTCTTTCCCTCCGGCGTGAAACCAGTCGCACAGCACTGCGGTTAGCTAACCGGTCCAGTGCTGGTTTCTCCTATCTGACCTGTTCCACACCCGCCGCGAGATTGAGCTTCTTCCTCTCGAACAGCGCCATACATTCCTGCGCCATGTCGAGGTGGAGACTAAACTGCTCCCGTTGCGTCTGGAACTGGGGCAAAGAGGCTAGCATATCCTTCAGGTCGTTCACGTTCACCTGACCGCCGCTGGAGTCAGCTATGCACCTCCAGAGATGTCTGCTGACTCACCCTCTGAAGCCCGCATGTTCTTGCGCAAACTTCCCAAAATTCGTCATAAGCGTATCTATTGCGTCCTTCATGTGTAGATGTCGAACGGACACCCATACTGGGTCCGCCTCCGTCAAGAGCGCCTCCTTCTGCTCTTTTCCTCCAACGGTGTTCTCATACGTATACCCGCTCGTCAGCTGCTATGCACTTGTCTACATCTGTGCTCGACCCACTTGTACCGGACTCCATCCTGTATCGGCAGCAAGTCATTCACCATCGCCTGGTACCAAAACTCGTGCAGCAGCGGGGCCGTCGGGTCCATCGAACGATCAACAACGAACATGACCGCTTTCGGGCGCGAGCTCGGGGCCTGTCGTCAACGTCCTGCTTCTCTCCTAGCTCAAATTATCAACGTACGGGGAAATCAGGGTTGCTCGCCATGTACTCGTCCAGACTCGTCTGCACTTCTGCCGCGATTCTCCGACTGAGGTACTCGCCCACGGGCTCTTGAGGCCGACTCGAGCTGCTGCCGCCCATCGCCGACCGCCATCGCAGACTCTGCCCAGCGGGCTGTTGTTGCTGCGGCGGGGCGGCCAACGCGCCGTTGACTGACGGCGGGGCGTTGGATAGCGGACCGAGGGGCGCATGGTGCGAGGGTTGGTAGTATCGGATATACGGGTTCTCGTTGATCGTCGCGAGCACGTTGAGGATCTAGTTTCAGCGCCGGCTTTCCGTTCCTGCGGTATGTGAATCTTGAACACACCTGCCGACCGGTCACCTTGACATCATCCTCAAACGCCTCTATCGACATATCCGCCGAGATGGCGCCTCCAGGGTTGCCGAACATTGTGAAGAAGCTCCACGGCGAGTTCGTCGTGAATACCCGATCTTCCCGCGCCGTGAAGTTGCAGTACAGCTCGACGAATGCGTGCAGTACATCCGGGGGCAGACTTTGGGTGAGCTTGCTCGCTAGGCGGTCGTCGATGCCTGCGTGTCAGCTTGAAACACCGATCACACCTGGACAGCTGACCGTCGATGAAGTACAGGTGGGCGGACTTGTATGTCCGGCGTCCGTTTGAGAAGTCGGCGATGATTCGGTCGACGTTCTGCGAGGTCGGGGTGAGGAGGTAGATTGCGTCGACGCCCATAGGCTGTCGAGGGGAATGGAGGGGCTCGACCGCTGGGCAGTCAGTCAAGTATCATCAGTCAGTCGGCGATGGCGGTGCAAGCTGGCATGGACTGCACTCACAGGTGACATTCTGCTGCAGGATGTCATAATTGGTGTAGACGGTGTCGAGCAGCTCTTGCGAATGGTCGTCCGTGATAAGGATCTTCCACGTTCCGGCGGGTATGGATTGTATCGCCGATGTAAAGCCTGCATGTGAGCAAAGGTTCGGCATGATCAGGCAGAGCAGGTCGCCGTGCGCCGCTCGCTCCCTTGTTCCGGGTCAAGTGTCGCGTGCGCTAGCGGAATGTGACACGTACGTGCTTTGAGCAGCTCTTTCAACGGCATGGCTTGCGTCCAGTGGTACGCTGATACGATGAGGCAAGGTCCGACTGTATGTGTATGCGATATGTGCAGCGATGCAGTGAATGAGTGTGTCGGGGTGTGGGTTGAACAGTAATCCGAGCGAGGCGACGACTGTGACGATGGGATGCATGCGTTCGGACCCAACAATGAAGTCATCCTCAACTTGCCTAATCCGGTAATTCTTATCCCTGCTCTCAAACATGAGACGCGTCCCACAGTAAGTCGGTTTCAACATTTTGAGCACCGCACATTGCCGACTCTGTTTTCCATTCCTCGCTCGCTGGTTCTCCAGTTCTTGACCTACACATCGGGGGCCAAATCCACTCACAATGGAGAGCCAGGTGCTGCAGTGCTTACAGGCCACCCTGTCGCCTCAGGAAAACATCCGTACAGAGGCAGAGGGGCAACTGAAACAACTCTTCTTGATACCAGGTCCGTGCTTTCCTGCGTCCTCTTTCCATCCATCTTCGGGGCACTGTCTCCCCCGTCCTTCCTCTTCTGCACATCCACCCGACATCCTCACCGATCGATACTCGCAATGCGTCTACTGGTGTTCACGCTCAAACCGCACACACTTCCTGCTCCCGAGGTCTTGCTGCAAAGGCTGGGAGACCCCAATACTGACGTACAGAGGGCGGTCTCAGCCTCGCCCGGCTTCTCGCAGCTGCCGAGGTCCCGCTCGACTTCCGCCAGGTCAGCTTCTTTCCCCTTCACGACCTCCAGCTGACGTAAAGTCCGCCGGTGTGTTGCTGCAGAAGTATATTCTGTCCCACTGGTCTTTCCTTTCCACCTCATTCAGCGAGCCATCATGTCCTCCCGAGGTCAGTCAGCCTACCCATACAAAAAAGCTGACGTATAGGTCAAAGCCCAGATCCGCGACATCACCTTCCAGGGCCTGAGCGATCCCAACCGAAAAGTCCGCGCGGCATCAGTACGCCATTGCCTCGTGCAACTCATTCGTGGAGCTGATTGTAGGCATTCGCTGTGTCGACAATAGCAAAGTACGACTGGCCGGAAGACTGGCCGACACTCTTGAACGACCTCGTCAACCTTCTAGCCGGCTCGGCGGATTCCGTACACGGGGCGATGCGTGTCGTAGCTGAGTTCGTGAAAAATGACTTGAGCGAGGACCAGCTCTTGCCTGTTGTCCGCGACTTGGCCCCCGCTCTGCTGAAGATCTTAGGAGCTCCCGAGGTAAGTCCAGCGGGCCAACCATTCCCGTCGTTCATCTGACGGCAGATCCACTCCGCTGGTACCCGAGCCTCGACCGTCAATGTCTTCCGCCAGATACTGAAGATGCTCGAGACGGTCCGGGACGAGCACCCCTCCTCTGTCAAAGAGGCACTAGGTGGTCTCATGCCGACATGGCTCGCGGCGTTCAAGCACATCCTCGGTTCTAACATTGACAGCAACTGGGAGAAGTCATGGGAGGAGATCGCGGTGCGGCTGGAGATCTACCGCGTGAGCTTTCTGCATGTCTGCTAACGAAGAGAGCTCACGGCAGACGCTGTCATTCCTCACCTCCGCCTTCCCACGTATTATTGCCCCGCACCTCCCGGCCCTACTCACGTATGCAACGAGCAACCTCCAAGGCTACTCGCCACAATTCCTGCAGTACTACGTCTCATCCGACCCGGATGCACCTGAGCCGCCTTCGCCTACCAGCGATGTCGGGTTCGGTGCGCAGCAGAACACGATCGAGGACCTAGCCTGTGCGATCTTCGACTTCCTCACGCCTGCTGTGAGACAGAAGAGCGTGGAGACATTACTGGGCGGTGGCAGCGAGGCGGAGCAGTGGGCAAGGGGCGTGGTTGAGCTCGTCCTGCTTTATACGCGTGTGACGCGGACAAATGTGAGTCAGCTGAATGTAAGTGTCACGAAGCTGACAGGCAGGAAGAGGAGTGGATGGAAGATGCGAACAACTTCATCGAGGATGACGATGACGAAACGGAGATGTACGGCTTGCGTTTGACAGGGCATGACTTGATCGGCGTGAGCTGGCGCAGGCGTAGCGAGACTCTCAGCTGACGAAGCAGAGTCTGCTGGACAAGTGGTCGCCCACGGCGGGCATCATCCAGCAATGCACCAGCAATAACATCCAGGAGTCCGCGACGCTTAAACAACGTAACGACCCTGGCTGGTGAGTTGTCTGTATCCGGATGCCTCTTATAGCTGACGCCAGGTGGAAGCCGCTCGAAGCTGCTCTGTCGCTCATCGGCGGCATAGCGGATGACGTGAAAGATCTAGCCGAAACAGCTCGATCACGAAACACGGCGGCACCCATCGATGCCGCATACTGGTTCAACAACGTCATTCCCGATTTGCTCAACGCCGCGGACACGCCATTCCTGCAGGGCCGAGCGTTCGTCTTCGCCTCGCAGTTTGCGGACGAGCTGGGATCCATGGCGGAGCGGTACCTCGCTGCGGCAGTGGAGGCCATGGCGAGCGAGGAGGTGTCTGTTCCGGTGAAGCTTTCGGCGGTGAAGACGGTCAAGAAGTGAGCTATCGGACACCCACATACGATGAATAGCTGACGACAGCTTCTGCCGGCATGTTGCAGAGGATATCATCCGCCCTCATGCTGGACGAATCATTACCCTTCTCCTACCGCTGCTCGACGAGGCAGAGCGGGAAGTGCTGTACCTCCTGCTTGAGACGATCCGCGCGGTCATTGGCCTGAACAAGGGCCTCTTGACGGATCACACGGTCGCGCAGCTCGCCGATCCCGTCTTTCAAACATGGCTCCGACATACGCAGGGTCAGCTAGGAAACGTGCCATCAAGGCGTGGGCTAATGGCAGATCCCGTCGCGACGGCCATCGTGGAGGAAATGGTCGAGTCACTATCCACAACCTCGTCCCAGATTTGCCGCGCACTGGTGTTGCACCTGTGCCCGAAGCTCGCGGAGGCTATTGCAACGCCCACAACGGATGAGACCGTGCATGTCCCAGCCGAGGCCATCCAGTTGGCAAATGCGTTGTTGCGCGGTCGGGGCGGCGATATCGAGCCGGAGCTGGTGGGGAGCGTGACGGCTTCGGTGTTGAATGTGCTGGACAAGACGGACGACATGGACGCGATACAGGTGAGCTGAAGACTCTTCATGCGAGCCTTGAGCTGACGGACGGGTCCGCTGCCTTGTACTGTAAAGTATGAAAGCTGATGGTAGCACGGTGTGATCCATATAACGTACATTGTGCGGAAAGACGTGCAGAAGCTGATCGTGTGGTGAGCTAGCTCGTTATCGCTGTAGCCTTGGCTCACGTCAGGCGCGACGCCAGCGGGAACAACGGCATCGTCTGCATCTTTGGCCTCCTTGGACGTCTCCTGCAACCTACATTCTCCGAATCAGGCAGCCTGTATGTCGGAGAGCTGATCCTGCACCTGTTCCGGAAAGCCGCGGGCGATATCGGACCCGTCTTGCCAGATCTGTCTCGGGTGATGGTCGAGCGACTCGTCAGCGCCAAGCTGTCTACCTTCCTTGTTGTAAGCTATCGCGCTCGCAATACCGCCGCACAGCTCATGCCAGATGCTGGTTCTGCCATTTGCGTACCTCTTCGGAACAGACCACACCGATTCGGCGATTGAGCTACTCAGCGCCATCGTGGTTGACACGCCCGAAGGTAAGAAGAACGGTCTGCAGGTCGTTCTGGGCGTTTGGACAGAGAATGCCGATACGATCTCGGGGTCGTGGGACCTACGCGTCAGGTATGTTTAGCTCGGAGTCATCCCAGATCAACAGCTGATGGAAGCGCCATTGGAATGAGCAAGTTGTTCGTTCTGCCCGATGAGCGTCTGCGCAGCATTATTGTCCGGGGAGACATGATTGTCACGGAGGCGCAGCGGAACAGTACGTGGCGAACGCCGTCTTGAGACCGGATCAGCTCACGGGCAGCAATCATGACCCGCTCGAAAACAAGAAATGGTCAGCTGACCCGACTGTTTGTCGGCGGTGCGCTGACGCGCAGCCCCAATACAATACACCCAGATTCCCTTCCCCGTCAAAGCGCTTAAACTCCTGCTCAAGGATGTGCAACATGCCTCGACAGCTGGTAGCAAGCGGGCGGCTGCCGGCCTGAGTGAACTGGACGACCTCGAGGAGGACGATGGAGATGATCAGTGGGATGATGATGATCTGCTGGGTGGAGCGGAGGACGACGGCGAAGGCTTCCTGTCGGGTGAGTGTGGTGCAGCTTTCAGTCCTGCCTGCTCGTGCACCTCAGACGGGTTGCCACACGGTCTTCGCCAGCCGTGTACTACCGCGGCGGCGAGGCATCTTGATCCTGCCCACAGGCAGCTGCGTCGAAAGCAAATAGCAGCGCTGATGGGTCAGACTGGATGGATTACGGCGCGAAGAACGATAATGCGCAAGACGACGATGCCGACCTGAAAGAGGATCCCATCTCGCAGGTCGACCTCGCGGTGAGTCCCAGCTCTGCAATCCATGAATGAAGCCGAGCTGACGGCAGCAACACCTCACGAGTGTCCTGCGGGGCTGTTATGCGGATAACAGGAATGGAATGCACGAGATGGTGGAGGCGCTGAGTGACGGTGAGAAGGGGATACTGCGGGGGACTTTGACGGTGTGAGAGGCGACGCGAGCAGGGCATAGCCGCTGCACCGAACCAGGAGCAGCGATGCCGAGGCTTTGAGGGCGCGAGAACAGCAGAAGGATGATCGTATTGAGCATGCATTGACGACGTGACGCCTATTGAATGACGGAGCTCGCAGGGAATGTCTGGGCGACGGCAGGAAGGGGTTCCGTGGCAGTGGTCCGCAAAGATGCATGTCTTGTGGCCGGACGCTCCGGATACTGCGTATACAACAAGTATGGTACGAGTACAGCTATGATACACCGTCCTTGAAAGTAGATGCCCCTGCCTGTGATCGTCGACGCGACCAGCGACGCCCTACTCGTCCGGGATGTCTGCGGGCTTCTTGATCCCTTTACTCAGCCGATAGTACACCACGGTCGAGTCGGACGTGACAACCGCCATGTAGAGCATGTCCCGGTCGATCTCCGTACTGACTGCCTGCTCGGCGGGCTCTGAGCTCGGCTCGTCCGTGCCCTCGCCCAGCAGACCGTCGGCCTCGACGAATTCCGGTTCGGCGGCCTTGCTCTTCGTCGCAAGCCGCCGGAGCTCGTCCACGCTGGGCGCGAGGGGGGGGATCACGGGCGGCAGGTCGTCGTATTGCAGCGTGCTGAGCGCGGAGAATATCGCCCTGAGCGAGGATGGGTGGAGCGATGTCGTGTGGAGGGGCAAGGGCAGCACCGCGCGGAGGGGGTCCTGGGCGTGAGCGGGCGTGAGCGGGCGGGCGGGCGATACGCGAACGTGATGGTCTCAGGCGCGGATGGGCGGCGCTGGGATGTGTGACGATTCGGTGGAAGAACGGTACTGTCGTTCCAAGAAACTCACGTGCTTGCGCTTGTGGCCTAGTATGATCTGCCATTCCGTCCCCGCCAGCGTGAAGTGCCGGAGGTCATGCCAGCCGGTGGCTGCGCGTCAGCTCGGCTCCGCAGGTAATGGAGAGGGATAAAGCTCACAGAGAGCGAGGTCACGGAGTGTGGTCGTCAACGGTCCATCCTGTATGCTGCCCACTGGAAGAGTCATGATTGGCGTTACCAGCGAAGGCAAGGTGGCCCACTATGATACCCACTGGACCACCGGCGACGAGCTCTCAACTCTGTCCAACGTTTGTTCCTGGACAAATGGGAAATAAATACCCCTCGAAAACAAATCTGAAATGGATTACTGGCTGTGGACGGAAGTCGGTGAATGTATTCGGGCCGCCCCGCGCGCGTCGCTCCGTCCGTCGAGCGAGATCTTCAACCCCAACACATCGGCCCTCTGCCTACCAACCTCCTCTTTCTTACCCTCACCACCACAACGCATCTCGCAGCCATGGCGTCCCGACCCGCCCTCTCCCGCCTCGCTGCCCCCCTCCGCTCCTCCAGCAAAATCATTCGACCGTCCGCCGCGTCGCTCTCGACCTCGGCGGCCGCTGCTCGATTGACGAGCCAGGCCGCGCTCGCGACCACCCCGCTTGCGCGCGTGCAACGGGATGCGCCGCGATTCTTGGTCGATGGAGGCAGGCGGAACGCCAGCAGCGAGGGCACGCAGATGATGGTGAGTAGCGCAGTGGCTTGCGTCGATTTGTCAGGCAGTCATGTGGGGTTGGGCCTCGCTCGCATTTCGAAAGGGGGGGTTTTCTTGGCCGCGTCGTTACGGGGACGGCGAGGGGATTGTTGAACGACGGCGAGAACGAACGGCTGGAACCGGGATACATACGGATCATCATGCCCGTTTCGTGGGCCCCTGTGGTGGACCAATCTGGATGGACGAGCTTGTGTCGAAATTGTGCGAGGTCACCACCCCAACTTACGGCGATCGATATCACCGAGTGGTCACGGAGGACAGAACGACAGATTGTGGACTCCGTCGCGCAGCGCTGATCCCAGACTGTCCGAGAGGCGCTCAACACGGCAATGGAGGAGGAGATGATCCGAGACGAGAACGTGTTCATCATGGGTGAGGAGGTCGCGCGATACAACGGTGCCTACAAGGTGGGTCGGACGCGCAATGCTTCTTCTCGTGGAGACGCGAGGCTGACGGGCAGATCACCAAGGGCTTGTTGGACAAGTTCGGAGAGGACCGTGTTATCGACGTGAGTTGCGAACTTTACAGAAAATGGGGGACAAGTCGCCGAAGACGCCGATGGGACGGACACAAGGCGTAGCAGGGCCGGTAAAGGCCGTCAAGAAGGAGCGCGGGGGTCGCACAGACAATGCTAGCGCTCAGCTCGAAAGACCGCCCGCTGACGCCAGACCCCGATCACTGAGATGGGTTTCGCTGGTATGGCCGTCGGCGCCGCTCTTTCCGGTCTTAAGCCGGTTTGCGAGTTCAGTGAGTGCTTCAGATCCTTTCGCACTCTCACCACCCCTCTCCGTTCAGTCTGAAGCTGTGCACAACTGTCGCTCGCTCGAGCCGCGGCTCCCTCGTCCTCTCTGTCACCGGATCCTCAGATTCAACCCCGCCCTTCGCCTCCACTTCGTTTCGGCTTGTAACGTGCCGCTGACCACAAGTGACCTGGAACTTCGCCATGCAGGCCATCGACCAGATCGTCAACTCGGGCGGAAAGACGTACTACATGTCCGGCGGTAACGTCCCCTGCCCCGTCGTCTTCCGAGGCCCGAACGGTGCTGCCGCCGGTGTCGGCGCGCAACACTCGCAGGACTACGCGGCCTGGTACGGATCCGTGCCGGGACTCAAGGTCGTCTCGCCGTGGTCCGCTTCCGACTGCAAGGGTCTGCTGAAGAGCGCTATCCGGGACCCGAACGTGGTGAGTTGCGCGGGCCGGTTCAGACACCTGTACACCCTCCCTTCGACTGCTTGCCACACCCGCCCACCCGCCTCCGGCTCGTGTACGGCGCTGACATGCAGGTGTGCTTCCTTGAGAACGAGCTCCTGTACGGAGTGTCCTTCCCGATGACCAAGGAGGAGATGTCTGAGGACTTCCTCATCCCCATCGGCAAGGCCAAGGTCGAGAAGCAGGGAACCGACGTCACCGTCGTGGCCCACTCGAAGATGGTCACGCACTCGCTCGAGGCGGCTGAGATCTTGGAGAAGGAGGAGGGCATCAAGGTCGAGGTGATAAACCTGCGATCGATCAGGCCCTTGGACATTGAGACGATCGCGGAGAGTGTGAAGAAGACGGGTCACTTGGTCACGGTCGAGGGTGGTTTCCCTGGTGAGTGCCAAGGGAAGAGGCGAAAAAGGAGCAGATGAAGCCTGGAAGAGGAGATGACAGGACATGACATGACACAGTGCTTACACGCAGCCTTCGGTGTTGGATCCGAGATCATTGCCCAGATCTGCGAGTCGCCCGCTTTCGACTTCCTCGACGCCCCGCCTGAGCGAATCACCGGTGCCGATGTCCCGACCCCAGTAAGCTGAGACCTACACGTCATTTGTGGGTAGACGCTGACAACAGTACGCCGAGTCGCTCGAGACGATGGCTTTCCCGGACACGCCGCTCATCGCCAAGGTCCTCAAGCGACACCTCTGTGAGTGGCGCGGAGGGTAAACTCGAGGTAAACCTGCTGACATGCAGACCGACAATAGATGCGCGTCGGATGAAGGTTAAGTCATACCCTGGGCTGGGTTGGAGGGACAGACTCGAGGTGTTTGGATGTCGGTAGTTGAGATATCCTCCATGCATGTTCTGGATACTGGATCCTGGATGCGGCCATGTTGACCAATGGGAATACGTGTAATTAGGGCAAGAGTCGCCACCCATCCATTGATTTTGTGCACGGCGTCGCAAGTGTCAAGTAACCGGGTGATCTTGCGTATCGTGTACGAACAACTCGGCCTCGTCATCAACCTCTCTGGCAACATCTTGTCGGTCGATATACTGTGATCAGCACAGAGCTCTCAATTGAGCTGTATCGGCACGATGCGCCGAATCGACCCCGTCGCGGTCTTGTGCCTCTTCCTGGTGTACACCATCGAGACGGCGAGTCGTCCGACCACCGATTCATCGAGCATCGCACGTCCTTTGACCGACCGGTATGACGGCCAGTCGTTCTCGTATTCCTGGACGACCAACAACAGGGCGGATAGCATGTACGATGAGCCGGGGAGCATGGCTGACCCTCCTCGATTGCCTACGCCCCCGGCAGCGACGGTCAGCGAGGGTGGAGGGTGGTTGGCAAGGTGGTTATCTCTGGGCGGCGAGGGGGAGGTAAACGTCATCGTAAGTGGACT
>Ga0308169_10004307_pt1 | contig 13357 bp, 8 predicted proteins | sample PhyBR1_2_FD_202139 | JGI IMG/M metagenome (GOLD analysis project Ga0308169, IMG submission 202139) | Phyllosphere microbial communities from UC Gill Tract Community Farm, Albany, California, United States - DLSLSB.R1 | ecosystem: Host-associated > Plants > Phyllosphere > Unclassified | place...
TTCGCCTATTATAGGGCTGACAAATTTATCGACTTATGAAAATCGCATGACTTCTTCCGCTACCCTTGATTTAAGCCTGCAACTGTTACGTCAGCCTTCAGTAACACCGATCGATCATAGCTGCCAAAATATCATGGCGGAACGTTTGGAAAAAATTGGCTTCAATATTGAACCGATGCGTTTTGAAGACGTCGATAATTTATGGGCTCGCAAAGGTACCGAAGCACCGGTACTATGTTTCGCAGGCCATACCGATGTAGTACCTACCGGAAGTTTGGAGGCGTGGAACTCAGATCCATTTGTGCCAGAAATTCGTGATGGCAAACTGTATGGACGCGGCAGTGCCGACATGAAAACCGCACTGGCAGCCATGGTTGTGGCTTCGGAACGTTTTGTGGCAAAGCATCCTAACCATAAAGGCTCTATTGCATTTCTGATTACCTCTGACGAAGAAGGTCCTTCTATCAATGGTACCGTGAAAGTAGTTGAAGCCTTAGAAGCACGCAATGAAAAAATGACCTGGTGCCTGGTGGGTGAACCATCTAGTACCCATCGATTGGGTGATATTGTTAAAAATGGTCGTCGTGGTTCATTAAATGCCAAACTGACTGTAAAAGGTAAGCAAGGTCATGTAGCTTATCCTCACCTTGCTGTCAATCCGATTCATACCGCCTCTAAAGCCCTGGCTGAACTGTGTGATACGGTGTGGGACAATGGCAATGAATATTTCCCGGCCACCTCTTTCCAAATTTCAAATATCAATGCCGGTACCGGTGCAACCAACGTTGTTCCTGGCACTATGAATCTTTTATTTAACTTCCGTTACTCAACTGAAGTGACTGCTGAACAATTAAAAGCTCGTACTTTAGAAATCCTGGATCGCCACAATGTCGACTATGACATTGAATGGACATTATCGGGCTTACCGTTCCTTACCCCGGTAGGTGAATTGGTGAATGCGGCTAAAAATGCCATTCGTAATGTGACCGGTATTGAAACTGAACTTTCTACTAGTGGCGGTACTTCTGATGGTCGCTTTATTGCTCCGACTGGTGCACAAGTGCTTGAACTAGGTGTATTAAATGCCAGCATCCATCAGATTGATGAACATGTAAATGTTGCTGATTTAGAACCACTGGCTGAAATTTATGAACAAATTCTAGAAGGCTTGCTGGCCAACTAAATCTGTTAAAAATTACAAAATTTCGATAAAAAAAGGAACATGAATGTTCCTTTTTTATGGTCTATTTCTGGATTAAGCGCTAGGTTTATAATCCCAAAGAAGACTGAATGTGGGCCAGATTAGGCACATTAAATACCTGATCTCCCATACGTACATACTGAAATACATCCGGGTCTGTTGCAGTACGTTCTTCATCTACCACTTCAGAAATACGCAGACGAATCGTTTTTGGCATCTCATTACACATCAGGGCAAAACGCTGGCTGACATCATCCCCCTCAATCACCAAGGCTACACCAGTTTTACGCTGTGGATCATTAACTGCATATACCGGTAATTTCAGTTCATGCCATTCCACAAAAGGCACTTGTGTAGGACTATCCAGTGCGGACAAAACAATATTTTGCGGAAGAATTATCGCCTCTTTACCATGACAATCAATGATATAGGTATCGATAAATCCGGTAGATACCGTAATAAGGTGATGTAACTCTTGTTGTGAAATTCGATCAACAGCAGAGTTTGAAACACTATTTTGGCTCATTGCATTACCCCTGACTGGTTTCTAACAAACTTTCCACATTTTCCAGCAATTCAGCTTCCTGGAACGGTTTACCCATATAGTGGGTTACACCAAGGCTGAATGCACGTTCACGGTGCTTCTCGCCTGTTCTTGACGTAATCATAATAATAGGCAGGTTTTGATGCACTTCATGGTGACGAACCAGATTCGTGACTTCAAAACCATCCATTCGAGGCATTTCAATATCCAGCAACATCAAGTCCGGTTTGACATTTTCCAGCTGCTCCATGGCATCAATACCATCTTTAGCCATCACCACATCAAAGCCCTGACGCTCAAGTAAACGTGAGGTCACCTTACGTACAGTCACCGAGTCATCCACGATCATAATCAGGCGACGTGCATTGTTGTAACGAGAATGCTCACGCTGATCGGACAGATGTTTAATACGTTGTGTGCTCTGGATTTGTCGGACAATATTCTGGCCATCCAAAATCAGGCAGACTTGACCATCACCTAAAATGGTGGCTCCAGTCACTACACCGACACTTGAGAATTGCTGACCGATCGGTTTTACCACAATCTGTGCGCGCGAACCAATCAGCTGATCGACAAGTAATGCAATGGTTTGCCCATTATTTCCCTTAATTAACAGCACAGGTAAAGAATGCGCAATATTACTTAAACGCGGTAAAGGTTGATTGGAAACGAATTCAGATAAATAACGCAGTTTATAACTGGTGTTATCAATTTTAAAGAAGTCATCTTTACTGTTGAAATATTGCTCCAGCGTAGATGGGGCAATTCGTACAATACGGTCAATCTGTGCCAGTGAAATTGCGAACTGCTGATCACCCGATTTCACCATCAAGGCGTCACTTACCGCTACAGTCGTCGGTACGCGAATGGTAAATGTCGTGCCTTTACCCAATTCAGAATCGATAGAAATATGACCACCGAGCGCCTTAATTTCACTTTGCACCACATCCAGACCTACACCGCGTCCGGAAATCTGGGTCACTTCTTTGGCTGTACTGAATCCAGGATGGAAAATAAATTGCAGGATTTCCTGTTTATCAATAGGTTGATCGTCTTTAATTAAACCCAAGCTGACTGCTTTTTCTTTAATTCTGGTTTCATCAATCCCTTTACCATCATCACTGAACGATACCAGTACATCGGTACCTTGACGGCTAATATTGAGGACAATTTGCCCGACTTCAGGCTTCTGTAGCTCATGTCTTACCGGAGTGTCTTCCAGACCATGATCGATCGCATTACGTAGCATGTGCTCGAATGGAGTGACCAAACGCTCAAGAATGTTACGGTCTAATTCGCCTTCAGTGTTTTGAACCACTAATTCTGCCGGACGGTTCAAAGTGGATGATGTTTGACGCACAATCCGTTGTAAACGTGGCAATAAGCGGTCAAATGGTACCAGACGGGTACGCATCAAGCTTTCCTGAATCTCGGCTTGAATACGTGATTGTTGTAGCAACAAACCTTCCGTATCACGAATCTTTTCAGCCAAGGTGGTTTTAAAGTCGACCAAGTCGGATGCAGATTCTGCCAGTGATTTTGATAACTGGTTCAAGGATGAATATTGGTCCATCTCCAGTGGGTCAAAGTCGGCATAACGTGAGCTATCACCATGTTTCGCAATAATTTGTGACTCGAGCTCACCTTCCATTCGACGCAACTGGTCAGCCAAACGCTTGATCGCCAGTTCCATCTCGTTCAGGGTATTACCAAACTGCCCCAAGTCCATTTCAATACGCGAACGGTTAATCGAATTTTCACCAGACAAGTCGATCATTTTTTCCACCAGATCGGCAGAAATACGGATCATTTCATTGCTATTGTCCTGTTGCGCACTTGTATCCCACTCACCCATCATGGAAGGCGGTTCAGTACCATCACCTTGAACAAACTCAAAGGCCTTAGCGGTAATAAGCGTATCGGTCTTGTTGACGCGACTTGGCAATTGAACAGTTACATCAACAAATTCAATCGACTCCAGACTTAATTTAACACTATCGTAATTACTGAAATCATGCTCGAAGATTGCCTGTTTTAACCATGCAAACGTGGTTTGTAATAACAGGTCATAGACATTCGAATTGAACTGATGCACCGCAAAGCGTTCAAACGTAGTTTCCAACTGGTAGGCAATCGCTGCTACCGGTTCATTTGCAACCATGCGCGCACCACCTTTCAAACTGTGGGCTGCACGTTGTAATTGAAGCAGCAAGCTACGATCGCTACGCTGGTCAAACCATTGTTTCAACCAAGCATCTGTAGACTCCAGAATCTCTTCGGCTTCTTCCAGGAATGTTTCTTCTGCAATTGAACGGATACTATCATCTGGATCTTCAACATCAACCGGACTTGCCAAGGCAACTTCAGCCTCTGTTTCAACTTCTACAGAAATTATAACTGGCTCTACCGATTCATCTGCAACTGTTTTAGCTTCAGCTTCGGTGTCAACTGCAATTTCAGTTGCCACTTCAAGTTCTGCATCTGCTTCTACAACCGTAGCACTTACAGCAACATTACCTTGAGCGATGGCCTGAATATTACGCAAAATTTCAATCGATTCAGCACCGGAATAATCAATCTGATTATCACGGATAACCTGAATACGGTCGGATACATCATCTTGTACCAAACGGATAATGCTGATGAGCTGAGGATTGACCTCAATTTGCTGACGGATCACGCGCTCATAAATGCTTTCTAATTCATGCGAGATCAGGCCAATATGCGTCGCCTGAATCATGTTTGCACCCCCTTTTAGGGTATGTAAATAACGCATTAAATTATTTAATGCTGCAGTATTGGATGGATCTTTCGACCAGGTGTTCAAGTCCTGATCAATCCCGCCTAACAATTCATCGGCTTCTTCCAGGAAGATACCCAGCAAATCTTCATCAAAATCACGATTGGCATCAGCGGCATGCATTTGGGCACGATCTGCACGAATTTTTTGTGAAATCTGCGCCAGATCAACAGTACCTGAAACAGCAGCTGAGGTTTCAGCTGGAGTTGCCATACTCGGCTCTTCGGCTGCAAACTGTTCAAGATCTTGCTGAACAAAGGCGGTAAGATCGCTCAATATTTTGTGAATGTCTTCGGTTAAAATTACGCGCTGACCGGCCGCCAAGGTATCGAACAGATGAATGAATTCCTGATGCGCTTGCCCGAATAATTCATAGGCATAATCGATATTCAGCAATTCCGGTTTGAGTACCAGTGCTTCATAGCTCGACTTCAATTCATTGGTAAACTGATGAATACCAATCGCAGCGCGATTATCGGTATGATCCAATAATTGCTGTGCCTGCTGGCTTAAGGCCTGAATATATTCCGGATATTCAACTTTGGCACGTTTTTCAAATTCGAATTCTGCATCCAATAACAAATCAATATTTAATTCGATCAGCTTGGATACCAAACCTTGCGGGTTTACATCCTCATTTACTTCTGCCGAATTAAAGCCATAATTGTCCCATGCCGTGCTAAAGGTTGCATAAATCGCATCAAGTTTCTGGGTTTGACCCTGTCTTAAGGTATGTAAATAATCACGGACAAATTCAGCATATTGAACCAGTAAGGCCGTCTGACTCGATGTTGAAACAATTTCTTCTTGTAATAGGGTTTTAAATAAGTTTTCAACATGGGTGCTGGCGACAAAAATTTGCTCAATTTGTGCCATAGATGAGCTGCCGCGCAAGGTATGCAAGGCACGAATCAGGCAATTATAATCCTGATGTTGCTCCTGCTCGTTTTGCAGGAACTGATCAATCGTAAGCAGATGTTCTTCCGCTTCTTCAATAAAGATTGCAACCGTTTCTTCAATATCATTATTGTGGTCTACTGCAACTGGCTCTTCTGTAGCCATTGTTTCGAGTGCTGTTTCAGCTTCTGCTTCACTCACTTCTTGATCTTGTAATTCTAAACCGGTAACACAATCTACACTTGTCAGAGTGCGAGACAGCTCAAGCAGTTCTTCTAATGCAGGTTCTAAACTGACCTGCTGCTGTATTTGCTGCCCTAATAGTACTAAAGGTCTTATGTCAATATCGGTATTTTGAACAGTTTTAAAAATTGGGTATAACTTATATTGATAAATATTATAGACAGTCTGGGCAAAGCGTTGAACTGTGCTGTCTAAAGGTACTGTACCGGAAAGCACACGATTTAAAGTATCTTCAACCGCCCAGGCCAATTCACCTGCAGATTTTGCCCCCACCATGCGTCCAGAACCTTTAAGGGTATGGAAATGACGGCGAATCGTAGTCAAAATTGCCTGGTCATTGGGATTTTCAAACCAAGTTGTAAATAAAGTACTTAATTCAACAAAGATTTCTTCTATTTCTTCAACAAAAATTTCTAGAATTTCTGCATCTTGATCAAGATAACTATCTTCAGGAAGCGTAGTTGTTTCAACTAAATTTTTTAATATTTCTTTCATAGCTTAGGCTTCTTACGTTTATCTGCCACCAAGAAGGGTGCTCAAACTTAATTGTCACTATCACGCGAGACCTAACTTTGAGGTTAAGTTCATCTTGCCGATGCTTTATCTGTGATTTATTGATATGCCCTACCCTAAAGTAAGGCATATCACCCCAAAGCTTGCGTATTACCTTAGTCCGGTAATTTAAAGTCAGTTACAGACTCACGTAACGATTCGGCCATATTTGCCAATTCAGATACTGAACGTGCTGTATCGAATGTTGCAGTTGTGGTTTGAGAGGTAATTTCCTGTACAACATTCATCGTGGTTGCAATATGACCTGCAGAAGCTGACTGAAGTTTTGCAGCATCAGAAATGTTTGCAATCAATTTCGCCAGGTTGCTGGATACACTTTGAATTTCATCCAGTGCCACACCGGCATCTTTAGACAAGTTCGCACCGCGTACAACTTCCGAAGTGGTTTGTTCCATCGAAATAACCGCTTCGTTGGTATCTGTTTGAATGGTTTTTACCAAGCCTTCAATCTGTTTGGTTGCAGATGCTGAACGTTCCGCAAGACGCTGTACTTCATCGGCTACCACGGCGAAACCACGACCTGCTTCACCTGCCATCGATGCCTGAATTGCAGCGTTTAATGCCAGGATGTTGGTTTGGTCGGCAATATCATTAATCAAGGCAACGATGTTACCAATTTCCTGAGAAGATTCACCCAGACGTTTAATACGTTTAGAGGTTTCCTGAATCTGCTCACGAATGGTATCCATACCTTCAATAGAACGGTTTACGACGTCTGCACCATTGGCAGCGATTTGTACCGAACGTTCCGCAACCACCGCTGACTCTTCAGCATTTGAAGATACCTGGTCAATAGACATTGCCATTTCATTAATCGCGGCAGATGCACCGGCAATTTCTTGCGCTTGGTGTTCTGATGCTTCAGCCAGCTGGTTGGTAATGCCCTGCGTGTTCGCCGTATATTGCGCAACTTCTTGAGAAGTTTCGGTAATACGCGAAACCAAGTCACGTAACTGGTCAATCGCAAAGTTAATTGAGTCGGCAATGGCACCGGTAAAGTCTTCAGATACTGTTGCGTATGAACGCAAGTCACCATCTGCCAAGTCGGCAATTTCATCCAGTAAACGTAAAATTGCGTTTTGGTTACGGTCATATTCTTCTTGCAAGCTTGCCACACGCTGTTTATCTGACTGGCCACGTAAAGCAAGTAATTTAAATACCGTAAACAAGAAACCGACCAGACACAGAATTAACAGCAAGGCAGGAAGTGCAATAGCCAAGCTTGAACCACCTGATAACTTATTCAGGCTTTCTAACAACTCATCTGACTGGGCAAAAATTGAAGCTGAAGCTTGACGGACTTTTACAATCTGAGCCGAGTTTTTAAGAATCGTTGCAGAAGCTGATTTCAATACATCATCGTATTCGCTTTTAATCCCTTCCAGTGATTCACGTAATGCTGGATCACTAATACGTTCCACACCCAGTTCTGCACTACCATTGAGCTGTGCATTGAGATAAGAACCGAAGGTTTCAGTATCGGCACTGAAGTCATCCGCAGATTCACGCGAGTTATCGCTACCAGTAAGTACCGAACTAATTGAACGTAAGATACGTTCTGCAATAAATACCTGGTTTTTTGCAATAACGACCTGGTTACTCGGCACATTTTGACGTGCCATTTGGTCAACCATCAGGTTGTATTCTGCCTGAATTCCCGGAATTGATTCGCCGATTGCAATGTTGGTATCGTAAAGCTTGTTAATCATTTGTTGTTGAGAAGAAATTAAATCAATCCCTTCTGATACCGTTTTCCACTGCTTTTCCACTTCAACCAGTGCATCTGTACGTGGATGAATATCATTTACCGTTTCCAGGTTTTCAGCAAATTCTTTTTGTGATTGCAGAAGTTTATCAATCGACTCTTTGGTTCCTGAAGCTGTTGCATCAGTGGCCTGACGTGAAATGGTTTGTGATAATAGACGCAAATCACCCACGCTACGTGTCAATTCGTTGTTACGCGGCACACTATAGAATAGGTACAACAACAGGAATAGTGCTACGGTCAGACAGAATGCTGCGCCCAAAATTAATGGTTTGGACTTTTCACTGTCACCAAATACACGTGATAATTGCTCTGTCTGTGATTGAATCTTTGCTAATAAAGCATTCCCGCCCTTACGGCCGGTACTTTCACTTGTATTCTTCTTTTTAAGTTTAAAGCCCATCCAGCTTCTCCCCGAGTTGCGCTATCATTCTTTAGCTTGCGACTATTAATTAATTTATAAATTTTATAGAGGCATTCATGTATTTTGGGTTTTGCAATAAACGACTAAATAAGAAAACATGCCAGTGTTGATTATGTTGATAAAAATATCCCTGACAATATTCTTGTAAATTGCTGTCTAATTCGCCGTGTTTAGAAAAGAAACTTTTCTTGTTAAAGTGTTGGATCCCCAAAACCTGATCTACCACCAAACCGACATAATGGTCATTGTGACTAATACACAATACTTTTTGAGTCGGTGAAAACTGACTTCGATGCCCCGAAATATAATGCGCCAAATCAGCGACTGAAAGTAAGCGTCCCCGAATATTGGCCAATCCCACCACCCATGGCTGGGTATTTGGAACCGGCGTATATTTTGGGGGATATATCACTTCAGATACTTCACCCAAAGGGGCAACAAAATATTGCCCCATCATCTCAAAAGCAATCCCTGACCATCGGTTTACTTCATTTTCAGTTGAAACGTAGTTTTTGTTACCACGCTTAGCAATCCGAAGTAATTCGATAAATCCGTTAGCTGCCATAGAGCTTATCCTGCATTGAGGTGTTGTTTAATCACATCAATTAATTGTTTTTCATCAATAGGCTTGGTCAAGTAATCACTTGCCCCCTGCCGTTTTCCCCAAACGCGGTCTGTTGCCTGATCCTTGGTACTGACAATCACAATCGGAATGTGTTTTGTCGTAGCACCACGCGCAATTTGACGTGTCGCCTGGAAACCGTTTACCCCTGGCATTACCACATCCATTAGCACAAGATCTGGCAGTTCTGCTTGTGCCATTGTGACACCATCAGCACCATTTGCCGCTTCGATAACATCGAAGCCATGCTTGGTTAAAATTTCTTTAAAACGAAATGTTTCTGTTGGTGAATCATCAACAATAAGGATACGTGACATGCTTTTCCCCAATAAAATAAAACTTATGCTGTTACGTGATTACGGATTGCGTTTAACAATTCATCTTTACTAAAGGGTTTAGTTAAATACTCATCCGAACCAACAACACGACCTTTTGCCTGATCAAATAAACCATCTTTACTTGACAGCATAATGACTGGAATATTTTGATAATTTTGCGAATTCTTGATAAGTGCACAAGTTTGGTAACCGTCCAAACGTGGCATCATAATATCGACAAACACGATATCCGGATTGGCTTCAGCAATTTTTGCCAAAGCCTCAAAACCATCTACTGCGGTCACGACTTCACAACCTTCACGTTGTAGTAATGTTTCTGCTGTACGACGAATGGTTTTTGAATCATCAATCACCATGACTTTTAGATTTTGGAATTTATCGTCCATTTAATGACCCTTCCCATTTTTAGAATGTACAAACAATTTTAGTCGAAAGTTTTATTACAAGTTCCAAACATTTTTAACATATCTTTACTTGCATTTCCAATGAACATTTTACACACAAAGGCTCATTTTCTTTTGTTTTTAGTAACGACTTCACACTTTCTACCGACCAATGAATTTTTTTTGACGCAGAAAGGTTTTTTATTGCTCATTTTACGACTAATATAGCTTATTTATTACTTTCAAAATAAGTAATTTAATCTACTTTTATTCGGGGGTTACAATGCAAAGTCAGTTTAAATACAAACTCGCTTTCATTGCACAAAAAAAAATGACCATCAGATTCATTTTTTTTATTTTGATCATTTTTAAAGCAACCACACTATTTGCTCAAGATTTACCCCCTAAAGCCACATGGTATCGCTACTATGACAGCAAAGGGATAGCCAATATCAGTACCAATGTCACACCCAACCATATTCGCCATGGTTATGATGCTTTGGATCAGAACATGCAGGTAATCCGGCGTAATCGTGCCTACAACAGCGAAGCGGATATTAAACAGGCTCCCCAACGTGCAGCCCAAGCCAAACAGCAGGCTGAAAACTTAAAACTTAAAAAGGCCTATAGCAATAGCCAGGTTGCCATCATCAAACGCAATGACATACTGGTTAATATCAAAAAACAGATCGCTTTCCAGCAGGACCAATTAAAACAATTACAAAATGACCGGATCTATTTTAAACGCCAGCAGATTGAGCATTTACGCAAAGGCGAAAGTATTCCCAGCAGTTTGAAAAATAATATCGAGAACAATCAAAAGAACATTGAAGCAAAAAAAGACATGATTCAATCGTTACAAATTAGCTATCGAAATACCCAAGCAGAATACGACAATATTATCGCTCGCTTAAAAGCGCTTGAATAAATTGCATTTGTTCTGTTGAGCGCTTAATTTAAGCCACAATAAATAAAAAGGATGAAGCTACATGCTACCTGGACAGCATACAAAAAAATCTAAATTAAGTGATCAGTCCCCTTATTTGACCAGCAGCATTCTCTGTTTGAGCTTATTGCTGACGGCCTGCCAAAAAGATGAAATAGAACAACCTGTAGAAACAAAAACAAAAATCGAATTAATTCAAAAAGATTTAGTTTCAGTAAAAGATGGAACCTCTATCGCCAAAAGTGCTTTTACCGGAACAATTCGTGCAGTCAGTCAGAGTAGCATTCAGGCACAAGTCACTGCCACTGCAACCCAGGTCTATGTACAGGTCGGGCAAGCGGTCTCCAAAGGTCAGGTGCTGGTTCGCTTGAATAATCAGGACAATGCCGCACGTTTAGCGCAAGCTCAGGCCAATTTGTCAGCAGCTCAAGCTCAGGCCAATCTGGCTAAAAATATGATGCAGCGCAAAAAACGCTTATTGGATAAAGGCTTTATTTCCAAAGTAGAATATGAACAGGCCAATGTTGACTATCAGGCGCAACTGGAAAATGCACGCGCACAGCAGGCAAATGTGAATATTGCTCAAAAAGCCGAGCGTGAAGGCACCATTTATAGTCCAATTTCCGGGGTAATTACCCAGCGCCAGGTCGATGCAGGGCAAACTGTTGCTGCTGGACAAACCCTGTTTGAAATCGTGGATCCAAGTCAACTGGAAATTCAGGCCAAATTACCAAGTGACATGCAGTCCGCATTAAAAGTTGGACAACGTATTGAATACACCATTCAAGGTAATCCAGCTCAGCTGACTGCTGTTTTATCCCGAGTCTCTCCTATTGCTGATCCTGCCAGCCGCCAGATTGAATTTTTTGCCAGGCCAAATGAAACCATTAACTCACTCAGTATCGGTTCTTTTGTGGAAGGCAATATTCTTGCTTCAACTCAGGTTTCAGGTCAGCTCATACCACTCGATGTGATTCAGAATGCTAAAGATAAGCCTTATGTATGGGTAATTCGCCAGAATAAAATTGAAAAAGTAAATCTGGTGATCTTGGAACAACGCTATCGGGACAATTTGGCCGTCGTTCAAGGATTGCAAAACGGCGACCAGATTAGCCGTATTAAATTTAATGACCAGGATATTCATCAAGCGGTCATCATCAATAAATAATAAAAAATAAGTACAGGATTGTTCTTATGTGGTTTACCCGAATTAGTGTTAAATATCCTGTTTTCACCATCATGATGATGCTGTGTTTACTGGTACTGGGGCTGGCATCTTGGCAACGCATGGGCGTAGAAGAATTTCCCGATGTCGATTTTCCATTTGTTGTTGTCTATACCTCTTATCCGGGTGCCTCTCCTGAAACCATTGAATCTGAAATTACCAAAAAAATGGAAGACCAGATCAACACCATTTCAGGTTTAAAACAGATTATTTCCCAGTCTAGTGAAGGGCTGTCGACCATTATTGTCGAATTTAATCTGGATGTCTCTTCTGCAGTTGCGGCACAAGATATTCGCGACAAGATCTCCCCTGTTACTGCCCAATTTCGTGATGAAATTCAAGACCCTGTTGTGGAGCGTTACGATCCGACCGCCAATGCGGTGATGTCGATTGTATTTGAGTCAGACAACATGAGTCTGCGGGATTTAAGCTCCTATTTAAGCCAGCGGATTGTTCCGCAACTTCGTACTGTACCGGGCGTGGGTACAGTGAATTTACTGGGCGATGCCCAACGCCAGATTCGTATTGAGGTCGATCCGCAAAAATTACAAAGTTTCGGCATTGGTGTAGACAAAGTCATCAATACCTTGAAAGGTGAAAATATTGAAGTTCCGGGAGGCACCTTAAAACAGCCGACCTCCGAACTGGTGGTGGAAATCAAGTCCAAAGTGCTGCACCCGCAATCTTTTGGTGACCTGATTATCGCCAATAAAAATGGTGCACCCATTTACCTGAAACAGGTAGCGAGTATTGAAGATGGTCAGGCCGACTTTGAATCCAGTGCTTATTTAAATGGTAAAGCTGCGGTCGCCATTGATATTTTGCGCAGTTCCGACTCCAATGTGATTGATGTGGTCAATGCCAGCTATAAAGCCATGGCGAAAATCGAGAAGCAATTACCTCAGGGCACGGTGGCCAAAGTTGCCGTCGATAGTTCCAGAGGTATTCGTGGCAGTATTAAAGATGTGGCACGGACCATTATTGAAGGTGCAGTGCTTGCTGTTCTGATTGTGTTGCTATTTTTAGGTTCATTTCGCTCTACCGCCATTACCGGCCTGACCTTACCCATTTCCCTGCTCGGTACCCTGACCTTTATTTGGGCTTTTGGCTTTACCATCAACATGATGACCTTGCTGGCATTGTCCCTCAGTATTGGTCTCTTGATTGATGATGCTATTGTGGTGCGGGAAAATATTGTCCGTCATGCCGATATGGGTAAAGATGCGGTTTCAGCAGCACTCGATGGAACCAAAGAAATTGGCCTTGCGGTTTTAGCCACCACGCTGACGATTGTTGCGGTCTTTTTACCGGTTGCGTTTATGGGCGGTATTATCGGTAAATTCTTCTATCAGTTTGGGGTAACGGTCAGCGCTGCAGTGCTAATTTCGATGTTTGT
>Ga0308169_10004308_pt1 | contig 13356 bp, 7 predicted proteins | sample PhyBR1_2_FD_202139 | JGI IMG/M metagenome (GOLD analysis project Ga0308169, IMG submission 202139) | Phyllosphere microbial communities from UC Gill Tract Community Farm, Albany, California, United States - DLSLSB.R1 | ecosystem: Host-associated > Plants > Phyllosphere > Unclassified | place...
AATATCGGGGGCCACTCTCCGACTAAGCAGATGTACCGGAATACAGGTTGATCCACTCCCGTGAATTATCTTCCCCTGAACGTTTGGTTCCGCTAGAGTGAACGAAGTCTGCAGTGCCTGCTGCCAGCACCACCGTGTGGGACGGTGACCGCAACCCGTGATGTGGGATCACGGATGCAGCAGGACCCGAGGGGTCGGGAACGCAGACGATGCCATGGACGTGGGGTCCGTGGTCTGGGGAATATCTGGGGATAACTATGGCGCACTGGGGAATTCTGCGTACATTCACGGCTCAAGGGGCCTCGGCATGACTTCCGTCGAGGATGCTCTGAGCATCACTCGCGCGGGTTCGGTCTTCACGCCGGTCTCTGCTCCGCGAGCCGCGAAGTCGGTCACGCGCACGGTGGTCACACCGCGCGTGTCCGCAACGCTGGAGCGACGTCGCCAGTGGGAGCGGCGTTATCGGATGCGACTGCGGATCACGGATGCTGGGGTCATCCTGTTCGCGGTCGGAATCACAGCAGCGGTCCAGGTGATGACCGGTGTCGCAGGGGAAGAGGCCCTGCGCAACGGCATTCTGCTGGCCACGCTCTGGTATCTGATGCTCGGCGCGCTGCACACCCGTGACGCAGCGCTGTTCCGCGCCAGCGCCACCGAGTACCGCGGTGTGGCACACGCGAGTGGATTGGCGTTCGGGATCATCGCCATGCTCAGCGTCGTGCTCGGCTGGCAGACGATGCAGCTCGTGCTGCTGGTCGGCCTGCCGCTCGGTGTCCTCACGCTGCTCGTCACGCGCTGGGCGTGGCGGCACTGGCTGACGGCGCAGCGTGCGCGAGGTCGTTTCGCCTCGCGCACGCTCGTCGTCGGCAACCGCGACGACGTCGAGTACGTCATCCGCACCCTGCACCCGATCGGCGCCTCCGGGTACCAGGTGGTGGGCGCGACGCTGCTCGACGGCAACGCGCGAGATGTCGAAGCACGCGGCGAGCAGTTCCCGGTGCTCGGCAACGTCAACTCCGTCTCCACCGTGGCTGCCGAACTGGGCGCCGACACGATCATCGTCGCAAGCCGCCCAGACGGCGAGCCCGACTTCGTGAAGCACCTCAGCTGGCAGCTCGAGGGCACCGCCGCAGAGCTCGTGCTCTCGAGCCGCCTCACCGATGTCGCGGGCCCGCGCATCTCCTTCGCTCCTGTCGAAGGTCTTCCCCTGATCCAGGTGCAGATCCCCTCGTACGAGGGCGGTCAGCACGTGCTGAAGCGCGCACTCGACATCGCCGTCGCGTCCGTCGCTCTCATCCCGATCGCACTCATCACGCCGATCCTCGCGCTCCTCGTCAAGCTGGACTCGCCCGGACCGCTGTTCTTCTCGCAGGAGCGCGTCGGTCGCGACGGTCGCACCTTCAAGATCATGAAGTTCCGCTCGATGAAGACCGACGCCGAGCAGCAGCTCGCGACGCTCAAGGAGCAGAACCAGGGAGCGGGCCTGCTGTTCAAGATGAAGGACGACCCCCGCGTCACGCGGGTGGGCAGGATCCTGCGCAAGCTGTCTCTCGACGAGCTGCCGCAGTTCTGGAACGTCCTCATCGGCGACATGAGCGTCGTGGGTCCGCGCCCGCCGCTGCCCACCGAGGTCACCGCCTACGACGGCACCGTGTTCCGTCGGCTCTACATCAAGCCGGGCATCACGGGCCTGTGGCAGGTCTCCGGGCGCAGCGATCTCTCGTGGGACGAGAGCGTTCGCCTCGACCTGCGCTACGTCGAGAACTGGTCGGTCATGAACGACCTGCAGATCATGTGGCGCACCGCCAAGGTCATGGTCCAGCCCAGCGGGGCATACTAGGTACAGAACACTGTGGTTCGGTCTGCCGGGGAGGCGGATGCAGGGCCGTGATGCAGTGAAATGGGTGCGGGAGCACCCGACATGAGGGGGAAATCACCGTGCCATCAACCGTTCGGATACTTGGCACCCACGGCGTTCCTGCCGCCTATGGCGGCTTCGAGACGGCGGCCGAGAACGTCGGTCTGTATCTTCGCGATCAGGGGTGGAACGTCATCGTCTACTGCCAGCTCCCGGGCGAGGGTCCGACCACGGTCGACGACTGGAACGGTCTCCAGCGCGTGCTCGTGCACGAGCCACGTGAAGGCTGGAAGGGCACGTCGGCATTCGACCTGACCACGATCCGTCACGCGATGCGCGAGCACATCGACGGCGACGTCTGGCTGACCTTCGGCTACAACACCGGTGTCTTCGACGTCATCCCGCGGCTTCGGCGGATCCCCAACGTCATCAACATGGACGGCATGGAGTGGACACGCAAGCGCTGGGGCATCGTCAAGCAGGGAATCCTGCTGGCGAACGAGCGTCTCGCCGGCTGGGTCGGCGATGTGCTGATCGCCGACCACCCCGTGATCGCGACGTATCTGCGGCGCCACTTCGGCACGCGGCGCGTTCAGACCATCACCTATGGCGCCCACGAGGTCGTCGATGCTCCGACCGCACCCGTCGAGGAACTCGGCCTCGTGCCCGGCAGGTATGCGACCGTCGTCTGCCGACCGATCCCCGAGAACTCCGTTCTCGAGATCGTGCAGGCGTGGTCGGCCACCTCACGGGGAATGCCGTTGGTGGTCGTCGGCCCCTACGGCGAGGACGACCCTTACCACGTGGCTGTGCGGGCGGCGGCATCCGATGAGGTGCTCTTCCCCGGTGCCATCTTCGAGCCGGAGCGGATGCGGTCGCTCCGGTTCCACTCCGCTCTCTATCTGCACGGTCACACTGTCGGTGGGACCAACCCCTCGCTCGTCGAGGCCATGGCCGCAGGCAACCCCGTGATCGCTCACGACAACTCTTACAACACCTGGGTCGCAGGACCCGACAACGCCTACTTCACCGGAGCCGACGATCTCGCCGGCCTGCTCGACGACGTGCTCTCCGATGACAGCAGACGGCAGCGCATGGGCGCCGCCAGCCGCGACAGGTTCCACGCGGAATTCACCTGGACCAAGATCGGCGCCGAGTACGAGAAGGCGCTACGGACGGCACTCGCGCGACGAGGCCACACGCATCAGCAGACAGGGGTAAACGCATGATCGATGTCGCGGTAGTCGGACTGGGGAAGATGGGACTGTCCCACCTGTCGATGATCAAGGCCCACCCAGACGTGAATCTCGTCGGAGTGTGCGATGCGACGGGGTACCTTCTCGACATCCTCGCGAAGTACACAGGGGTCACGACATACAAGGACCTCGACAAGATGCTCGACGAGGCTCGTCCGCAGGCAATCATCATCGCGACGCCGACGCACCTGCACGCCGGCATGATCCGGCGGGCGCTCGAACGCGGCATCCACGTGTTCTGCGAGAAGCCTCTGGTCATCGACCCCGCTGACAGCATCGAGCTCACCGCACTCGCCGAGCAGAAGGGTCTGGTCACACAGGTCGGTTACCACAATCGGTTCGTCGGCGCCTTCCGCGAAGTCAAGCGACTCCTCGACCTCGACGCGATCGGCACCGTGAACACCGCGCTCGCCGAGGCGTACGGCCCCGTCGTGCTCAAGCCCGCCGGGCGCACCTGGCGAAGCGAGCGAGCGACCGGTGGAGGGTGCCTCTACGACTACGCGGCGCATCCGCTCAACCTCCTCACCTGGTACCTGGGCACACCGGAGTCGGTGAGCGGCAGTCAGCTGACGAGCATCTTCTCCGCCCAGATCGACGACGCTGTCGCGAGCACTCTGCACTACCCCGACGGCACGGCGCAGATCATCTCCAACTGGTCTGACGAGTCGCAGCGCAAGATGACCACCAAGATCACGCTGTGGGGCACCAACGGTCGCATCTACGCAGACCGCCAGGAGATCCACGTCTACCTGCGAGACACGGCGACGATCCCCGAGGGATACCGTGTCGGTTGGAACGTCCGATACACCACCGAGCTCACCGAGGCACCGTGGTTCTATCTGCGCGGCGAGGAATACAGCGCCCAGCTCGACTCGTTCGTGCAGCGTGCGCAGGCCGGTGCGTCCGCCGGCACGAACGACTTCGCGTCGGCCGCGGTCACCGACAGGGTGATCTCCATGATCAGCGAGGACGCGGTGCGCGAGGACTCGCGCCTCACCTCTGACGCAGCATCCGATCTCGCAGTGAACACCGCACCGAAGGGGCGCATCGCGGCGGCATTGACCGCGCTGCGCGGAGGGAAATGACCATGACGACAACCACTCGAACGATGGACCGGCTGCTGTTCGGTGACAACCAGTTCTTCGGCGTCAATCACATGTCAGAAGAGAAGGCACGGGCGCAGCAGATGCGCTTCCAGGACACAGACGCCATCATGAGCGTCCTCGACGCCGCGTACGACGAGGGTGTCCACACCTTCATGTGCACCACTCACGACCGGATCGCCGAGGTGACGGACCACGTCCGCGCGCACCCCGATCGTTACTCGGACATGACCTTCTTCCCGTGTATGCCGTATGCGCACAAGTACGCCAATGCGGTGACGGAAGACGGCTTCCTCGGCGCAATCCGCAAGTTCCTCCCGGAGGAGGGACTCCTCGACAGCATCGCTCGCGGCACCTCCTCGCTCGCCCGCAAAGACATCGAGGGCGTGACGACGCTGCTCATCGACGCCGAGATGAAGATGTTCGAGGGCCTCGATACCCCCGTCATCTGGCTTCAGAACGTGGTCGTCGATCTGCTCTCGGGACTGGGCTTCACCGACGCGTTCCGCATCTTCGCCGATCACGTGCGCAAGCGCTACAACGCGGAACCCGGGTTCATCACGATGAACCTGCCTCGCCTGCTCGACGACCTCGACAAGGCCGGCGTCGAGAACCCGATCGTGTGCTCGAACATCAACAAGCTCGGCTTCCGTATGTCCGGGGGCGTCGACGCGTACCGCGAGGCGATGGACAAGCGCCCGTTCCGCGCGGTCGCGATGTCGGTGTATGCCAGCGGTGCCATCCCGCCGCGGGAGGCCATCGAATGGGTGACCTCGCTACCGAACCTCGAGTCGATCGTCTTCGGCGCATCGAGCAGGGCGAACATCGCGTCGACAGTGAGTCTCGTCGACGAATACTGGCCGCAGCGCTGACATGCCCACCGGTGATCCCAACGTCGTCCTGATCGCGAACCCCGGTGCCGACCTCTACGGCTCGGATCGGATGGTGCTCGAGACCGTGCGGGCTCTCGTAGGTGCGGGGCGACGAGTCGTCGTCACCGTGCCGGCTTCGGGACCTCTCGTGCCGCTGCTCACGCAGGCGGGTGCCGAGGTGGTCGAATGCTCGACTCCCATCGTGCGCAAGGGCCTGTTGAGTCCGCGCGGGCTGATCAGCCTGTTCGTCACCGCTCTGAGGTCGATCGGACCGGGCCTCCGACTGATCCGGCGCGTCGACCCCGGCGCCGTGATCGTGAACACGATCACTCCCCCGCTGTGGATCGCCCTGGCCCGGTGGAGCCGCCGGCTGACCGTGTGCCATGTCCATGAGGGTGAAGGCTCCGTGTCGGGCATCCTGCGACGCGCGCTCTATCTTCCACTCGTGTTCAGCCATCGGGTGATCGCGAACAGCGATTTCACAAGGCGTGTCCTCGCTGAGGCCGCGCCTCGGGTGCGCTCGCGCACCGTGGTGGTGCACAACGCCGTTCCGGGGCCGCCAGAGGTCGTGCCACCGCGTTCGTCCCTCGTCGCGCCGACCCGCCTTCTGTACGTCGGGCGTCTCTCTCACCGCAAGGGTGTGCATGTCGCGGTCGATGCGCTCGACATCCTCGTGCGCGGTCGCCGGGACGCCCGCCTCGACATCGTCGGAGCCGTCTTCCCGGGCAACGAGTCCTACCTCGAGGAGCTGCACGCTCGCATCGAGCAGCGCGGACTCGGCGAGCGCGTCTCCTTCCTCGGCTTCAAGGCCTCCGTGTGGGACGCCCTGGCCCGCACAGATCTCTCGCTCGTCACCTCTTTGGTCGACGAGACGTTCGGGAACACCGCTGTCGAGGCCGCGCTGTCCGCGCGCCCCACAGTCGTGAGCAGGGTCGGGGGTCTGCCCGAGGCTGTCAGCGCCTCGCAGAGCGCCACGCTCGTCACCCCCGGCGACGCCGCCGAACTGGCTGCGACCATCGCCGCGAAGATCGACGACTGGCCCGCGCAGGCTCGGCTCGCACTGGCGGATTCCGTCGCCGTCGCTGAGGCGTTCTCGACTGCGCGCTATTCGGACGGCATCCTGGCCGCGCTTGCCCTGAAGGTCTAGCGAACTCTATCCACAGGTCTCTTGTCCCCCATCCGGTGGACATGATATGATCTCGCCACTGGGGATAGTGTCATTTGGGGATGACACAAGCTGACCGATCCGTTCTGAACGGATCGATGTCGGCAACCCTGATTGGGGAATCTGGGGATCGACAATCATGATGATTGCGCGTACAAGCATGTCCATCGCGACCCTCGCGCTCTGCGTGAGCCTGGTCGCTTGCACCGGCAGCAGCGAGGCACCGAGCGGCGGAGGGCCGTCGGCGAATCCGTCGGCGACGTCCACTTCGGACCCGACCGCGGGTGCCGTAGCACCGAGCGAGTCCGACGGGCCGTCTCCGGACGAACCGGTCGCGAAGATCGAGAGGGCGGGCCAGTCGGGCGAACCGAGCGTGAAGGCGGATCCCGCCCGCACCTCGGATGCGGTGTCCTATGACGACGGCGTGAGCGTCGCGATCGACGATGTCACGTTCGCAGCAGAGACGGCGCAGGGCCCCGGGAGCTTCCCGGACCGCGAGTACGCCCGCCTGACGATCACGATCGACAACGGCTCCTCGCAGGCGATCGACCTCGGCACCTCCGTGCTGACATTGCTCGACGCTAACGGCGCGACCGCCGTGCGCGTATACGCCGCAGAGGCTGAGACCGTCGACCTCGCCGGTGTCCTGGCAGCCGGAGAGAGCGCCACCGCCGCGTACGCCTTCGCCGTTCCCGCCGATGCGCGCGACGAGGTCACGCTGGTGGTCGACTTCGACGGCGACCATACATCCGCAATCTTCCGCGGAGGGCTCGACTGACATGTCATCACTGAGCCCGCGCGCCACCACTCGACTCGACCGCATCTCAGAACGAGGAACTTCCATGACACGCACCGCCCGCGGAGCAGATCGTCTCCGTCGCGTGATCGCCGCGATCGCCACCGCGGCCACGGCGCTCGCCATGATCGCTTTCATCGCGCTGCCGACCGAGTCGGCATCCGCTGAGACCCCCGGCCAGCCCGACACCGTCACCGCCGACGTCCTGCCGACGTGGCAGATCAACGGCGTCGTATGGAGCCAGGCGGTCGCCGGGAACACCGTGTACGTCACGGGCAGCTTCACCAAGGCGCGTCCGCCGGGGGTCGCCGTCGGCGGCCCCGGCGAGATCGACGCGAACAACGTGTTCGCCTTCGACATCACCACCGGCAACCCGGTACCGAACTTCAACCACGCCTTCGACGGCCAGGGCCTCGTCGTGCGGGTCACCCCCGACGGCAAGACGGTCTACTTCGGCGGCGACTTCACCGCTGTCGACGGACAGGCTCGCGCGCATGTGGCCTCGTTCGACGTCGCAACCGGTGCGATGCTCGATTGGGCACCGCGCGCTGACGGACAGGTGCGCGGTTTCGCGTTCGCCGGTGACACGGTCTACGTCGGCGGCAACTTCCGCTCCAGCGGGGGGCAACCGCGCAGCGAGCTGGCCGCCTGGAGCAGCACGACCAAGGCGATCCTCCCGTGGGCTCCGTCTGCCGCCGGCGACGGATTCGTCTGGGACATGCTGATGAGTCCCGACGCGTCCCGCGTCATCATCGGAGGCTCCTTCACGACGCTCAACGGCGCGTCCGCCTACGGCATGGCATCGATCGATGCCGCGTCGGGCGCCGCCCTTCCGTGGGCCGCCACCGACAAGATCAAGACGGCCGGCCTCAATGGCGCGATCTCGAGCCTCAGCACTGACGGCACCCAGGTCTACGGGACGGGCTATGCCTTCGGCGCTGGAGCGTCGTTCGAGGGAACATTCGCTGCGGACCCGTACACGGGCTCGATCAACTGGGTCAACGACTGCCTCGGCGACACCTACGGCTCGTTCCCCAGGGACGGGGTGCTGTACTCCGTCTCGCACAAACACGACTGCAGTGTGGTCGGCGCGTTCGGCGACACGAACCCGCGTTCACGGTGGACCAAGGCCATCGCCGAGAGCACGACACCCACGGGCGTCATCACCAAGAAGGACGCCTACGGCTGGGACTTCACCGGACTCCCGTACACCGAGCAGCTGAACTGGTATCCCGACCTCGAGTTCGGCACCTACACCAGCTCTCGCCAGGCGGCCTGGTCAGTGACCGGCAACGCGAACTACGTGGTGCTCGGCGGCGAGTTCCCGAAGGTGAACAACGTCGCTCAGCAGGGGCTCGTCCGCTTCGGCAAGACGAGCGTCTCGCCGCACGCGGTCGGCCCGGTGTACAACGCGGGCCTCACACCGGCTCCGTACTCGAACGAGTCCGGAGTCGTGCGCGTGCCGTTCACCAGTGTCTGGGATCGTGACAACGCCACGATCACGTACGACGTCTTCCGCAGCCCGTCGGTGAAGATCGCGACCTTCACGCGCAGCAACGGCCGCTTCTGGAACCTCCCGGACCTCAGCATCACCGACACCGGGCAGGCGCCCGGAGCGCAGGTGCGCTACCAGGTCAGGGCCAAGGACGCAGACGGCAACGTCCAGTGGAGCGCGTGGTCGCCCTACGTCACCGTGTCGAGCACGCCGACCGCTGCATACCGCGCGGCAGTGCGAGCGAGCGGAGCCGAGCATTACTGGCGCCTCGATGAGACCACGGGAACCCGCCTCAAGGACGACATCGGAAACGCAGTGGGCACTGCGACAGGCCTCACGCTCGGCTCGAGCGGCGCGATGACGAACGACACGAACGCGGCCATCACCTCCGCGGGCGGCAGCTCACCGAAGATGACGACGCAGGACGTCAGCGCCGCACCCGCCGCAGGCACCGTCGAAGCCTGGGTGAAGACCACGAACACCAGGGGCGGACGAATCGTCGGCTTCGGCGACTCGGCCACCGGCACCTCGACCTCGGGCATCACCGATCGCGTGCTCTACCTCGACACCTCGGGGCGAGCGAACTTCGCGATCAACGATGGCTCCTACCGCACGATCTACAGCCGGACCGCCGTGAACGACGGCAACTGGCACCACATCGTGGGTACCGTCGACAGTGAGGGGATGCAGCTCTTCGTCGACGGCAAGCGCGTCGACCGCGACCAGGCCAGAACCTCGCCGAGGATCTACGACGGGTATTGGCGCATCGGCGCCGACCAGACCAACGGCTTCACCAACAAGCCGACCAACGCGGGACTCGCGGGAACGATCGACGACGTCGCCGTGTATCCGACGGCCCTGAGCCCGTCGGATATCCAGTCGCACTACCTGGCGAGCGGGCGTTCCGCAGCCTGGACCTCGACTCCGACGGATGTCTACGGCGCCGCCGTATCCACGGACAAGCCTGACCTGTTCTGGCGTCTCAACGAGACCGCAGCGGGAAGCATCGTCGATTCGGCGACCGGCGGCACGACGGGAAGCCTCTCCGGCACCGTGACCCGGGGGCAGGCATCCGCGATCGGGGCCGGCACGGCGACCACGTTCAACGGGACGAGCGCGCTCGTCGTCGCTCAGGAGGCTTGGACGGCGCCGAGCACCTACAGCGCCGAGCTGTGGTTCAAGACGACGTCGACCAGGGGTGGGACCCTGATCGGGTTCGGGAACACGACCAGCGGACTGAGCTCGTCGTACGACCGTCACGTGGTGATGCAGAGTGACGGCAAGATCCAGTTCGGAAGCGGGCAGCCGCAGACGACGCTCGTGACCCCCACGGCCTACAACGACGGGCAGTGGCACCATGTGGTGGCTACTCAGGGCACCGGCGGCATGAAACTGTGGTTGGACACGCAGCTGGTGGGCAGCAACTCGATGGCAGGGGCTGAGAACTACCGCGGCTACTGGCGCATCGGCGCGGACCGCACCTGGGGCAGCACACTCAGCAACTACATCGCCGGCACACTCGACGAGGTCGCCGTGTACCCCACCGCTCTCTCTGAGCAGCGGGTGCGCGATCACTTCGCCGCAAGCGGCCGGACAGTGCCAGGACGTGCCCCGGTGGCAGCGTTCACATCTGCGGCGAACAAGCTGAACATCGCGGTCGATGCCAGCACCTCCACCGACGCTGACGGGGGCCCGCTCGTCTACGCCTGGAACTTCGGTGACGGCACCCTGGCGGACGGGCCGACGGCGTCGCACACCTACGCCGCTGGCGGAACGTACACGATCACGCTCAAGGTGACGGACAGCACATCGTTGGTCAACACCCTCACGCGCGCCGTGACGGTCGCTCCGAACCAGGTCCCGACGGCAGTCGTCACCACGAACGCGGATCACCTCGACGTCGCCTTCGACGGGTCGGCATCGACGGATCCTGATGGCACGATCGCCTCGTACGCCTGGGACTTCGGTGACGGCGGGACAGGCACCGGGGCGACCGCGTCGCACAGCTACACGACGGCGGGCACATTCACCGCAACGCTCACCGTCACCGACGACAGCGGCGCCACGGCGACCGCGACTCGCACGGTGACGACGACGCTGGCGCCGAACCAGGATCCGACGGCCGCCTTCACGACGGCGACCGACATGCTCCGGGTCTCGACCGACGCGTCCACGGCGGCGGACCCGGACGGCACCATCGAGTCGTACGCCTGGCAGTTCGGAGACGGTGCGACCGCGACCGGAGCCACCGCGGAGCACACCTACGCGAATGCCGGCACCTACACGGTGACGCTCACGACGACCGACAACAGAGGGGGCACCTCGACGGTCACGCACGACGTCACCGTCGCGCAGAACCAGGCACCGACCGCGGCCTTCACCACGTCGGTCGCGAACCTCACCGCCTCCGTGAACGCCTCCGGCTCCGCGGATGCCGACGGTACCGTCGCCTCCTACGCCTGGGACTTCGGAGACGGCACCTCGGGCTCGGGTTCGACAGCCACGCACGCCTACGCTGCCGGGGGCACGTACACCGTGACTTTGACGGTGACGGATGACCGAGGCGCCACTGCCACCACAACGAACGCGGTCACGGTGGCGGCTCCGCAGGTATGGGCGCAGGACGCCTTCACGCGCACGGCGACCAACGGCTGGGGCACCGCGACGACGACGGGCGGCCCATGGACCATGTTCCCGAGCAGCGCGACGGCCCTCAGCAAGTTCGCAGTCAACGGCACGGGCGGCACGGTCACGCTGTCCGCCGGCAACAACTACTCGGCATCGCTCGCCGGCTCCACGCCGTCGACGAACACCGAGGAGCGGTTCACCGTGGCGTTCAACCAGCCGTCGACCGGCGGCGGCTTCTACTTCTCGGCTCTGGGCCGTCAGATCGACAGTGGCAACGACTACCGCGCGAAGTTCCGTGTAGCCTCCACGGGCGTCGTGTCGCTGTGGCTGACGAAGACGATCGGCGGGGTCGAGACGGTCCTGTCGTCTACGACGATCCCCGGTCTCTCGGTCACCACCGCAGATCAGCTGAGCGTCAGACTGCAGGTCACCGGAACGAACCCGACCACGTTGAAGGCGAAGGTGTGGCGCACGTCGGCCACCGAACCCACCGCGTGGGCACTCACTGCCACGGATGCGACGGCGTCCCTGCAGACCGCCGGCTACGTCGGAGTGAACAGCTACCTGTCGGGGAGCGCGACGGCAGTGCCGGTCGTGTACACCTACGACGACTTCTGGTCCGGCCCGGCTCAGTAGGGGAAGCAAAGAGGCCGGGGTGCTCACGCACCCCGGTCTCTTGCATGTGTTCCGCCGATCAGGGGAAGCGGGCCCCGATGGTCGGCGTCGCAGAACCGAGGATCGTCGCCACCACTGCTGGGATCGTCCGGGCCGACGCGGTCACCCCGGCCAGCAGCCTTCCGGAGCGATCGGTGGCCGCACGACCTTCGATCGCGGTCGAGTTCGCGTCCTGCCCGGTCGTGCCGCGGTACGTCGCCCACGTCGAGAAGACGTAGGGGTTCACGTTCTCCGCGCCGCGCGACCAGACGACGAACCAGGTGGGTGCGGCGGCACCGTTGCGCTGGACCACATTGCCGTCCGAGCGGATGTTCAGCTGCGCGGGTGTGTACCGGTGGGTGTAGTCCTCGACGCACACCGTGCAGTTGCCCGCGCTCTCACCGATGACGTTGTTGCCCATCGAGATGTCGCGGATGAGCCACGGCATCGTCGGGTCCGGGAACGGGCGCCGAGCGTTGTGTCCCGGCACCGACGCGTCAGTGGCGCTTCTGCTGTCCTGCACGACGTTGACGGCGCGGTCGCCGCCGATGATCGTGTTGTTCCAGAGGTTCACACCACCGGTGTTGTTGATCTTGACCCCGTTGCCGACGTTTCGCAGCACGAGGTTGTTGACGAAATCGATCTTCTGCGAGAGCTCGAGGAATGCCCCGGCTCCCTTGTTCTCGATGATGTCGGATCCGGCGATGCGGACGTCGTACACGGACTGGTCGAGCCAGACACCCGGCCCGTCGTTGCGCAGCAACGCGGAATCGGTCACCGTCACGCCGCGCGACTTCGCGATCTTCACTCCGCCGGACACCGGCGATGTGTTGAAATGCTCGGCGTTGTTCTCGATAGCGAGCAGATCATCGATGACGAGCGCATCGGCGTAATTCGCGCCGAGGCCCATGAGGCCGTTGCGTGCGAGCGTGACATCGCGGACCGTGGCGTTCGACGACCCGACGAAGAGTCCTGTCGAGGCGTTGTCGTAGATCACGACGTTCTCAAGCGTCGCGCGCGGCGCCTCGACCGTGACGGCGCCCATCATCCACACGGACGTCGCATAGTTGCGGATGCCGATCCCCCGCACCACGGCTCCCTCGCCTCGGAGCGAGAGCGCCTTCGTCAGCGTCGAGGTCTTGACGTTGCGTCCGGTCGGATCGGTGCCGAGGTAGAGGCGGTCGTTCGCGACGTCCGTGAAGAATGTGCCCGCCTTGAGATTCGCGAGCGAGGCGACCTCCGCCTGTGCGACGCCATCGATCCAGACCTGCTCGGGATGCGCGGCCATGGGATGCGCGTCGTTCAGCCATCTCCACCCGGCCTCGGTGCCGTCGGCCTCACCCTTCGTGAACGATGGGGTGGAGTCGAAGTCGTACTTCCAGTCGGCGCTGAACCAGCGTCCGCTCGAGCCCTGCCAGTTCTTCAGCGTCGACGCCCCGTCGAACCAGACGGCCTCGCCGGGGTAAGACTGCACCGTGAGCTTCTTGCCCGCGGGGATCACGACCGACTCGTGATACGTGCCTGCCCGA
>Ga0308169_10004309_pt1 | contig 13355 bp, 15 predicted proteins | sample PhyBR1_2_FD_202139 | JGI IMG/M metagenome (GOLD analysis project Ga0308169, IMG submission 202139) | Phyllosphere microbial communities from UC Gill Tract Community Farm, Albany, California, United States - DLSLSB.R1 | ecosystem: Host-associated > Plants > Phyllosphere > Unclassified | place...
GAGTTGGCACACGACTGGCTGGTAATTTCCCATCTGGACGAAGACCATATCAATGGCATCGGCCAACTCGAAGAGGCAAAGGTGACGTTCACGAACGTTTTCTTGCCCCATGTGGATCTGGTACACAGCATGTTCCTCATGTTACTGAGAATGGCTGGTCTTGCAGCGGTAGGGACAGCAACCCTCGACGCAATCCGCATCGCAGGGAGGTTATATGCAGGCGCATATGGCCGGGTTCATATTGTCGTACCGGGCGATCCCGATACTTACCAGAATGCGCCCCGACCCGACGGGCTCCCTGACTTGATGCCCCCGAACATAAGCGCTCCATCGGAATTACTAGACGGCGCAGCACGACAGCGCCTGGCGGCGGGCAGTGGCAGGTTCGTATCGGACACGGAATCAATTTGTCTTGACGGAGTCGACTGGCAATTCCGTTTTTACTCGCAAGAGTGGCATTTTCCTGTCCTGGTCCAGACTATCTGGAATCTGCCTGAATTGGACGCGCTTCGCGTTGCGATTAACAAACTCAAACTGCTGGGAACGGGCGACGGATCTGCCTTTACGAATGAGATCCAGACTGCACTCGACACCTATATAACCGGAGCGCAGGCCACAACCGCTTTGAGGGCGATCGATCCGAGGCATGCGGCAGTGACAAAAAAAACCAGCATCAATTCCTTGCTCAAAATGCTGTACAAGGCAGCGCCTGGCCTGCACGACTACAATAGTTCATCGCTGTGCATGTATGCAGGCCCTATCGGCCGTACGGCCGAAAGGCGCCAGTGGTTCAACAGACAAACCAGTCTGGCGATGCGCGATCATGTAGAGCGCGGTTCAACGCGGACCGTCGGATGGCTAGGAATGGGGGACGCGCATTTCCATACTGCGGACGAGTTGGCGCGCTTTCGCAACCATTACCGGGGAGAGTTACGCCTGCTGTCGACGTTGATGCTTCCCCACCACGGATCACGTCATAATTACGACAGCGACCGAGTCCAGCTGCATGGGTTACTCGCAAGCTTGCCGGTCTGTCCCGCGCCTGCGCTGGTCGTGGCATCGAACCCAGCGCACAAGAAATTCCGCCATCCCCACACAGAGGTTGTGGAAACAGGTAATCGCTATGGCGTTGTCCACAATGTCAGTCTCGACGCACGTTCCGTGTTCGAAGAATCCATCTGGACGGACTGCCGTTGCTGCTGTCCTTAAGCGGACGCTAGCTCGGCGTTAGCATTGCCCGCTTGGGGATAACTTTCTGCAGGAGTCCGTTCGGGCCGGGAGCGCACGGTAGCAGAAAGCAAAAAGCCCACGAACCGAAATTCGTGGGCTTGATGGGTATTCGTGGTAGGCCGTGCGGGATTCGAACCTGCGACCAACGGATTAAAAGTCCGCTGCTCTACCAGCTGAGCTAACGACCCGAAGAAGCAAGATTATAGGGTGCCGCCGCCATACTGTCAAACGTGCAGCGCCTGAATCTTGCCGTGCGGCCTTATTTCAGGGCCGCCAGGCGGTCCTTGGCGGACTGCGCGGCCTGCGATTCCGGGAACTTCGACACCAGCGTCTGCAGGGTCTTCTTCGCTTTGACTTTGTCCTTCAGCTCGGCGTAGCTGGTGGCGATGTTGAGCATCGCGTCCGGCGCCTTGGCGCTGCTGGCGTAGGTGGTCGTCACGACTTCCTGGGCGGCGATCGCGTTCTTGTAGTCGCGCTGGGCGTAGTAGGCGTTGCCGAGCCAGTATTGGGCGTTGGCGGCGTAGGCCGACTCGGGGTAGCGCTTGACGAAGTCCTGCAGGGCGGCGGCGGCGCGTTTGTAGTCGCCGGTCTTGAAGACTTCCATCGCGCTGTCGTAGGCCTGCTTTTCGGACGGCAGCACTTGCGCCGTTTCGCCGTCGATGGTCTCGGCGCGCGGCTCGAGCTTCTTGATGCGCGCATCGAGGTCGGAATACAGGGTGCGCTGGCTGTTCTGGGCCTTGCTCACTTCATTGGCCAGCACTTCGATCTGGCCACGCAGCTTGGCGACCTCGGCCAGCATCTGCTCGTTCTGGTTCAGGAGGTCGAGCGTCGCGTTCTTGTCTGCCTTGGCGTCCAGGCGCGTCGTCAGGTCGCGCGTGATGGCGTCGACTTTGGCGCGCAGGTCGAGGATGGCGCGGCGCGCTTCATCGTCGTCCAGGATGCCGGCCGAGGCCTGCAGCGGCAGCACAAGGGCCAGCAGCACGGCGGCAAGGCGGGACGGGGTCAGTTTCATCATGTCGTACTCTTTCTATACCAGTGAGGCAATGAAAAACGGGGCGGGTTGCAGTCTGCACCGCACCCGCCCCGCTGTCAATCAGCTGAGTCTTAAGAGCCGATTCAAGAGCCGAATCTTAAGCGACTCTGTACCTGCGATTACTGATAGACGATGTCGGCACGACGGTTTTCAGCCCAGGCGGCTTCGCCCGAACCGGTTGCCTTCGGCTTTTCTTCGCCCAGCGAGACGGCTTCCATCTGGCCTTCGGCCACGCCCTGGGTTGCCATCGCACGGCGCACGGCTTCGGCGCGCTTCTGGCCCAGGGCCAGGTTGTACTCGCTGCCGCCGCGATCATCGGTGTTACCTTGGATCAGGATCTTGCGGCCCTTGTTCTGGTTCAGGTATTGCGAGTGGTTGGCGACCACTGGCTTGCCATCTTCACGCACGACATAGCTGTCGAAGTCGAAGTAGACGCTGCGGTTGGCCAGCACGCCTTTTGGATCGTTCAGCGGATCGACGGTTGCGGTTTCCACTGGACGGATGTCGCGGCTGTCGGCAACTGGTGCTGCGGTTGGGGTACGCTCGACAACGGTCGGCTCGGCGACTGGGGCTGGCGATTTGCACGCTGCCAGCAGGGCAGCGGTTGCGATGATGAAGGACACACTCTTAACGTTGCGCATGGTTTTTCTCCTGGTCTTGGTTGGTTAATTTACTTCTTACTTCATGAAGGGACCCCAGCTGGGCTCCCGAATGTTTCCCGCTTTGGTGGTCAAGCGCTGCTTGACCCGACCATCCGTCGATACGACCGCCAGCGCGACACGCCCGCCAGCTTTATTCGCATACATGATGTATTTGCCGTTCGGCGAAAAACTCGGTTCGGAGGCCCCATCGGCCAGGCGCAGTTCCTGGCCGCTCGCCAGGTCCTTCGCATAAAGAGAGAAGCCGCCATCGCGCTGCGAGATCCAGGCCAGGGTCTTGCCGTCTGGAGACAGGCGCGGGCTGATGTTGTAATTACCGTTGAAGGTGACGCGGGTGGCGTTGCCGCCCGAGACGCTCATTTTGTAGATCTGCGGTCCGCCGCTGCGGTCGCTCGTGAAATAGATGGTCTGGCCGTCGGCCGAGAAACGCGGTTCGGTGTCGATGCCGCTGCTGTTGGACAGGCGGCGCAGGCCGGAGCCGTCGGCGTTCACGATGTACACCTGGTAGTTGCCCGACTTCGACAGGGCGATCGCCAGCTTGCTGCCGTCCGGCGACCAGGTCGGCGCCGAGTTGCTGCCTTTTTCGTTGGCGATCACGCGGCGCTTGCCGGTGACCAGGTCCTGCATGTAGATGACCGGCTTGCGGTCCTCGAAAGAAACGTAGGCGACTTTGCCGCCGTCGGGCGACCAGGACGGCGAGATGATCGGTTCGCGGCCATGGGCGGCGACGATTTCGTTTTCGCCGTCGGCGTCGGCCACGGCCAGCACATAGTCGCGGCCGGCGCGGTTTTCCTTCACGTAGGCGATGCGGGTCGAGAAGATGCCGCGGGTGCCGGTCAGCTTCTCATACACGTCGTCGGCGATGCGGTGCGCCTGCAGGCGCGTGAAGCGCGGCTGGACTTCGTTGCCCAGCTGCGAAAGCTGGCTGCCCTTGACCGTGTCGTACAGCTTGTAGCGCACGGCGAAGCGGCCGTCGGGCTGCTTCTGCACGCTGCCGACGACCAGCGCATCGGCGCCGCGGGCTTTCCAGCTGCCGGCGTCGACGCTGGCGCTGTCGCTGATGGCCTGGCCGGCGTTGATGACCTTGAAGACGCCGCTGCGCTCGAGGTCGGCGCGGACGATGGCCGAGATCTGTTCCGGCGCCATGGCTTCGTCGGCAAAGGCGGCGACCGCCACCGGGATCTGGTTGCTGCCGACACCGGCAATTTCAACTTGTAGCTGGGCATTGGCCGCCGACCCGATCAGGAGGGTGGCGGAAAATAACAGGTAATGAAGTTTTTTCATGCGTTCTTTTCTCGACAATGATTATTCAGGTGCGATCAGTCCAGGTCTTTCATGGAGAAATTGACCACGATTGTGCGCTCCACCGTACCATCTTTCTTCTTGGGAAGCGGTGACGATTTGTTAATGCCGCGCTCCACCGCGTCGTCGAATTGCGGCACGCCGCTACTCTTCGAGAGGCGCACCGACAGGATCTCGCCGGTCGGCAGCAGCTCGACCCTGAACACGGCTTTCGGATTGCCCGGCACGTCGGTACTGCCGGCAAAAGTCGTATTGCTCTTGATGAGGGCGGTCAGCTTGCCGATATAGCCGGCGTCGATCTTCGGGGCGCTCGACTTCTGCGCGCTGCCCGATGTGCCGGCGGCGCCCATCATGCGCTTGAGTTCTTCGTCGCGCTGCTTGTCGAGGCGGGCCTGTTCGGCGGCGTCTTTCTTGGCCTTGGCCGCTTTTTCGGCTTTCTCGGCGGCGACTTTCTTCTTCTCGGCGTCGAGCTTTTCGGTGGCCAGCTTTTTGTCGGCTTCCTTCTTCTCCAGCTCTTTTTTCTCGAGTTCTTTTTTCTCGGCGAGCTTCTTGTCGGCGAGCTTTTTGTCAGCCAGTTTCTTGTCGGCCAGTTCCTTCGCCTTCAGCTCTTCGCGTTCCTTCTTCTCGGCCAGTTCGCGCTCGCGTTCTTTCTTTTCCAGCAGGTCGCGCTCGCGCTGCTTCTTCTGTTCAAGCAGTTTCTTTTCGCGTTCGAGATTGATATCGGGCGGGGCCGGCTTCACCGGTTCGGGTTCGGCGACCTTCGGCGGTGGCGGCGGCGGAGCTGGTTTCGGCTCCGGTTGCGGCTCGGGCTCCTGCACGTCAGGCGGAGGAGGCGGGGGCAGTGCCGGCGCTGCGGCCGACTGGACCTTCATGTCCCAGACCTCCGCTTCGACCGCGGGCGGTTCGGTGTTCTGCCAGCTGATGCCGATCCACAGGAAAGCCAGCAGCAGGGCGTGCACGGCCAGCGCCAGCGCGATGGCGGGCAGGCGGTTCGGTTCTGGCGGCACCGTGTAGGGGGCGCCCATGGTGGCTGGCTTCATTGCAGACATTGCTTATTTTTAGCGTTACTTCGTCGCGAGACCGACGCGATTGATCCCCAGCTTCTTCGATTCCGAAATCAGTTCGATCACGTCCGCGTACTTGCTGTCGCGGTCGCCCGCGATCATCACCGGATAATCCGGATTGCTCTCGTGCAGGTCGCGCAGGCGGCGCAGGAGGGCGGCGCGGTCCGGCATCGATTCGGCGGCAACCGTTTCCTTGCCGCTCACACCGATCGACAGCGTGGCGTCGGGTTTGACGGTGATGTGGATATAGGTGTCCGGCGGCAGCGCCGATTTCTCGGCGTTCGGCAGGTTGATCACATTCGCGGTCGGATTGCTCGGGACCGCCATGAAAATGATGAGCAGCACCAGCATCACGTCGATATACGGCACGACGTTGATTTCGGATTTCAGTTTGCTGCGGCGTCCGCCGCGCATGCTGCTGGAAAAGGCCATGATCGAATCCTCTCGATCAGCGCGACTGGCGCTGCAGGATGTTCGAGAATTCCTCGACGAAGCTCTCGAAGCGGGTCGCGAGGCGGTCGATGTCGTGCGTGAAGCGGTTATAGGCAACCACGGCCGGAATCGCGGCGAACAGGCCGATCGCGGTGGCGATCAGCGCCTCGGCGATGCCCGGCGCGACGACGGCGAGCGTTGCCTGCTGGACACTGGCCAGGCCGCGGAAGGCGTTCATGATGCCCCATACGGTGCCGAGCAGGCCGATATAGGGCGAGACGGAACCGACGGATGCCAGGAAGTTCAGGTGCAGGTCGAGGCCGTCGAGTTCGCGCTGGAAGGCGGCGCGCATGGCGCGGCGCGAGCCGTCGAGCACGGCGCCCATGTCGAGGGCGTCGCGCGAGGCTTGCTTGCCCTTGATGAATTCACCCATGCCGGCTTCGAAGATGCGGGCCAGCGGGCCGCTCTGGTCGCGCTGGGCGGAGGCAGACTGGTGCAGGGTATGCAGGTTGCCGCCGGCCCAGAAGCTGCGCTCGAACTGCTCGGTCTGGCGGCGGGCGGCGCGGATGGCAAACAGTTTGCGGAAGATGTACGACCAGCTGACCACGGACAGCACCAGCAGGAGCAGCATGATGAGCTGCACGATGAGGTGCGCATTACTGATGAGGGCAAGGAAGGAAAGGTCGTGGGTTGGTGTCATCTGGTATGCAATATTGTTGAATGGATCAAGCGGCACGCATTTTATCAGCCACTTCCATCGGGAGCGAGCGCGGACGGACGGTGGCGAGGTCGACGCAGCCGACTTTGACCTGCGCTTCGACCAGCAGCAGGTCGCCGAGATACGCTTTCTGGGCGAACTGGACCGAGGCGCGGCCGAGCTTTTCGATGCTGAGTGTCAGGGTCAGTTCGTCGTCGAGGCGGGCGGGCGCATGGTAATCGATGCTGGCGCTCTTGACGACAAAGCCGGCGCCGTCGCTGACGATGAGCTTCTGTTGATCGACACCGGCAGCGCGCAGCCATTCGGTGCGCGCACGTTCGAAAAACTTCAGGTAATTCGCGTAGAACACGATACCGCCGGCGTCCGTATCTTCGTAATAGACCCGTACTGTCCAGGTGAAAAGCGCAGGCATTCTTTTTTGCCAAAAATGATAATAGGAAACATTTTACGCTATTGACGCAAATGTACGCTAGCGAACGCACCACCCGGGACAGTGCGGCGGGGCGTTCGGTCGGAAATCCATGGAGCGCGCGTAGTAGACGAGAGAAAACGCTGTCAGGACAATAACTGTAACACTTTCTCACAATTATCGAATCGGGGGCGCACGGCCGGCTGAACCGTTCACACGTGCGTTTGACCGGTAGGGTGGGCGGGTATCGTTGCAAATGTCCGTGTTATGCCCGCTTGATATTGAAAGGCGAAAAGCCCTGGCAGGTCGGCATCATCTCAATGCTGTTGACGTTGATATGCGGCGGCAGCGTCGCGATCCAGTAGGCCGTCTCCGCAATGTCTTTTGCCGTCAGGGGCGTCGTGCCTTCGTACACTTTCGCCGCTGCGTCGTCGTTGCCCTTGAAACGCACGTTCGAAAATTCGGTGCCGCCGCACAGGCCGGGCGCCAGGTTGGTCGCGCGCACGCCGGTGCCGACCAGGTCCGCGCGCAGGTTCAGCGTGAATTGCTCGACGAAGGCCTTGGTTGCACCGTATACGTTGCCGCCCGGGTAGGGGTAGTGGCCGGCCACCGAACCCAGGTTGATCACCAGGCCGCTGCCGCGTTCGACCATGGCCGGGAGCAGGGCGCGCGTCATCGTCACCAGGCCCTGGCAATTGGTGGCGATCATGGTTTCCCAGTCGTCCAGCGGCGCCTCGTGGGCCGGCGCGGTGCCGAGCGCGAGGCCGGCATTGTTGATCAGCACGTCGATCTGGCGCCAGGATTGCGGCAGCATGGCCAGCGCTTCCTCGATCGATTTCTTGTTGGTGACATCCATTTCGACCGGCAGCGCCGACTCGCCCAGTTCCGCCGCGAGCGACTCGAGACGTTCGAGGCGGCGCGCCGCCATCACGACCTGGTGGCCGTTGCGGACGAAAGTGCGCGCCATTTCGGCGCCGAAGCCGGCGGAGGCGCCGGTGATGAAAACGATCATGATGGAGTTCCCCTGGTGGCAGATGCTGCAAGATTGTAGCCGAAATGACCATCTTGCCGGACGGGTGATGGCAGTTGCCATGCTGGCAGGGCTTTCCTTGCCCTCAGCGGGCAGTTCACATACAATCCCCAGTCCATTTATATCTCACGTAACTGGCGAAAACGTGGACGGGGCCCTCGATAAACCTGGTTTCTCGAGGACCCTATACGCCGCGTAAAGGTGGGTAACCACCGGGAAGCGTGAGATTTCATCCGCCGTTCGCCTGGGCAGCCGACAATGGTTCGCGTGCATTGCTCGCGGCTGGCTGCTTTTCGGGCCGCGCGCCGATCCGACACTGCCCTTGTCCGGTTCTCTTATCGATTGGAGTTTTGTTCATGTTTGCAAAAGATCACACGCTGGCCAAGGTTGACCCGGAACTGTGGGGCGCCATCCAGAAGGAAAACACCCGTCAGCAGGATCACATCGAGCTGATCGCGTCCGAGAACTACACCTCGCCGGCCGTCATGGAAGCGCAGGGCTCACAGCTCACGAACAAGTACGCCGAAGGCTACCCAGGCAAGCGCTACTACGGCGGCTGCGAATACGTCGACGTCGCCGAGCAGCTGGCGATCGACCGCGTCAAGGAATTGTTCGGCGCGGAAGCGGCCAACGTCCAGCCTAATTCGGGCTCGCAGGCGAACCAGGGCGTGTTCTTTGCCATGCTCAAACCTGGCGACACCATCATGGGCATGTCGCTGGCCGAAGGCGGCCACCTGACCCACGGCATGGCGCTGAACATGTCCGGCAAATGGTTCAATGTCGTCTCCTACGGCCTGACCCCGGAAGAAGACATCGATTACGAAGCCATGGAAGCCCTGGCCCGCGAGCACAAGCCGAAGATGATCATCGCCGGCGCTTCGGCGTTTGCGCTGCGCATCGACTTCGAGCGCTTCGCGAAAATCGCCAAGGAAGTCGGCGCTTACTTCATGGTCGACATGGCCCACTACGCCGGCCTGATCGCGGCGGGCGAATACCCGAACCCGGTGCCGTTCGCCGACTTCGTGACGTCGACGACGCACAAGTCGCTGCGCGGCCCGCGCGGCGGCATCATCCTGATGAAGGCCGAGTTCGAAAAGCAGATCAATTCGGCGATCTTCCCGGGCATCCAGGGCGGTCCGCTGATGCACGTGATTGCCGGCAAGGCCGTGGCTTTCAAGGAAGCGCTGACGCCCGAGTTCAAGCAATACCAGCAGCAAGTCGTGAAGAACGCCAAGGCCCTGGCCGACGCGCTGATCGCACGCGGCCTGCGCATCGTGTCGGGCCGTACCGAGTCGCACGTGATGCTGGTCGACCTGCGTTCGAAAGGCCTCACCGGCAAGGAAGCGGAAGCCATCCTCGGCCAGGCGCACATGACCTGCAACAAGAATGGCATCCCGAACGACCCGCAAAAGCCGTTCGTGACCTCGGGCATCCGCCTGGGCAGCCCGGCCTTCACGACGCGCGGCTTCAAGGAAGAAGACGCGACGAAAGTGGGCAACCTGATCGCCGACGTGCTCGACAACCCGCACGACGCCGCGACCATCGAGCGCGTCAAGGCGGAAGTCAAAGTGCTGACCGACAAGTACCCGGTGTACGCCGCGTAAGCGAAATGTCCCCCACGCTGCAAACGTAGTAGAGTTCAGGAACGGCGGCCGCGAATAAGTCGGGCCGTCGTTCCTTCGCATCACCCAGCACCATCGGAGCACCATCGGCGCCCATGAAATGTCCGTTCTGCCAGCATGAAGACACCCAGGTCCTCGATACGCGCGTATCCGAGGAGGGCGACGCGATCCGTCGCCGGCGCCGCTGCGTGCAATGCGACAAGCGCTTCACCACCTACGAACGCATCGAACTGTCGATGCCGATCATCGTCAAGAAAAACGGCAGCCGCACCGAATTCGCGTCCAGCAAGCTGCGCGGCAGCCTGATGCTCGCCCTGCGCAAGCGCCCGGTCCCGGCCGCGGCCATCGACGCCGCCGTCGCCTCGATCGAGGAAAAACTGCTCACCAGCGGCCGGCGCGAAGTCGATACCGGCTATGTCGGCGAACTCGTGATGCAGGAACTCAAGCGTCTCGACGAAATCGCCTACATCCGCTTTGCCTCCGTCTATAAAGACTTCAAGGATCTCGCCGAGTTCCAGCAGGCCCTGGCCGAAGTCGGGCAAGCGCGCAAGTAAATCAAAGGCCTTTGATCCCCATGCGCACGCTTGACCCAGCGCACGGGAGCCTGCGTCCCCACTGATAACTTCTCGGTTCGCGCGAATTTGACGCGCCTGAACTGTGGAGGTGTTCCTTGCAAGGCTGTCGTGTTGGTGGCTTCACGCTCATCGAAGTGCTGGTCGCCATGTTCGTGCTCGCGCTCGGCGTCGTCGGCGCGGCAGGCACGCAAGTGACGGCGGCGCGCTTGCGCCAGCAGGCCGCGCTCGAGTCGGAAGCCATGCAGCTGGCCGCCTCGCTCGGTGCGCGCATGCGCGTCAACGCCGCGCAGATGGCGCTGGCCGACGCGTCCAATCCCTATCTCCAGTTCACCTACGACGCGGCCGATGGCGCGCCGCCCGCGCCGCCTGTCCCATGCTTCGGCGCATCCGTGTGCGATCCGGCCCAGATGGCCGCTTTCGACCTGTACGAGGCCGCGCGCATCGTCCACGGCGCCTTCCCCGGCGGGCGCATCGCGGTCTGCCGCGACGGCAGCGGCTGGGACTCGGCCGTGCAGGCCTTCGAGTGGGCCTGTGCCGGCGCCGCCGGCGCGCCGGTCGTCGTCAAGCTGGGCTGGCGCGCGCCGGGCAGCAGCGCGGCGGCGCCGGTCGTGGCGATGGTGGTCGCGGGATGAGTCCTCGCCGCTTTTCGCTGCGCCAGGCCGGCATGACCCTGGCCGAGCTGCTGGTCGCGCTGGCGCTCGGGCTCGGCGTGCTGCTGGCCGGCGGGGTCCTGATGATCGGCGCGAACCGGGCCTATGTCGCCCATGAGGACGCGGCCGGCATCGACGATGGCGGGCGCTATGCGCTGGCCCTGATCGGACGCGCGGTGCGCCAGGGCGCCTATGTCGACTGGGAGCACCAGGGCCCCGCCGGACCGGGCGTGAATGGTCCGGCGCCGCTGGCGGGGCTGGACAGCCGCTCGCTCGTCAAGACCAGCATCGGCATCGACGACGCGGTAGTGAACGCCGTGAACGGCAGCGATGTGCTGGCGGTGCGCTATGCGGGCGCCGGCCCCGCGCCCGGCGGCGACGGCAGCGTCATCGACTGCGCGGGCTTTGCCGTGCACGAGGCGAAGGAGGGCTGGAGCATCTTCTATGTCGCCCGGAATGGCGAGGGCGTTGCCGAGCTGCGCTGCAAGTACCGGGGCGCCGCCAACTGGAGTGCGGATGCGGTGGTGTCCGGCGTGGATGGCTTCCAGGTGCTGTATGGCCTCGACAGCGACACGCCGCCCGACGGCGTCCCGAATCGTTACGTGAATGCGGGCGCGCTCGCTGCGCTCGACGCCGGGCTGCCCGCCGCCGAGCTCAACGAAAAAACAGCGTGGAAGCGCGTGGCCAGCGTGCAGGTGGCGCTGCTGCTGCACGGGGAGCGGCCGTCCGCGGCCGTGCAACAGCCGGACGGCTATGCGCTGTTCGGTTCAGCCTACAGCCTGGCGCAGGCGGATACCGATGCCGGCGTCCAGCTGGCGGCCGCCGACTTGCACGAAGCTGGGCCGCCGCCCTCGCGCCGGCTGTTCACCGCCGTGTTCGCGGTCGGCGCGGCGCGACCCTGAGCCGCCATGACGATTCCTGTTCGCGAGCGCGGCGCGGCGCTCGTCACCATGCTGTTCCTGATGCTGGCGCTGCTGATGATGTCGCTGTCGGCCACGCGCGCGGCGCTGGCGGGCGCCAAATCGGCGCGCTATGAACGCGACCGCCAGGTGGCCCACGCCGCGGCGGAGGCGGCGCTGCTGGACGCCGAGCGCGACATCGATGGCGCGGCCGGGCCGGCCTCGCCGCGCACCGCAATTTTCACGGCGCTCGACCCCGACGCGTTCGCCGAGCGCTGCACTGGCCAGGCCGAGAAGGCGGGACTGTGCAAACTGGCGGCCGGCGCCAGTCCGCCGGCATGGCAGGCGGCCGACCTGGCGGGCGAGGCCGGCGTCGAATACGGACGTTTCACCGGACGCGCGTTGCCGACCGGCGCCGGCACGCTGCCGGCCGCGGCGCCGCGCTACCTGGTCGAGCTCCTGCCGGGCGCACAGCCGCTGTTCCGGATCACCGCGCTCGGCGTCGGCGCCGACCCGGCGACGGTGGTCGTCCTGCAGAGCTATTACCGGCGCGCCGCGGGCGGCCTGGCCGGCAAGCGCCTGGGCTGGCGCGAGATTGCCAACTGGCCCGAGCTGCACCGGGCCGCATCCTGATGGTTCACCGGAGACGATAATGATGGCGCGCTGCCGCGGTTTCACCCTGGTCGAAATGATGATCGTGCTGCTGATCGTCTCCGTGCTGGCCAGCCTCGCCTATCCGGGCTACGCCCGTTACCTGACGAAGACGCGCCGCATGGAAGGGAAGGTCGCGCTGATCCTGGCCATGCAGCAGCAGGAACAGCACCATGCGCTGCACCACACCTATGTCGCCTTCTCGAACGCCGCGCCGGTGGACGGGCTGCCCTGGTGGTCGGGGAACCTGGCCGCCGGCAGCGCGTATGAACTCGACGCCGAGGCTTGTCCGGACAGGGACTTGCGCGACTGCGTGCAGCTGCGGGCGCGTCCCGGCACGGCGAACGTCGACGCGCGCTTTGCCGATCCCGAATGCGGCACGCTGACCCTGCGCAGCACGGGCGAGCAGGGCGCCGGCGGCAACGCGACCCGCTGCTGGCCATGAACGCGGTACAGTCCCGGCGCGGCTTTTCGCTGCCCGAGCTGTTGATCGTCGTGGCGATCGCCGGCGTCCTGCTGGGGGTGGCGCTGCCCGACCTCGGCGCCTTGCTGCGCGCCCAGCAGCTGCGCACCGCCAGCAACGACCTGTTCGGGGCGATCGGCCTCGCCCGGGCGCAGGCGATCGCACGCAACGAGCGCGTCTTCCTGATGCCGCGCGATGCGGCCGGGGTCGACTGGGCCCAGGGCTGGACCGTGTTCGCCGACCGCGACGGCGACGGCATGCCCGGCGCCGGAGACGATCTCATCGCCGTGCACGAGTCGCTGCCGGCGGGCGTCAGCGCCGCCTTTGCCTTCACGAGTCCTGCAGCGCCGTATTACATCGCCTACAATGGCGCCGGGCGCAGCTGCGGCGCGGCCGGCAGTAATGCAGCGCGCTGGGGCACGCTGTCCCTGTTTCACGGCGGCGCAATCCGCCGTATTAAAATCAACATGCTGGGCCGGGCGCGCGCATGCAATCCGGAACGCGACACCAATTGCGACGGCGCCGACGCGCCGTCGAGCGGCTGACGAAGCCTCATGGCTGCGTTGCATCGTCTCGCCGTACTAGCGTACTGTCTTCGACGCTGCGCCTCGCCCTCAG
>Ga0308169_10004312_pt1 | contig 13349 bp, 9 predicted proteins | sample PhyBR1_2_FD_202139 | JGI IMG/M metagenome (GOLD analysis project Ga0308169, IMG submission 202139) | Phyllosphere microbial communities from UC Gill Tract Community Farm, Albany, California, United States - DLSLSB.R1 | ecosystem: Host-associated > Plants > Phyllosphere > Unclassified | place...
CCTGGCCTGGGCGAACCTGATCAATATCCTGGCCTGCGCCATCGCGTACATCCCGCTGCGGCCGAAAAACATGCCATGGACCCCGTCGTTCCGGCACTGGCGCGGCGTGGCCCACTTCGGCCTGGGTTCGCTCCTGACCAGCTGCACGGTGGCGATCAACAATGCCATTCCCGACATCCTGCTGGGCAAGCTGGGCTCGGCGCGCCTCGTTGGCCTGCTCAGCCGTGCAAATTCGACGGTGACCATTTTTACCTATGTCGCCGGTTCGACCGTCAATTACGGCGCCGTGTCGTATCTGGCCCAGACCTACCACCGTGGCGAATCCCTGATCCCGACCATGAGCCGGGCGACGGCGCTGCTGACCGGCGTCGGCTGGCCGGCGCTCGCGCTCACGGCCCTGCTGGGCCATGAAATCGTGCTGGCGCTGTACGGCGCGACCTGGCTGGCCAGCGTGCCGGCGATCCTGCCGCTGACGATTGCCGCCGCAGTGGGCATGACCTTCAATTACATCCACCCGGCCATCGTCGCCATTGGCCGCCCGTACCTGAGTGCGATCCCGGTCCTGGTCACGCTGGCCACCCGGATCGGCTTTGGCGTCGCCCTGTTCGACGGCGGCCTGACGGGCTTTGCCTGGGCCCTGTGCTGGGCGTCGCTTGCCGCCACGCCGATCGTCATCATGCAGCAGCAGCGCTACTTCCACTGGGGCCTGATTCCGTTGTTGCGCGCCATGGTGCCAAGCGCCTGGGTGGCGGCCGGCACGGCGGCGGCGGGTGCGCTGCTCAATCTGGTCATCCCCGACTGGCCGGCGCTGGTGCGTCTGCTCGTGATGCTCACGCCACTGGCGCTGTTCTGGTACCTGATGTTGCGCCTGACCCGCCACGAATTGCTGGACGAGGTGCACCGCATGGCCGCCACGGTCAAGATGAGACTGGGTCGGCTGCTACCGACTGTATAATTCGTTCAAGGTTCCTCCAGACGAGAATGACGATTATGTACTTCGACGAAGTAAAGACCATCCTGATTGACGTGCTGGCCCTGGGTGAGTCCGGTCAGCACCTGACCGAAGATTCGCCCCTGCTGGGCAGCCTGCCGGAGCTCGATTCGATGGCCGTGGTCAGCCTGATCGGCGCGCTCGAAGAACGTTTCGGCATCGCCATCGACGACGACGACATCAGCGCCAGCACCTTCGCCACCCTCGGCACGCTCGCTGCGTTTGTCGCGCAGAAGCAGGCCGAATGACAGCCAGCCAGGTTACGCCCCCTGCCGAGCCGTTCTTTTTAAAGATCGGTGCCGGCCAGCGCTTTTGCCTGTTTCATCCGCCGCACGGCCCCTGCCGTGGTGCGGTGCTGTACGTGCCGCCGTTTGCCGAAGAAATGAACCGTTCGCGCCGGATCGCGGCGCTGCAGGCGCGCGAGATGGCCGCGCTCGGCTACGGCGTGCTGCAACTCGACCTGTATGGCTGCGGCGACAGCAGCGGCGACTTCGGCGACGCCCGCTGGGCCATCTGGAAAGAGGACCTGGCCGCCGGCGCACAGTGGCTCCAGACACGCCTTGGCCAGCCTCTGCTGCTGTGGGGCCTGCGCCTGGGCGCCCTGCTGGCGCTGGACTATGCGCGCACCGCCCAGCATCCGGTCAAGGCACTGATTTTGTGGCAGCCGGTGCTGAGCGGCGCAGCCTACCTGACCCAGTTTTTACGCCTGCGCACCGTTGGCGCGCTGCTGGCCGAAGGCGCGTCCGGGCATACCGGTACCGCCGCCCTGCGCGCCTCGCTGCAGGCGGGCGAAACGCTCGAGATCAGCGGCTACGACCTGGCACCCGAACTGGCCGCCGCCATCGACGCGCTGGCAGCGCTCGAAGACTTCACGCCGGATTGCCCGGTGCACTGGTTCGAGGCGCTGGGCATGACCGGCCAGGGCGCCTCGCCCGGCGTCTCTCCCGGCACGGCCCGCGCCAGCGCCGCCTGGCTCGAGCGCCAGGTCGACCTGACGCTGCACCAGGTGCAGTGCCCGCCTTTCTGGACCACCCCCGAAATCACGATCTCGCCAGCCTGGCTGGCCGCCACGTCGACGGCGTTGCAGGAACCCGCTCATGGACATTGAAGAACGGGTCGTGACCTTCGAGTGCCAGGGTGACAGCCTGTATGGCGTGCTGCACCTGCCCGAGAACCCTGGCGCGCGCGCCGTGCTGGTGGTCGTGGGCGGGCCGCAATACCGCGCCGGCAGCCATCGCCAGTTCACGCTGCTGGCGCGCAGCCTGGCCATGAACGGGATCGCGGCCATGCGCTTCGATTACCGCGGCATGGGCGACAGCGAAGGCGCCGAGCGTGCCTTTGGGGACGTAGAAGACGATATCAAGGCGGCGATCGATGCCTTGATGGTGGCCGTGCCCGGCGTGCGCGAGGTGGTGTTGTGGGGCCTGTGCGATGGCGCCTCGGCTGCCATGATGTACGCGCCGCTGGACGCGCGCGTGAGCGGTGTGGTGCTGCTCAATCCATGGATCCGCACGCCCGACAGCATCGCGCGCACGACGCTGCGCCACTATTACCGCGACCGCCTGGTCGACCGCGCCTTCTGGGCCCGGGTGCTGCGCGGCAGCTTCAATTACCAGCGTTCGCTGGCCTCGATGTTCCAGCTGGTGCGCACTGCATTCGGCCCGGGCACGGCGCCGCGTACCACGCTGGCCCTGCCCGACCGCATGCACGCCGGCCTGCACGCCTTCAGTGGCCGGGTGCTGGTGATCATCAGCGGCGCCGACCTGACCGGCCGCGAATTCTGCGACCTGGCCGAGGCCACGCCGAAATGGCGCCAGCTGCTGCAGTCTTCGCGCGTTACCCAGTACCGGATCGACCGGGCCGACCACACGTTCTCACGCCGCGTGTGGCGCGATCAGGTCGCGCACTGGACCGGCACCTGGCTGGGCAGCTGGTAACACAGCTGACAATCGCCGCTCAGCGGACCTGGCGCGCCAGACAGCCGCTGAAATCATCGAACGCGCCATAGGTGGCGCTGCGCCCACGCTTGGCGCCGCACAGATCGATGCCGCCGACCGCACTCGCGTCGCGCTCGGGTACCGCGCCACGCCACGCCAGATCGCCGCTGCCCGGTTCCACGAACAGGCTGCGCACCGGATGGTAGCCGGCATAACTCTGCCACAGCGCCGTGCTGCGGTTGTCTTCCCGATGCAGCAAGCCGCCGTCGCGGCTGCGGATCGCGCCATCGACCAGATTGCCGTCCAGGCGCGCACTGCTGGTCGGATAGCGCACGTCGATCCCGCCCGTATCGAGCAAGGTGTTGTCCACGACGCTGCTGCGCGCTGCGCTGTTCAGATAAATGCCGACGTCCGAACAACCCATCACGAGATTGGCGCGCAAGATGCCTTGTTCCTGTTCGGTGATGCAGCGTCCGTCGCGGCACACGGCCGCGCCGGTGCCGCCACCGCCCAGCGACAGGCCCACCCGCTGGCCGGGACCGCGCAGCGTGCGCTCACACCACACCAGATTGCGCTCGAAGATGTTGCCGCTGCCAGCGCCCTTGGCGAACGCGCCATAGCTGACCATGTCGCCCTCGCCCTTCAGGAAATCGCTGATCAGGTTGGCGCGGATGGTCCAGCCGTTGGCGGCGACGAGGTCGATCGGCGTGACCGGGTTGGAGGTCTGGCGCACGCGCGTCGCGGTCAGCGTGTTCTGTTCGATCAGGCCGTCGTCCGGGAAGCGTCCCTGTTCGCCGTTGATCTTGATGTGGGCATTGAAGTCGGTGAGCATGTTGTTGCGCGCGACGAAATGGCTGGCCGCGCCCACCACGTGGAACGCGTGCTCGCAGTAGCGATCCTCGGCGCACACGCCGCGAATGGCCAGGTTCTCGAAACGCCAGTGCGGCGCCTTGACGCGAAAGCCTTCGACCAGGTCGAACTCGAGCTGCACGCTGCCCGGCTTTGCGGCCCGCACGACAATCGGGAGCCCGGCGCGACCCGGGCGATTGACGTCGAGCGGCGCGCCGCCGAACCGGTACACGCCTGGCAGCAGCGTGATCGTGTCGCCCGGATTGGCCTGCGCCAGCGCCGCGCGCAGCGCATCCGGCGTGGCGACCAGGATCGCGCCGGTGGCATCGACGCCGACCGCGCCCGGTTGCGCGCCGAGGGTCACGGCAAGACCGGCCGGCAGCGCCGGTTCGCCCCGATCGAGCCGCAGCAGCAGCGCCGCGCTGGCCTGCCCCGCCTTGACGATGACCGGGTTGTGCCCGCTGGTGCGCTTTTCGATATACGGCGCCAGCGCGCGCGGCGTAACGCCCACCCGTTCGACCACGTACGCCGCACCGATGGCGCCCAGCGCCAGCAGCGCGAGGGCGCCGGCCATCGCCTTGCGCATCATGTGCTGCTCTTGATGCCGTGGCGGTTCATCAGGTCATACATCGTCGGGCGGCTGATGCCCAGCATTTCCGACGCCTTGACGATATTGCCGTCCGCGCGCGCCAGCGCCTTCACGATGGCGCCCTGCTCTGCCTCGTCACGTACCTGGCGCAGGTTCAGCGGTTCTTCGACCGGCGTGTCGCCTTCGGGCAGGCCCAGGTCGTCAGCCACGATGGTCGGGCCATCGGCCATGATCACGGCGCGCTTGACGCAGTTTTCCATCTCGCGCACGTTGCCCGGCCAGGCGTAGCCTTCGATCGCCGCGATCGCATCCGGCGAGAAGTGCAGCGTCGGGCGCGATTCCTGGGCGCAGAACTTGTTCTTGAAGTGATGCGCCAGCAGGGCCGCATCGCCCTGGCGGTTGCGCAGCGGCGGAATCGTCACGACGATCTCGGACAGGCGGTAATACAAGTCTTCGCGGAAGCGACCGGTGCTGCACAGTTCCTTGAGCTTCTGGTGCGTGGCGCAGACGATGCGCACGTCGACGGCGATTTCTTCATGCCCGCCGATGCGCTCGATCACGCGCTCCTGCAAAAAACGCAGCAGCTTGGCCTGCAGCGCCATCGGCAGGTCGCCCACTTCATCGAGGAAGAACGTGCCGCCATGGGCCAGTTCGACCTTGCCCTTGGTCTGCTTGGCCGCGCCGGTGAAGGCGCCTTTTTCGTAGCCGAACAATTCGCTCTCGAGCAGGTTCTCGGGGATCGCGGCGCAGTTGATCGCCACGAAGCGCTCCTTGGCGCGCGGCGAGATTGCATGCACGGCGCGCGCCAGCACTTCCTTGCCGGTGCCCGATTCGCCCAGCAGCATGACCGAGGCCGAGGTCGGGGCGACCTTCTCGATACTGCGGCACAGCTTGAGCATGCCGGGATCGCGGCTGATCACGCCGGCCATCGGCGAATCGGCCTGGCCGTTCTGCATGCGGCGGTTTTCTTCCTGCAGGTTGTGCAAAAAGAACGCGCGCTGGATGACCAGGTTGAGCACCTCGGGCTCGGGCGGCTTCTGGTGGAAATCGTAGGCGCCCATGGCGATCGCCTTGACCGCATTGGCGCGGTCCTGGTTGCCGGTCAGGACGATCACGCGCGTTTCCGGCGCCAGCGCCAGGATCTGCTGCAGCGTGGCCAGACCTTCGGTCGAACCGTCCGGGTCGGGCGGCAGGCCCAGGTCCATCGTGACCACGGCCGGCTCATGGCGGCGGATCTGCGCCAGCGCGCTTTCGCGGTCGTCGGCGACCACTACGTCATAGGCGTCGAAACTCCAGCGCAGCTGCTTTTGCAGGCCCGGGTCGTCTTCGATGATCAGCAGTTTCGGTTTGTTTTGGCTCACGGTTATCCTTTCATCACGCAGCGCGCTCGGCGCCAGCTTCGCGGTACAGCGGCAACGTGACGGTAAATGTGCTTCCCTGCGCAGGCACGCTGGTCAATGCCAGCGCCCCGCCCAATTCGTGGATGTATTCCCGGCTTTCGAACACGCCGATGCCCATGCCGGCCGGCTTGGTCGATTCGAACGGCTTGAACAGCCGCTCGCGGATGAATTCTTCGCTCATGCCGGCGCCGGTGTCGGCCACGGTCACGGTGACCTGCCCGCCCGTGCGCGAAATCGACACGCTGACACGGCCGCTGCGCGGCGTGGCTTCGATCGCGTTCTGGATCAGGTGGCCCAGCACGCGCTCGAGGCGCTCGCCGTCGGCCAGCACCAGGAGACCCGCATCGACCACGTCCAGCACCGGATGCGGCTCGAACGCGCTCTTGAGCGCAATCGCCTGGCGCACCACGTTCTCGACGCGCAGCGGCAAGGGCCGTTCCGGCGCATCGTTGCGACTGAGCTTTTGCAGCATCATTTTCATCTTGTCGACCGAGTGTGTCACGGTATCGAGCATATCGCGCTGGAACTCGGGATTGTCGCGGTGCTTTTCGGCGTTCACGTTCATCAGCGACAGCTGGGCCACCAGGTTTTTCAGGTCGTGCACGACGAAGGTCGACATGCGGTTGAACGACTCGAACTGGCGCGCCACCATCAGCTCGTTGGCCGCATCCTGCTGCGCCAGATAACTGGCGGCCTGGCTGCCGGCGATTTCAAGCAGATCGAACACTTCCCAGTTCAGCGACACGGCGCTGCGCGCATCCTGCAGCACGACAAAGCCGAACAGCTTGCCGTGCAGGATCAAGGGCACCACCAGCCAGCCGCGCGGGAACGCGAGCAGCCACGCCGGCAAGACCAGGTCGCCGTATTTTTCGGGCAGGGCCGCGTATTCGCGCAGGTCGATCACCCACTGGGTGGTTTCCAAAAAGTGACAGAAATTCGAGTCGGCCGGCTCGGTCTCGGTGCTGGTGGCCTGCCACCCGGCCACTGGCTGATAGTGACCGCCATCGCCGTCGCGGCGCTGCCACAACACGCCGCCCGGGCTTTCGACCAGCGCGCCGACTGCCTCGATCGCGCGCTCGCCGATGTGCGTGCCGCCCGACGACAGGGTGCGCGTGAAGCGCATCCATTCTTCGCGGTAGTCGTAGCCGTAGCTGTAGAAATGCTTGCTGATGAAGACCTTGAGCCAGGCCCGGAAGGTGCCCGAAAACAGGGTTCCGGTCAGCAGCAGCAAGGCGCCGCACAGGAACGCGACCTGCATCACGCCGCCCCAGCTGCCGCCGAAATAGCGCAGGTAGTAGCCGGCAAAGCCCATCGCCAGCAGATAGATCGCCGAACCGAACAGCGCGGTCGAGTGGAACATCACGCGGCGCGACAGCACCAGCGCGGTCGAGCGCGACGTGCTGCGCTTGACCGCGGTGCCGATCAGCGGCATGGCCAGCGCATTGACGATGCCGCGCGCAGCCCAGGTGTCCGGGTGCATGTCATGGAACAGCATCGCCTGGCTGTACATGTAGAAGTCGTAGGCGAACATCGCGCCGATGCCCAGGCAGGCGAACTTGATGGCCCAGCGCTCCTGGATCGTCTTGTTGCGGTAGACCTGCTCGACCAGCAGCATGCCCAGCACCGCCTGGCACACGCGCGCCGTGACGTTGGGCAGCAGGCCGCCATTCATATTGAGCATCAGGTCGGTACGCACCAGGACCGTCACCAGCAGCAGGACCCCATAGCAGACAGCGCCGATGAAGATGGGCGTGCGCAGGCTGAACGGCCAGCGGCTGGCCGGATCGCGCGAATTGCCCAGCAATAGCAGCAACACGATGCACCAGGCGCCGCTGCGCAGGATTTCGAGGGTGTCGGTCCAGACCGACCAGAGTTCGTGGCCGGTGGCGGCCTGCCCGGCCAGTGCGGCGGACCAGAGCGCGGTGAATCCGCATGCGAGGGCAATGGCGGCAACCTGCGTGCGGCCGCGCCAGATGGTGAACAGCAGGCCGATCAGCAACAAGAAACCGATGGCGGCGACGCTATAGCTATAGACGGCAATGGTGGTCAACGTATGCCATCCATGAAAACGACCATTGAAAAATTGGGGATAGAAACGTTCGTGCCAGCAACCTGCAGTGCGCGCACCGCAGGTCGCTCCGGGATGATCAGCGGCCGCTACGGAACAGCACGACCTTGAGCGTATTGATCAGGATGAGCACATCCAGGAACAGGCTGTTGTTCTTGACGTAATAAAGGTCGTACTGCAATTTCTGCAATGCATCCTCGGCCGACGATCCATAACCATAACGCACCTGCGCCCAACCGGTAATACCTGGCTTGATGCTATGACGGACATTGTAATATGGAACCACTTCGATCAGCTGCTCGACGAAGTAAGCGCGCTCGGGCCGTGGGCCAACGAACGACATGTCGCCCTTGAACACGTTCAGGATTTGCGGCAGCTCGTCGATCCGGGTCTTGCGCATGAAGTTACCCACACGCGTGACGCGTGGATCGTTCTGGGCGGCCCACTGTGGCGTACCGCCTTTTTCGGCATCGGCGCGCATGCTGCGGAACTTGTGGACACGGAAAATCTTGCCATCCTTGCCGACCCGTTCCTGCGAATAGAACACGGGGCTGCGGTCTTCCAGCCAAACGGCCAGCGCCGCGAACAGCATGATCGGGAACGTCACCGCCATGATCAGGGTGCTGCAGATCAGGTCAAACCCGCGCTTCATGAAGGTACGGATAAAGCTCTGGTCGAAACCACCGCCGAAGACCAGCCAGCTCGGCTGCAGTGAATCGACCCGGATCTGGCAGGTTTCGCGCTCGAAGAACGTGGCGGCATCGGTCACCTTCACGCCTTGCAGCTTACAGTCGAGCAGTTCCTTGATCGGGAAGCTGCCGCGCCGGTTCTGTACCGACACCACGATTTCCTGCGCGCCATACTGGGTTGCCATCTTGACGAGCGAGTCGCCTTCACGCACCTTGAGCACGTCCGCAGCCGGCACGCACATCTCGTCGCTGCCCACCGGAATAAAGCCGACGACCTTGTAGCGATGGTAACTGTTCTTGTTGACGGCCAGGTCGCTGCATTCCTTGGCCAGCGCGCCATTGCCCAAGAACAGAATGCGCGACTGCATCAGGCGCAGTTCGGACGTTTTGAAGAAGATGATGCGCGCGATGAAGATCCCGGCTGCAGCAAGGCCAAAGCCCAACAGCAGGATGCCGCGACCGAAGTACAGGTCGGGCGCCACGTAGAACACCAGCGTCAGGATCAGGAAACCCATCAGGAACGCCGGCATCAGCTTCATGAAGAACGGATGGCGCAAGCCCTCGTCGAAGTCGAGCTGGTACATGCCCATGGCGCTCATGCTGAAGCTGACCGCCACGGCAAATGCGACGGCCGAGGCCAGGAAGTGATCGAACTGGTCATTCGTGAGCGGTGCGCCGATGTCGAGAAAACGCATGGCTGCGCCTGCATAGGCGGCGCCCAACAGGATCAATATTTCCACGAATAGCAGGACGAAAACGATCTTCGACACGTAGTGGTTAGAGATCCGAAACATGTTATTCCCCAGAATTGATGATTACGCTTACTGCATGCCGAGATGCCGAATGCACGCGTCGTACACCCGCTGCACCACCGTTGCCTGTGTTGGCAGTTACTAACTTCTTCGATTAATTGTCAACCAATACAACGGCAACCACACGAAACGTTACACGTTGAAATACGCGCATGGGTTCCTGACGACACCGCCTTACAGCGGGTAACCTGGTAACGCCATGAAGACGAGGTCAATCTGGGAAATTATTCCATGATCCGACGTCGCAATGAATTTCTTGCAAGATCAACATCATTTTTAAGTTATTGTTTTGACATATTTTTAACATTCAATATAGCATGGAAACACCTGGCCACTCAACGACAGGCTGCTGTCCCGTCAGCTTGTTGCAACACGCATCCGACCAGACTCTGTGAGTTCGTCAGTGCAGTTGCATCAAAAGACAACATTAGTTCCCATATGCAATAAAGTCGAGGGATTTTAGCACTGACCGTGCATAAAGCCACGCAAAGACTGTAATCGTGCGCTATAGATTTCAGAATAATTTGATGAACAACAAAGACATGCAGGCAGGACGTGGTCAATAAGACACAGCGGAACCTGAACTGATGTGGGAGTGACAAGAAGAAGTACGACTGCCCGACAAGCGTCACAACACAACGCCAACGACGGAGAAACAGCATGGCAAGATGCCAAATTGGTGCGGCTGGCTGGAATCGAACCAGCGACCCTTGGCTTCGGAGGCCAATACTCTATCCACTGAGCTACAGCCGCACTGGCAAGCGTAGCGAAGGATACAGTCTTTCGTCGAGTACGTCCATGGGCAGCGCCCGAAAAACCCTGGCATCAATACAGGTTTACACTATAATAAGATGCTCGACGGCACTTGCAAAAAAGCCACTAGATCGCAGCGCCTCAGTGGCCGGTTTTTTTAATTGAATTAAGGAAATCATGAGCGACGCACAGCACGACCACGAATCCCTCATTCGTACGCCAAAACAGCTCGTGGTTGCTGTCGCGGGCTTCTTCCTCGTCATCGTCATCGGCATCATCCTGCTGGTTACCTTCGTCACCAATGCGTCGACCACCGGCGCCGGCAGCAATGCCCAGAGCGCCGAGGCGATTGCCGCGCGTATCCGTCCCGTCTCCGATGCAGGTTTCACGCTGCGCGACGCCAATACGCCGCGTGTCCTGCTGGCAGGCGGCGCCGTGTACACGGCCACCTGCGCCGCCTGCCACGACAGCGGCATGGCAGGCTCCCCCAAGACGGGCGACAAAGCTGCCTGGGCGACTCGCCTGGAGCAGGGTTACGATACGCTGCTCAAGCACGCGATCGAAGGCATCCGCGCCATGCCGGCCAAGGGCGGCAACCCCGACCTGGATGATCTCGAAGTGGCGCGCGCCGTGGTGTTCATGACCAATCAAAGTGGCGCCAGTTTCAAGGAACCGGTTGCACCTGCACCTGTTACTGCCCCGGCTACACCGGCTGCGGCTGACGCTGCCACGGCGACGGCTGGTGCAGCGGTCGCTGCAGCCCCGGCAGCTGCTGCACCCGTGGTGGCAGCAGCGCCGGTCGCAAGCGCGCCAGTTGCAGGTCCGGCCGTGGCCAGTGCCGACACTGGCAAGAAAGCCTACGATTCGGCGTGCATTGTCTGCCATGGCGCCGGTATTGCAGGCGCACCCAAGTTGGGCGACAAGGCGGCGTGGAGCGCGCGCCTCGGTCAGGGCGCCTCGGTCTTGTACGACCACGCCATCAAGGGCTTCCAGGGCAAAGCCGGTGTCATGCCACCAAAAGGTGGTTCTGTGTTGCCCGACGCCGACGTCAAGGCTGCGGTGGACTACATGGTGGCTGCAGCCAAATAAGCATCGCAGCATCTGCAAACAAAAAGCGCCGCATACGGCGCTTTTTGTTTATCTGACAGTTTTAGTTCCAGCGCAGCATGACAGCCTGCCAGAGTCATACTGATCGTGTATTAATTGAACAAGTCGTTGTGTTTCTTTTAAACCTCCATATTTATCATATGTGTCATGTTGATTTAAAAGTAAAGTAACAATTGCTTACAAATCGCAACAAATAAATACCTTATCCTGCACAGCCTCCAGTCGAAATAAATTCCTATCGGAATCTTTACAGGATCAGTACACCATGTCCCTCCGTTCAAAATCTGCCGTGCCTGCTTCGTGCCGCTTGTCAGCCATTTTCCTCGTAACACTCGCCGTAGCCGGCGGCGCTTCTGCCGCCACGCTGTCAGTGGGACCAGGAAAAACCTATGCTGCGCCCTGCGCCGCTTTTGCCAAGGCACAGTCTGGCGATCTCATCCAGATCGACGGCGGCAAAACCTATAGCGGTGACGTGTGCGCCATCAGCGCCAGCAACCTGACCATCCGCGGTGTGAATGGCCGGCCCAAGATCGACGCCGCCGGCAAGAACGCGCAAGGCAAGGGGACATGGGTTGTCCAGGGTAATAACACCACGGTGGAAAATGTCGAAATGGCCGGTGCATCCGTGCCAGACCGCAATGGCGCCGCAGTCCGCGTAGAAGGCACCAACTTCACGCTGCGTTCGTCGTACCTGCACGATAACGAGAACGGCATCCTGACCGGCGCCAATGACAACAGCAGTATCGTGATCGAAAACACCGAGTTTGCTGCCAACGGTAGGGGCGACGGTTACACCCACAATGTGTATATCGGTCATGTCGGCAGCCTGACGTTCCGCTACAACTATTCGCACGACGCCAATGGTGGCCACAACCTCAAGTCGCGCGCCAGCGTCAACACGATCAACTACAACCGTTTCTCGAGCAGCACCGGCAAACCGAGCTACGAGATCGACCTGCCAAATGCAGGTACCTCGTATGTCATCGGCAATGTGATCCACCAACCCGCCAGCCACAACAACCCTGGCTTGCTGGCCTATGGCAATGAAGGCGCAAGCAATCCCAAGCAGGATTTGTATGTGGTCAACAATACGTTCCTGAACGACGACAGCGTGCGAGGCACCTTCGTGCTGGTCGGCGGCAGTGTGACGACGCCAGTTCTGATGCAAAACAATATCTTTGGCGGCTTCGGCGCGGCGACCAACCAGGCCAACGCCATCGACCGGACCAACTTCCGCTCGCTCGTGCCCGGCTTCATCAACCGCCTGCTGTTCGATCTGCATCCGATCGCCAACGTGCTGGTGATTAACGCCGGTTCGGTGCCGGGCGTGTCGGCAGCCGGCGTGTCGTTGACGCCAGTGGCCCAGTACAAGCATACGGCGTCGGGCGAAACCCGCGCTGCGGCGAGTGCGCGCGATATCGGCGCCTACGCGGCGTTGAACTCGGGCAGCACGCCAGCACCGTCTGCGTGGACCACCTGCGCCGCTGAAAACGCCACCTGCAGTTTCAGCGGCACGCGTGAAGTGCGCTATGGCGCGGGCAATTCCTGGGTCGTCAAAGTGTTCACCAACAATGCCCAGTGCTCGAACGCCGTGTTCGGTGATCCGATCGAAGGCACGGTCAAGACCTGCAGCTATGCCGCGACCACGTCGAGCGCGCCGACCCCGGCGCCGACCACGCCCGTGACCTGGACCGCATGCGCCGCCGAAAACGGCACCTGCGCGTTCACCGGGACCCGCGACGTACGCTACGGCGTGCCGGGCGCCTACGCTACCAAGGCGTTCACGACCCGCACCGCCTGCACCAATGCCGTGTTCGGCGATCCGATCGAAGGCACGGTCAAGTCGTGCAGCTATTCGAGCCAGGCGCGCTGATCGCAGCAGGGTAACGGAAACAACAAGGGCCGCGAAAGCGGCCCTTGTTTTAACTACGCAGTGGCCTGCGCTGCAGGCTTACCAGATGATCACGCGATCCTTTGGCGCCAGGTACATCTTGTCGCCGGCCTTGACCTTGAACGCCTCGTAGAAACCAGGCTGGTTCTTCAGCGTGCCGTTGGCGCGGTATTGCGCCGGCGAGTGCGGGTCGGTCTTGATCTGCGCGATCTGCGCCGGTTCGCGCATCTTCGTGCGCCACACCTGGCCCCAACCCATATAGA
>Ga0308169_10004313_pt1 | contig 13349 bp, 9 predicted proteins | sample PhyBR1_2_FD_202139 | JGI IMG/M metagenome (GOLD analysis project Ga0308169, IMG submission 202139) | Phyllosphere microbial communities from UC Gill Tract Community Farm, Albany, California, United States - DLSLSB.R1 | ecosystem: Host-associated > Plants > Phyllosphere > Unclassified | place...
CGCGCGCAGCACCACCAGGGCGACGGCGATCATGGACGAGTTAAGCGGGTTCAAGGCCGTGCCCAGGCTGAGGCCGGCGACGGCCAGGGCAGTCCGGGGGTTGTTGCTCACGGTAACAGTCTGGCCCACGGCCGCCGTCGGGGACGACTTGGCGGCCTCTGGGCGTAGTGTGGCGTTCGCTACTTGCTGCTGCTTGCCAGGCCCACGGGGAACAGTGCGTCCTCCACGGCACGGGTCAGGTCGCGGATCACCTCGGCCTGGCCGTCATCCGGGACGCCCTCAGGATTCTCTGTGTAGATCACCAACGCGAAGGTGGATCCGCGGTAGCTCAAGAGTGCGGCGTCGTGCAGCTCACCTGACACTTCCCCGTACTTGTGGTGGACGTCCACGCCGGACCGTGACCCAGCGGGAATCAGGTCCTCGTTGTTGGTGTCCTGCATGTAGCTCAACAGCTGCGCCGTGTTGTCCTCGTTGAGGAGCTCCCCCGCATAGAGCTTCTTGAGGATCAGCGCCATGTCGGCGGCAGTCAGGAGGTTCTGTTCGGGGTCGTAGGTGATGCCGATGGAGGCCGCATAGGCCGTCAGCTGCGGGTGGCCCACGGCATCCATCAGCAGCAGCCAGGAATCATTGTTGCTGTCGTTGACCATGGCCTTGAGCTGGAAGGCGGCGTCGTAGTCCCCCATGGGGCCGTCCAAGCTGGCCTGCCCCTCTTCCACCAGGTGGTAGAAAGCGGCAGCGGTCAGGATTTTCGCCGTGCTGGCAGCAGTAAAGGTGTTTTCGTCACCGAACGTGCGTTCGGCGCCGCCGGACACGTCTGCGAGCGCGAGCCCGATCCGGTATTCGTCGGCTTCACTGAGGATGTTGTCCACGCTGTCCTGCAGCGACGGCGGGGCTGCCGCCACCGGCGCCGCGGGCACGGCCGGCTGCGTGGGCACGACTGCCCCGGTGGGCGGCTCGGACCGGACCACGGCCAGGGTGATGGTGCCCGTGATGACCAGGAGAACCACCAGCGCCAGGACCAGCAGCCTCCGGTTGCCTTGGGCCTTCGCGGAAACCGGCCTGCGGGGCGCCGGCGGCGGGGCGTCGCGGCCTGGTTTGGGCACCAAGGGGTGCACTGACATACAAGGACTCCTGTCCCGCCTCGACAATCACAAACAACGTCAGCGCGGCGAAGAGCCGCGCTGACAAAGCTGATTAAATCACCGGAGGTTGGGAGCTTCCTGAAGGCTTGCGGGGTGTTCCGCAGTGGCCTTCACGACAGGCAAATCCCTCCTCGACGCGCCAGTTAATTCACGCCGACCAAATCTCGGGCGCGCCACGGAATATGCGTCTCGAAAACGGTTCTGCGCGTCGAAGCGCCAGATGCCTGCTTTGCTCCTGATGGGGACCAACTGCCAGTAAGCCTTGACGCATCGGTCCACCTGTATGTCCGGCAACCACTTGGCGGGGAGATTCGGGTACCCGGTACTCGTGCGCTTCAACCCGCCGTCACTTGTACTGGTACCTGTAGCGGGGCGCTGCCCGCAGGCAATGGCAAGACCACGTGAAGGAGACGTCCCGTATGACCCCTCATGAAGCACAAGCCCCGGATTTCCGGGCTGGGGAGGACGTCTTCGAGCCGGCGCCGCCCCAGGCGAGAGCACGCTTGAGGCCGCGCCCGTGGCCTGTTGGCCCGCGGGAAAGCTACGGGAAAGTGGACTTTGACGATGACGAGGGAAAGGCCGTCCTCACCCTCTACATACAGCGCGGGCCCGAAGATGGGTACGTCCTGCACGTGGAACACTTGGCCGCGCCCCTGCGGGTGGACGGCACGCTCCTCCGCCTGAATCCAACGCCCCACGTCGAGAGGGACGCCGACTTCCGCAGGATTACAGCCGCCCGGACGGTCGCCGCCAGGGCCGAGGCCGAGTTGGACGCCGCCGTCAGGGCCGCCCGCGCGAACGGGGACTCCTGGGACGTTATTGGTGCCGCGCTCGGCACATCCGCCCGAGCTGCCCGGGAGCGGTTCGGGCACAAACTGAAGCGGCCGCGAAGTGGGCTCTAGCCCCGGGTGCGGGCAGCGAGTGCTGTATCCAGGAACTCCAGGTGCGCCGGAGTGACCGCCACGACGCTGCCCAGGTATTCCGGATGCTTGGCAAGGAACTTCTTGATGAACGGGCACACGGGAACGATCCCGATTCCAACCTCAACGGTGCTGTCCAGGGCAGCGGTAGCGAGCTTGCCCGCCAAACCCTGCCCGCCGTATTCCTCGTTGATCACCGTGTGGTAGAAAATGCGCTGCGGCGACTCCCCGCCGTCGTACTCTTTGTACGCCGCCTTACCGATGACGTTGCCGGCGTCCAGGATCTCGAATCGTTCGCGTCCGGGGTTGTGGCGGACGGTGATGTCACTCAAGGGGAAACTCCTTCGTTTGCGGTGTGCTGCCGGTGCAAAGCCTAACCCGGGCCGGCCGGCACTTATTTCCGCAAGCGATGGTTCCTTGGCGGCATCACCGCCCGCCCCTTGTCAGCTCAAGTAGCCGTTTGGATTGAGGACGTACTTGGTGGCTGCGCCGGCATCGAACTCCGCGTAACCCTTCGGTGCCTCCTCCAGCGGAATGGCCTTTGCGTTGACGTTCTTGGCGATGTTGACCTTGTCGTTCAGGATGGCCATCATCAACTGCCGGTTGTACTTCATGACCGGACACTGGCCGGTGGTGAAGCTGAGGGACTTCGCCCAGCCGGTGCCAAGGCTAAGGCTCAGGGATCCCTTCTTGGCTGCTTCATCGATGCCGCCCGGGTCCCCCGTGACGTACAGGCCAGGGATGCCCAGCGCGCCGCCTGCAGCGGTGATGTCCATAAGGGTGTTGAGCACGGTTGCGGGTGCTTCCTGCGCCCCCTTGCCGTGGCCGCGGGCTTCGAAGCCCACAGCGTCAACAGCGCAATCAACCTCCGGCACGCCCAGGATCTGCTCGATCTGGTCCTTCGGCTCGCCCTGGGTCAGGTCAACGGTTTCACAGCCGAAGCTGCGCGCCTGGGCCAGCCTGCCTTCGTTCATGTCACCGACAATGACGACGGCGGCGCCCAACAAGTGCGCGCTGGTGGCCGCTGCGAGGCCCACCGGCCCGGCCCCGGCGATGTACACCGTGGACCCGACGCCCACGCCCGCCGTGGTGGCGCCATGGAACCCGGTGGGGAAGATGTCCGAAAGCATGGCCAGGTCCAGGATCTTCTCCATGGCCCTGTCCTTGTCCGGGAATTTCAGCAGGTTCCAGTCGGCGTACGGCACCAGCACGTAATTGGCCTGGCCGCCCACCCAGCCGCCCATATCCACGTAACCGTAGGCGCTGCCGGGGCGGTCCGGGTTCACATTGAGGCAGATACCGGTCTTACGTTCCTTGCAGTTCCGGCAACGGCCGCAGGCGATGTTGAACGGCACCGAGCAGAGGTCGCCCACCTTGATGAACTCGACGTCGCGGCCCACTTCCACCACTTCGCCGGTGATTTCGTGGCCCAGCACCAGATTCGGCGGAGCCGTGGTGCGGCCGCGGACCATGTGCTGGTCGGAGCCGCAGATGTTGGTGGCCACTGTTTTGAGGATCACCCCGTGGTTGACCGGGCGTCCCACGTTCGCGGGGTTGACTCCCGGCCCGTCCTTGAGCTCGAAGGTTGGGTAATCAATGTCAATTACTTCCACCTTGCCGGCTTCTTTGTAGGCAACGGCTTTGTTCCCTGTCATCAATCGCTCCTATAGTCAGGCGTCCGGTGGGACGTCCGTGATCTGGGTAGGTGAGATATCCCGCGAGTCGGGGAACAGCCCTGGCCCTATGGTGCTTGCCTGATGTTTGACGTGGTCAGGTGCCGATTCCCGGGTGGGGATTCGCCCAGTCTAGGCATGGCCCCCGGAGTGGTCTAGGGGTAAGAAGCCCCTTGTTTCGGGGAGTATTCACAGGGGAAGTGCCTATAGTGGCCTGTGCTGCACCACCGGCTTCCGGTGCGCTGGAAGCGGGCGCAGGCCAGCAGGTACCCAGGCAAGTTCACCGTTGAGGAGAACAGCATGAAAACACGCACTATTGGACAACTGACAGTTTCCGCCCTCGGCCTTGGCTGTATGGGCATGAGCGAGTTCTACGGCGAGGGCGACGAACAGGAGTCGATCGCCACCATCCACGAATTCCTGGACGCGGGCGGGTCCCTTCTCGACACGGCGGACATGTACGGCCCCTTCACCAACGAAAAGCTGGTGGGCCGCGCCATCGCCGGACGCCGGGAGCAGGTTGTCCTCGCCACGAAGTTCGGCAACGAACGCCGGGAAGACGGATCATGGGTGGGCATCAACGGCCGTCCCGAATACGTCCGGTCCGCCTGCGATGCCAGCCTCCAGCGGCTGGGCGTGGACCACATCGACCTCTACTACCAGCACCGGGTGGACAAGACCGTTCCCATTGAGGAAACGGTGGGCGCCATGGCGGAACTGGTTCAGGCCGGGAAAGTCCGGCACCTCGGCTTGTCCGAAGCCTCCGCCGATACCATCCGCCGCGCACACGCCGTGCATCCGATCACCGCACTGCAGACGGAGTATTCGTTATGGGAGCGCGAGCCCGAGACCAAGGTCTTTCCGGTACTCGCTGAACTGGGCATCGGGTTTGTGCCCTACAGCCCGCTTGGCCGCGGCTTCCTCACCGGCCAGATCCGGAGCGTTGACGACTTCGCCGACGACGACTTCCGCAAGCACTCCCCCCGCTTCCAGGGCGAAAACTTCACCCGCAACCTGGAGCTCGTGGACCGGGTCAAGGAGCTGGCGGACCGGAAAGGATGCACGCCTGGCCAGTTGGCGCTTGCCTGGCTGCTGGCCCAGGGAGAACACGTTGTTCCGATTCCCGGCACCAAGAAACGGGAACGGCTGCGCGAGAACCTGGGTGCCGTGGACATTGACCTCGGGGTGGAGGACCTCCAGTTGCTGGACCAGCTGGCTCCCGCCGGCGCAACTGCCGGTGCGCGATACCCGAACATGTCCACTATCGATACCTGACCGGGCCCAGCGGGCGGCCCGGCCGCGCTGAAGCGTTGCCGGGCAGCCGCACGGCCGGGAGTTTGGCCGGGCGGCCCGCGGCTGGCGTAGGGTGGTTGGTACGGCTGAAGCCAGCGGCCTTCGATTCCTTGCGTGCGGAGCCCCGTTTCATGTCCGACAAGCCGGCCCTCCGGGCCCTTGCTGAATCAGCCTTCTCCCTGCCCCATCTTCGCGACGGACAACTGGCGGGAATGGCCGCCCTCGTTGAGGGCCGCGACGTCCTGGCCGTCATGCCTACCGGCTATGGCAAATCCGCCATCTACCAGGTGGCGGCGCTGCACCTGCACCAGCAAACCGGACGTCCCGCCGTCGTGGTTTCACCTCTGATTGCCTTGCAGGAAGACCAGCTGGACGGGCTGTCCCAGGACCTCGGTCCGGATGCCGCCGTGGCCATCAACTCCTCGCACAGCGACTCGGACGTCGAAGCTTCCTGGCAGGCTGCGGAGGACGGCCGGGCTGTGTTCGTGTTCCTTGCCCCCGAACAGCTGGCGAAGCAGTCCACTGTGGACCGGATCAAGGCCCTGGACGTCTCCTTGTTCGTGGTGGATGAGGCACATTGTGTCTCTTCCTGGGGCCATGACTTCCGCCCGGACTACCTCGCCCTAGGCAATGTGCGCGAGCAGCTGGGCAAGCCGCCCGTGGCGGCCCTGACCGCTACCGCCTCGCCGCCGGTCCGGGACGAGATCGTGGAGCGGCTCGGCATGAAGAAGCCCCTGGTGCTGGTGCACGGTTTCGACCGGCCCAATATCAGCCTCGAGGTGGTCCGGCACCACGAGGACAAGGGCAAGCGCAAGGCCGTGCTGGAGCAGGTTGCGGATCTGGCCAGGAAGGGACAAGGGCTCCTGTACGCTGCCACCCGCAAGGACACGGAGAAGTACGCGGCCAAGCTCGCCAAGGAAGGGCTCCGCGCCGAGGCCTACCACGCGGGCCGTTCGGCCGGCGACCGGGAGCACATCCACGAGCTGTTCCTGGATGACAAGTTGGACGTGGTGGTGGCCACCACTGCATTCGGGATGGGCATCGACAAACCCAACGTCCGCTTTGTGGTCCACGCCGACATCCCTGAAGCGCTGGATTCCTACTACCAGGAGATCGGGCGGGCAGGCAGGGACGGCGAACCGGCAGCCGCCATCTTGCACTACCGCTCGGAGGACCTGGGCCTGCGGAAATTTTTCGGCACCCACTCCCCCGACCCCGATTCCCTCCTTGCGGTGTTGAAGGCCCTCAAGGCTGCCCACGCGGCCACGCCCAAGTCTGCGCTCGCGGAGCTGACCGGATTCAAGCCGCGCCGCGTCACCGGCCTCGTGAACCAGTTGGAGGAGATCGGCGCAGTCGCCGTTGGCAAGCGCGGCGTCTGGCTGACGTCCAAGGCGAAGCTGCCCGCCTTGGTGAGTGACGCCGTCGAACTCGCCGAAGCCCGCCAGCGGGTTGACCAGTCCCGGCTCACCATGATGCGCGCCTACGCGGAGACGGATGGCTGCCGCCGGCAATTCCTGCTGGGCTACTTCGGCGAGGATCTGCCCGAGCCCTGCGGGAACTGTGACGGGTGTGCGGCCGCTGCCGCCGCTCCCGCTCCTGTTGACGCAGTGAAGGAAGACAAGGCGGGCAAGAAACAGCCAGGCGCAGCGTCCGACGGCGGCGGCCCGGCTTCCGCCGCTGACGACGAGCCGTTCCCGCTTCAGTCAGCCGTGGTCCACAAGGAGTGGGGGCCCGGCCTGGTCATGCGGCATGAGGACGATGTAATCACCGTTCTCTTCGAGCAAGAAGGGTACAAGACGCTGTCCCGGTCCGCCGTCGTGGAGAACCAACTGCTGAAGCCCGCTTAGGTAGGCTGGGGGGACCCTCCAACGAAAGGCCCCCGCGTGGAAGTACCTGCGTTTGCCTGGACCCTGACCATCACGGGAATCGTGGGGCTGCTGGCCTTCGACTTCTTCTTCCACGTCCGGAAGGCGCACACGCCCACTATCAAGGAATCCGCCGCCTGGTCCGCGATCTACGTGGGCATTGCGGTGCTGTTCGGGTTGGGGGTGCTGCTGTTCGGCGGCCCCGACATGGGCACGGAATATTTTGCAGGCTATGTCACGGAGAAGGCGTTGTCAGTGGACAACCTCTTCGTCTTCCTCATCATCATGGCCAGCTTCAAGGTGCCTCGCGCGGACCAGCAAAAAGTGCTGCTGTTCGGGATCGTGTTTTCCCTGATCGCCCGTACGGCGTTCATCTTCCTGGGCGCGGCGCTGATCAACAGCTTCGCCTGGGTGTTCTACATCTTCGGGCTCATCCTGCTGGTCACTGCCGGCAACCTGCTCAAGCCGGACAGCCACGACGACGACTCCGACGGCCTGGTGGTCCGGCTCGCCAGGAAGTTCCTGCCGGCCTCGCAGCACTACGACGGCGACAAGCTCTTCACGGTGGAAAACGGCAAGCGCGTCCTGACGCCGATGCTGCTGGTCATGGTGGCCATCGGCGGCACGGACATCCTGTTCGCCCTGGACTCCATTCCGGCGATCTTCGGCCTCACCCAGAACGTGTTCATCGTTTTCACCGCCACCGCGTTCTCCCTGATGGGCCTGCGGCAGCTGTTCTTCCTCATCGACGGCCTGCTGGACCGGCTGATCTTCCTCTCCTACGGGCTGGCGGTCATCCTGGGCTTCATCGGGGTGAAGCTCATCCTGCATGCCCTGCACGAGAACACGCTGCCGTTCATCAACGAGGGCGAGCATGTCAACGTGGTGGAAGTCAGCACTGGCGTCTCCCTCAGCGTGATTCTGGGCGTCCTGGTGGTCACCATCCTGGCGTCCATCTTCAGTCCCAAGGGCAAGGCCAAGAACGCGGTGTCCGGTGCACGGCGGCACGCCACCGAATACCTGGACCTCAATTACGAAACAGACATGGCCGAACGCGACAAGATCTTCGCGAAGATGTGCCGCGAGGAGACCCAGATCCGCAAGCTCCCGGAGAAGTACAAGCGCCTGGTCCGCAACGAGACCGAGTTCATGGACTTGATCCGCCAGGCCCACGAGGAGCATGACAAGGCCCAGGTAAGGGCCGCCGCCGCTGAGGGCTGACCTCCCGGCGCGACTCAGCCACGGCGCCCAGCGGCAATGGTCCGCGCTGGCTGAAGTGTTTGTCAGTCCCTCTTGCTACGTTTGAGGCAGCCATATAACAGGGCCACGGAAACCGTCTCCGGGCCCGGCTGTCGATGGGGAGGGTCCAGTGTTTCTGCTCGAGGCTGCGGGTGTTGCCGGTTCCAGTTCGCCACCGGACCTGGTCTTTTCTGCCAGCGACCTTGTAGCCGCGTCCGAGTGCGAGTACCGGACGCTTCGGGTCCTGGACGAAAAGCTGGGCCGCGCCCCCAAGGCAGAGTTCCCTGATGATGAGATGCAGAAGCGTGCCGGCCAGCTAGGCGACCGCCATGAGCGAACCGTGCTTGCCAGCCTTGTGGCGAAATACGGCGAGTGGGACCCCAGCCGCGGGGCGGGCGTCTACTCCCTGGAGCGTGGCGAGAATACCCGCGGCCAACTGCAGGCGAAACACGCGGAAACCGAGCTCGCGCTCCGGTCCGGTGCAGACGTGGTGTTCCAGGCCACCTTCTTCGACGGCGAATTCCTTGGCTATGCGGACTTCCTGGTGAATGAGGCCGCAGGCACCGGGAACCCTGGCCGCTATGAGGTCTGGGATACCAAGCTGGCCCGGCATGCCAAGGTGGGAGCCCTGCTGCAGCTTGCCGCCTATGGCGACCAACTGCTCGGCATGGGGCTGGACCCATCGCCGGTGGTCACGCTCGTGTTAGGCACGCGCGTTGGCGACGACTGGCTGCGCAGCAGCCACTCGCTGCCTGATCTGCTGCCCGTTTTCAAGGAACGACGCCGGCGCTTCCGCCAGCTCACAGCGGACCACCGCGCCGGTGGTGCCCCAGTGCAGTGGCAGCAGCCCGGCGTGGTGCACTGCGGACGCTGCGACTATTGCGCCGAACAGGTCAGGCTGCACAGGGACCTGCTGATGGTTGCCGGCATGTCTGTTGTCCAGCGCCGGAAACTCCATGAAGCCAACATCACCACCATCGACCAACTCGCTGCCATGCCCGCCGCCCAGGCAAGGAACTCCGTGACCCGGCTCCGGGCCCAGGCCCGGATGCAGCTGGGCCTGGATCAGCCGGCCGGATCCCGCACGTTCGTCAAGGACGGCGAGCCGCACACGGTCTCGTACACCGTTCTTCCGGAGAACTCCATCGGGACTCTTCCAGACCCCAGTGCCGGGGATATCTTTTTCGACTTCGAGGGCGATCCCCTGTGGCAGGACCCTGCCACGGGTGCCTGGGGTATCGAGTACCTGTTCGGCGTCGTCGAGGCCCCGGTCGAAGGGGCTGAAGGTGATCCGGTGTTCCGTCCGTTTTGGGCGCACTCCCGCTCAGGGGAACGCCGCGCCTTCCTCGACTTCCTGGACTACGTCGAGAAGCGCCGGGCAATCTACCCGGACATGCACGTCTACCACTACGCTCCGTACGAAAAGACGGCCTTGCGGAACCTTTCCCTCGCTCACCAGGCCGGCGAGGACACTGTGGATGACTGGCTGCGGCAGGGGCTGCTGGTGGACCTGTATGCCACCGTCCGTCATTCCATCCGCATTTCGGAGGCGTCGTACTCCATCAAGAAGCTCGAGCCGCTTTACATGGGCAACAATCTGCGGTCCGGGGACGTCAAGGATGCCGGGGCTTCCGTGGTGGCTTACGCCGCCTACTGCGCAGCCCGTGATGAAGGCCGCCAGGACGAGGCCGATGCCATCCTCGCTTCCATTTCCGATTACAACCAGTACGACTGCCTCTCCACGCTGCGGCTGCGGGACTGGCTGCTGCAGGTTGCTCCCCAGTCCCCTGCCGGGGCCCCGACCATCGCGGATGGCCCTGCTGCTGCGTCGCCGGCAGATGCTCCCGCGGCGGATCCGGCAACGGGCAGAGAGCCGGAAGCCCGGGAGGAAACCCCGGAGGAACAGCGCCTGCGCGAGTACCTTGCGGGCCTGCCGGACAACCGCCCGTGGACCGATGACGAGCGTGCCATCGCGATGGTGGCAGCCGCCACGGGCTACCACCGGCGCGAGCGCAAGCAATTCTGGTGGCAGCACTTCGACCGGGCCGAGGCGCCATTGGACAACTGGGCCGACCAGCGCAACGTCTTCGTGGTGTCATCAGCGGAAGTCGTCTCGGACTGGGCATTGGCCAAGCCACGGGAACGCATGCGCACCCGCGTACTCAAGCTGCGAGGCACCATGACGGAAGGTTCCGACTTCCGCGCAGATTCCAAGTGGTGCCGGCTGTACGACCCTCCGGGACCGGACGGCATGCTCGCTCCCGATGCCCTTCCCGGGACCAGGGCCTACACCTTCGGAACCAGGATCCATGAGCTGGAGGAAGCGCCGGACAGTCCTGGGCACACCCTCATCACCATCGCCGAAAAGGAGACCGCAAAGGTTGGCGCCTACACGCACCTTCCAGTGGCTTTGACCGAGGACAAACCAATTGCCACAGACAGTATCGAGGCCGCCATCACGGACATAGCACGTGCCGTCGGCTCCTCGCTGCCGGCCCTCCCCCAGCAGCCGGGACTGGACATCCTGCGCAAGCTGCGGCCACAGTTCCGGACGCTCGCCGGCCCGGCGGAAGTGCAGCACGGAGACGATGGTGCGGCGGATTATGCAGGGGCCATTACGGAATCCCTACGGGACCTGGACCGCTCCTACCTGGCAGTCCAGGGACCTCCCGGAACGGGCAAAACCTTCGTCGGCGCCCACGTGATCGGCAGGCTGGTGGCGGAAGGCTGGAAGATCGGGGTGGTGGCCCAGTCACACGCCGTCGTGGAAAACATGCTGTGCCGGGCCATCGAGACCGGCGGAGTGGATCCGCACGCGGTCGCCAAGAAACTGGCCTCCGCACACCACGTTCCCTGGACCCTCACCGCGGAAGGCGATGTGGCCCGCCTGCTGTCGTCACCTGGCGGGTGTTTGGTGGGCGGCACTGCGTGGACCATGACCGGCAAAGAGGTCCCCGCCGGCTCGCTTGATCTGCTGGTCATTGACGAAGCAGGGCAGTTCTCCTTGGCCAACACGCTGGCGGTCAGCCGCGCGGCTACGCGGCTGCTCCTGCTGGGCGACCCCCAGCAGCTTCCGCAGGTTTCCCAAGGCAGCCACCCGGAGCCCGTGGATGAGTCCGCCCTCGGTTGGCTCGCCGCTGGCCACGCCACCCTTCCCGCAAGCCTGGGTTACTTCCTTGCGGACACCTGGCGGATGCATCCGGAACTGTGCCGGGCCGTGTCCAGCCTCAGTTACGAAGGGAAGCTGAAGTCGGCTGCCGCTGCGTCCCTCCGTGAGCTGGAGAGGATGGCGCCCGGAGTGGAGACGGTGTTCGTCAACCACACCGGCAATACCACCGCGTCCAAGGAAGAGGCGGAGGAAGCGGTGCGCCAAGTCCAACGCCATCTCGGCTTGAAGTGGGCTGCAGGCTCCGGCAGCGAGGCGCGGCCGCTGGAGCAGCAGGATCTGCTGGTAGTAGCGGCATACAACGCCCAGGTCCACCTGATCCGTAATCATCTGGCAGCGGCCGGACTAGCGGACGTCCGGGTGGGGACGGTGGACAAGTTCCAGGGGCAGGAAGCGCCCGTTGTGCTTGTTTCGATGGCTTGCTCTGCGGTGGCCGAGGCTCCGCGCGGCGCGGAGTTCCTGCTGAACCGGAACAGGATCAATGTGGCTGTGTCCCGCGGGCAGTGGCGCGCCATTATTGTCCGGTCCCCCGAACTCACCAGCTACATGCCGCACAAGCCCGTGGCACTCGAGGAGCTTGGAGCCTTCATTGGCCTCAGTCCGAGGGAGTAGGGGCCGGTCAGCCCACCCCGAAGCCGCGGAAGTCTCCGCCGGCCGCGGACATCGAGCTGTCCACCCGCTCAACTTGGCCGGGAGTACGGTCAGAGTTCAGCCAATCCAGAAGTCCCTGCACCTGAGGCTCCGGTCCTTCGGCAACCACGGAAACTGAACCGTCGTCGAGGTTCTTCACTTGGCCGGACAGCCCCAACTCCTTGGCCTTTCCCGTGGTCCAGTAGCGGAAACCCACCCCTTGGACCATCCCGAACACCCGGGCGTCCAGCCGGACAGCATCCCGCACTCCGGGCGAAGGGATACCTTCTTCCGGCGATGGCCCTGCGTGGCGTCCCATGATGGACCTCCTCGAAAACAACCGGCCCCTCCAAACTGGGTGGCAGTACTTGTCGTTATGGAGCGTCAAAACGACACCTACTGCTACCCAGCTGAAGGAAGCGCTTAGTTGATGGTGATGTCGCGGGTGGCGTGGTTGTAGCGGATGGTCACGGTGCCGCCGGCGTGGTGCAGTTCGTGGTTGGGGCCGTCGAACGTGCCGAACGCGCCGTAGTTTTCATCCCAGGAGCGGTTCAGGGCGATCTTGAAGGTGTAGTAACCGGCCGGGAGCTCGGCGCTCTTCTTCCACAGCTGGTCCAGGAAGTCGAACTCCATCTGGGCTTCGTCGTACTGGGGTGCCCAGTTCTCGGGGGCGCCAAGGATGGTGTTGAAGTCACCGGCCACGGCGACGGCTTCGGGCTGCGGAAGGGTTTCGACGTCCGGGCCCTCGAACGGCTCGGCAGCGGCAGGGGCCTCGGCAGGAGCGGCAGCGGGGACCTCTTCAGCGTTGTCCTTGGAGGAGGTCTTTTTGCGGACGGCCTTCACCACGGGCTCAACGGCGTCTTCGAGCGCCTTTGCTGCCTTGCCCACGGCGGAGGCTGCCTTCTTTGCGGGAGCCTTCTTCGCGGTCTTCTTCGGAGCTGCTTCCTTGGCCGGAACCTCCAGCGTTGCCGCTGCGGCGGAAACCGGGCGGACAAAGCCTTCGGGAGCCGTGGGAACGGGAGTGTCGGCAGGGACCGGGGTTCCGGCGTCGAGCGCTGCGGCGAAGGAATCCACGTCGGGGAAGGCGACGGTGGCACGCATGCCGTCCTCAGTGATGGTCCACCCCGAGCGGCCCTTGACCAACCAACCGGCCTTGACCAGCTTGGCTGTGGCCGAGGTAAGGGTCTTGTGGCCGCGCGGGATGCCACCGCTGAGGAGTTCTGCCTCATGCTCGTTGAACGGCACGCGGGCAGTGGCTTCCGCCAGGACCTGGCCAGCATTCAGTGCATCGCCTGACCACACGCCCTCGGTCAGGACCTCCAGCACGGTCTTGAGCCGAAGGTAGGTGTTTTCTGCGGTGGACTTGGCCATGATTCCCCTTATATAAAAGCGATCGGTCTTAGGCATCTTGCCAACTGCCC
>Ga0308169_10004314_pt1 | contig 13349 bp, 10 predicted proteins | sample PhyBR1_2_FD_202139 | JGI IMG/M metagenome (GOLD analysis project Ga0308169, IMG submission 202139) | Phyllosphere microbial communities from UC Gill Tract Community Farm, Albany, California, United States - DLSLSB.R1 | ecosystem: Host-associated > Plants > Phyllosphere > Unclassified | place...
AAGCCGTTGGTCTTGCAACCTTCGGCGCCCAGCAGCTCGCTGCCCTTGCACGCCGCCGGCACCGCCGGCAAGGAGCCGAACCACGCGGCGACGTCGCCCTGGACTTTCGGTTGCAGCGACCAATCCATCCATTTGTAGGCGCAGTTCGGATGCTTGGCCTCGGCGTGCAGCATCGTGGTGTCGGCCCAGCCGGTGGCGCCTTCTTTCGGAATGGTCGAGGCGATCGGCTGTTTCTCGTTCATCAGGCCGTTGACCTGATACGGCCAGGCGCCGGACGCCACCACGCCTTCGTTCTTGAAATCGCTCATCTGCACGGTGGTGTCATGCCAGTAGCGATGGATCAACGGCTGTTGGGCCCGCAGCAATTCGAGCACCGCCTTGTACTGGGCTTCGTCGAGTTGGTACGGGTCCTTGATGCCCAGCTCAGGCTTGGTGGCCTTGAGGTACAGCGCCGCGTCGGCGATGTAGATCGGGCCATCGTAGGCTTGCACCCGGCCCTTGTTCGGCTTGCCGTCGGGCAGGTTTTGCGCGTTGAACAGCACGCTCCAACTGGTCGGTGCCTGCTTGAACACGCTGGTGTTGTACATCAATACGTTGGGGCCCCATTGGTACGGGGTGCCGTAGGTCTGTTGGTTGACCACGTACCACGGCGCGTCCTTGAGGCGCGGGTCGAGGTTTTTCCAGTTGGCGATCAGCGCGGTATTGATCGGTTGCACGCGCTTGCCGGCAATCAGCCGCAACGACGCATCGCCCGAGGCGGTCACCAGGTCATAGCCGCCCTTGCTCATCAGGCTGACCATTTCATCGGACGTCGCGGCGGTTTTCACGTTGACCTTGCAGCCGGTTTCCTTCTCGAAGCCGGTGACCCAGTCGTAGGCCTTGTCGCTTTCACCGCGTTCGATGTAGCCCGGCCAGGCGACGATGTCCAGTTGGCCTTCGCCAGCACCGACGGCCTTGAGCGGTTCGGCGGCCTGCAGGCTGACGCTGGTCAGCAACGCCGTGGTGATTGCACTGAGCAATACGGTCTTGTGCGCGTACATGGAAATCCCTCTTGCTTTAATTATGGTCGGGGCAGTTTTGAACCGGTGAAGCGCCACGAATGGCTTGTTATTAGAGTAGTGCTGTTGTCTAGAGATGCTGGCCATGCCTGGCCATGATGTGTCGCACCACGCTGTAGTCCTGGAGCGAATCGCTGGACAGGTCTTTTCCATAGCCCGAACGTTTCAGTCCACCGTGGGGCATTTCGCTGACCAGCATGAAATGGCTGTTGATCCAGGTGCAGCCGTATTGCAGCCGAGCCGCCACCTGCATCGCCTTGTCGAGGTTCTGGGTCCACACCGAGGACGCCAGGCCATATTCCGAATCGTTGGCCCAATCTACAGCCTGGCTGAGCTCGTCGAAGCGGGTCACGGTGACGACCGGGCCGAATACTTCGCGCTGGACGATTTCATCGCTTTGCTTGCAGCCGGCCAGCAGGGTCGGCTGGTAATAGAAACCGGCACCGGAATGCACCGCCGCACCTGTGATGCGCTCGATGTGTGGCTGGCCGAGGGCGCGCTCGACGAAACTGGCGACCCTGTCGCGCTGGCGAACACTGATCAGCGGGCCGATTTCGTTGTCGGCATCGCGCTTGCCGGCAAAACGCAGGCTGCTGACCGCCGCGCCGAGCTCGGCCACCAGCCGGTCATGAATCCCAGCCTGGGCGTAGATCCGGCAGGCCGCGGTGCAATCCTGGCCAGCGTTGTAATAGCCATAGGTGCGCACGCCCTCGACCACCGCCCGCAGGTCGGCGTCGTCGCAGACAATCACCGGGGCCTTGCCGCCCAGTTCAAGGTGCGTGCGCTTGAGGGTTTTCGCTGCGGCCTGGAGGATCTTCTGCCCGGTGACGATATCCCCCGTCAACGAGACCATGCGCACCTTCGGATGACTGACCAGATGGCTGCCGACGCCTTCACCGCCACCGCAGATGATATTGATGACGCCGCGCGGCAGGATCTGCGCCAATGTTGGCGCCAGGGCCAGGATCGACAGCGGCGTGTGCTCCGAAGGCTTGAACACCAACGTGTTACCGGCGGCCAGGGCTGGGGCGATTTTCCAGGCCGCCATCATGATCGGGTAGTTCCACGGTGCAATCGACGCCACCACGCCCAGCGGGTCGCGACGGACCATGCTGGTGTAGCCGGGCAGGTATTCGCCGCTGAGCTGGCCGGTCTGGCAGCGCACGGCGCCGGCGAAGAAACGGAACACGTCCACCGTGGCGCTCAAATCATCCTGGCGGGCCAGGTGCAGCGGCTTGCCGCAGTTCAGGGATTCGAGGCGGGCCAATTCGTCGGCGTTTTTTTCGATGGCGCTGGCGATTTCCAGGAGCAGGTTGGAGCGGTGTTGCGGCGTGGTACGTGACCAGTCATGGAAGGCGTGGTGGGCGGCTAGGATCGCGGTCTCGACCTGTTCGAGGCTCGCCTCGGCGATATGGGCGAGTACTTCACCGGTCGCGGGGTTGAGGATCGGCTCGACAAAGCCTTCGCCGGTGACCAACGCTCCGTCGATCAGCAACGCGGTACAGAACGGGGGTTGCGTGCCAGCCATGTCTGGTTTCTCTTTTTATCTTCGGTTGAAACACAGGATTTTTGGGATTAAGCAAGACTAGTGCTCAGCCGCAAGGCCGACAAATTCGAAATACTCAAGGCTACGTTCGATTAAATAGATGGCTTGCGCCCGCTTGGGCGTTGTTCCCGGGCGACAGTCAGGAATGGATCGACCGACGCCGGTCGGGCCGTGCCCCGGCGCCAGGCCAAGCCGACGTCGAGCGTCTGGTTGAGGTCGGCAATCGGGCGAGCTTCGATGATGTCGCCCTCCAGGGACCACGGACGGTAGGTCATGTCCGGCTGGATCGACACGCCCAGCCCGGCGGCCACCAGGCTGCGCACCGCTTCGGTGGAGGCGGTGCGCAGCGTGACCTGCGGTTGCAGGCCGGCGCCGCGCCACAGGCGTTGCGCGTTGCGATCCATCTCGTCGACGTTCAGTTGGATCAGCGGCTCCCGGGCCACGTCCGCCAGGTTGATGCTGTCGTGCTCCAGCAGCGGGTGCTGGGCTGGCAGCCACAAGCGATAGGGCGAATGGGTCAGCACTTCGGTCTGCAGGGCATGGCGATCTTCGAGGTTGGACAGGATCAATACGCCGACATCGATTTCGCCACTGACCAGTAAATGTTCGATATAGGGTCGCTCGTCCTCCATGACGCGGATCGCCACGTTGGGATAGGCGCGCTGGAAACGGGTCAAGAGGTCCGCCAGGTAATAACCGGCGACGAGGCTGGTTACGCCGACGGTGACCTGGCCAGCCACCTGGTCGGTGCTTTGTTGCAGGCTGCGCTTGGCATTGTCGACGGTGGCCAGGATCAGGTGGGCCTGGCGCAGGAATTGGTGCCCCTGGTGCGTCAATGTCATGCCCTTGGCGTGCCGGCTGAACAGGCTGACGCCGATCTCTTCCTCCAATTGCTGGATGGCCAGGGTCAGGGTGGACTGGGAAATGAACACCGTCTGCGCCGCGGCGGAGATCGAGCCGGTTTCGGCCACGGCGATGAAATGGCGGATCTGGCGCAGCGTCATCATGGCGGGATATCCAGGGGCGAATTTATCGATGTCCCCGAGTGTATATCGTTTTTTTAGAATGGAAGCCGGCGCTGACGCTGGACGTGCCAGGCAACATCTGGAAGCAATCTCGCCAAGGGCGACAGGGCACTTTCGATCTAGGCTGGTGGCCTCAAGTTGACCTGAAGACGTGGAGGCAACAGATGAATACCCGTGGATTGCTCGATCAGCTTCTCAAGTCCGGCCAGGAACTGCTGCAGAACAAGGCGGGCGGTTCGCAGGGCAAGCCGTCTGGCGGCCTGGGCGGGTTGCTCGGCGGCTCCGGCAACCTGGGCGGAATGCTTTCCAGCGCGGGCGGCGGGGCGTTGGCCGCCGGAGCCATGGGGTTGTTGGTGGGCAATAAAAAGGCCCGCAACCTCGGTGGCAAGGCCTTGGCTTATGGCGGCTTGGCTGCGTTGGGGGTGATTGCCTACAAGGCTTATGGCAATTGGCAGGCCCAGCAAGGCAACGCGGTGAGCACCGAGCCGCAGACGCTGGATCGCGTACCTGTGGGGCAAGTCGAGCAACACAGCCAGGCGATTCTCAAGGCCCTGGTCGCGGCGGCCAAGGCTGACGGCCACGTGGACGAGCGCGAGCGGCAATTGATCGAAGGCGAGTTCACCAAGCTCGACAACGACCAGGAATTGCAGCACTGGTTGCACACCGAACTCAACAAACCCCTGGACCCCACCGATGTGGCCCGGGCGGCCAGTACGCCGGAAATTGCCGCTGAAATGTACATCGCCAGCGTGATGCTGGTGGACGAAGAAAACTTCATGGAGAAATCCTACCTCGACGAGCTGGCGCGCCAACTCAAGCTGGAGCCGGGGTTGAAGGCCGAACTGGAAAAGCAGGTGCGCCAGGCTTGCGCCTGACCTCCCTCAATGGTGTTGTGTTGGCCAATGTTGTTGAGTTCACCGCATCGTGGCGAGGGAGCTTGCTCCCGCTGGGTGGCGAAGCCGCCCCAACAGCGTTTTCCCAATGGACCCTTTCGGTTGATTGACGGCGGCTGCGCCGCCGAGCGGGAGCAAGCTCCCTCGCCACGGTGCGTGTTTCACGCTTGAGCAAACGGTTTCAAAAATCTCCCTCAGCCGCCATGCAGGCGCACCGCCTCCCTCGGCTATACTCCCGGCAATTCAAAGCGTCCCGAGGTTTTACTGTGAAGAATTGGACATTGCGCCAACGCATCCTGGCGAGTTTTGCGGTGATCATCGCCATCATGCTGCTGATGGTGGTTGTCTCGTTTTCACGGTTGTGGAAGATCCAGGAAAGTGAAGAAAGGGTGCGGGTCGATGCAGTGCCGGGGGTCTATTACAGCTCCATGATCCGTGGTGGCTGGGTGGACAGCTATGTCCTGACCCAGCAGATCGTCGGGCTCTCGGGGAACCGAGAAATCAGCACCGAGGACAAGGCCCGCTATCAGGGCTTCGAACAGCACCTGCGGGAAGAAATCCAGAATTATAAAAACCTGATACAGAACCCTGCCGACCAGGCGTCGTTCGATGAGTTCGAGGGCTATCACCAAACCTTCAACCAGGCCATGGCAAAGGTCCTGGATCTTTACCAGCGCAAGGATTACGAAGGCGCGCGGCTGGCATTGGACAAAGAACTGACGCCTGCATGGATGGGGGGGCGCGGACATCTGAACCAGATTATCGACCGCAATCGTGACCTGGCTGAAACGGCCACGCAAACCATCGACGATGCAGTGACAGCCGCCAAGATCGCCATGGGCCTGTCGTTCCTGGTCGCGCTGGTCATCGCCGTGCTGTGTGGCCTGTTGTTGATGCGCGCGATCATGGCGCCGATGAGCCGCATCGTCGAGATCCTCGAAGTGATGCGCAGCGGTGACCTGAGCGGACGCCTGAACCTGGCGCGCAAAGACGAATTCGGTGCGGTGGAGACCGGTTTCAACGACATGATGGCCGAGCTGACTGCCCTGGTGTCCCAGGCCCAGCGCTCGTCTGTCCAGGTCACCACCTCGGTGACCGAGATCGCCGCGACGTCCCGGCAGCAACAGGCCACGGCCACTGAAACCGCGGCGACCACCACCGAGATCGGTGCGACCTCCCGAGAAATCGCCGCCACGTCCCGCGACCTGGTGCGCACCATGACCGAAGTGTCCACCGCCGCCGACCAGGCCTCGGTCGCCGCCGGCTCCGGACAGCAAGGCCTGGCGCGCATGGAAGACACCATGCATTCGGTGATGGGCGCCGCCGACCTGGTCAACGCGAAACTGGCGATCCTCAACGAGAAGGCCGGCAACATCAACCAGGTGGTCGTCACCATCGTCAAGGTGGCCGACCAGACCAACCTGCTGTCCCTCAACGCCGCCATCGAGGCCGAGAAGGCGGGCGAGTACGGTCGCGGGTTTGCCGTCGTAGCCACCGAAGTGCGCCGCCTGGCCGACCAGACCGCTGTTGCCACCTACGACATCGAGCAGATGGTCCGCGAGATCCAGTCCGCTGTTTCGGCTGGCGTGATGGGCATGGACAAATTCTCCGAGGAAGTGCGCCGAGGCATGGCCGAAGTGCAGCAGGTGGGCGAACAGCTGTCGCAGATCATCCATCAAGTCCAGGCCCTGGCGCCGCGGGTGCTGATGGTCAACGAGGGCATGCAGGCCCAGGCCACCGGTGCCGAGCAGATCAACCACGCGCTGGTGCAATTGGGCGATGCCAGCAGCCAGACCGTGGAGTCCCTGCGCCAGGCCAGTTCCGCCATCGACGAACTCAGTCAGGTGGCCGTGGGACTGCGCAGCGGCGTTTCGCGTTTCAAAGTCTGATGAGCGAGCCAGAAGCCCGCCGTGGCGCCGTTTCGGCGGCCCGACAGACGTTGTTCCTGATGTTTTGCATCGGTAACGAGCGCTACGCCCTGCAAGCCACCGATGTGGTGGAAGTGCTGCCGCGCCTGCCACTCAAGCCGATTGCCCGGACGCCGTCCTGGGTCGCGGGGGTATTTGCCTGGCGCGGCGTGGTGGTGCCGGTGATCGATCTGTGCGCGTTGACCTTCGGCCAGAGCGCCGAGGCGCGCACCAGCACCCGGCTGGTACTGGTGCGATATCGGCCCCAAGCGCAGCAAGCCGGGCAGGTGCTGGGCTTGATATTGGAGCAGGCCACCGACACCTTGCGTTGTGATCCGGCGGATTTCAAACCCTATGGCCTGGACAATCGCCAGGCGCCTTACCTCGGTCCGGTACGCGAAGATGCACAAGGAATGATGCAATGGGTGCGGGTCAACGACTTGCTCGACGAATCCGTTCGCGCGCTGCTGTTTCCCTCGCCGCCGCTGAGTCCCGATGACTTCGAGGAGCGGGCATGAACAGCGACCAGCGATTCTTCGACTTCCTCAAGGAACGCATCGGCCTGGACGTGACCTCCGTCGGCCCGGCCATTATCGAGCGGGCTGTGCGCCAGCGCGTGCTTGCCGTGCCCGGTCGAACCACTGATGACTACTGGCAAAGCTTGCAGCACTCCGCCCAGGAGCAACAGGCGCTGATTGAAGCGGTGATCGTTCCGGAGACGTGGTTCTTTCGCTACCCCGAGTCCTTCGCGACGTTGGCCCGGTTGGCAACCCAGCGCCTGGCCGACATCAAGCACCTGCGTGCCCTGCGTATCCTCAGCCTGCCGTGCTCCACCGGCGAGGAACCGTACTCGATCGCCATGGCTTTGTTCGATGCAGGCCTGGGGCCGCATCAGTTCAAGGTCGATGGCATGGACGTCAGTCCCTTGTCCGTGGACAAGGCCAGGCAGGCGCGTTACGGCCGCAACTCTTTCCGTGGCGCTGACATTGGCTTTCGGGAGCGATATTTCACTGCCGAGGACGAAGGCTATCGCCTCGACGAGCGGGTACGCGAACAGGTGCGCCTGCAAACGGGGAACGTGCTGGATCCGGCGTTGGTGGTAAACGAGGCCCCATACGACTTCGTGTTCTGCCGCAATCTGCTGATTTATTTCGACCAGCCGACCCAGCAGCAGGTGTTCGAGGTGCTCAAGCGCCTGACCCATCAGGACGGCGTGCTGTTCATCGGTCCCGCCGAGGGCAGTTTGCTCGGACGGCTGGGCATGCGTTCGATCGGTATCGCCCAGTCGTTCGCCTTCAGCCGCCAGGGCGCATCGGAGCCGCAACCGTTGCCCACGTTGATGCCGACGCCGCTGCCGATTCGCCAGCCGCCATCGCGCGTCGCGGCGCCCGTGAGTCGGCCGCGACCGTTCGCCGCGAGCGTGACGCCGATCGCCGAACCGAAAAGCAGCGACGCCGTGACGTTGCTGGCCAACATCGCCGCCCTGGCCAACGGTGGCAAGAGCGCCGAGGCGCGTGCGGTGTGCGAAGAATATGTGCGCAGCCACGCGCCAAACGCCCAGGTTTTCTATTGGCTGGGCCTGCTCAGCGACATGGCCGGCAATGCACTGGAGGCCCAGGGTTTTTATCGCAAGGCGTTCTATCTTGAGCCGCAACACGCCGAGGCCCTGGTGCATCTGGCGGCGCTGCTGGCTTCCCAGGGAGACGCGGTCGGCGCCCGTCGATTGCAGGAGCGCGCGGCCCGCAGTGGTCGCGCGGCAGACAGTGAGCACAAACGATGAGCGGTTCGGCTTCCTATAACGTGACCCATGACGACGCCCAGGCCATCGACGACTGCTGGAACCGCATCGGCGTGCATGGCGACAAATCCTGTCCCTTGCTGGCCGAGCACATCCATTGCCGCAATTGCTCGGTGTATTCGGCGGCCGCCACCCGTTTGCTCGACCGTTATGCGCTGCGCCAGGATGAGCGGGAGCTGGTTTATGCCCCGATCGACAACGATGTTGTCACGCGCTCGCTGCTGATGTTTCGCCTGGGTGAAGAGTGGCTCGGCCTGAGCACCCGCAGCCTGGTGGAAGTGGCGCCCTTGCAGGCGATCCATTCGTTGCCCCATCAGCGCTCGCGCGCCCTGCTGGGTGTGGCGAACGTACGCGGCGCCCTGGTGGCCTGCCTGTCGTTGGTGGAACTGCTGGGGTTGGAGCCGGGTTCGCCGGCGCCCTCCGGTGGGCGGATCATGCCACGCATGCTGATCGTCGCCGCACAGGGTGGGCCAGTGTTGATGCCGGTCGATGAAGTGGACGGCATCCACGCCATCGACGAACGCATCCTGGCGAACGCTTCGCCATCGGCGGGCAAATACACCCGTGGCGTGTTGCAGTACAAAGGACGCAGCCTGCGTTGGCTGGATGAAGAGCAACTGCTGTCCGCCGTGTCCCGGAGCCTGTCATGACCCCCGACCAGATGCGCGACGCCTCGTTGCTGGAGCTGTTCAGCCTGGAAGCCGAAGCCCAGACCCAGGTCCTGAGCGCCGGTTTGCTGGCCTTGGAGCGCGATCCGACCCAGGCCGATCACCTGGAATCGTGCATGCGTGCGGCCCATTCGCTCAAGGGCGCCGCGCGAATCGTCGGGGTCGATGCCGGCGTCAGCGTGGCCCATGTGATGGAAGATTGCCTGGTCAGCGCCCAGGAGCGGCGGCTGGTCTTGCGCGCCGAGCATATCGACGCGCTGCTGCAGGGCACTGACTTGCTGACGCGTATCGCGACCCCCGGCAACAACGTTTCTGCCGAGGATATCGAGGCCTATGTCGGGTTGTTGGGACACCTGCTGGATCCGTCCGCAACGCCAGCTCCGGCTCCCACCGTCACGGCGCCGACCATCGAGATACCCGCCGAGCCGGTACGTAGGGAAGCGCCCGAGCCGGCGGCCGTGGAGCCCCTGGAACCGACCGCCAGGAAAAAACGCACCGCCGAGGGTGGAGAGCGCGTCTTGCGGGTCACGGCCGGACGCCTCAACAGCCTGTTGGACCTGTCCAGCAAATCCCTGGTTGAAACCCAGCGCCTCAAGCCTTGGCTGGCGACGATGCAACGGATCAGGCGCCAGCAAAGCAATGGCCTGCGCGCCCTCGAAGACCTGAACGTGCATCTCAAGGATCACGCGCTGAGCCTGCAGGCCCAGGAAGCCCTCAACGATGCGCGGCGCCTGCTGGCCGAAACCCAACAGATGCTCGCGCAGAAAACCGCTGAGCTGGATGAGTTCGCCTGGCAGGCCAGCCAGCGGGCGCAAGTGTTGTACGACACGGCACTGGCCTGTCGCATGCGACCGTTTGCCGATGTGCTTGCGGGGCAGGCGCGGATGGTCCGGGACTTGGGGCGCAGCCTGGGCAAACAGGTGCGCCTGGAAATAGAAGGCGAGAAAACCCAGGTCGATCGTGACGTACTGGAAAAACTCGAGGCGCCCCTGACCCATCTGCTGCGCAACGCCGTCGACCACGGCATCGAGATGCCCGAGCAACGGGTGCTGGCAGGCAAGCCCGCCGAAGGCTTGATTCGCCTGCGCGCCTCCCATCAGGCCGGCCTGTTGGTACTGGAACTGGCGGATGATGGCGCTGGCGTGGACCTGGAGCGGGTGCGGCGCACGATTGTCGAGCGCGGGCTTTCTCCCGAGCAGACCGCCGCCAGCCTGAGTGAAGAGGAACTACTGACCTTCCTGTTCCTGCCGGGCTTCAGCCTGCGGGACAAGGTCACTGAAGTGTCCGGGCGCGGAGTCGGCCTGGATGCGGTCCAGCATATGGTCCGGCAGTTGCGCGGCGCGGTGGTGTTGGAGCAGGCGGCGGGCGCCGGCAGTCGTTTCCACCTGGAAGTGCCGCTGACGTTGTCGGTGGTGCGCAGCCTGGTGGTGGAAGTCGGTGGCGAAGCCTACGCGTTTCCCTTGGCCCATATCGAGCGCATGTGCGACCTCGCACCGCAAGACATCGTCCAGGTCGAAGGCCGCCAGCACTTCTGGCATGAGGGGCGCCATGTTGGCCTGGTAGCCGCCACGCAATTGCTCAATCGCCCGGTGACGCCCAACAATGGCCAGGTCCTCAAGGTCGTGGTGATCCGCGAACGAGAGGTCATCTATGGCGTCGCGGTGGAACGGTTCATCGGTGAGCGGACGCTGGTGGTGTTGCCGTTGGACGAGCGCCTGGGCAAGGTCCAGGACATTTCCGCAGGGGCATTGCTCGACGACGGCTCGGTGGTGCTGATTGTCGATGTGGAAGACCTGCTGCGCTCGGTGGACAAGCTGCTCGATACCGGACGATTGGAACGCATCGCCCGGCAAAACGAAGCCCAGGCCCCGCGCAAGCGGATCCTGGTGGTCGATGATTCCCTGACGGTGCGAGAACTGGAGCGCAAGCTGCTGCTCAATCGCGGCTATGACGTGGCAGTGGCGGTGGACGGCATGGACGGCTGGAACGCGTTGCGCTCGGAGGATTTCGATTTGCTCATTACCGACATCGACATGCCGCGCATGGACGGTATCGAACTGGTGTCGCTGCTGCGGCGCGACAACCGCTTGCAATCGCTGCCGGTGATGGTGGTTTCCTACAAGGATCGCGAGGAAGATCGCCGCCGTGGCCTGGACGCCGGGGCCGACTATTATCTAGCCAAGGCGAGTTTCCATGACGACGCCTTGCTCGACGCCGTGGTCGAATTGATCGGAGGAGCACGCGCTTGAAGATCGCGATCGTCAATGACATGCCCCTGGCGGTCGAGGCCCTGCGCCGTGCGCTGGCGTTCGAGCCCGCACATCAGCTGGTCTGGGTGGCCGCCAACGGCGCCGAGGCCGTGCAGCGTTGTCATGAATACACGCCGGACCTGATCCTGATGGACCTGTTCATGCCGATCATGGACGGCGTGGAAGCGACCCGGCGGATCATGGCCGACACGCCCTGCGCCATAGTGATCGTCACCGGCGACAGCCAGCAGAACGTCCATCGCGTGTTCGAGGCCATGGGCCACGGTGCCCTCGATGTGGTCGATACCCCGGCCCTGGGCGTCGGCAGGCCCGCGGACGCCGCGGCGCCGCTGTTGCGCAAGATCGCCAACATCGGCTGGCTGATTGGCGAGCGTGGCAACCGCGAGCGCGCCGCGCCGGCCGCGCAACGGGCGTCGGTGTCACGCAACAGCCTGGTGGCGATCGGATCGTCGGCTGGCGGTCCGGCGGCGTTGGAAGTGCTGCTCAAGGGGTTGCCGCGTGACTTCGCGCCGGCGATCGTGCTGGTCCAGCATGTGGACGAAGTGTTCGCCGCTGGCATGGCCGAGTGGCTCAGCGGTGTGTCGGGACTCGACGTCCGCTTGGCTCGCCAGGGCGAGACGCCGCAAAGCGGCACGGTGCTGTTGGCCGGGACCAATCATCATTTGCGCCTGTTGAAAAATGGCACGCTGGCCTACACCGCCGAGCCGGTCAACGAGATCTATCGGCCTTCCATCGATGTGTTTTTCGAGAGTGTCGCCAACTTCTGGAGCGGTGATGCGGTGGGCGTCTTGCTCACCGGCATGGGCCGCGACGGTGCGCAAGGGCTTAAACTCATGCGTCAGCAGGGCTGCGTGACCATCGCCCAGGACCAGCAGAGCAGCGCGGTATATGGCATGCCCAAGGCGGCGGCGGCCATCGACGCGGCTGCGCAGATCCTGGCGCTGGATAAGATAGCGCCACGCTTGGTGGAGATTTTCACCCAATGACCAACCCCCGCACCCTAGGCAGTATTCAGGTGAGCCCCCATGAATGATCTACAGCTCGACGATTTCAAGCGCGATGAGAATGCCGCCATGGTGCTGCTCGTCGACGACCAGGCGATGATCGGCGAGGCGGTGCGACGCGGGCTGTCGAACGAACAGAACATCGATTTCCATTTCTGCTCCGATCCGCACCAGGCCATCGCCCACGCCGTGCGCATCAAGCCGACGGTGATCCTCCAGGACCTGGTGATGCCAGGCCTCGACGGCCTGAGCCTGGTGCGCGAGTACCGCAGTCATCCGGCGACCCGTGACATTCCGATCATCGTTCTGTCGACCAAGGAGGACCCGTTGATCAAGAGCGCGGCGTTCGCCGCCGGGGCCAACGACTATCTGGTCAAATTGCCGGACAACATCGAACTGGTGGCGCGCATCCGCTATCACTCGCGTTCCTACATGATGCTGTTGCAGCGCGACGCGGCCTTTCGCGCGTTGCGGGTCAGCCAGCAGCAGTTGTTGGACACCAACCTGGTGTTGCAACGGCTGATGAACTCCGATGGCCTGACCGGCCTGTCGAACCGCCGGCACTTCGATGAATACCTGGAACTGGAGTGGAGAAGGGCGCTGCGGGACCAGTCCCAATTGTCGCTGTTGATGATCGACGTGGATTACTTCAAGTCCTACAACGACAACTTCGGCCACCTGGAGGGTGATGAAGCGCTGCGCAAGGTCGCCACGGCGATCCGCGATTCGTGCAGCCGGCCTTCCGACCTGCCGGCCCGTTATGGCGGCGAGGAATTCGCCCTGGTCCTGCCCGGCACCTCGCCTGGCGGCGCCCGGTTGATGGCCGAAAAACTGCGCCAGAGCGTCGTTGCCCTGAAAATCCCCCACACCACGCCCGACGGCGGGGAAAACCTGACCATCAGCATCGGCGTCTCGACCTTCACCCCGCAGCAGGGCAGTGATTGCCGCGAGTTGATTTCCGCGGCGGACAAGGGGCTGTACATGGCCAAGCACAACGGGCGCAATCGGGTGGGGGTTGAATAAACCTTTTACCTGGCGAGATGGCTTTTGTGGCGAGGGAGCTTGCTCCCGCTGGGCTGCGCAGCAGACCTGAAACCAGGCGGCTCGGTGTATCGGAGGAATTGAGTCGCTCCTTTTGGGGCTGCTATGCAGCCCAGCGGGAGCAAGCTCCCACGCCATG
>Ga0308169_10004316_pt1 | contig 13348 bp, 14 predicted proteins | sample PhyBR1_2_FD_202139 | JGI IMG/M metagenome (GOLD analysis project Ga0308169, IMG submission 202139) | Phyllosphere microbial communities from UC Gill Tract Community Farm, Albany, California, United States - DLSLSB.R1 | ecosystem: Host-associated > Plants > Phyllosphere > Unclassified | place...
GCACAAACCTCCTGGGCCTGTGGACTGAATGGGGAGACAACACTGTGAAGCTGGGCAGACCACACTGTGAAGCTTAGGGCGGGAGAGTTACGGGGCATATTGATTACCCCCTGCAGCCCCTGTGAACCAAAACGTCCAACCTGATTAGGTCTCATTACCTTTGGGGACTGCGGTGTGACCTTACCCCCCAGGCCTGTCCGCCGGGGGCTGGGCAGATGTGAGTGGTGCGCCTTGCACGGACGTTGGCAAGCTCCCTCCCTCTCGTTCTCTCGCCTCAACCTCTCAGCCCATCCTTGCCTCTCTCTTCTTGCCCAACCCCTTTCCGCTCCTTGACAATCTTGACATGGTTGGCGGACTCAGTGGAGCAGGTGCATGCGGTTGAGTGAGGAGCAAGTCCTGAGCGGGAGCAAAGGTCACCTTGGTGTAGCTCTCCCTTGCACACGCTGAAGCAGGGAGACAATAGCTGCAGGCACGCTCTCGCTAGACCTCAGGCGGGAGAGGGAGAGATAGGTTGCAGGACAAGAGAGAAAGAGCTACGCAAGGGGAGGAGGAGAGGCGGCCCGTCGGCCTCGGCCCACGGCCTCGGCCCTCCGGGCACAACGCTCCCTCTCCCTCTCCTTCAGGCCCTCCCCAAAACCCCAAGCCCCAGTCACTTTCTTCAGCCCTCCAGAGCCGGAGTCCGCAAGTGACTGACGGTCTTTTGACCGGCTCGCTGCCAATGCGAGCTCCAACTTGCGCTCCTCACTGAGTCAACCTTCTTGCTCATGTGAGGCTTGCGCCTGCAGTCTATGCCCTCCAGGTACACACGGCAAAGCATTTGGGCCACAAGTACAAGCCAAGGAGGCTGTTGACAGAAGGAATCACTTGTCCGTCTTTTCCACGCGGTTATAGATGTCAGAAAAGATTGGCTGAGCAATGAGTGCCCGGTTAGCTCAGTCGGCAGAGCACCAGACTCTTAATCTGGTGGTCGTGGGTTCGAGCCCCACATTGGGCGCCGAAGTTTGCCTTTTTTGCTGTTGCCAGCTTGCAGTTTTGCTTGCCTTGCCCAGCACTGACTCTGGGCGGCTCAGCTTGCACGCCTGTGCCTGCTCCGGCTTGATCTCACCATTTAGCTCTCCCTTGCGTCTCTGTTCTTGCCTGGCCCCTTTGGGTGCCTCAAGGGTCCAACATGCTCAGGGTCCCTGATGGAGAGTGGCTGCATGCAATTTGCGTAGAGCGCTTGGCCGCGTGAGTGACTATCACCTCGTGTGTGTCCCCCTCTCTCTTGCTCTGTCTCCCCCTGCTCTCAAAGCTCTTTTGATGTCCCAAAGCCCCGGTCATATTCTACAGCTCTCCAGGGCCGGAGCCCACCAGTGCCCAAGAATCTTTAGACCCGCTCCCCACCGATACGGGCTCCAAGCTGTGCTCCTAGACATGTGCTGTTTGACATGTGCTGCTTGACAAGTCAATTGGTCGCTCACTGCACTGGGCTGGCGCTCACCTTCTTTGTGACACTGCGTGCCCTCTCCCACAATGATCCCCTTCTCACGCTGAGAAGGTCAACCTAGCTTCAAGATGCTGAAGCCCCAGAAGGCCTCTGACAAGAGCCTGCCTGATGCAGGGGGAACTGCCAGACAGGCCAGAGCCCGCCTCCGCGTTGTCCGAAACATTGTATGCGGCAGTGGTATGGCAACTGCCGCCGGCGGAAACACATTGGCCGCGTGGCCCAATGGCAAGGCGTCTGACTACGACCTCGTCGAGTTTGCCTCGGCGTACGTATAAATCAGGAGATCGTGGGTTCGAGCCCCATCGTGGTCAAAACACTTTTTTTGAGCGAGCCGAGGAGGCCGCTCGTAAGTCCCCGCGGGACGCCCGTCCGGCGATACCTCCTATCGCTTTGCAAATGGGCCCAGTCCATAGCCCTATACCCTCTGAGCATGCAAGGACATTTGCAGCACCTCAGGACAGCTGAGGGAGCGGAAAGGGGTGGAGAGGCGGCAACTTGGGAAGGTTGACACGCCTGCACTGGCCTGCGTCTCTGCGGCGCTCCTGCAAGCTTGGCTGCCTCACGGTAGCGTCCAGATACACTCAGGAGACTCTGTGCTCCAAAAGAGCTGACGTCCAGAGCAGCACCTGAACAGCAGAGTCCGCCGAGGCGCACTTTCCACGCTCGAGCCCGCACTTTGTGAAAGCTTGACTACTGCACGCCTGCCAAGCGGGAGCATGTGCAGGCTCTGAGTAAGCGACTCAAGCAATAAAGAAACGTGCCTTGCTCAAGCCCGACAGGGCGGGCAGCTTCCTCGAGAAGGCTACGACTTCCCACGGTCCCGGTTCCCGGCGCTCGTCTCCCGTAAAGCAGCAGGGTGTGCACAGCATGAGAGAAAGACGAGGTGTACGCTGATGAGCAAGTGGATTGTTGCGGGCCGGCTGCGGCGCTCAGCTTTCGCGCGACTCGCTCGTCAGGCTCACGCTTAAGCCGGTCGCTTTCAGCGAAAGCTTTCCTCTCTTGCCCTCATCGTGTCTGTACGCCTCGCTCACACTCTCTATCAGGCAGCAGCCTCGCAGCGAAAGAGAGAGAGAGAAGCGCTCGAAAGGCGATTGTTGGGTAACTCGACGACGACGACAGAAGAGGGTACAGAGACGGACTGCTGCAGATTACGACGACATGCGCGTGACCTTGTCGAGGACTGCGGGCGCGAGCGAGGGGCGAGGGAAGGCGAGTCAGCTCGGTCGACCGGTGGAGACAGAGAGAGCGAGGACGAAGGACGGACCCTCGTCGTAGGCGACCTCGGACGAGTCGGTGCCCTGGATCTCAGACGCGATGCCGACGAGCGAGCGGCGGAGGGCGTCCTTGGACGAGGCGTACAGCATCTTGTCCTTGATCTTTGCCTCGTCCGGCGACCTGCGGGCGCGCGCGGTCCAGGTCCGGGTCAGCTTCGAGGGACCGAGAGGGAGAAGTCGCTGACTTGGAAGAGAGAGCGAGACGCACCACGCGTAGAAGCAGAGCTTGTTCCGCTTGCCCTCGCCCTTCTCGTACTCGAAGTCGTACACGGCGTAGCGGGGCGAGTTGGGCGGGAGGGCGTCGAGGAAGTCGTCGTACGAGGCCGACTCGGACTGGGCGTCGACGACAATCTCCTTGTTGTCGCTCGAGAGCTTGAAAACGATGAACTTGAGCTCTGCGAGGGGGAGAAGAGGCGGCGCAGGAGGGTCAGCACGCCGGACGAAAGCTGGAGGGCGACGGCGAGACGAGGACGCACTCTTGCCGAGCTTGAGCGACTGGTAGGCCTCGAGGCAGGTAGGGTGGACGGCGACACCGGACGACTGCGGGCATGGTCGAGGAGGAAAGGGTCAGCACAGGTCCTATCGGGGCTCGGGGACGCTCTGCGAGTGCTGCCCATCCCGACCGCGCCGACCATCGCTCCACCTCGCTCCCGACCACCACACTGACCCTCCAAGACCCTCCTGCGTGCTCGGAACGCCGAGCGGCCGCCCCTGCATGCGCACACAGGCCGCCTCGGCCAGTCCACCCCACGACCAGCACGGCGCGATCCCAGCGAGGTGCAGCCCACCCGGGGGCTGGTGCAGACCACTCTGGGCGTGACCGATGAGGCGCAGGATGCGGGTCGAGGCAACGCTGCCCGCTCAAAGGGTCGAGGAGGGGGATGCGGCCGAGGTTTGATGACGAGGGGGGGAGGGGGACGAGGGAGCGGGCGAGACGACGGAGCTGGCCGGGCGGAAGGAGGGACCGCGTGTGCGACCTCGGCGAGGCGTCGGACAGCGCTAGGCTCACCATGGTGCAGTAGGACGGGTTGAGGGTGAAGAGGAGGAGCGAGGGGGAGGAGCACGAGGGGGAGCCGGGAGCCGAGGTCAGTCGAGTCGCAACAGAGCTCTCACCCGCTCCCTCTCGCAGCAAGGCACGCAGGATGCCAGTGCGCAGGATTACCGGCTTGCAGCGCCAAGTCTACCACTGCTACAAGCGCGCCCTCCAGCTCGTCGCCTCCAAGCCCCTCGTCCGTCCCCTCCCCTCTCCTTGCTCGCTCGCCCGGCAGCCCAGAGCTGACCCTCCCCCCCTCGGCCTCGCAGGAGAACCGTCCAGCCTGGTTCGCCTTCGTCGCGCACCAGTTCCGCCACCCGACCCTCGGCGGCGGCCTCAAGCGCAAGGACGTCTCGGCGATCGAGCACCTCGTGCGGCGCGGCGACAAGATGCTCGAGACGTACGGCTCGCCCGGCGTCAAGAAGGTCGTCGTGCCCGACACGCACGAGTGGCCCCTCGGCTGGGTCGCAAAGGGCGGCAAGGAGGGCCTCGGGCGCTGAGCGAGGACGGTCGGACGACCTGCGCCGCCGCCGCCGCACGAGCCGGTGCGCATCGGCGCTCCCTCCTCAACAAGCTGCATGGATGCGCCGACCTGTACGTCCTCTCCCTCTCCTGAGGCGACGACTCGCCGCGGAACGAGCTGACCCTCTCTTCCGTCCTCGCAGAAGCCGCTCGCCTCGTCCTCCCGACTCGGCTCTCGACCTCTCGCCCCGCGCGCTCGACCGCCATCGCGCCTGCTCATCGAGCTCTACAACGCGGCATGCACCGTCGACGTCGACCGCAGCGCTCGGCGGCGCCGCTGCTCTCCATGGATAGGACGGCCGACCTCGAGCGCTCTCTCCATGTAGACGCTCGTGCCAGACCTTGTCATACAACACGTTGCGCTCCGTCTCTATACAGCAGTCTACGTCATGAGCAGCCACGCCTTGACCCGCTCCTTCCTCCGCTTGTGCTTGTGCCACCGGACCGCGCCGTGCGCCTCCTGCTCGAACGCTCTCAGGGCCGAGAACTGCGGGCGCGGCGGGAAAGCGCGTCAGCTGGCGTCGCACGCGGAAGAGAGAGCGAGAGGGAGAGCGCACCTGCGCGCCGTCCTCGCGCTTCCTCGCGCTCTGCACGCCGAACCGACCCGCTCGAGGCGAAGGCGGAGCCGGCGGTCCGGGGACGGCGAGCCCGCTGCCGAGCTTGCGCAGCATGCTCGCCAAGCCGGGGCCCTCGCACGCGAAAAAGTCGTGCTGCTTGGACTGGGCAAACTCCTCCTCGGCGTCGGCGGCGAGGGCGAGGGACGAGGTCGAGGGCGAGGCTTCCTCGTCGCGCTGCGGCTCGGTGACGGCCTGCGCGAGAGGGCGAGTCAGAGACGGCTCGCACGAAGCGCACCACAGAGAGAAGGAGTCGAGGACGCACATCCGTGTCGCGCTTCTGGTCCTTGAACGACAAGCCCGGCTGGATGACGGCCTGCGCGCGGAAACCTCAACCGAGTCAGCCTCGAGCACGCCGAGCGCGACGCCGACGACAAGGGGGGACAGCACGCACGCAGTTGGACTCGCTCTGCATCGAGCGGAGCATGCAGATCGTGTTGTTCCTGCAGATCGGGCCCGAGCAGTCCTCGATCTTGCCGCCGCGCGACAGGCGCTCGTTGAACAGCTGGAAGACGGTCCTGCGCGGCGCACGAGCGAGCGACGTCAGCACTCGCCGCAGCACTTCGAGGAGAGAGGGAGGGAGGGAGCAGGGACGCACTCGTTGCGCTCAAAGACTTCGGTGACGCGGTGCCAGAACGTGCCGTTCAGCGGCGCCGTCGCCGGGAACGGCGGGTCGAGGTACGAGTTGTAGCTGTCGCGCGCCGAGTAGTACGGCTGCCACACGGGGTCGACCTGGTACTGCGGGTCGGAGCGATTCGCTGCGAGAGGGGGGAGGGGCCGAGCGCGTCAGCTCGAGCGGGCGGGCGCGACGACACCGACGACGACGAGGACGCACTGTAGTGAGGGACAAAGTCCATGACCTCGTACGTGTCCGGGTCGATGTCGTACACGCGGAAGACCGGGTTGCCGCTCGTCGGCGTCAAGGCGCCCGAGATGAAGGCGATCCCGTTGGCGTTGTCGGCCGTGCGGTTGTCGTAGTCCGGGTACGAGATCTCGAACTCGTCGACGTGGCTGTCGCAGGGGCGCAGAGAGAGTGAGCTCGTGCGCGAGAACGAGAGGCAGGAGAGAGCGAGACGCACCTGTGGCCGTAGAAGTGGGCGGCGATCGTGTCGTGGTAGCGCTGAAAGATCTGGTTGGCGTAGTTGCTCTGGTCGCGCATCGCGTCGACCTTGCCGAACGGCATGTGCCCGACTGCGTGCACGAAGGAGTCGAGTCAGCTCGAGGAAGCGAGAAGTGTGAAGGGGAGAGAGGGAGGACGCACTGATCCACGCGCGCTGCCCGGCGCGCTCGGCCAGGTCGAGCTCGTCGGCGAGCCACGACAGTATGCCGTTCGGGTCCCAGATCGGCACGTCCGAGTCGTAGAGCCAAACTGCGGGGAGGAAGGCGAGTCAGCGCGGCGGTGGAAAAGACGAGGGGAGGAGGCCGACGCACAGTTCTGCTTGTACCTGCTCGGCGCACAGCGTCAGCCTCACGCTCACCCAGCTGGTCGAGACGAGAGAGGGGGACGCACCAGTAGTTCGTGTTGAGCGAGATGATCTTGAGGTCGGTCCCCGGGTGCACGCGCGAGTAGCACCCGCTCGTCGTCCGGACCTGCTCCGCCGCCCTGCGCCCGATCCACTTCTCCCAGTCGCGCGCAGCGAGGTCGAACACCCAGTCGGACGCCGAGGCTTGCGGCGAGGTCGAGCGCGGGAAGGCGTTGACCGGGGCGACGTCGCTGCGCGCGAGGAGGGGTCCGAGCGGGGTCAGGGCGGGTTTCGGCGGCGACGCGCACGAGGGGGGGGGGGCAAGGAGGACGCACTGGTTGCCGACGACGGGGTACGAGACGGGTTGCATGTCGGCGTGCCAGGCCTCCATGTCGGACGTGACGAGCTGCGAGCGGCGAGGGGGGACATCAGGATCCGGGAGGGCGACCTTTGCGCGAGGAAGAGAAGGCGCACCGGCTGGTCGACGGCCCAGACGGCGCTCTCGACGACGTCGCCCGTGAAGATTGAGAACGTGTTGTTGGGGACGAAGCTGCGAGGAGGGAGCGTCAGCGAAAAGTCGGCGAGCGAGGCGAGTCGCGATGAGGACGCACTGGTCGATGGCGCGGAACATGCTCTCGACGAGGGCGCTCGGCGCGTCGCACTGCAGGAGCAGGGTCAGAGGAGGAAGATCGAGGCGAGAGAGCGTGCGAGCGCACCTTCTTGTGGCCAAACTGCAGAGGGAGGGGAAGGGTCAGCACGTGCGAGCGGAAGGGGAACGAGGAGGAGGGACGCACCGGTCCTGCAGGGTGCTTGACGTCGTCGCCGAGCGATCCAGGGCCGTAGTCGCGGCAGCAGATGACCTTTGAGCAGTCGGTGGCGGCGCCGGGCTGTCGTCGGGGCAAGGTGAAGAGGGGTCAGCTCGGGGCTCGAGCCCGAGCGGGAGCTGCTGCGGACGAGGGGACGTACAGCGTAGCTGCGGTCGACGTGCACGTCGCTGATGTGGACGATCTGGAACGGCTTGCGGCCCTTCGAGACCCAGCGCTTCTTGACGTGCGGCGTGCGCCCCTGGGCGAGCGCCTCGAGCGCGCTCGGGTGGTCGGCGTCGAGCGGCGCGGCCGTGAGGTTGACGGCGTGCGGGATCGTATTGGGGAGCGGGCACAGGCCAAAGATGGTGGTGCAAAAGTTCTTGGCGGCGGGCGACGCGAGGCGGATCGAGCGCAGGTCGTGCGCGAGGATCGGGGCTTGGGTGCCGACGGCGCCGGCGCACACGTCGGCGTCCTCGATCTGCGTGCGTCGTCGGCGGGGTCAGCTCGGGGAGCTGCACGAGGAGGAGGCGCAGTGGAGAGACGGGGACGCACGCCGAGCCGAGTGCAGAAGCCGACAAAGAGGTCGACGAACGCGTCGTCGCCGAGGTTGGCGAGGGCCTGGAGGGGCGCGAGGAGGCCGATGCAGGTCGCGCACGAGATGGCGGCCTCGACGTTGCCCATAAAGTCCTCGACAAAGCTCGCGTAGACGCACACGGCGAGGAGGACGGCGATGCTGATGCACAGGAGGCGGGACCGGACCTCGCCCGCCCAGCGCGCACCGGCGGGCCGCTTCTTGTTGCGGCGGGTCCGGCTCGAGTCGTCGGCGGACGAGGACGGTGACGGTGATGGCGACCTGCGGGCTGCTGCTGCGGTGCCGTACGACGCCAAGCTGCGGATGCTTCGAGGGCGCGAAGGTGCGCCGCTGGTCGACGAGGGGGGCGACGAGGGGAGCGGGGTGAGGGTGCGGCCAGAGCGGGTGCGGGTCGGGGTCGCTGCCTCGAGGTCGTCGAACAAGGGCGTGTCCTCGTCGGGCGAGGTGGACGGGGTCGACATTGGCCCGCCGATGTCGCCGAGTGGGGGTTGTTGAGGCGGGCGAGGGGGAGGGAGAGGGTAGAGCGGGTGGAGCGGGTGGGATCAGGAGGTCATGCAGCAGCAGTCGGGTGCAGTGCAGCGCAGTCGGCGTCTAGGCGAGTCGATGGAGCGAGCGGGCGCCTCGGCTTCCGTCTCATCGCGTCGAGGAGGAGCTCGTCGCCGCTCGTCTCGCTCCGCCACGCCCGACCATGCTGTACGTCGCACAGGCACAGGGCCCGACTGCCCAGCTCGGCGCCCTCAAGGCCCGCTTCTTCCACCCAGACCACGAGTCGCTCATCCGCCAGTGCGTCGACCCCCCCACCCCCACCCCCGCTCGCCTCCTCTCGCCGCGTCGCGACCGCCTCCACTCCCCTCGAGCTGACCCTTAGCTTGCCTCGTGCGCGCGCAGCAAGCTCGACCGGCTCGAGCTCGACTCGATCGACGGCGGCTTGATCGCCGTCCCCGTCTACTCGAGCATCGCCGCCGTCCGGAGCGTCCACCTCGCTGTGCGTCGCCCCTCTCCCGCCGCCAAAATCCCGCGAGACCAGCACAGCTGACCCGGCCTTCGCTCCTACAGGGTCACGCCACGGCATCCCTCATCGTCCTCACGACCTGCCTCCGCCTCTTCGTCCTCCACACCGACCCGTCGGCGACCGCATCTAGCCTTGGAGTCGTCACGGGCTCGCACGTCTCGATCCACGAGCCCTTTGGCCGCCTCGCCGAGTATCAGGACATCGTCGTCGACCCGCACAACCGCTGCATCCTCGTGCACGCCTACGCCGGCCTCGTGCGCGTCGTGCCGCTCCCGGGCGCCGCAGCGGCGGCCGCCGCCGCTTCGTCCTCTTCGTCGTCGGCGTCGACGCGCAGGGCCTCGCGCGGCGCGACCGACGAGTCGAACGAGATCGACCTCACGGCGAGCTACAACGTGCGCCTCTCGACGCTCAACGTCACCTCGCTCGCCTTTGTCCCCTCGTCCTCCTCCTTCTCGTCCCCGCCCGTCGTAGCGGCCGTGTACGCGTCGTACACGGGGCACAAGGTCCTCGCGACGTTCACGGTCGACCTCGCCGAGAAGGAGCTCGGCGATGGGCCACTACGAGAGCAGGTGCTCGCCGACCCGGGCAGCGAGCTCGCGATCCAGCTCGGCGCCGGCGTCGCCGTCGTCGGCGAGGAGTCGCTCACGTGGTACGGCGTGCCGGGCGCGGGCGCGGGCGAGGGCGAGGGGGACAAGGGCAAGGGAAGGGCGGCGGCGGCGAGCGAGGAGAGCGGCGCGGGGGCACGGTGTCGCCTGCCGGTCTCGCGCGTCACGGCGTGCGTCCTCTGTCTCTCGCTCGCCTGCTTCACGACGACTTGAACTGACTCTGAGCTCGCACAGGTGGACCGCGCTCTCGGACGACCGGCTCCTCCTCGGCGACCTGTTCGGCAAGCTCCTCCTCGTCACCGCCACGCTCACCAGCACCGGGCGCGTCACGAGCCTCTCTGTCCAGGATCTCGGCGATGTGCGTCCCAGCTCTTCTCCTCGCTCCCCTCGCAGGGAACGACAAGCTGACTCGGTCGTGCGCGCGCAGGCCACCTCGGCAACCTCGATCGTCCCCGTCTCGCCCACGGAAGTCTACCTCTCGTCGCGCTTCGGCGACTCGCAGATGATCCGCCTGCCCTCCAGCGCGACCGAGGCCAACGCCGACGCCGATGCGATGCAGGACGACGACGAGCCTGCGACCGAGCTCGCGCTCGTGCAGAGCTACCCGTCGCTCGCGCCCATCCTCGACTTTGTCGTCGTCGGCGAGTCGTCCACGTCCTCGTCGGTGCGTCGCCTCACTCTCCTCGTGCACCCCCGCGCTGAACGTCTACTGACGAGCTGCATCCTCGCTCGCAGGGCTACGTCGTCACCTGCTCGGGCGCGTACAAGACGGGCTCGCTGCGCGTCGTGCGCACCGGCGTCGGCCTGCAAGAGCTCGCGAGCCTCGAGGTCGACGGCGTCCAGCGCCTGTGGTCCTTTGCCACGGCGGCGCAGGACCAGCTCCTCGTCCTCGGCTTCTTCGACGAGACGCGCGTCTTGAAGCTCGTCTCGGGCGGCGACGACGGCGACGAGCTCGACCTCGACGAGGTCGACCTGCCCTTCTTCGACTCGGCGAGCGCGACCCTGTTCGCTGGTGCGCTCGCCGACGGGCTCGTCGTGCAGGTGACGGCGCAGGGCGTCGCGCTCGACGGCGCGGCGTGGAAGCCCGAGGGCGGCAAGAAGAAGGTCACGGCGGCGGCGGCGCGCGAGGGCGGGGCGTACCTCGCTGTCGCGGTCGAGGGCGGCGAGCTGGTTATCCTGCGGGCCGAGGGCGCGCAGCTCGTCCATGTCAGGTGCGTGCACCCTCTTTCTGACCGAGGCCTTTCATGGCGGGCATCACTGACTCGCTCGTCCTCGCGCGCAGCTCGACCACGTTCCAGCACGACATTGCCGCTCTCGCAGTCTCGCCGTCGGGCCAGCACGTTGCCGTCGCGCTATGGACGTCGCAGGAGGTCCACCTCGTCGACCTCGCCTCGTCGCCCCTCGCCCCCTGCGCGACGCACCGCATCGACTCGACGTACCTCATCCGCTCGCTCGCTTTCACAGCCTTTTCGTCGTTGGCCGACGGCACCGACACGACGCTCCTCGCCGGCCTCGGCGACGGCACGCTCGTCTCGCTCGCCGTCGACGTCGCGAGCGGGACGTTCGCCGCGTCGAGCAGCAAGGCCGTCGCGCTCGGCAAGCGGCCGCTGCAGCTCACCGAGATTGCGCACGGCGATGACCGCGCCGTCTTTGCGGCGAGCGACCGCCCGACCATCATCAGCCGCTCCAAGGACCGGCTCGTCTACTCGAGCGTCAACCTCGCCGTGCGTCCTCGTCCTCTTCCTCTCTCACCCCTGCCTCCCGCACGCTGACGTCCGTCCCGCGCGCGCAGGAAACGCACGCCGTCGCGCCCCTCCCGAACGGCGCCCTCGCCCTCGCGTCGTCGCACACCCTCACGCTCGGCCTGGTCGGCGCGATCCAGCAGGTCGACGTGCGCACGGTCCCGCTCGACGAGGACGAGCCGCGCCGGATCGCGCACGACCCCGAGGCGCGGTGCTTCGTCGTCGCGTGCGCGAGGCGGGACGTGGATCGTGAGACGGGCGAGACGAGCGTGAGGGGGGTCATCCGGCTCGTGGGCGAGGACTTCACCAGTGCGTCCCTCTCCCCTCACTCCCCCCAAAGAAGGGAGAGCGTGCAGCTGACGACGTGCACCTTGCTTGCCTGCAGCTCGGGCGACGCTCGCCCTCGGACCGGGCGAGGAGGCCCAGTCGCTCACGCTCGCGCACGCGTCCGACTCGGGCGAGGCCCTCTTCATCGTCGGCACGACGCGCGCGCCGGCCTCGTCCGACCGCGAGCCTTCCGAGGGCCGCCTGCTCGTCCTGCGCGCGGTCGTCGACGCCGCCGACGCTCAGGGCGGCGGCGCGCTCGAGCAGGTGAGCGTGACGCAGGTCGGCGGGTGCCCGTACGCCGTCGTCGCGCTGTCGCTCGCCGCAGGCGCGCAGGGCTACGTCGCCACGGCGGTCAACTCGCAGGTGGGCGTGTGGGCGCTCGGCGCCGACGGCTCGCTGTCGCTCTCTGCGACGTGGGGCGGCGCGTTCGTCGCGTACACGCTCGCTGCGGGCGAGGACGAGGGCACGCTCGTCGTCGGCGACGCGCTGAGGAGCGTCACGCTCTTGCGGTACACGGCGCCGGCGAGTGCGCCGATGCAGGGGCGCCTCGACGAGGTCGCGCGCGACTACCGCAGCCGGTACATGCTCGGCGTCGCCCCTCTCGCCGGCGGCAGCGAGCTGCTCGGCGCCGAGACGGACTTGAACCTGTTCACGCTCACGCGCGACGAGGGCGCCGCGCGCGAGGGGCGGCTCGGCGACGCGGGCGTGCTCGAGGCGCGCGGGCAGTGGCACCTCGGCGAGATGGTGTCGCGCTTTCGACCAGGTGCGCCGGCTCTCTCCCTCTCTCTCCTTGACGACGACAAGCACGATTCGAGCTCGGGCTGATCCATGCACTCGCTCGTGCGCAGGCTCGCTCGGCCAGCTCATCGGCGACTCGTCGGGCGCGGCGAGCGCGCAGCTCTTGTACGCGACGTCGGCCGGCAGCCTCGGCGTCGTCGCGTCGCTGTCGACCGAGGCGGGCCAGGTCCTGTCGGGCGTCGAGCGCAACCTGCGCAGCGTCATTGGCACCTACGGCGGCCTCACGCAGGAAGAGTGCGTCGCCCTTTCTCGCTCTCGCTCTCGCCCTCTCGCGCGCCGGTACCGTGCTGACCCTGCGCCGCCCTCGCCTCGCTCGCAGCTTCCGCGCGTACAAGAACGATAAGACGAGCTCCCCGAGCGCCGGGTTCATCGACGGCGCGTTCGTCGAGCAGTTCCTCGACCTGACGCCCGACGAGCAGGACGCGGTCGTGGCGGGCCAGAGCGAGCCCGAGCGGCTCACGGTCGGCTGGGACGAGGTGGCGCGGCTGATCGAGGAGGTGGCGCGGACGCACTGAGCGAGCGCGGGCGGGGTCTGTAGCATATGTTCGTCGCTGTCGGCATTGACATTTCCAGCTCTCGGTGCTCTCGCGCTCTCGTTCTCGTCGAGCCGCAAGAAGAGAGAGATGACCCGCATGCTCGTTACAACAGCCCTTCTCCAGTCCAGACCCATCGTGCTCGCGCTCGCGGTCGTGCTCAGGCATAGGGGAGGAGCCGCCGCAGGGTCTTCTTCCACGCTGGGCGGGCAAAGGCGGGCTCGCCGAGGCGGTTGAGGCGCTCACGCGACATGCTGCCGTTGCTGTTGAGGTGGACGCGGCCGGCCTTGGCCTGCGAGAGGAGAGAGAGAGGGGGTCAGCCGGGCGAGAGATGAGGAGGATGAGAGGGGAGGGAGGAGGACGCACCCGCTTGAACTCGCCGTTGGCGAGGGCCTTCCAGCGCTTTGCGGCGCCCTGGTGGGTCTTGAGCTTGATCTTTGTCGGTTTCCGGACGAGGAGCTGGGCGGGCGACGACGAGAAAAGGCGGGCGGCCGGGGAGGAGGAGGGCGCGAGGAGGGACCAGCTGAGGGGGGAGGAGGGG